>Ga0155143_108_pt1 | contig 121049 bp, 127 predicted proteins | sample RifCSPhighO2_01_FD_106111 | JGI IMG/M metagenome (GOLD analysis project Ga0155143, IMG submission 106111) | Candidatus Kaiserbacteria bacterium RIFCSPHIGHO2_01_FULL_55_17
TCTTTGAATGGTGGCTGCTTCTAAGCCAACATCCTCATTGTCTGAGAAATCTCACCTCCTTATTTGCACTTAGTATGGATTTAGGGACCTTAGACGGCGATCTGGGCTGTTTCCCTTGTGACCAATGGAGCTTCGCCCCCATAGTCTAACTGCCGTGCTCTGGCTCTGGGTATTCGGAGTTTGATAGGATCAGTGGCCTTGCGGCCTATCCGAACCTTCCAGTGCTCTACCCCCCAGAGAAACGCACGACGCAAGCCCGAAAGCTCTTTCGGAGAGAACCAGCTATTACAACGTTCGATAAGCTTTTCACTCCAACCCTCAAGTCATCCCAAGATGTTGCACAATCTACGAGTTCGGCCCTCCCTCCGCATTTCTGCGAAGTTCAGCCTGCTCAAGGGTAGCTCACGTTGCTTCGGGTCTAATAGATACGACAAACGCGCTATTCACACTCGCTTTCGCTGCGGCTCCAGGCTTCAAAGGCCCTTAGCCAAGCCGTATCTATTAACTCGTTGGCTCATTCTTCAATAGGCACGCCGTCGCGGATTTGCACCCGCTCCGACTCCTTGTAGACATGTGGTTTCAGTTCTATTTCACTCCCCTCACCGGGGTTCTTTTCACCTTTCCCTCGCGGTACTAGTTCACTATCGATCTCTAAAAGTATGTAGCATTGCCAGTTAGTCCTGGCGAATTCACCCGAGCTATTCATGTCTCGAGTTACTCAAGAACTACAGCCATAGAGATGCCTCGATTTCGAGTACGGGACTTTTACCCCCTGGGGTCGCACGTTCCAGTGCGTTCCTCTATCTAAGCATTTTGTAACTCTACCTGTTGCCAGCGCTGTAGCCTTATTAACCCCCATCCCCAAAATCGCGCTGCAAACTCCGCCGGTTGGCGGATTGCAGTTCGATTTTGTGGCTGAGTTTGTGCTTCTCCCGTTTCGCTCGCCGCTACTAAGGGAATACCTATTGGTCTCTTTTCCTCTTGGTACTGAGATGTTTCACTTCCCAAGGTCTGCTCTCTCGATCTGTTAAGTCGAGAGTTATACGGGTTTACCGTATAGGGTTGCCCCATTCGGAAATCTCCGGATCGAAGGTTGCTGAGCACCTCCCCGAAGCGTATCGCAGCTAAGCCGCGTCCTTCATCGCCTTTTAGAGTCTAGGCATCCACCACACGCCCTTACTCAGAACTCCCGATAGGAATTCTGAGAACCGCGTATTCTGTCCCGTAAATCGCGTAGAACGCGACGACGGGACTCACTCATCATTGTCTACACAATGACGAGTGGCTTTCTTTTTGCCCCGTGGTCACGTTAGTGACTTTACGGGGTTCCTGCATTCAACTCGGAAAGACTTTCAACCGAGTTGAATGTTTGATTCTTTTTGTGTCGCTCTTCAGTTTTCAACGAGCAATCCTGCTTCGCCCCTCCTTCGTCCGAAACTTCGGACGGGCAAGGCAAGGCTCCGCAGGGCACGCGTATGATGGCGAGTTTGCACTCAACGAAAAAGGCCGCTTACGCGGCCCCGATTGCGTGGCAAAGTGCCGCGCTACCGCTGCCGCTTTTTCGTACCAATTCCGAACACCATATACGTAGGCGCAGTATATGCGATTGCCCTGCAATGTCAAATACGGGTGGGTAGATCCTGAATCTGGCCTATTGGTTGAGTTTTTTGAGCATCTCCGCGGCGGTGATGAGGTCCTTTGGTGAGGTGATTTGTATCCACTTTTCCGTGTAAACCGGTTCGAATCGTATGCCAAGGGAGTGCGCAGCTTGCACAACCGTTTGCGGCAGGCCGTACTCGAAACTACCCGTGTGCTTTGGAATGAGCGGACACGAAAAAAGCCGCGTATCGAGCGTGTAGAGATTCGTACTCGCAAGCCCGGGCTCCATGCGCTCCGTATCCTCGATCGAATTTTCGATGATGTTGTCGATGCGTCCTTCGGCATCGAGTATGACATTCCCGGCACGATGCATCTCCGGAAGTTGCTGAACGAGAAGCGTCCACACATTCGGTTTTGCGATACATTCTGCTACATCGGCGTTCGCATAAATATCGTCCCCCATCATGACAAGGAATCGATCGTGCAGCATGTCTTTCGCCGACCAGAGAGCGCCTGCCGTGCCGTTGAGCTCTTCCTGCTCGACATAGAGAATGCGCTTCTTGCCGTAGAGGGCCCCGAAGTGATGACGTATCACGTGGCCGAGGTAGCCTATGATGAGTATTATCTCGTCTATCTCATCGGGGAGCGTATCGAGTTTGTATTCCAAGAGAGGCCGGCCGGATACGGGAAGCATCGGTTTCGGCACCGCTGTCGTGAGCTCGTCCATGCGCGTACCGCGCCCAGCCGCCAATACAACTGCCTGCATAGGTGCATTCTATCCTGTGCCGGTAGTGCGACAAAACGAAACGCCGCGATTTGACGCGGCGTTTCGTTCTTCAAGAAACCAAAAACCGTTAGCGGTTGTGTACTATCTCTCCACGGACACGCTCTATAGTGCGCGCCGCTGCCTCTTTGCCGCCCAAACCGAAGGCAAGTCCGAAGCCGAGCGCAAGCGCGACCACGATACCGGTAAAGAGCGTCTGCACGAATTCCGACGCCACACCGAGCTGATTGAGGACTGCGAGGATGGCGGTCACCCAGATGGCATATTTTGCCACCGTACCCGCGAGTGCTCCCGTGTGGGCTCCTGCGGCACGAGCTGAGCTTGCGATGATGTTCCGCGCCGCTTCGGCTACGATCGCCGCAAGGATGAGAATGAGAATAGCGGCGATGACTTGCGGGAGGTAGAAGAGTACGACCTGCGAGAGGAATGTCGTAACGCGGCTAAGGCCCAACACTTCGAGTGAGGTGACAAGGAAGACGATCACAATGAACCACTGCACGAGCGTCCCGAGAAGCACTCCCACGTTGAGGGTAAAACCTGCCTCACGCGCTGCTTCATTAAGACCAGCTGCTTTCATGGCATCATCGACACGCAGCACTTTCACCACCTGCTCCACGACGCGGTAGAGAACGATGCCGACGATCCATCCGATGATGAAGATGATGACCGCAGCGAGAAGCTGGGGCAGGAACTGCATGACCGTGTACCAAAGGTCCGCAAAGGTCACCTGGAGTACGTTCGCCGATTGGCTAACTATCATACTAAATGAGGTAAAAATGAGTAAATTGTTAAATATCTAAGGTTTTCGACCCCTTAATCCTTTATATGCCCCATAATAGCATTCACCGCTCCTGTGAAGCCCCTCTATGACAAGTAGTGTGGATACCGCTTTGCTGTGGGAATTCGGCCGTTTCCGTCAATTTTGAGCCAAAATCCTGCTCAAAGCAGACGTTCTTTGTCGAGTAGTACGAAATGCGGGTAATCCAACGTGTCGCGGATGAGCCGGTCTTGGATGGTAAGCCGGTACCGGAATTCCGGAGTGGTAAAGACCGCATAGCGGATCTCCCGCCCGAGGGTAGGTTCGAATCCCCTGATAGCGGCGTCAAGGCGACTTTCATTGAGTGCATCGGCAGCAACGATGAGGTCCGCCGGACGCGAGAGATCCCCCACGAAGCTGCCCGAAAGAATGAGTGCGGAGAGACGACCCGAACCTTTGAGAGCCTCAAGGATGCTCTTGTGCTGTACTGGTGATATCTCGTGCAGGAACTTCGAGAGCGCGGGGGCATACTTGAAGTCGGCATCAAACACCCACGCCTCTTCTTTTTGCTTGCCAGTAACTACTCGCTTCCCTTTTCCAATCTGTATGGAGAGTTTTGCTTTTTTCAGCACCCCCAATTTCTCAAGTGCTTGTATCTCCCGCCCGACAACTCCTGCGCCGACGCCTGCGCGTTTCGAGGCAAGTGCTTTCGTGAAAGCTTGGGGCTGGTTCAGTACAAAAAGGCGCAAAAGCCGTGCCCGATGTTGGTTGCCGAGTAGTGAGGTCAGAAAATCATCGGTCATCTTGAAATTGTATACTCCCCCGCCGCTACTTGCCAAGTCCACTACATGCTAGGAAAATTTCGTGCTTTTGTGTATGGTTTTTGGACGGTCACAGACGACCGAGCACAAGGAGGCCGTGACATGGCAAAGAAATCCTCTGCTGCGCTCCTAAAGCGCGGTCAATGCGTCTTACTGGAAAATGGTGAGTTGCAAGAAGGGCTGGTAATTGAGCGCGCAACGAGGAAACAGGGAGCGCCGAGCTATGCTGGAACGATGCTCAGCACCGGCGAGCAGGCCCAGCTACTTTGCCTCAAGAACAAGAATGGTCCGTTCCATCTTCGGAGACCGAGTGGTGAAGTTCTGCATTTTCGAACGATGACGCGCAGGCCGAGACATGCCTTCTATCAGCACGTTGTCGCACGCCTGACGATGTTGAACGATCAGGCGGAAAATGCAAGAGACCTCGCCGAGCGCTTCCAGAGGAGTAGTGCCAAGTTCCTGGATGTGCTCGATGCCACGGAGTGATGTTCGCGGCGAACATCGATGGAAAATGGCCCGCAACGCGGGCCATTTTGTTTGCCGAAAAGAGGGCTTACTTAAGTGTGACCTTCCCACCAACCGTCGTCGCTCCGCCAGCTGGCGGAGCTCCTCCTTGAAAACCCACGGTTTTCAACGCGAAGTCCGCCTTACGGCGGACTCGCTGCTTTCCTGCACAGGAGACCAGATGTTCTCCCGACCCCTTCCCAAGCAGGCGAGTGACCTTGAAATGTTATTTCAAGGTCACTTTTCCGCCTGCTTCCTCTATCTTCTTCTTCCACGCTTCTGCGTCTTCTTTCTTCACATCCGCCTTGAGCATCGCCGGTGCGGCTTCTACAAGGTCCTTCGCCTCTTTGAGACCAAGGCCGAGAGTCTCTTTCACCGCCTTGATGACGGCGATCTTTTGCGCGCCTGCAGAGGTAAGTTCGACGTTGAACATCGTCTTTTCCTCCGCTGCTGCTACTGCAGGGCCGGCAACAGCGACCGCTGCCGCTGATACGCCCCACTTCTCCTCTATCGCTTTCACGAGCGTATTGAGTTCAAGCACTGTCATCTTTTCTACTGCTTCAATGATCTGTTCGTTTGTCATACGTTACTAGTTGGGATTGATAATTAACTCTTCTTTTCTGCGACCTTACTAAGTACCATCGCGAATCTTTGTCTCGGACTGTTTACGATCTGCGCGAACATCGCGCGAAGCGTTTGCATCGGCGGTATCGTCGCAATCTCCTGCATCGCCGCCTGACCCACGAGCTTTCCTTCGAAGATACCTCCGAGAATAGTGAGCTTGCCTGCCCTGAGCTTGTCGAATGGGTCGGTCAATTTCTTCCCGAACTCATGGATGAGCCGAGCTGGCGCGGTAGCGTCCTCGCCGCCACCGGAAGCGATAGCCACTTCCCCTTCGAGCGGGAGCTCCGTGCTTTTGTGCCTCAACTTGTCGAGTGCGCGGCGGATAAGCGTCTTCTTCGCAACGAAGTATGCGACGCCGTCTTTCTTGAGCGCACGGCGCATCGCGGACTCTTCGGCGACGGTCACCTTGGTAAAGTGCACGAATACCGACGAGGCGCCCTCCTTGAGAGCTTTCTCTACCTTGTCGATGATTGCGGCCTTTTCTGATTTCGTTTTTGCCATCTTAGATTTCCTTACGAACAAAGCGAGTTAGTAAATCTTAGATCCTGAGCGTAGTCGAAGGATTGAGATTAAAAACCCCCTACGCTCGTTGTCTTCTGCAACAGGCCCTTGAGTACGACCTCGGCAAGCTCCTTTCGGAATGAACCCTCTCGGGACTCGCTGTCTCTGGCCTGACAGGGGGAGTTTATTAACACATCGCCCTATAGTCAAGCCCCGAATGGTACAATTCGGGGTATGGAAGAATTAAAGAAAGAGAGTGTCGGAGCGGAAAAAGTGGTTAGCTTCGCCCAAACACCGGCGATGCAACACCCGCATTGGGAGGATGCTCGAAGCGACATCGAAATGCGGTTCAGAGATGTCCCAGATCTCGAGAAGTGGGCTATAGACGCAACTAGTGCCCGCTTAATGGGCTATCCTGATAGAGAGGGAGTGGCCTTGAGCCAACTTGGGGATATCGCTGCTAACGACCTAAAGAAAATTTGGGAGAGATGGAGCATCACACCAGCTGAAAAGAAGGAATAAGGACTGGGCTTTCCTGCAGATTACTCCACGAGTGCTTTGAATGCGGCGGCGGTTTGGTCCTGCACTTCTTGCGCTATCGTGTAGGAGTGTACGGCCAAGGTAATGAAGAAGCTTAGGCTTATGAACATGAGAAAGCCCAAGAGAAAGCGGAAGAAAGAATCCGCAGGATTCATAGCGAGGACATTATACACCGTATAATAGCGCCATGAGGTATTTTGTGCTTTTGGTGCTCCTTGCGCTGCCAACATGTGCGCTCGCCGCTCCACTCCCTGCAGGCTTCCCCTCCCAGACGATTTGGGTATCAAAGACATCTGCTGCCGAAGGAGAAACGCTCGTCATCTCGACGGTCGTATTCAACAGTGCCACCGAGGCATTGAGCGGCACGCTCGTCTTCACGGCCAATGACACGCGCATCGGCGCGAGAGAGTTTGAACTTCCGAGTGGGGAGAGTCAGGTGCATTCGATCGAATGGAAACCGAGGCAGGGTGAGTACCAACTCGCGGCGCGGATAGAAGGCACTTCCGCCGAACTCTCGCAAGGAGAGACGCCCTCCGTCTTGATCACGGTCGCGGCACCTCCCCCACCTTCCGTAGCACAGCAGACCATGTCGCAGGTTGCACAGATCGCGTCCTCGTCGGTGCCTTTCGTGCGAGAGATCACAACAACTATTTTTGATGCAATCGAACCCTATCGCCAAAATGGGATCGAGCGCTTGGAAGAATACCTCGCGTCGTCACACGGAGAGAGTGAGCCCCCCGGTGCTGTTGCGGGAACTTCGACAGTGAACATTGCTGGTTTTGAAGAAATGCAAAAGAAAACCGGGGACGTGCTCTCCAGTCTCGCGCGAACAGTCGCCGCGGGGGTGCTTTTCATTTTCAAGAATATCGCCCTTTTCTACCCCGCGCTCGCACTCCTCGTACTCGGAACGCTGTACGTCCTTGCTCGCCGCATCAGAAGACAAAGCGACTGAATCTTTTATTGCATTGCGACTTGCTGCATATCACTTCCTGCGCCGCAGGTGCTTGAACATCTCTATCTGCCGCAGACGCTTCTTCGCCTCCACGAGCGTGCGATACGTCCCAAACTTCCGTCCCGTCTTTTCCGAAAGCACCACGTACTTATTTCCCTCCTTGCGTATCATGTCTCCAGTGTGGCGCAATGATGACGAGACTCGCGATGATGTAGAGTGCGCTCACCCACTGGAACACCTGTTCCGGATACGGCGAGAAAAGGTCACCCGAACCGGGCTCGGGGTAAACAGCGAACAAAATCGCTGCGAGCGGCACAAACCATATCGCGAATTTCTTCCATGTACTAAACGCTTGTGGCAAGAGGAGAAGTATTAGAAACACGAACGCTAGCGCCGGCATTCCGTAGTAAAGCGCAAAGGCCTTCGTTCCCAGGTTATAGCAAAAAACGCTCGCGCCACAGTCATAGACTTTCAATAGAAAAAACCCAAGTCCTGAGCCAATCAACGATAGAGCAAGCAAACTAATAATTATGCTTTTTTTACTCACATGTGAATTATATCGCACTTTGAAGCTGCGCTAGGAGGTCAAGCAGGGTCTGTGCATCAACTTCTGCTATTTTCTCATGCCCGCTATCAATCCGTATTTTCAGCATCAGAGCCTCAATCGCCTCGAACACACCTCTAATATTTCTGCTGTTCATTTTCTCAACCTTTTCTTCTAGATGCTCTATCCTTTGAAGCAGATACCTTCGATATTGGTCAGTAAGGTTGAAGTCGCTTACCTTTTCTTTAATCAGCGTAAAAACTTCTTCGAGCGGCGCGTCCGTCCCGTCGCCCCACACCAGCATGTCTGTTTCAGTGTCTCCATCAACGTCGAGTTCGAGGAGTGTTTCTTCTGGAGAAATACTCGACACATCAAACGCTGCAGTGGTGCTCGCCGTTGTCGGAATATCTGAATAACTTGCTAGTGGCGTTATGAGGTCGCCTGAGAAATTCTCGATGGTCACCGTCGTTAAGCCATCACCAATTCCTGTGTAGACAAAGTGGTAAACGCCCGTTTTTGGAAGAAAGATATGCTGGCTCTCGCTCGTGTAGAGGAAGCTACTCCCGGGAATATTTTCGGTGATGAAAAGGATATCTGCAGAAAGGTCCTGATTCGGGTCGATGCCGGTGAAGTTGTCAAATTCATCGTATGCACCGAGTAACACCGGGGAATAAGAACTAACAATAAGCGTATCGGCAACCTCGGTTACTTCCGGTTTTGTTTCAGAAATATACGTTGACTCGGTGATATCCTCCTCTGAAATAATTGCGAAAGTTAAGTCTTGAATTGGCGGTTTGCTCAACAAGTCTCTATGTTGAGTACTGTTGTCGACATCTTTTCTATATTGATCAACGTCGAAAAAGTACGTACCACCAATCGCAGACGAGAGTGCACTCGGATAAACAACTGTTCCATCGCCCTCGATCGTAGGAATAGTTCGATAGCTCGGGAGTGAGTGGTTTTCGGTGTATTCGATAGCTTTCGTTGTCGGGCGGCCCCAGCCGGCAACTTGCACAACGCGGATGTGTTCAGGGAATTGGTAAGTGTCATATTCGCTGTGGAAATCGATGGCATCCGATAAAAGCTCGGGGTCGAGCACTTCGGGCACGCGCAAAAGGTTTTCCGGCGGCTTGCTGCGAGCTACTCCCATGCCAGTCAGGAACGAGAAGAAATTTCCGAAGTCGTTGATGGAGTCTCCCCAGAAATCTATCCACGGCTCTGTGAAAGCGGCCCCGGCGTCAAAAATTATTGGTGGATCTAATACGTCTTCGAAATAGCGCTCAGAAGGGAGAAGATTGTAGGCACCTGGCATATTTTGTGCTACAGCACGTACGTCTTCCGGATGCACGACAAAAGCGAATCCGCTTGGAATACCTTCACCATCGCCGTGAAGAATTGATGCGACTGCCTGCGGAGTACCCAATTGCGGCGAGCCGACCATGACGAACGAGTCGATTAGATCGTCCTTGTCCTCCTCTTCCAACTTTTTAATTATCACCTTGCCCATGAGGCCACCCATCGAGTGCGCAACGAGGGTTACTTGTCCAGTTTGCGATTGAGCTGCGAGTTCCTCAACCCCATTGAGGATATTGGTGATGCCATCCGGCGTCTTGACTCCATCCTCTAGAATCTTCTCGGGCGAAAAACGCCAATCGTATGCGAGCGGCAACCAGTCATTTATTAAACCTTCGGACACCAAGTCGTTCAAAAAATCACCGAACGGGGAGTAAATAGGCGTGCTGAACGGACCGACAGAGAAATTTTCAAGAATTCCGTCCACGACTATTTCATTTACACTCTCTCCATCCTCAAGCGCGAGTTGTTGCACGTCATCGCTCCATATCGTTGGTGGCCAGAGCGTATCGGAGCCGCTTTTCAAGACGCTTCCTTTGATACCCGGCAGAAAAACAACAGACGAGCAACACTCCTCAAATGCACCATCTTCCGTGATAGTGAAGCGGATGGTTTCTAAAAGATGATCTGCGGCTTGGGCGTGAGCGAGCGTGCCGAAGAAAAACGCGAACAGACGCTGAGGCCATGTTTGATTTACTTCGGGCGGATCGAGCCAATAGACATCGAGCTCGTAGATGCCCGCTTCTGTCCAAGCGAGCTCCCCGTCTCCGAAAAATCCGCCGAGATGCGCTATAAATTCGCGCGTACCTTCGTCGGGATCGGGAATATGGAAGAGCATTCCCTCTGCTCCAAAAAATACTTCATCCGACTCCACTTGCACCTCTCGCACCTCGTTGAGCGGCACTTGATACGTGCCGCCATCCTCGATAGTTATCTGCTCATCAATAACGAATTCTCCTGTTTCTGGGTCTTCGAAGTAACTCGTCCACTCTAGCCATGAATCCGCATGCGAAACACTGGGGATGAGCAACGATGCGATGGAGAAAAAGAGGGCGAGTCGAAGATAGAAATACCGCCTCTGCCCTATCATGCACGCATTATCCTACGCATTTCCCGCTTCCCATAACTTATCCACACAGGCAATATCCCCAAAATCCCGCTATAGCGTAAATTTGGGGATATGGGAAGTATTGAACAAAAAGCGAGGAAGCAAAGGCAAAAAAGGAACATCCAAAATGCCGTACTCACTGCCGTGGGTGTTGCGGGGGTACTTGCCGTTGCCATGATCGCGCCCAACATCTTTAAAGCACTTCCACGCGTCGCGGGAGATAAATACAGGATGGGCTACCGAGCAAAAACCACTGTCGGGCGGTTAGCACAAAAGGGGTTGGTGCGGTTCGTACAGCGGAGCGGCATTCGGTACGTAGAGATCACCGACAAAGGTCGTCGTGTTCTCTTTCTCACGGAAGCAAAGAATATACATCAACAAAAATGGCGACGCTGGGACAAACGATTTAGGCTCGTGATGTTCGACGTACCTCAATATCGCAGAGATACGCGCGACAAATTGCGGGCATATATGAGAGAGTATGGATTCCTTCGGGTCCAGGATAGCGTGTGGGTGTATCCATATGATTGCGAGGAGCTCATCGCCCTCTTAAAAGCCGAGTTACGTGTGGGCAAGGATGTGCTGTACGCAATTGTCGAAAGTATGGAGAACGATGGGTGGATCAAAAGGCACTTTGGCCTTCGTGCCTAATGCCCAAAGAAATTCTGGTATCCCTAAAAGCTCGCTATGGTGAGTTTTTGGGGATATTATGAACTGCACCAGGCGCGGAAGAGGGAGCCCAACGTCAATCGTTCCTGCTATAAGCGAAAACGCTCCCGTTCGGGAGCGTTTTGCGGAAACGGAACCCTTAAGGTTTACATTCCGTTCACAACTGCACGAGTCTTCGGACCGAAGTAGCCTGCGGCGGGTGAGATGCCTTGCGCTTTCTGGAACTTAATGAGGGCTGCGCGTGTTGCCCCGCCGAACATACTCGTTTCATTGCCCGGAGAGCCCGGCCCGCTCGCGACCACTTGGTAGCCGTGTGTATTGAGCCACTTTTGGAGCGCCATCACATCAGCACCGATCATACCGACTTTGAGATCGCGGATGAACGAACCGGGTGTCGCAGAGCCGCCGGCAAGCGCAGCCATTTCTGGCGAGACCGTACCGCCGAGCGACATGTAGAGCGCTATCAACGACTGCAACTGCGCAATGAGCGCCGCGATAGTCGTCTGTTCCCCCGTTGTGACCGTGGGTGTAGGTGTCGACACTGCGGCCACCGTTGTGGTCGTCGTTGCCGTAGTTGTGGTCGTAGTTGTGGTTGTCGTTCCGCCGCCTCCCCCTCCGCCAGCACTGCCACCACTGCTACCGCCACTTCCTCCGCCAGCACTGCAGAACGACGAGGATGGTGTCACAATTACCGAAGTCGTCGCAGCATCGCCAGGTGCGGAGACTATAATCAACTGCTGGCCTCCGCTACACGAATCCTGCGTTATCCAGGAGGCAGCAGCGTCTACCGAGAGTGAAGGAGCGCTCATCGAGATACTCGAGGCGGGGCCCATGAGGATGGTGAACGTGCTTGTGTCAACCGTCGTCGATGCAAGGATCGCACCACTTCCCGCGATACTCACAGTCATACCTCCGACGGTGAGATTAGAGCTGTTGGCTGTGAACGTTACGTCGTTGAAATTGGTTGCAGCCGATGCGGCGAGCGGGAGCAATAGTGCCGCGACTGACACCGAGGCTGAAGCTAAGAAGAATTTCTTCGTCATGCGAGTTCGCTAGGTAGGCTGATAAACCTCACTAGCGCAGATTATGGACATGTGCCGTAGCGCCATGCGACGAGGCCAATGCCGGCAGTACCATATGTTGTCGTCGCAGCACTGGATGAGCCGAGCTCAAGCCGTACGGCAGTGTCTGTTGACGTAGCATACGTCTGGATACAGCCGATGATCGCCGTCGACGTGGCCGTATTGGATGTCGTAAGCGTCAGCGCTCCACTACCTCCATCTAAAGTGACGTCCCCCGTGAGGGTTGTAGCACCCGTCACTGCCAGTGTGCCGCCAGTGGAGATGTTCGCTGAGATGGTGGTTGAGCCCTGCACCATGATGGCACCAAACAGGAGCACAACCGCCACTGAAACGCCGAGGGAAAACCAACTTGCGTTCTTCGTTAAACTACCAATGTTCATCATATAAGACTTATGAATAATTATTTAATAATGTCTGCCAATCTTGATCCCCAAAAGAAATCCGCAAGGAAGCAAGCGCCTCCCTGCATAATGTGATTCTACACCCGTTCATGAAGAGACCTCGTAAGTAAGGTAACTCCTGTGGATAAAGTCATTCTTCAAGAGCGCGGAGAAAGTTCTGATCAGTTTCGACGAGGCCGGGTGCTTCTTTCTTCAACACTTCAACTATCTCGCGCGCGCGGTCGGGATTGCCGGCAAGGAATTCTGCTTTCGCGAGATCATACATCACAGGGTAATTCCCAGCGTCCCCAGCCAGATATTCGGCGAGGAAACGGGTGGCGTTCTCCCAATCTTCGTAGGTGACATAGTAGCGCGAGGCGCGGCGGGCGGTGTTGGTGTCTTGTTTGTCGTACGCCGCAAGACCTTTATCGGCCCACTCTTCCGCGCGAGGACGATCCCCGAGCACTTGGTAGAGCGTAGCGATAATGTAGTACGGTTCCGCAAATGTAGGCACGAAGTCCGAGTATGTCCTCAACTCCCCAATTGCCTCCTCGTAGTACTGCCGTTTGGCCGTGCTCCCGACCGGCGATGTATCGCCTTTTTTGATGGAGATGTTGGCAAGGAGATAGCGAGGTTGAATGCGCTTCGGGGAGAGCTCCACTGCCTTCGCCAAGACCTCACGCACATACGCTTCTTCCGGCTCCTCCCCTTTTGGTGCCACGTCGAGGACGTGCGCGTAGTAGGTGACGGTGCGCGCGTCGTATGGGTATCGTTCGTAATTCGCTTTGAGAATGTCGCGCGCGGCGCGATACGCGATAAGCTGTGCTTCGCCTTGGAGCATCGTGGTCTGTCGTTCCGTGTACCATTCGTAGAGCTGGTAGCCATACTCGACATCGGCATAGGTGCCGAGCCGTACACCCTTCTCAATCGCCCCCACGGAGCGCCGGACGTCAACGAGTTGGTAGAGATAGCCTTCCGCGAGCGCGAGGTTGGCGCGAAGCGGTGAGAGTGTAACAGGAATGACGAGTAGTGCTATGAGAACGCCAACGCCAATTGGAAGCCACTGTGGCATCGCACGGATTGGAAGCGAATATGCAGGGGCCTTATTTCCGCGTACGAGCAAGCTCGCAAAAAGTATGAAGAAGAGCCAAAGCGTGAGCGCAGTATCAAAGACGAAGAAATTCTGCACCGCGTAGACTATCCCCGCAAGAAAAAAGAGAAAACCGTAGAGTTGCTCCCCAGCCACAGCCGAGCGCGCGAGACGGAACGCTTCACGCAAGAACGCGCCGATGAGTGCGAGGTAGAGAAGCAGTCCAAGCACGCCGTACTGCACGAGGTAATCGAGAAAGGCATTGTGCGTGCGGTCGAACCATTGTTCGACGATCTGTGTCGGATCGTACATGCGATTGAACAGCACCGAAATATGTTCCGCGCCCACACCGACTATGGGGCTCTTCAAGGCCTCACCGACACCGTTGCGCCAGATAAAAAGGCGACTCTCGACCGTCGTGTCGGAAAGCGAGATGGCCGCGAGCCGCTGGATGGGTGCGAAGGGCACCGTGGCGAGCTGCGCGCGAAAGACGAAGAAAAGTGCTGTCGCAATAAGAATACCCACAACACCGATGCGCGCCTGCGAGCGATACTTATTTTCTTTCCACGCGTAATAGATAAGTGCTGTGAATCCCGCCAGCGCCAGCGCGAGTAAGGTCCCGCGCGTGGCGCCAGCGAGGATGCCGAGAAATTGGAGTGCTGCACCTGCGTACGCCCGCTTTTGCCACTTCCGAGAGAGCTGCGGTACAAGTGCCAAGGTGAGAAAGAGTGAGAGCGCCATGTAGCTGGAGAAAAAAGCAGGATTGCCGAAAGTACTCGAGACCCGCTCCGTGCTGTCGGGGAGTAGCGGGATATTGATGCCACTTGCCCACTGCAACCACTGCAACACTCCGAAGAGCGCGGAGAGTGATGCGGTCCAGACGATGACCGAGAAAAGCTTTTTGATGAACGCATCGTCGGCATAGAGGAGCGTGAGGTAAAAGAACGCGACGAGTGCGGTGAGCGTGAGAAGTCCGTCGCCTCTGTCGAAGATAGACCAGAAGCTGTGGTAGAAATCAATTCCGAGAAGCGAGCACGCGTACGCCCATACGAGAAGTGCCGCAGGTATCCACGAGATTGGGTTGCGCAGGCGTTCAAAATAGAACGACTTCCTCGAAAGCGCGAGCGCCGCGAATATTGCGAGTGCGAGTATGAAAGCGCCGCGAATGAGGAGCGACTTTGGTGTGAGGTATGGATACAAGAGCCCATCAATATAAATGAGTATCGAAACCGCAGGAACGAATAACAAATAGGGAAAAGCTCGTTCGAGAGCCTGCATCATAGACTTCTCAACCGCGCGATCTCATGATCAACCTCGGTATTGCGGCTTCCTACGAACCGTTGCATGTCCTCAAGCGTCGAGGCCGCCTCATCGAGGCGGCCTGTTATTTCTTCCCACTGCGCCCGTATCTGCAGTAGGAACGGCGCTTCTTTTCCAAATTGCGCTTCCGCCTCCCCGAATGCTGCTTCGATGGCAGACGTATCGTCTTTGAGGTGACCCATAAGAAACCGTAGGCGTGCAACGTGGTATTGCTCAATGTGTGGCTGGGCTTCGACCGCCTTTGCATAGGCGACACGGGCAGTGCCATATGCCCCGAGACGCTCCAGAAGCGAGCCGAGGTTGTGCCATGCGAGACCCGTTTTCGTTGAGTCGATGTTCACGGCGCGACCAAGGTACTCATACGCATTTTTTCCGTCACCCAAAAGCTCATACTGATTGGCGATACTCACGTAGAGGATGTAGTCGGTCGGATCATCATCTTTACCACTCTGGTCTCCGCCGAGGAGATTTGTGAGTCGGGTGATCTCGTCGTTCGCCTTCTTCTCAAGTGCTCCCTCGTCTTTATGGATTCCCTGAAAATCCCATGAGCTCACTGCGTCACCTTCTACCAAAGGGAGCGGGTGCGAGGGATTTTGGGTGAACCACCACACAGCGCCGGCGAGCACGAGCATGACAATCGCTGCCGTGATGATGTTTTTGTTCACTGTTTGCATGGGAGAGAGTATACCAGAAGTAGCTTTCGGCTGTCAGCTATCAGCTTTCAGAAAACACAAAAGGGGCACAAACGCAAACCCCCTCGCCAATTGGCGAGGGGGTTTGGTTGTGTTGGGCCGAATCCCAACCGGAGTTTCCCTGCGGAAACCGAGCTACGAGAGGACTACGGAGTACACGTCGTCGCCGTGCCGAACTGGCAGGAGCGCGTGTCGTTCGTCATGTCCTTCACGAGGTAGCCGTTCGTCCAGTCAGTCGTGGTCGTCGCGTGGCTTGAAGCCGAGCGGTCAGACCAGACCATGTTCTGGGCGGTGTGGAGGTTGACAGCAGTGTCGTTGGCGACAGCTGACGTGTCCTCCGCAAACGCGATCGTAATCGAGTCACCCGCAGTGCCCCATCCAGAGATGGTCGCCTGCAGCTCGTACGTCTTCGTAGAACCACCACCGATCTGTTCGACTTCGCCGTTCGCACAGTTAGTGTCAACACAGATCGAGAGGTTCGTTCCCCCACCGCTCGCGTTCGTCGTCGTAGCGGTGTCGCTGACCTGGATTGCACTACCGCCAGTCACGTCGTACAAGATCCAGTCGTACGCCATCACAGCCACCGTCGTAACGGTGAACGAGATCTCGCGCCAGTCGATGGTGCCTGCCGAGTCAGCTGTAATGCTGAAGCGGTAGAGACCAGTACCCGAGGCTACCGTGTTCGTGGTGTAGCCAGTCGTGAGACGCGCTAAGGTCGGAATCGTCTTCTTCACGTACATCGTGCCGTAGCCAGAAGAGGCCGCGGAGTTGACATCGGCGGTTGCCGCCGTGGTATCCGCGGAGCCTGCTGAGTCGAGCGCCTTGAATCCACTCTCGTGTGAGATGAGGACCGTTATGGCTGCAGCCGAGTGAGCACCCGAAGCGACGGTCGGAACGTCGACGTAGACGTCGATGTCAGACGAGTCGTTTTGCGGTACGTACATCGTGAGACCAGTGAAGGTCGCTGTCGCGTACTGTTCGGTTCCTGTGACGAGCGAGCGAACCGCAGTTTGCTCAACACCCGCAGAGTCCTTGTACTTCACGGTCACCGCCGAAATGGACGTTGCCGCGTCGTTCGGGACCTTGATACGGAGTTCTTGGACGGTGAACGAAGAGTTACCGCCGTAGAAGTCGAACCTACCAACATGCACGTTGGAAGTACCCGCTATCACGTTGGCATTGACCGGTGTGCCTGGGTCACGAGTGACCGTAAGCGTACCAGAGCCGACCGTGATGGTCTGGAGCTCCTTGTCGGAGCCGACCGTTACCGATTGGCCTGTCACTGCGCCTGTACCACCTGTAGTGTCATCAAGTGTTGCGACGATGGTTCCCGCAGGAACACCGCTCTTGATGTTCGCAACTACGTTGATGGTCTTTCCTTGCGAGGCCGCCATCGGGAGATTCAGTGAGAAGGTGTTCGCCGATGAAGCTGAAGCCTTCGACGAACCGATCTGTGCGCCTGTCGCATTGTCGACAAGGCGGAGTTCGGTTACCGAGGCAGAGTTGTTGCCCGCAAGATTGATCACGATGGTGTTCACGTTGACTCCTTCGTTGGAGCCTGTTGCGAGCGTGAACGAACCAATCTTCGCGTTGTTAGAACCTGCAACCATTGTCTGGTTGCCGTACCCTGACGCCTTCGAACCGATGAGGGTCGAAGAGGTGACAGTGCGTGAGTTGCCCTCCACTTCGCTTATCGCAGAGGTGAGGCGGTCACCCGACTGGATTCCCTCCGTGTCTGCAATTGCGATGGAAACACCGACGTCGATAGCATCGCTAGCCGCATAATTCGTGCTTGTCGACGTTTTCGCATCACCATAGATCTCCACGACGTGGGTCTTCCCCGCTTTGAGGATCATAGCGGAGCCGAGCGTGAAGCTCACTCCTGTGTCAGCGTCAACGTCTGCCGTCGAACCTACCTGGACGCCATCCAGCATGATGCGGACGTTGTCCATAGTGTCGGTCGAGAGCACGCTGTTGTCTACGTCAACGGTCACTGCTTCTACTTTGACGTCGTCACCCGCCGCGCGGAATTCGAAGCGCGACCAGAGAACGTTCGTCGAAGCAACTGCCACGTTCTCCGTAGGAGAGGTGTTTGCTTTCGTAACCGAGAGGCCGATGCCTTCAACCGTGTTAGCTGTAACGGCTGTCGGAGCAGAAGGCTTGAGGGGCTGACTAAGTTCCGAGTCCACCAAGAGGATGTCTGTTCCCCTGCGGATCTGGAAGTCGAAGGTTTTGCCCGACGTGCCCAAGATATCGCCGACGAGGCGAATCTCGTTACCGCCCGTCTCAAGTCTGAGCGGGTTTGCCGAGAGGTCGAAGACGATCTTATCTCCCGTCGTCGACTGCACCGTCGCGCCGACCTGCACACCCTTCACGTACAATTTCAGGTTCGTGAAGTCGCTGTCTTTTGTCGTTCCGCGATTCTCGAGCTGAATCGAGTGAAGCCATGACGCGCGGGTGTTTACCGTGAGCGTCGCCTGGAAGAGCGTCGTGTCGTTCACCGGAGCGAATGTGCCACCGTCTGGTGTCGCCGGGCCCCATGTCGCCGTCGCGATAGTCGCGTTGGAGATGAGGTGTAAGGCGCCCGAGATCGGGAGCACGACCGAGGCATCAAGCGGAGCAGAGGCAGTGGCGCCTGTCAGCTGCACGCCGACTTGGTTGCCGTTGGTCGAGCCGATGTCGGCGCGTACCGAGACGGTAATCGAACCGCCCGCAGGCACCGTGAAGACGCCTGCTGAATTGTTGAAGTTGAAGTTACCACTTGAGATGCCAGCCGGATCAGTGAGACGCTTGGCGCCTTCGTAGAGGTAGATGTTACTCAAGTCGGAGTCGGTCGAGACACCAATTCGCTTGAAGGCGAGGTTGGTGACCGAGACAGGAGCACCTGAGCCGTTCGTGAAGGTGAACTTCGCGAGGAGTGCAATACCCTGGCTCTTGACGAGCGTACCTGCGACAGGACTGTCAGCTGCGAGCATGACTCGCAGGCCTGCGCCTACTGGAACTCCCGGAACTCCGGGGACTCCCGGAACGCCTGCGCACATGCTGTTCGCTCTTGCGCGCGTAATCGGACCCCAGTAGCCGGCCGTCGGCGAAATGCCGTTAGCCGCCTGGAACTTCGCAACCGCCGCTTTCGAGAGCGCGCCGAAGTACGAAGTTTCGTTACCCGGTGAACCCGCGCCGCTTGCCGCGACCATAGCTCCGTGACTGTTAAGGAATTTTTGGATCTCCATCACTTCTCCACCCGAGTTTCCCTGTGAGTGGTTTCGCGTGAAGGTGAAGCATGCGCCGCCTGTGGTGCCGCCCATAGACGACTGGAGCGCTGCAATTTGTGCGAGCAATGTCTGGATCTGGACTTGAAGGTCCGCGATCGTCTGCGCCTTCACCGGAGTGGCGAATGAGAACGCAAGCGCGAGGATCAAGCCGATGCCAAGAGCAACTGCCGCAACATTTTTTGTTGCTAATACTTTACTCATAAGTTTTGTTTGACCTTTCATCCTTCGATGAATGCTTGCGCATTCTCTCAGGACCGTGCACTCACCCTTTCGACGAGGAGTCGTGCACGTTCGTGTGTCTTCTAATGACTAATAACTGAAGACTACTTAATAATCGGGCTTTCGCCCTCATACCATTTTCGCTCGCTCGGAAATGAATATTCGACATTCACTTCACTCGGCTCGCTCAACGATATATTGCTAGCCCATCGCACATACCTGCGATGAGGTTAGCAGCAAGGAATTTGGACCGCGGTTCATCCGTACAATCGTATCCGAACAATAGCTGTAATGCGGGAAAGAATTTTGGCCGGTGGCTTCTAGGCCACCTGCGTATCGTCCACTATGTACATGTCAGAGAACGAAGCAAGGAGCGCATTTGCCGCTCTCGCTTTTCATCGGAAACTAATGCGACCTTTTGGAACAAGGCGCATCCCGACAATTATATATCAGCGGGCCTGCGGCACTGTTGCACCCCAAACCACACTTTGTGGATAACTTGTGCCTAAACAAAGCCCCGTTTGGGGATCGTTCGGGCATACAAGTTACCGGGGCACAATACGCTCCCCTCATGCGGGAGTCAACACATTTGACGTCCCTCAACACCTCATCTTTCACTGCAATAAGCCAAATTAGGGGAAATCTGGGGTTCGAAAACAGATTCGAGGACAAAATACCTCACTGTGCAAGTGCATAGGTGCTCCAACGCTTAGCACCCGCCTTTTTCACACGCCCTATTGCTACGAGGTCCCTCAACTCACGCTGGATCATCTTCTCACTGTATTCAGGAAGATTAGCGGCGATGTCCTTTATGCCCAACTGTCCTTTAGTTCCCAAAACACCAACTATCTCCTCCGCTCTGCCATGCGCTTTGGTATCACTATCGGACACACCACCTGATTGGCCTGAAACGTCCTTTATATACTGGCTTCGTTTCTTGTGTCGCGTGTCCGATATGCTGTGCGCCGCGTGTTTGGTCCCGAGTGTCAGGAGTTCATCCTTGTTCAACAAAACAGTCTCGGAAAGACCGGTCCGCTGCGACGACACGAGAAAGACCCCGAGTTCGTCGAGGGCAGCTATGAGCGCACCGGCGTTCTGCGACGATACGTGCCCAGATGCCGAAGTGACTTGCATGAATGAAATGAGTTTCCGGATCTGTGTCTCGGTCCCCTTGAGCGCCTCCGATCCGGGCGCACGCATCTCGTCCCGAAGCCCGAGGATCGATGAGAGAAGTCGCAGGCCTGCGCTGCGTACCGCGACCCGGACTGGCTCACCGGCAGGGATATGATTGGTAACAAGGTGGATCGCCACCACGATGCGCTCGGCACGACGATATGCCCGATCACCTGATACATTTTGTCCAAAAACGTCTGTCCGTATTGTTGTACTATCAAGAAATTGCGACACATGACTCTTCTGTGCAATGTCCTTTATGTCGTCCATTGTGTGGCCATCCGTGTCCATTGTGTCCTATACAGGAGGCATAGGGGATTATATAGAGCGTTAGGGACAATGCAACGCCAGAAAATGATGCCAAATGCGCTCCCCTAAAAACGTGGCTCGGCAGCAGCGAAAGTCGGGGTGGTATGATGTTGCCATGAAAGAAAAACGCGCGCGTGGCAAGAACCGCCGCAAGGAGGAACGCGACGAGGAGAGGCCGGAGCGACGGATCAGCCCTGAAGTATTGCGCGGCGTTTCAGCCCTTTTTTGTATTGCGCTTGCGGGCTTCCTCATTCTCGCAGGCGCTGGCAAGGGCGGCGTCGTGGGGGAAACTTTGTACGAATGGCTTTCATACCTCTTAGGTGTAGGCTATCTTCTGCTTCCGCTTTCACTCCTACTCCTTGGCATTGCCATTGTCCGCTCTTTTGAGCGGCACTTCGGCATCGTTCAGTTCGGAAGCATGGTGGTCTTCCTTGCAGCGGCATTGGCTCTTGTGAACATAGGCTTTCCGGGGAGAAGCGGCGTGCTCGGCACCGTGATAGCAAATCCTATCGTTGCAGCGGTTGATACGACGGCTGCCATCATCTTCTTCGCCACCTTTATCATTGCGGCGCTCATCATCGCTTTTAATATCCATCTCGGCATTGTCTTTTCAACATTGCGAGAGTGGTTCCGAAAATCTGAAGAAGAAGTCTCCGAGGAGCCGGCAGTCGTCGGACTTCCCGATGAAGAGCAAGAACCTGTGGTGGAAGTACCCTCCGAAATAAAAACAGGAGAGGAGCCCGAAGAAAAAAAGAAAGGAGCAATTGCCCGGTTTTTCGACAAGGGCCAGGACACTCCCGAGGGATTTGCCATCATCGCCGCCACTGGCTCCGCATATATTCCACCGCCGGTCTCGATACTCGCAAAAAACAAGGGAAAACCCGAGGTGGGTGACGTGAAGGCCAACATGAACATCATCAAGCGTACGCTTCAGAACTTCGGCATCAATGTTGAGATGGATGAAGCGTCCATCGGCCCCACGGTCACGCGCTATGCAATGAAACCCGCCGAGGGCGTACGACTCTCGAAAATAATCGCTCTCCAGAGCAACCTCGAGCTCGCGCTTGCTGCCTCCCCCGTTCGCATCGAAGCACCCATCCCCGGCAAATCGCTCGTCGGCGTAGAGGTACCCAACATCGCGCGCACGACGCTGGGTCTGGCACCGCTCGTTTCAGACGAAGCATTTAGTGGAAACAGCAAACCGCTTCTCATAGCGCTCGGTCGCTCGATTACAGGGAGCCCGCACTACGCTGACCTCGCACGTATGCCGCACCTTCTTGTCGCAGGAACGACCGGCGCGGGAAAGTCTGTTGCTATACACGATTTCATCGTCTCCCTCCTCTACCGCTGCGGTCCCGAGCGCTTGCGCTTCATCATGGTGGATCCGAAACGAGTGGAGCTCACCCTCTACAACTCCATCCCCCATCTTTTGACGCCGGTCATCACCGATGCAAAAAAAGCCATTCTCGCCATCAAGTGGCTCGCCAAAGAAATGGAGCGCCGATACAATATTCTCGAAACGGAATCGGTGCGCGACATTTCCTCTTACCATGAGAACATCGTGGCTCCCGCGGTTGCGCGAGCAGCAGAATCCCCGCCGGAAGATGCGGAGATGCCGGAAGCGATGCCCTACATCGTTCTCATCATCGACGAGCTCGCGGATATCATGTCGACCTACCCGCGCGAGCTTGAAGCGGGCATCGTGCGTCTCGCGCAGATGAGCCGCGCCGTCGGCATCCACCTCATTCTCTCCACCCAGCGGCCGAGCGTGAAGGTCATCACCGGCCTCATCAAGGCCAACATCCCCGCGCGCGTGGCATTCCAGGTCGCTTCGCAGATAGATTCGCGCACGATCCTCGACACGGGAGGAGCGGAAAAACTCCTCGGTTCGGGTGACATGCTCTTCCTCTCTGGGGAAATGTCGAAGCCGAGGCGCATCCAGGCGCCCATGATCTCGGAGGACGAAGTGAAAAAAGTGGTCGCGTTCATCGCGCGCGAGAACAAGCTGGAGACCTTGAGTGAAATAGACTTCACCGAAAAGTCAGGCGCGGGCACAGATGCCATTTTTTCATCCATGACCGATGAAGAAGGAGACGACGATGAGCTCTACCCCGAGGCAAAGAGAACGGTGGTCGAGGCGGACAAAGCCTCGACCTCGTACCTGCAGCGGAAGCTTGGCATCGGCTACGCGCGTGCTGCGCGCCTCATGGACCTCCTCGAAGAGCGCGGTGTCATCGGCCCGGCGGATGGAGCAAAGCCGCGGAGTGTGGTCGGCGCCGGCAATGCGGACGAACTTGCGCAAGAGCCTAGTGAGGAAGACGAAGAACGTGTGTGAATTGATGTATGCTTCCCTACCAAGACAGCCGCGTCACCAAGATCGTTCTCGTCGTCTTCTTCGTCCTGGTAATCGGGTATGCATACTTTGAAATTCGCGGACTCCTCTGGGGGCCTGTTATCGAGATCGAGACCAGCCTCGTTGAGGTCTCGGAACCCTTTGTCACTGTCGAAGGATATGCGCGCCGCATCGCAACGCTCTCGATGAACGGCAAAATAATACCGGTAACCGAGGAGGGCGCCTTCTCCGAAGGCTACGTACTCGCACCCGGATATAATCGGATCGTCCTCGAAGCGCGCGATAGGTACGGCAATACGACCGAACGCTCTATCGAAATGATGTTCATGCCCACGTCCACACCTTCCGGAGCACGGCAATGAGCATTGTGTATACTGCTCTCCATGACCACCTTCAAGAAAAAAGACAAAGCTCCTCCAAAACAAACGGGTACCGGCAGCGACAAGGACATCGAGCGCGCGCTCTCGGAAATAAAAACAAAATTCGGTGACGACTCCATCATGATGCTTGGAGCCCAGCCAAAGGTCGACGTGAATGCCATACCGACCGGCTCCATCGGTGTTGACTGGGCGCTCGGTATCGGCGGATTGCCGCGCGGCCGCATTATCGAAGTATTCGGACCGGAATCTTCCGGAAAGACGACACTCTGCCTTCACGTCATAGCCGAAGCGCAGAAGAAGGGCGGGATCTGCGCATTCATCGATGCGGAGCACGCGCTTGATCCCGAATATGCAAAAAAGATCGGTGTTGATATCGGCTCGCTCCTCGTTTCCCAGCCGGACACCGGTGAGCAGGCGCTCGAGATCGTGGAGTCACTCGTGAGAAGCGGCAAAATAGACGTCATCGTCATTGATAGCGTCGCAGCACTCACGCCGAAAGATGAGATAGAGGGTGACATGGGCGCACAGCATGTGGGAAAACAAGCGCGTTTGATGTCGCAAGCGCTTCGCAAACTCACCGCCATCGTCGCGAAGACGAAGACGATAGTCGTATTTATCAATCAGATACGCATGCAGATCGGCGTCATGTTCGGCAACCCCGAGACGACACCGGGCGGGAAAGCGCTGAAATTCTACACCTCGGTGCGCATAGACATCCGCCGCATCGCGCAGATAAAGAAGGGAGATGAGACCGTCGGCGGCAGGCACCGCGTGAAGATCGTCAAGAATAAAGTGGCAGCCCCCTTCCGTCAGACGGAGTTCGACATGCTCTACGGCGAAGGCATCTCCCGCGAGGGCGAAGCGCTCGCGCTCGGTGAGAAATTCGGGCTCGTGGAGAAATCCTCCGGCGGTTCATACACGTATGGAGAACACAAGCTGGGCCGCGGCTACGACGCTGCGCGCACGTTCCTCCGTGAAAACAAACCGATCCTCAATCAATTGCTCAAAGAGATCCGCAAGGCACTCCAGGATGGCGGTGTTGCAAAAAGCGCTCTGGCCGCGAATGCAGAATAATCTTTTGATAGGGCGCGAGCGAGGCGGTGTGCTCTGATGGGTCACATCGCCGCGTGCTTGCGACGTGTTCCCGCTCGGCCTCATCGGCCTGCGCGAAGACCCTCAGAGCACACCGCCTCCGAGCGAAAAACCATTGTGTATTTTGCACATCTATGTATGATGGCGCTAGTTGTGTTCGTGGCGAGAAACTGCCGCGAAGTTATCCAAAACCCCTTCATCAGGCTCATCAGAGATGAACGCGAAGAGTCCACAACGGACAAAAAACGGCAAGAAAAAAAAGAAGAACGGCCACAAGAAATTTTGGCTCTTGGGCCGTGAGGAGATCAACACCGCGCCTTTCGACATTTCACCCGAAGGGACTTTGATAGTGCGCGAGGGCAACTACCAGTACAATATTTTTGACATTGTAAAGAAGTACGGTACCTCGACCGAGATACTCTTCCCCACCATCATCGAAAATCGCGTACGCGACCTTATTGAGACGTTCAATGCATACATCAAGGTCACCGGCTACCGGGGCCGTTTCCACTACCACTACCCGATGAAGGTGAATCAGAACAGAGAGTTCGTGCTTCCCGCAGTGGCCGAAGGCGCCAATCTCGACGTCGGGAGCGCCAACGAGCTTTTCTTGGTGAAGCGCATGGTGGAGCAGGACAAATTCAACGAGAAGATCCGGGTCATCTGCAACGGTCCCAAGACAGAACGTTACATGGCACTCATCGAGGAATTGAAGGGCAAGGGGCTCGTGGTCATCCCTATCATTGAAGACAGGGTGGAACTTGAGCGTATGAAGCGGTTCAAAGGCGAAGTGGGCATTCGCGTCGACCTCAACGTCAAAGTCGATAGTCACTGGGACAAACGGTACAACCGCTTCGGCTTCACGGAAGAGGAGCTCCTGGAGTTGGGAAAAATAAAGAACCTTGCGGTCCTCCACTACCATATATCGAGCCAGATAGAGAAGATAGACGGTTTTATACAGCCGCTGAAGCGCGCGCTCGCCTTGTACGCAAAGATGCGCGAGAAAAATCCGCAGCTTGATACCCTTGATATCGGAGGTGGAGCCGGAGTGCCGTACGACAAACGCAAGCGCTTTTATACGGGAAAGAATCTCATCAGTCAGATCGTAAAGACTTCGAAGAAACAGTGCGACCGTCTTGGCATACGTCATCCCAACCTTATCGCGGAATGGGGACGCTACGTGGTCGCGCCGGCGCAGATCACTATCTACAAGATCACTGCGGAAAAGCAGGCGTACAACAAAGGCGGCAACAGTTGGTACGTCATCGACGGCTCCTTCATGAATGACCTGCTCGACACGTGGGCGATCAAGCAGAAGTGGCACGTGGTCCCTGTTAACCACCTCCACAGCAAAAAACTGGCGCACGTATGGCTCGGTGGCAGCTCATGCGACAGCGATGACAAGTACACCGCCAGCGGCTCTTACATCCTTCTCCCCCGCCTGAGCGAGGTCGACGAGCTCTATGTGGCATTCTTCGACACCGGTGCGTACCAGGATTCGCTTGCTTCCCACCACTGCCTCCTTTCTTCTCCCTTGAAACTCACGGCGCAGAACGGCGAGATCAAAGTCGTTCGCAAACGGGAAACACCCGAGGAGGTTGGCAAACAGTTCGGCTGGTGAGTATGACCAATACATTCGGAGACTTCCCGAAGCACTATCGGGACCCTCGGACTGCGAAGGTCGCGATAGTGCCCGTCCCCTATGACGGCACCTCCACGTATGGAAAAGGCGCGGACAAAGGTCCCGCCGCACTTCTTAGTGCTTCGTACCAGTTGGAGAACTACGATATCGAAACGAAGACCGAAGTGTACAGACACGGCATCTACGTGGAAAAGCCTGTCGCCGAACGTCGCTCGCCGGAGAAAATGGTCGCGGCAGTCGAGAAGACGATCTCCAATATCATCAAGAAAAATAAATTCTGCGTCATGCTCGGCGGCGAGCATTCGATAACACCACCCTCTGTGCGTGCGCACGCACGCGTGTACAAGGACCTCACGGTCCTACAACTCGACGCACACACTGACATGCGTGACGAGTACCACGGTTCGAAGAACAACCACGCCTGCGCGATGGCGCGGATAAAAAAATGGAAGCCGGTACAGGTGGGCATCCGGAGCATGGATTCAAGTGAGTTCGCGAACATCGATAAAAACCGGCTCTTCCTCGCAAAAGATATTCATGACAACGACCGCTGGATGGAGAAGGCCATTTCGAAACTTTCAAAGAACGTGTACGTGACCATCGATCTCGACGTGTTCGATCCCGCCTTTATGCCCTCAACAGGTACGCCGGAGCCGGGTGGGCTCGATTGGTATCAGGTAACGGAATTCCTCAAGAAAGTCGTATCGAAGCGTACCGTGGTCGGCTTTGACGTGGTCGAACTCCTCCCACGCAAAGACTCTCCTGCGTCGAACTTTGTGGCGGCAAAGCTTGTGCATATGTTCCTAAGTTATATATTCTCAAAATAGTATGGCGACCGTATTGATAATCGGAGCGGGAGGTGTCGGAAGTGTCACCGCACATAAATGTGCGATGAACTCGGACACTTTTACGAAAATACATCTCGCCTCGCGGACCATCGGCAAACCCAACGCGATAAAAAAAGATATAAGAAAACGCTGGAAGGTAGACATCGCGACGCACACGGTCGACGCGGATAGAGCAAGCGATGTTGCAGCGCTCATTCGGAAAACGAAACCGGCCGTTGTCATCAATGTCGCGCTCCCCTACCAAGACCTCACCATCATGGACGCCTGCCTCGCAACACGCGTGCACTACATTGATACCGCCAACTACGAGCCGAGAGATGAGGCGCATTTCGAATACAGCTGGCAGTGGGCATACCGGAATAAGTTCAAGAAAGCGGGCCTGATGGCCATACTTGGGGCTGGATTCGATCCGGGTGTAACGAACGCCTACTGCGCGTACCTCTTAAAAAAATATTTCGACAAAGTACGGTTCGTTGATATTCTCGATGCGAACGCGGGAAGTCACGAAAAAGCGTTCGCCACCAATTTCAATCCTGAAATAAACATTCGCGAGGTCACACAAGAGGTGAAACACTGGCGCAAAGGAAAGTGGGTGAAAACGCCACCTGTGATGAACAAGGGAAGCGTACATTTTACGTTCAACTATCCTGTCGCAGGAAAGCGCGAGAGCTACCTTCTCTTCCACGAAGAAATGGAATCGCTCGCGAAAAACCTCCCCGGATTGGAGCGCATGCGCTTCTGGATGACCTTCTCCGAGAACTACCTTACGCACCTGCGGGTGATGGAGAACATCGGCATCACGCGCATCGACCCCATCGACTACGAAGGCAAGAAGATAGTTCCCATCCAATTCCTCAAAAAACTTCTTCCCGATCCGGCCTCACTGGCCACCAAGTACACCGGAAAAACCGTTATCGGCTGTATCGTCACGGGCACGAAGGGAAACCCTTCGACTCCGCTCAGGGCAGGGAAAGAGAGCACAAAGTATATCTACAACGTCTGCGACCACGCGAGATGTTTCAAAGAGGTCGGCTCGCAAGCGATCTCATACACGGCTGGCGTGCCGCCCGTTGTAGCGGCGATGATGCTTCTGCAGGGCAAGTGGAAAGGAGCCGGTGTTTTCAATGTCGAAGAGCTCGATCCGGAACCTTTTCTTAAAACACTTGCGAAGAACGGCTTACCGTTCAAGATCGTCAACCACAAACCGCTCCCCGCTCACCTCGGAACAACAAAATGAAAAAACGACCGAGCGACGAGCGAGGAAGTACTGAGGCCAGTAGGCCGAATGTGCGGCCATCTTCGACGCTCAACACGAAGCGCATCAAAACGCCTGCCTTCGTTATTGAGGAGCGGCTTTTGCGGCACAATCTCGCAATCCTCAAGCGGGTGCGCGAGAAGACCGGCGCCACCGTGTTGCATGCTCTGAAAGCATGGGCCACGTGGCCGCTCTTTCCAATCGTTAAGAAATACTTGAGCGGCACCGAGGTGAGTTCCCTCAACGAAGCGCGGCTTGGGCGAGAAGAATTTGGCCCAGAGGTGCACATGTACGCTCCCGCATACAAGCCTGAAGAATTCGATGCCGTAATGAAAACGTGCAGCCATATCATCTTCAACTCATTCGGCCAGTGGAGACAGTTCAAAAATAAAATCCAGAGATCAAAGAAGAAAATATCGGTCGGCCTTCGCATCAATCCTGAGATCACGATGGACGAGAAACATGATGTATGGAATCCGTGCGCTCCGGATTCTCGACTTGGCATCCGTATCAGTGAGTTCGAGCAAGAACTACAGAGGGATCCGAACGCACTCGATGGAGTGGAGGGACTCCATTTCCATATTTTCTTCGAGCGCGATCTGAAGAACTTGAAGAGAGCATTGCCGAAAATCGAGAAGTGCTTCGGACAATATCTCCAGGATATGAAGTGGGTCAACTTCGGAGGCGGGCAACGCATCACCGACGAGAAATACGACGTGGGGGGACTCATCAAGCTCATCAGCAGCTTCCAAAAGAAATACAGCGTGCAGGTACACCTTGAGCCGGGTGCGGCTATCGTGTGGCACGCAGGAACGTTGGTCGCGTCCGTTTTGGACATTTTAGAGCGCAAGGACGTGCCGTACAGGGTTGCTATCCTCGACATCTCGTTCGAGGCACACCTCGCCGACTTTATTTTGAGTCCCGAATTGGAGCTGATAATACGGGGTGCGGGGAAGAAGGGGCAGTACAAACACGCGTACAAATTCGGCGGCGGCACCTGCCTCGCCGGTGACAAGATAGATCGAATCTACACGTTTAAGAAATCTCTTAAAGTCGGCGACAAGGTCGCCTTCGAAGATGCGATACAGTACACGCTCGTGAAAACGACGATGTTCAACGGCGTGCAGCATCCTTCCATCGTCCTTTGGAAAAATAGGAAACCAAAGGTGCTCCGCAAATTCACCTACGCTGATTTCAAGTCACGAATGGGTTGACCTATTACACTTTTCGAATAGAATGGCGCGAATATGTTGAATTACAACGACGTGAAGCCGGGAGTCGCCGTGCTCGTTGAGGGTGAGCCGTACGTCTGCACGTGGAACAACATCATGCAGAAGCAGCAAAGGCGCCCGGTCAACCAGACAAAGCTCCGCCACCTCATTCGCGGTAACGTCATCGAATACTCTTTCCAGCAATCCGACAAGTTGAAAGAGGCCGAAATAGATACGAAACCTGCCGTATTCATCTATGAGCGCAATGGTGAGTGGTTCTTCCACGACATCAAAGACAAATCAAAGCGTTTTACTGTTTCCGAAGAGATGGTTGGTGAATCTGGTCGTTTTCTCAAATCCAACACCGAAGTAGACACACTGTGGTTCGATGAGAAACTTTTTCGCGTACGACTTCCTATCAAAGTGGACTTGAAGGTCAAAGAGGCTCCGCCGAACACCCGCGGCAATACCGCGCAGGGCGGTTCGAAGGTCGTCGTGCTTGAGACGGGCGTAAACATGAACGTCCCCATGTTCATCAACGAGGGCGACGTAGTCCGCGTCAACACAGAAACGGGCGAGTACGTGGAGCGCGCTTAGAAGCACGGGCGAACGTGTTTCCGAAGAATCTCCCGCAGGGCGAGGAGCCCGAGGATTGAGGATTTTTCAGAAGAAAAATCCGGGTTCTGAGGAAACCACATTAGCCCGTGCGTTACTTCTGGATGTATGGGAGAAGTCCCATGAAGCGGGCGCGCTTCACAGCTGCCTCCACGGCGCGCTGCTGCTTTGCGGTTAGGTTGGTGCGTTTACGGCCCAAAACACGACCATGAGGACTGACGAACTGTTTCAAGAGATCGATGTCCTTGTAGTCGACGTATTGAATGTCATTTTGCGTAAGGATGTTCGTCATAGTTTCAAATTACCTACTAACTCCACTAGAAAGGGATATCGTCCGGGTTGATATCATCTTTCGGATACTCGATCCCCGCGCCCCCATTACCCGCCACCTCCTCTTCCGGTGCTGCGCGCTTGCCACCCCCACCTCCGGGTTTTGGCCCGAATTGGATGCGGTCGGCAACGACCTCCGTGCGATATTTCTTTTCGCCACTTGTCTTATCATCCCAGCTGCGCGTCTGCAGACGCCCTTCCACGTAGGCAGAACTCCCCTTCTTGAGGTACTGCGCCACGGTGTCTGCCTGCCTACCGAAGACGACGACGTTGTGAAAGTCGGTCTGCTCCTGCTTCTTCCCCTCACGGTCGCGGTAGACGCGGTTGGTCGCGATCGAAAAGTTGCACACATTCATGCCGGAGGGAAGCGCACGAAGTTCGGGGTCACGCGTAAGGTTGCCAAAGAGTATCACCTTGTTGATGTACATACAAAAATTCTAGCACTATTCCTGTGTGATGTCCTGAAGTGCTTTTTCCAGTTCCTCTTCCGACACGGGACCCACCTTCTCCTCGGCGCGGCGCGGCTTCGCATGAATGGTGTCCGTGCGCTTCACTTCGCGCAAGGTCTGCGCTTTCATCCTTGCCCTCGTGTCCTCACGCACTGTCCGAAAAATAATAAAGCGCATGATGTTTTTATTCTTCTTGAGTGCTTCTTCGAGTTCGTGTGCCACAGTCACGACCGCTTCAAACTTGATCCAGCCAAAGTATCCTCGATCGTGCTCCACGCGCTTTTCCCCTTCATACGTCTGCATCGGGTATGAGAGCCGCATCAAAGACGGCGCGCCTTCGGCAATAAAGTTGCCGTTGACCTTCTCTACTTCACTACGAATACCGCCGACTGTTTTTTCGACGTCCTCTTCCTTCACGGTCGGCACGATGATGTAGCCGATCTCGTAGACGCGCGGAGCCGACGCTTCTTCGGTGTCGTTTTCTATCGCCGATATTGTGTCATCCACCATACGTCGCAGCACTCTACCAAATCAAGTAACCACAAGCAATAGAGCTATATTTTGAAGACCCTTCGAGCATTTTGCGCGAGTTGGTTGGCCACACGGAAGAAATCCTCGCCTCGTGTCTGGGATATCTGCCGCACGATGTGTTCCACATAGGCCGGTTCGTTCCTCTTGCCGCGGTACGGCACGGGAGCCACGTACGGCGCGTCGGTCTCCGAAAGGAGCATGTCGAGCGGTGTGTTTTTGACCACCTCATCATAGTCGTGCGTGAAAGTAAGGACGCCTGTAAAGCTAAGAGTGAAGCCAAGATCGAGGAATTTCTTCGCCGTCGCCCAATCTCCTGCAAAGAAGTGTGTGTCACCTTTTACCTTCGCGTGCGCTTTCAGTATTTCGAGCGCATCATCGTATGCGTTCCCTAAGTCGCCAAGGCTTTGAAGGGCCGGCCTGATATGAAGCATTAGCGGCTTGTCCAACTTGTTCGCAAGTTCGATGTGCTCGATAAAAACCTTTTTTTGCAACTCTTTCGTACTCTCGTCGCAACGATAGTAATCGAGCCCGCACTCGCCTATCGCGATGACTCGCGGTGACCTGCCAAGTTGCTCATACGCCGCCATATCAAACTGCTCACCACGCGACGTAAATCCTTCCGCCTCTCCTTTGCCCTCCGTAGCTTTAGCGAAGGAGGGGCCAAGCTCTTTCTCATCGTGATACGACTTCGAAGTATGTATCGGGTGCAGCCCGATGGTCGCATAGACATGCTCGTACTTGTCGGCAAGCGCGACGGCAGACGCGGAAGTGTCTAGCTGCGTCCCGACGACATTCATTGCCACTCCCGCCTCTTTCGCCCGTTGTATCGTTTCCTCCCTGTCGGCGTCATATGCCGCAAAATTCACGTGCGTATGCGCGTCAAAGTATTTCATCTCCATACTATTCTTTGCGCGGAAAAAGATTCTCCGGTTTTTTGTTTGCGCGAATAGCGTCTTGGATGACACGGCTCGTGTTAGGCATGAACGGTGCCAGTCTGTGCGCAATCAACCATAACTCAACCCTAAGCTCGTCAATAAGTTTATTTCCTCTTTCGGGATCAGTCTTCACTACCTTGAAAGGTTCGGTGTCCGCAATCGCTTGGTCAAGTTTTTGTATTCTTGACCAAATGTGATCCATGGCGGCTTGAAGATTGTAGTTCTCCATCGACTCGAAAATCTCTTTTACCGAATCTATCGCCGCGAATGTGCCGAGGTGCCGTTCAGTTAATTGCAAAACGCGTGACACGAGATTGCCTAGACCATTTGCGAGGTTCGCGTTGTATACCTCTTTGAAGCGCGCAACGGTAAAGTCCGAATCCTCGAAGGGATGGATGTGTCGTGCGAGGAAGTAGCGCAGAGCGTCTATGCCGTATTCATCGACTATTGTCATTGGATCGATGACATTGCCGAGGCTCTTGGACATCTTTTGGCCTCCGCTCGTGATGAAGCCGTGGTAAACGATCCTTTGCGTGTTCGGCAATCCCGCCGACATGAGCATCGCCTGCCACATGATGGACTGAAAGCGCACTTGGTCTTTGCCCGCGAGTTGGACGGTTTCGCCCTTCTCCCAGAATTTCTTGAAATTCCCTTTCTTATCTTCCGGCCACCCTAAAGTCGAGATGTAGTTCGTTAATGCATCAAACCACACATACATGACCTGCGAGTCGTCGTCGGGGACCGGTACGCCCCACGGCATTTTCTCTTTCACACGCGAAACGCTGAAATCTTCCAAGCCCGCCCTCACAAAATTGATGGCTTCCTGACGGCGCCATTCTGGGATAATAACTCCCTCTTTGTTCAAATATTCTAACAATGGTTTCTCGTACTTTTTCAAGTTGAAAAAATAATTTTCCTCCTCTATCTCAACTATCTCCATCGTCGGATGGTTCGGGCACTTCCCGTTCACGAGCTCGCTTTCTTTCATAAAAGCCTCGTCGCCCGCACAATACAAGCCTTTGTATTTCTTCTTATAGATATCGCCCTTGTCGTAACAGAACTGCCATATCTTTTGCGCAGCTGCTTTGTGGTTCGGATCAGTCGTGCGGACGAAATGGAGGTCGTCCGAAAGGCCGAGCTTACTTTTGAGACTTCGAAATTTCGCTGCGTACTCATCCACGTACTCCTGTGGGTCCTTTCCCTCCTCTTGCGCCTTGCGGAATATTTTGAGCCCGTGTTCGTCGGTGCCGGTGTTGAAAAATACCTCATCTCCCTGCAATGCACGATGGCGTGCAATGATATCCGCATGCACGAGTTCGAGCGCAAAGCCGATGTGCGGATCGGCGTTGACGTACGGGAGCGTGGTCGTTAGATAAAATGGCTTTCCCATGCGTGTATCTTACACTCGTATCAAAGTGAATAAAATGCGTTCAGATGCGAGGCGCGGAGAAAGCGGAACGCGAGACGTATCGAGCATACGACGAGCGTGACGCAGAGGCTCCGCAACGAAGCAGCTGCCGCATTTTATTCACTGCCGGCAAAGATACGGCGCTCACGAATATCATTCACGAATTCCTGTATCGTTGCCGCCGCCGGTACCGAAAGAAGCATACCTAAAAATCCGGCGAGTTGTGCCCCGACGATGAGCGCGAGGATGACTAAAAGAGGTGGTACGCCGACCACACGCGTGACGACGAGAGGATAAATGAGGTGATTCTCGAACTGCTGCAGAAGCACATATACGCCAATGACGAGGAGGCCGGTAACCGCCCCTCCATCGACAAAGCCAATAAGGACTGCCGGGAGCGCCGCAAGGGTAGGGCCGAACACCGGAATGAGCTCAAAAATGGCAGCGATGACGGCGAGAAGAAGCGCATGTTTGATGCCGATTATCGTGAGCGCGAGGTAGACCAATATCCCGATGATGAGACCGAGAATGAGTTGCCCCTGCATCCATAGCCCTATCTTATGGCGAGAACGCCGCCAGAGGTCGAGGATGTAGGCTTTGTGTTTACGGGGTGAAATGACTTCGAGAAAATCGTCAACGCCTGTTTCGATAACGGCAAAGTAAAAGGAGAAAATGATGATGAGAAAGAACGAGAGTACGCCGCCGAAGATGCTCGCGATCGCCGTGAGCACATTGCCGAACGCTCCGGCTGCCTCCATGGCTCCGCGAAGACCCCCCAGAAGGTCGAGTTCGCTCAAGTTGGGCGGGGTCGTGCCGAGGATCTGTGCATATTCATCAAATGCACTGATACGGTCGAGAGTTTCCAAGTAGACGGGCAGAGAGCGGAGGAAGGTGGTGAGTTCGGAGAGCACCGCGGGAATGAACAAATAGAAAACACCGAAAAGCGATACGAAAATAAGTACGTAGACCATCAACACCGAGAGGATCCTCGGCACATTCTGGCGCCTCAAGAAGACAACTGCCGGCTCGATCGCGGAAGCGATGACGACCGCCGCTACGAGGACGAGGACGAGGTCCCTAAGCGTAAAGAGGAGCCATGCCCCAGCGAGTATGACAACAGCCGTGACGATGGTACCGGTCGTTATCGAGATGGAAACAGGACGGCCATCCATGAAGTAAATCGTAGCACATCCGCAGGCTCCATTAAACGAGGGTGTTACTTCACTATCCGCTGCGCGAGTTCATCACAAGCAGCACGCTCTTGTTCGCCGGTATCGCGGGAGCGGAGCGTCACCGTGTCGTCTTCGAGCGTTTGGAAATCGATGGTGATGCAATAGGGCGTACCTATCTCGTCTTGCCGGCGATAGCGTTTGCCGATGTTGCCGTTGTCGTCCCATACTGTCTGCGGCTGCGACTTTTTCAACATTGTGTACACGTCGCGCGCTTTCTCAACGAGTTGCGGCTTATTTTTGAGAAGCGGGAAGACGGCGGCTTTGACAGGTGCCACCGCCGAATTGAACTTGAGGTATGTGCGCGTTTCGCCCCCGAGCTCATCCTCCGTATATGCGGAGATGAGAAGCGCGAGAATTGTTCTATCGACGCCGAAAGAAGGCTCGATGACGTGCGGAACAAATTTCTGCTTGGATTCCTCATCGAGATATGAGAGATCCACGCTGCTTGCCTTGGCGTGCGCCGAGAGATCGAAGTCGGTGCGATACGCGAGCCCGTAGAGCTCCTTGCGGCCGAACGGCCAGTCGAACTCGAAATCGATAGTACGCTTCGAATAATGCGCACGCTCGCCATCGGGCACCTCCAGCTCGTGAACTGAATCGTGCGGTATGCCGACAGCCTCGTTGAACGCATGGACGCTCTTTCTCCACTCCTCGAATTTTTCCTCCCACTCTTCAGGACGAATAAAGTATTCGATCTCCATCTGCTCAAGCTCTCGCACGCGGAAAATAAAGTCGCGCGGCGCTATCTCGTTGCGAAATGCTTTCCCTATCTGCGCGATACCAAAAGGAAGTTTCGGATGAAAGGAGTCGACGACGTTCTTGAAATTCACGAATATCCCGCCCGCTGTTTCGGGGCGGAGGTAGGTGGTCGATGTGGGGTCCTCGGTCGCGCCGACCTGCGTCTTGAACATCATGTTGAACTGGCGGACTTCGCCGAAACTTCCACCACACTCTGGACATCCGCCAGCTGGCGGACTCGCCACTTGGTCGGCGCGAAAACGCCTTTTGCATTTCTTGCACTCGACGAGTGGGTCGGAAAACCCCGAAACGTGCCCGCTCGCCTCCCACACTTTCGGATGCATGAGAATAGCCGCATCGACGCCATACATGTCATCGCGCTCTTGCACGAACATTTTCCACCACAGATTTTTGACGTTGTTCTTGAGCTCAACTCCCAAGGGCCCCCAGTCCCACGTACCCGAAAGGCCCCCGTAGATCTCGCTCCCGGGATACACGAACCCCCGCCGTTTGCACAGCGATATGATCTTTTCCATCGTTACGTCAGTCATAAGGTGCCTACCGTACCACAGTTCCCTGCGTCGAGGAAAAGCCGGGGTCCGGCGCCGCCGGAATACTCGTCGCGGATTTCGACACGCGAATGAGATCCGAGGTTACATCGTCCAACTTCTTGTTCACCGCGGTTCCTGCTGCCTGATCCACTCCGGTAAGAACAATATCCTGCAAAAGCGACGGTTCTTGTCCGATCTGGCTCGTGGAAGGCGTAAATCCGATCGCGATGGCTGCTTGGCGCGGAGACACGCCATCGACTCCCACCCCTTGCTCTATCCCGCCGATGTCCCACGTTACCGTGCTGTCGTTCTGATTGAACGAAAGCACTTCCGAGGCCGGACTATAAATACCGACCCAGCGTACGTACGCTGGGAGTGTCGCGGTGAGCTTTGCGTTCTCTATTTTGTTGGTCGTGTTCGTAATGGTAAAGACGATCGCGTACGTCGTCTCGGCATTGGCTTTCGGCGGCAATGGGCCGGAGCTCCCAAAAGGGTTTGCGTAATAGAGACCTTGCGCCGTGACCAAAAGATCGCTCGATACGGCGATGCGCTGCAAGGCGGCAGCCTGCAGGTTTTCGGGAACACCCGTCTCGGAAACGCGCTTGCCCGCGGCATTCACCGTGATGGTAAGGGAGGGGTTCGAGACGTTCTTCAACACTTCGCTCGAAGGCATCTGGAAAGTGAACGACACGGAACCCTTCCCACCGGGAGCAAGCGAGTCGAGTGCGCCGTTCGTGGTCGTCTTATCCCACAACACAACACCGTCGCTCGAGCGGAAGAAACCATCTGGGGAGAGTACGGTCGCACCGTCGATCGTTAGTCCCGTCAGTCGCGCAACGATGACAGCGTCTTGGATCGCGGTCGAGAGATTGTTCTGCCAATTCACGACGACGTTCACCTGCCCTCCCGGCGAGACGACGATGCGCGAGCCCGTCGATTTGTTGACGGCAATACCGAGACCGAGGAATGGTTCGGAGACCGTCATCCGAAAGGAATTTTCGGAAAGCGACGTCGTAATAGTTTTTTCTTCGGCGTTCTTGCGCGTCCCTGTGTCGAAGCGGAATACGCGCTCATCCCCGCTCTCGCCAATGAGCGTCCCGCGAAGCACGATCTCGCGCTTCTCCCCTGGCCGAATATCGCCGATCTCCCACACACTTCCTTGCGTCGGTGCGGGATTTGCCGAGACGAACGTAAAACCGAACGGGAAATTCGCCGCAAGAAGAACATCCTTGATCGTCGTGTTCGCATTCGAGGAAACGGTGATGGTGAATTCCACCGGCTGGCCCGACACCGTCTCCGTGTTACCCGCAATGGAAAGTGCGATGGGAGAGGAGCTCAAAAGTGCTTGATAGTTGGAGGTCGCGACGAAGATAGCGCTTGAGCCAGATATGCGGTACTCGAGATCGGCCTTCACGGTAGCCGTGCCACCGCTCCCCGCGAATATCGCCGTAACGGTCCCCTGCCGGCGCCCTCCCGCTTCGATCGTCCCCAGTGAGATACGCTGGCTTGAGAGGTCGGTCGAAAGATCGGTCGGCGAGCGTGTGCCGGAAGGATAGGTGATGACGAGGTCGGCAAGTTGGAGCGGCACCTGGTTGCGATTCGTAACGGTGATTTGCAGCTGTGTGGGGTCCCCGCCGGCGATCTGTGACGGCCCCGTCATGACGATATCGATGTTGCCCGGAGCAGCGGAGGAAGCCCCTCCGCCGATCGTGAAGTAGTACACAAAGAAAACAACAGCTCCCACAAAGAAGATCACAGCGAGGCCCAAAAACCACCAGAGTGCTTTGCGAACCAGGCCTATCGTGCGCGGCGCGACAATAGATGAAGGGACTTCGGACTCTTCGCGATGCCAATTCTCCCCGACGACGGGACGGATCTCCTCCATCTGCCGGCGCGGGCGCTCCTTGAGCTGTTCGCTCAACTTGCGCGAATACATCGCGCGCCGCAGGCGCTCGATCTTCTCCTCGTCATGCTTCGATTCCGAGGGCTCCATTCCGCCATAATACCATCACTAGAGGTGTGTTTCTGCGATCGCGCGATTGATGGATGAAAGCAGCTTGTCGCGCATCGTCTCCGCTTCCGAGAGTAATTCACCGGTATACGCAGTGTGCGTAAAGATCGCGGTCTCAAGCGCTTCGGACGAGAGGTACCCGAGTGCGAAGAGCGTGCGCGCGACGCACACGATCTCGATGGTCGCAAACGCTTCGCGCCCGCTTTTCATCAAAACGCCATGAGCTTCGGCAAGTGCGGCGAACAAATACTCATTCCGTTCTTCCCCCGCAACGAGTCGAAGTACGAGTCGTGCGATGCGCGCGAACGTCGCAATACCTTCAGGGCTCTCGCTCACTTCTTCGATAGTCGCTCCACCGAGCCTCCAGCCATGCTTTCCCCGCACGAGCGCCACCCGCGCGCGCGAAAAATGCTGAAGCGCATAGCGCATGCGGGATGTTTCTTTGCGAACTGCGGAAGCGCGTGCATACACGAGTCCGAAATCTTCGGTATAGAGCACGAACACACGGTCCGCTTCTCCCCGCTCACGAGAGCCGAGCACGAGCGCTTCCGTGTAGTACTTCTGATACATGCTAATTAATAGCGACGCTGGTGTTCGTTTCCTTTTCTATCATTCCGAGATTCTTTTTGACGATCTCTATGTCTTCGTGTGGCACCTGAATGGAAACCGCCCCACGCTCACCCGGCTGCATCTTCGCGGCTTTCCGGGCATCTTGGACGAGACGCACCGTGTCCCGTATGACTCCTTCTTCCCGCAATGCTGGCGTTATGGTCGTATCAAGCGCCATGTCCTTGCCAAATAGTATTTCTTTCACGTTCACCTCGTCGCGGATCAGTTGGAGGAAGTCTTCTGCCAACCGTTCACCATCTACTGTCAACTTCTGGAGTGGTTGACGCACTTTTATTTTGGCGGAGTCTCTTGCCTCAAGTGCTTTTGAGACGACATCGCGAGCCAATGACATCGTGGCAATAAGCTGCTCGTCCGCACCTCCCCTCCCAAAGATCCTCTGTAAGAAATTCGCCGTGGCGCGGCCTTCGGGCCAGCGCGCAAGATGCACACTCTCCTCGTCTTCTCCTTCGCGTACCGTTTGGAAGACGTGCTCTGCCAAAAAAGGCATCGAAGGCGCCATGACGAGCGAGAGCGCGTGGAGTGTGTAGCGCAATGTTGCGAGCGCTACTCGTTTATCAGATGATTCTTCCTTAAATCGTTCCCGACTCCTCCGGAGATACCACACCGATAGATCATCAATAAAATCGGCTATCGGCCGTGTCGCCGTATCAAGTCGGTACGCCTCGAATTCCGTCGTCACGGTGCGAATAAGCTGGTCGAGACGCGCCAAGATCCAGCGATCGAGTATGTGCTCGCTCTTCCAATCGCGCGGTGTGTCATTCTCATAGAGTTTGTAAAAAGCGAGTACATTGCCGAGACGCCCAATGTTCTTTTTTGCCGCTTCATCAACGCCTTTTTCAGAAAAGTTGAGATTTTCCGCCTGCACAACGGGCGACGAGAGGAGATAGAAACGGAGCGCATCGGCACCATACTTCTCCACCACCTCCATCGGATCCGGGTAATTCTTGAGTTTTTTCGCCATCTTCTTGCCATCCTCGGCAAGAACAATGCCGTTGACGATGACGTTGCGGAACGCGTTCTTACCGAAGAGTGCGCCAGCGAGCACGTGCAGGTAGTAGAACCATGCGCGTGTCTGGTCCAACCCTTCGGCGATGAACTGCGCTGGAAATTCCTTGTCGAACTTTTCCTTATTCGAGAAAGGATAGTGCCGCTCAGCATACGGCATCGAACCGGAGTCAAACCACGTGTCGAGAACGTCGGGAATACGGCGCATGATGCCGCCGCATCCGCCATGCTCGGCGGAACACGGTACGGTGATCTCATCCACGATGTGCTTGTGCAAGTCATCTACTTTTTTGCCGCTCGCTTCTTCAAGCTCGGTCACACTTCCAAATATCTTTTTTTCCTTGCACTTTCCGCACACCCATACGGGAATCACGCTCGCCCAAAAACGTTGCCGTGAAATAGACCAATCACGTGCACCTTCGAGCCACTTACCCCAGCGACCTTCTTTGATGTGTTCTGGAGACCAGTTGATGTTTTTGCTGTTGCGAAGGAGCCCGTCTTTTATTTTTGTCACCGAGACAAACCACGAAGAGGTTGCGTAGTTGAGAAGCGGCGTATCACAGCGCCAGCAATGCGGATAGGAGTGCGTAATGTTTTCTTTCGAAAAGAAAAGGCCTTTATCTTGAAGATACTTCAGGACTGCGATGTCAACACCAAGCCGAACCTTATCGTCTTCTGATCGCGGCTTCACTTCCATCCCCGCAAAGTCTTTCACCTCCGGTTTGAACGTGCCGTCGATATTCACGTGCTGTACGAACGGCAAATTCTCTTTTTGTGCGAGCTCCCAATCGTCTGCACCAAACGCAGGCGCCTCATGCGCGATGCCGGTGCCATCTTCCGCCGTCACGAAATCTGCTGCGTACACTTTCCACCCATTCTCGCGATTTTTGAGATTCTTATCGTTAATGTAGTAATCGAATGGCGGTTCGTATTCAAGACCAACAAGTTCTCTGCCCCTCAATGAACCTCCTTCTTGCGCCCTAATAACCTTCGCGCCATTTTCCTCCGTCACTCCATACGAAAGCTGTCCGCCAACCGCAAGTGCAACATTGCCAGGCAAGGTCCACGGTGTCGTCGTCCATGCCAGTAAGTACACATCGCCCGACAATCCGATCTTCTCTGGATTTTTTACTTTGAACTTCACCGTCACTGCAATATCTTTGACGTCCTTGTATCCTTCAGAGACTTCCTGCTGACTCAACGTCGTCTCACAGCGCGGGCAGATGTGCATTGAGCGGTAGTCTTCGTAGACCAATCCCTTGTCGTAGAGTTGTTTGAATACCCACCACACGCTCTCCATGAACGGCTTGTCCATCGTGCGGTATGCCCCTTTCATGTCGGCCCAGCGGCCGATGCGCGGGATTATCTTTTCCCACTCGTGTGCGAAGGTGAGGACGCGACTGCGGCAATATTCATTGAACTTCGCGACGCCGTACGCATTGATGTCTTTTTTATGTTTGAATCCGAGCTCTTTCTCAACGATGTTCTCTATCGGCAGCCCATGGCAATCCCATCCCCACACGCGCGGCACATGGTAGCCGCGCATGGTCCAGTATCTAGGCACCACATCCTTGATGACAGATGCGACGATGTGCCCGTAGTGTGGCAAGCCTGTCGCAAAGGGCGGGCCATCATAAAAGACGTACTCACCATTTGGCGCCCCTTTTTCAAGCGACTTCTTGAAAATCTCACGCTCCTGCCAGAATCGCAGCGTTTCTTCTTCCCGCCTCGCAACATCGCTCTTTTCTTGATTTTCAAGCATTTACACTATCGTAACAAACGAAAAGGCCGGCAGCGAGGCCGACCTTAATCACAACAGAGCAGCCACCACTTCTTTTACGAGGGCGGAGGCTTGCTGAACGTTACGTTCGAGATAGGACAGGGTGTGAGGAGCTCCCTGAGGTCCCTCGCATCCACGGCCCTGTAGAACGTGCCGTTCTTCGCACATTCCGCACAGGTGAAATTGACGATCAGGGGAAAGCCGAGCTGCCCGGCCTCCTTTACCCAACGGTCAATATCTTTCTTCGAAGGCGTGAATGGACCGGTAGTACGGGCCTTCTGCTCGCGTTTCGCTTTAGCCGACATGACATCCTCTCGGGTTCAGTTGCGCGACCAACAACCTATCACTCCCGGAATGCTGATGCAATCACATTTTCTCAGGCGCAGGGATGCCGAGGAGCCACAGGCCGTTTTTGAGGGTTACTCGTACTGCGTCAGTAAGTGCCACCTTATGTGGTGAGCTTGTCGAACCATCGAGGATCTGTTCGTTGGCGTACCAGCGGTTGAAAGCTCCGGCAAATTCGAGGAGGTAGTTGGTGAGCAAGTGCGGCTCAAGTTCACGCGCCGCATATTCTACTGCTTCAGGAAAACGATGCAAAAGCCGCGACAATTCCGTTGGTTCAGCGTTCGAATCAATCTTTGCGCTTACCTTCTGCTCTTTCGCTTTCTCGACGACCGCGTGCGCCCGCGCATGTGCATATTGCAAGTACGGTCCCGAATCCCCTTCGAGACTTAATGCCCGCTCGCGATCGAAGATGATGTCACGCCCCGATGCTTGTTTGAGTATTTGATACTTAATGGCGCCGACCGCTACCGCCTCCGCAAGCTTCGCTGGATCCTCTGCCCTACTCTCCTTAGCACGCTCATGGGCCGCACCTTTTAGATCTTCGAGGAGCGATTCACCGGTGATGACTTCGCCCTTACGTGAGGACATCTTGCCGCTGGAGAGCCGCATCATGCCGTGAGAAATATGCTTTACTCTAGGCGCTAACTCAGGCATCACCTTCTTCATCGCGTCCAGAACAACTTCGAAGTATCCACTTTGCTCGTGTGCAGTTACCGAAATGGATGTGTCGAACGGCCATTGCTGCGCTTTCATTTTCGCGAGCCCCAGCTCTTTTGCTTCATAGGTCGGCAGTCCTTTCGAGGTGACGAAGACGCGTGTGTGCGGACCGTGGTAGACGATCGCCCCCTCGCTTTGCACGAATACATCAGGGTGCGCACGGACGATCTCTAATCCTTGTGGCGCGGCTTCGCTCTCAAAAAAATAGTGGTCAAATTTCGTGCCAAGAGTTTGGTAGATTTTCTCGAAGTGTGCGAGGGAGACCTTTCTTCCGGCATCGTAGAGCGTATTCACCTCATTGTCAGAGCGGTCATATACTTTGGCGTTTATCGCATCAATCTCTTTACGAACCTCGGCACTTTCCTCATAAGCCGCAGCACCCGCTACGTAGGCCTTGCCTAGCGCTTTTGCATCAGATGCATCGAGCCCAAGTTTCTTGATGCCCCAAAGTGCTTTCGCCACGTGCGGCCCTACGTCGCCTTGGTAGTTGGCGCGCTTCACCTCGGCTCCGGAAAACTCGATGAGTCGGGCCGTCGCCTCGCCGATGGCGTTGCTCATCAAGTGCCCGATGTGAAATTCCTTAAACGGATTTGGGTCGGTGTATTCGACCATCACTTTCTTTCCCTTATTCAAATCATTTCTCCCCCACGATTCATCTCGAGCCGCTTCCATCGCCTTCGCAAGCGCCGACGGGGCAAGATAAAAATTGATGAACCCCGCTCCGGCGACTTCTACTTTCTCGACACCTGAGGCTTTACCAAGTACAGCAACGATTCTCTGAGCAAAATCACGAGGTGTTGTGCCTGCTTGTTTTGCATATTGAATCGCGATCGCGGTCGAATAGTCACCGTTTTTTAGGTCCGCAGGATGTTCGAGCCAGTAGTTGATCGTAATCTTGCCGGTAACTGGCACGCCAACATTTCGTGCCGCACGACCCACGCGTTCGTTCAGTTCTTCGACGAGCGTCACAGTTGTATTGTACCTCGACACCATGTTTATGGTATAAGGTTTGAATGATGCTTAAACCAATGGCCGACTGGATAAATTTCGAGGCGTTGGACATTCGTGCAGGACGCGTCGTGAATGTTGAAGATTCTCAAACCAAGAAACCAACGTATCGACTTACGATAGATTTTGGACCAGAAATTGGTTCGAAGATTTCCTGTGGCGCATACAAGAACTACTTGAGAGAAAGTTTGCTCAACAAGACAGTCGTATGCATCCTTAATTTCGGATCGAAGAAAATGGGTCCGGAAATCTCGGAAGTCCTTGTACTTGGCATCGCGAACGAGAAAGGTGAGACAATTTACCTCACAACTGAAAGCGACGTGCCGATTGGTGGAAGGGTATTTTAAGTTTCAGCATCAATCCCCATCGAGCGGGCGATGCCCTCCTTCGCAAAGGCTAAGGACGGGCGATGCCGGCGATGATTTCTGCGTAATCTGCCATGCCCCATTCAGCAAGCTCTACAATGTCTTCGTCGTCTGCGATGCTCTCAAAATCCGCTCTGAGTTTCTTTTTTGTCATGTTGAATTCCGATTCAATTTCATAGATTATCGATCCCTTGCGCCATGCACGATGCCCGCAATAATAACCACCGACGGCGATCCGGAAATCTCATACACAATAATATACGAAGTACCCGCTACACCACGCTCGTACGTGCCACGAACGCGGCCCGGATGCCCGAGACGCGGCAACATTTCCAAATGACCAACAACTTCTAAAATACGTTCCAGCGTCTCCCGGGCCGCCTTCGGACTGTCTTTCCCAATCCACGCGCCAATCGAACTCAGATCATTCCACGCTTCCTCGTCAACAATGACCCTCATGCGCCAAGATGGCGCAGACGCTTGCGTACTTGCGCAAGCGTCAAAAAAGTCCGCTTCTTCCGCGATATCCGTCGCCGGATTTCCGCGGCCTGCTCGTCCGTGAGCCGGTAACGGGACGGGCGTGACGCGCCGTAATCAATGATGGCAAGCGCGGCCTTTTCGCGCTCACCCTTCGGCATCGTTTGCAACACCTCAATCGCCTGCCTGACGTTCGCTGTCATGGTTGCAGTATAGCAAATAACCTACAATTCAGCATCAATACCCATTGACCTTGCTGTTCCTGCGATGATTTTCTTGGCCTGCTCCATATCGTTCGCATTCAAGTCTTCCATTTTCTCCTGCACGATCTCTTCCACCTGCTTTTTAGTGAGTTTCGCGATTTTGTTCTGCGGCTTTTGGGAACCCTTCTCGATGCCGAGTTTTTTGAGGATGAGGCGAGAGGCTGGCGGCTTTTTGACGATGAAAGAAAAGGAGCGGTCTTTGTAGACCGTCATAAGGACGGGCACCACATTCCCTATCATCGGTCGTGTTTGCTCGTTGAATTGCTTGACGAATTCGCCAATGTTGACACCCGCGGGGCCAAGTGCCGTGCCGACAGGCGGAGCAGGCGTAGCCTTGCCCGCTTCGATCTGCAATTTGATCATCTTGGTGATTTCTTTTGCCATATGTATTAAACGCGTTGCACTTGGTCGGCTTCGAGCTCGACCGGCGTTTCGCGGCCGAACATCGGAACCAATACCTTAACCTTTCCACGCTCTTCGTCAATCTCACCCACCTTGCCCTCGAGATCCTTGAAGGGGCCGTCGATGATGATGACCGCGTCGCCCTCGGAAAGATCGATGGCGTGGCGCACCACATCGCCCGAGGCACGTTTCAGTATCTTGTCCACTTCTTCTTGCGCAAGCGGGACTGCTTGGTTGGCTGTACCCACAAAGCCGGTAACCTGCGGAGTGTTGCGCACGACGCTCCATGCATCGTCGCTTGCGATCATGTCGACCAAAACGTAGCCGGGGAATACCTTTTCCTTCATTTCCGTTTTGCGGCCGTTCTTTATCTTTATCTTCTTTTCCGTCGGAACGATGACGTTGAATATCTTTTCCTTCATGCTAAATGATTCAATGCGCTGCTTGAGGTTGCGCGCGACGGCGTCCTCGTACCCGGAATAGGTGTGCACCGCGTACCACTGCCGATCCTGTCCGTAGGTTTGCCTCATGGTGTTCGTTATTGAGAATCAGTTGGCGCCTGCGATGAGTCTGTCGAATCCGTTCCTATAACGATGTCGTCCGTCGACGTGGAGATCGGCGAGACGATACTCTCGGAAGATTGCGGGAGGAATTGTACGACGCGAGCAAGTCCGGTCGTGAAAATATAGTCGAAGAAGCCGAGATATGCGGAAAAGAAGAGCGAGAATGCGATGACGAGCATCGTATAGACGATGGTCTGCAAACGCGTCGGCCACGCCACGTGGCGCATCTCTGCGCGAGTATCTTTGAGGTATTGGATGAAGCTCATAGTTCTGCCATTTTAAAACCGCCTCGCGGCGGTATTAAAAGGCATGATACGCCGTGGGAATCGGAAGTCAAGCTTCCTCCGCACCGCCCCTTCTACTTGATTTCGTAGGTTACGTTCACGTTGGAGGTGATCTTATTCTCCCCTACGGAAATATCTGGAGCGATCTTTACCGACTCTGTACGACTCATCGCCACATCTCCGCCCATGCCATACGCCATCGGCACCGGGTATCCGTAATCGTTCTCGTAGAATCCGACGATGCGTACGAGACGCACGTTCAACTGCTTCGCGAGCTCTGCAGCCTTGGCGCGTGCATCTTCTATCGCCTTGCCGCGCGCCTCGGCTTTCAGCGCATCCTCATCGTCAATCGTGAATGAAATGCCAGAGACGTTCGTGGCTCCACGCGAACCAACACCGGAGAGAAGTTCGCCTGCTTTCTTCGTATCACGCACTTTCACACTTATCGTCTCGGATGTCTGATAGCCTCTCAAGACCTGGTTGCCGGGCGGGCAGTAACCTTCCCGACAGACAGTCTGCGTGTAATCGTACTGCGGATAAATGCTGTAGTCGGTCGTCTTGATGTCTTTCTCCTCGATACCAGAGTCCATGAGATATTGCTTGATGTCGTTCGACTTCTTGGCGGCCGCTTCTTGCGCATCGGCGACTTCCTCTGCTTCTTCCTGCACGGTTACGCTAAACGTCGCGGTGTCGGGCACTGCGAATACCTCACCTTCGCCCGAGACCGAGATGGTGTTGGTGGCGGGCACGCCCGTGCCGATAAAACGCCACTCTTTCAGCGTGGAAATGGTGAGTACAAAAAGAAAGAGTGCGAGCATTCCAAGAGCTGCCGCGCCAAACGTGCGCGGCCAGTGTGTCGCTTCGATAAACTTATTTGCGGTGGGCTCATCCATCATATATAGATAACTCGAGCTTTTAGCTGCTAGTTCCTAGGGATTAATGAATAAATTCTAACACGTGCGCAGGGATGACGTAGGCGTGAAGTGGATATTACCGAGTTCGCGCTGCGGACTCCCGCGATATACTGTGCCCAATGGACCCAGGCTTCCTCATGGAGCTCATCGCCACCTACACCTACGTGGTTATCGCACCGGCTGCGATGCTATTCGGTCCCCCCGTGAGCCTCATCGCAGGCGTCCTTCTCCGGCTCGACCTCATAACTCTCGTTCCAACATGCCTCGCGCTCGCGGCGGGAGAGCTCGGTGCGGACGTGCTGTGGTACTGGGTGGGTAGGCGGTATGGTGACACGTTCGTCGCGAGGTACGGACGCTACTTTGGCATTACGAAAACTTCTATCGCGTACGCAAAGGAGCTCTTCGAGAAACACCACGACATTATCATCTTTACCTCAAAGCTGACCGCGGGCCTCGGCTTTGCAATGGTCATCCTCTTCACGGCCGGGCTCTCCCGCGTGCCCTTCCGCCGTTACATGATGCTCAATATCGCGGGACAATTCCTCTGGACAGCAGGACTTCTCTCCATCGGCTACTTCCTCGGCCACATCTACCTTAAAGTAGAGAATACCTTTGAGAAGATGGCGCTCTTCGCACTCGTCGCCATCATTCTCGTGTCCCTTTTCGGCTTCAGTCGCTACCTACGCGGGGGTCTCCACAAGAATATATGATATCCATCATCATTCCTGCCCGTGATGAAGAAAAACTTATCGTGGGAGCCATCTCCCAGTTCAAAGCTCTGATGATGCCTCACGAGATCATCGTTTCCGACGACGGTTCGAAGGACAAGACCGTGGAGATCGCACGTAGCCTAGCCGACAAAGTCGTCACGTTCGATGGCGACAAGCACGCCATCGGGCGGGCGCGAAACGCGGGCGTCGAAGCATCAAGAGGAGATGTCCTCGTGTTCATCGATTCCGATTCGACCATCCCCGATCCGCAAGCGTTCTTCTCCCACGCACTTGCGCGTTTCGAGAAAGAAGAAAAACTCCTCGGCCTTGCGTGTCCACAGCTCGTGCACCCCGGTATCGAGACGTGGAGCGACCGCTTCGTCTTCGGACTCGACAACTTCTTCAACTGGGTCTTCAACAACGTGCTGCGCCACGGCGCAGGCAGTGGGAAGTGCATCATCGTGAGGAGGAGTGCTTTCGAACGAGTGCATGGTTTCCGCGAAGACCTCATCTTCCGCGAGGATTGCGATCTTCTCAAACGCATCTCCAAGTTCGGTCGAACGCACTTCGACACGCGGCTTACCGTGTATCACTCTGGCCGCCGACTCCATCGGCTCGGCATATTCCGCTTCTACTACACGTGGATACTCAACGGTCTTTATGTCGTTTTCGCCGACCGCGCCCGCGACAAAGAGTGGACCCCGGTCAGGTAGAGGTGCCGCTGTCTTCTGGTCCTTTCTTTTTTGTTTCCGCATCCATTGTTTGCATTTGCTGCAGGTAAAGGCGCGCCATAGTTTCCTCGATATCCTTTTTATCGTCGCCCCCCGGCGTCTCGATCGGCTCGCCGACACGGATTGTCCAATTGGCTCCATCGCGCGCCACGTGAATAGGGACGACGGGAGAACTAGTCATCCTCGACATCGCAAAAACGCCCCGCTTCAGACTATTCTCCCACGCATCGAATTCCGGCTCCCCTTTGCTCTTCGCTGCCTTCATGAATGTGCCACTCGGAAGAGCCGTGGCTTCCGAAAAATCCTGCTCACCCGAGCCGTACCAATTGCCGAACGGGTAAAAGGTTATGTTGCCAACCTTTTGTTCAAGAATGTCCCTTAGCCCCCGTATCGCAGGAATATTCTTTTTTGCCGCAAACTTACGATCAAGTTTATTGATGTTGAGCGGTATCGTGCCTGCGATATGTTTTCCGAGAGCGGAAAATACTTTACGGTGAGCCTCGTAGACAAGTCGCGATATGGGCCCATCTACTGGCAAATCCCCGTCGCCGCGTGCCACTGGATAGTTCCTTACGATACCGGCGTCGACAAGTACCTTGTTCAAAACAGGAAAGTCGTCCGCAAGCGCGGCCTCTCTTCTGAATGCGCTGTCTGGTTTGACATGGTTCGGTGCAAAAATATATCTCTTTCCATCCGGCTTTTCTTGTTCTTCGGCGACCTTCTTTAAACGTTCACGGCTTTGATCGTCAATTCTGAGATCTTTCACATCGGAAAGTTGCTCAATCATTTTTCCGATACGGCCTCGGGAACGTTCGCCGTATGACCTGAATTTCTCCATACGCTATCCAATTCTATCAGACGTAGCGAACCATCGGATCTGATTCATAACCTCCTCAAAATTGTTCAGGACGAGCATGTGATTTGCGTCGTGGAGCATGTGGAATTTCGCTTGCGGGATGATACCGGCAAGCTCTACCCCATGTGCGATGGGAACGAATGAATCAAATTCACCGTGCACGATAGTGGTAGGAATGGAGATGCGCGCCCAATCCTTATCACGAGTAAATGAATAGACGTGGTGGAGGCAATGCACGTAGGTACGTATGCCAGTATTCACGATGTCCATGTACAGGCGACGATAATCCCAGTCGCTCGAAAAACCAAGCTTCGAATAATCAATATGCTCACCGCGCCAGTGGATCGAAGGGAGTCGAGAAAAAATGGCGGCGATGGCGGCGAGCGGCCAGCGTGTGAGCCGCGAACGGAGCATCCTGTGCACTGCGTAATTCGGGCTCAAGAGCAGCACCTTTTGCGCGCCACTCTCGTGGAGCAAGAGCTCGAGCGCAACGAGCGTCCCAAACGAATGGGCGACCAGGTTGTACGATTTGATACCCGCGTGTTCTAGCAGTGCACGTATATCGTCCGCGAAAAACGAGGGGTCATAGTCGTGATACTTCGACCAGCGTCTCGATTCTCCATGCCCGCGCAGATCGAGTGAAAGAATATTGTACGAACTTTCGAGCTTTTTCTCATACGGAAGCCACACCGAGGAACTCCCCGAGAGACCGTGGAGTAGAAGCAGCGTGGGACGGTCTGTGCGTAGCTCGCTCATACGATAGTAGAGCCCTCGCTCTCCGAAAAAAGACTCTTGCATGCGGAGATTATCTCACACGCTATACTGTACGTGTGAAGGTCAGCTTCGTGATACCTGCCTACAACGAGGAACAGCTTATCGGGAAGTGTCTCGGGTCGATCGAACGCGAGATAGAGCGGAGCGGCTACGAGGCGGAGGTCATTGTCGCCGACAATGGCTCGACCGACAAAACAAAAGAAGTGGCAGCGCGCTTCCCGCACGTACGGGTCGTTGAGGAGCACTGGAAAGGCGCCAATCGTGCGCGGCAGGCAGGATTCAAAGCCTCAACAGGCGAATATATCGCAAGCCTTGACGCCGACGTGGTCGTCCCTCCGGGATGGCTCACGAGAGCAATGCATGAATTCGAGCGCAACCCGAAATTAGTCGCTGTCTCCGGACCGTTTATTCTGTACGACCTATCCCCATTCCATCGATTTCTTGCACGAAGCTTTTATGTCGTCGGCTACATCGTTTATGTCATTGTGCGTTTCTTGTTCCGACGTGGCTCGATGATACAGGGCGGCAATATCCTTCTGCGTCGCGATGCGCTGGAAAAAATAGGCGGGCACAATACGGATATAGAGTTCTACGGCGATGACACGGACACAGCGCGCCGCCTTTCAAAAGTGGGCAACGTGAAATTCACTTTTAAACTCCCGATATCTACCTCGGGACGCCGGCTGAAGCACGAGGGCATCGTGCGCATTGGACTGCGCTATGCGCTCAACTATTTCTGGGTCGTTATATTCGGAAAACCTTACACGAGAGCCTACAAAGACGTCCGGCCGGCTGACAAGGGCGATCGTCGGGAATTGAACCCGAATTGAGAGCTCCACAAGCTCCAGTGTTAACCGTTACACCACGATCGCCATCGAACACGGCAGTTTAGCAAATTAGCGCCCTCGATGCGACTCAAAGCAAGGGCCCTACTGTACCGTAATTTCAAGGGGCACGGGTGATTCCACGTCTTCGATCAGAAATTGGACCCTTCCGATGACCTGCCCGAATTCTGTTATCACATTCACGCGCCAGCGACCTGGCATTGTATCGTTCTTCACCGAGTAGCCGCGATACCCCGCTTCGCGCCCGCCAATGATAAAGAACGGCACCGTCTCTTCCGTCACCCACGCCCGCGCACTCTCATCGTAGCGCTGCCACTCGTGGACTATCGTGGTCGAAAGGCCGGCGGGCGCGAAAATAGCTGTAAACACGTATGCTGATTCTCCCGCAGCACGGTGAAAAATAGCGCTTTGAGGAAAAAGCGATGCGTACCAACGCTCCGTCTCGCCGAGAAGCCGGTACCCGTTATCCCGACGTACGACATCGTGGTATACGCCCGCCTCCTTCAAAGCAAGCGGCAGCGGCGGGATCGCGCCGGTGAAATAGAGGATGTTGAATACGACGAAAATAGCGGCGATCGAGCGCGCGATGAGCATGAATTCCGCCCGTACCAACTCCGGCGTGAGATAAAACTGCAGGTAGAGGAATCCGGCTATAACGACGAGGCTCGTGGCACCACTTGCGAGGAAGATGTACGGACCGATGATCCCAAAAAGGACGGGGATGTAGAAGATGAGGAAAGAGAAAAGCACCGTAAAAAGAATGCTCATCTGGAACGAAAAACGCAGGTAGAAGCGCACGAATCGCTCGTTGGCGATGAGGAGCACGACAAGCACGACGACGAATATCCAGCTCAAAGTGAACGCGGCACTCCGACTATAGAGCGAAAGGAACGCGATAAAAAGACCGCCGAATGCATACTGCGCGACCACAGGGAGCATTGGCGTTATCTTGAGAAGCCACGGCTGCCGCAATCGCCCTGTCTGAATAAGACTGATGACAATCACGATGGTCGCAGCAAGCGCGAGGTAGAAAAAAAGCACGAGGCTCGTCGTCCATTGGTCTACGCGCCGTATCAAGAAAAACGTATCGACGAAGAACGCCGCGACGAGCGAGAGCGGCGATATGTAGCGCATGTACCACTCCGCCGCCTCTTCGATGCTTTTAGGAAGTTTTGGTAATCTGGGACGCACCATAGTTATTCGCTATCTTTGTATTGGGGAGGTTGCTCTTTTGCGCCACTCCGACGGTTCGCAAGACGGGCAAGCGCATAAAAAAACGAGGAGAGGCGGTTTGCGTACGCGCGGCTCGGGTCGGAGATGGCGCGCTCGCCCGATTCGTGAAGCGTCACGAGCCGCCGCTCGGCGCGGCGACTGACGGCACGCGCGACATCGAAGCGCGCCGATAGCTCCGTGCCACCGAGAACAAGGAACGTTTTTGTTTCGGGCAATTCTTTTTCAATGTCATTTATGAGAGAACCGAGAGCTTTGACGCTCGATTGCGGCACCGATTTTGGCGCACCTGCCGCTTCAGCTTGAATGGTGAACAAGTGGTCCTGAACATCATGGAGAAGTTCCTTCACACTTCTCTCCTGAAACGAAAAGTCTTCCGGGCAGGCGACCCTGCACCATCCTGTGATTGCATTGAGCTCATCGAGCTGTCCTAAACACTCGAAGATTGGTGATGATTTCGACACGCGCGCACCTTGCGGCGAATCAAAAAGTTTTGTCGTCCCCCCATCCCCCTTTCCGGTAAATAATGCCATAGGGCCATCATACCAAGTGCTTTTAGTGCGCGGGACAGGACTTGCACCTGCACGCCCTTGCGGGCACATCCACCTCAAGGATGCTTGTCTGCTAATTTCAACACCCGCGCATCTACAACTGCTCGCCTACTATAGCTAACATCTTTGTTATCATCAAATATTTTTTATAGCACAGGGTCATTTTACATATCACTCGCCCATACCACTATTTGCTTATTCGCACGAATTAGAAAATATATCATCAGCAACTAATTGTTGATATAACATAAAGCGATTACGCGCTTTTTTGCGGAGTACCAGCTTCCGCAACCACCGGTTCGCTCCTCTCGTGAACTTCAGCCTCTGCTGCTGCCTCAAGCTTCGATTCTTGTGCAGGCGTACCGCCCATCAAACGAGTACGGCGGAGCTGTCGGCGCGCTTCGCGCGCGACCTTCTCGCGGATGTAGTAGAGCTTGGCGCGTCTTACGCGGCTTCGCTTCAGCGTCTCGATCCTATCTATCATTGGCGAGTAGAGAGGAAATATCTTCTCAACACCAACGCCAGAGAGCACACGGCGCACCGTAAAGGTGGCCCCTGCCTCGGTCCCGTGCTTGCGCGCCAAGACCAAGCCTTCGAACGCCTGCAAGCGGTACTTCCCTTTTTCCTCTTCTATCTTCTGCCACACACGCACGGTATCCCCCGGCCGGAGGTCCATGGTTTTTCGCGCGTTCATATCTACTGGTGAAATTTTCACTGCCATGACGGCGCACTATACCATTCGATTTTCTAGAAAACAACTTCAAATGAGTCAAACCTTTCCGTCGGTTTTCTCCACTCAACAGTGACGTCGGATACTTTCGCAAGGAACGGCCCCTTGTGCACATGTTCGAGAAATTTCTCGAGCTTATCCCTGAATCCTTGCGCCACGATCTCAACGGTAAAATTCGGCGTATTGCGCACATGGCCTGTGAGCGCCAGGTGTCGTGCGTGCTTTGCGACGAAGTCGCGATAGAAAACTCCCTGCACCTTCCCCTGAACAACACACCGAACCTCTTCGATATCCATGTGCGCGGTGAGGGATTTGAACCCCCGACCCTCCCCGTGTAAAGGGGTTGCTCTACCACTGAGCTAACCGCGCCCTACTATGCTCCGGCTTCTGCCGGAGCTACGAAGGGCAAGCGTTAGAACGAAGTCTACTGCCTGTCCATCCGTAGCTCGAGCGCAAGCGAAGAGCGCAGGAGGAAGCTAACCGCGCGTAAGTCCAACTTTACACTACTGACTTATACACTGCGAATCCCTCCCATAACCGAAACCACCGCGAAGCGGTGCCCTCGGTTGGAATCGAACCAACATCAACGGCTTAGAAGTCCGACGCACTATCCATTGTGCTACGAGGGCGTATCGCAATCCTATATCGTCCGGCCATATATTTCCATCTTTTTATCTTGAGGGATCGGGAATACTCGGCGGGTTCTCCTTGAGGAATTCGTAGTTCACCACTCGGGCGGCAATGCCATCTACCACCTCCTGAAGATCCGCAGGCTTGAGTGGGGCTACCCTGCTGTTTTGCGGGGGTGCGGCATTCCCACTGCCCCCGCCAAGGCCCGCATAAAATTCCCATCCCCCGAACAGTGCGGCGCACAGAAGAATTGCCACAAACGCTATGAGAAGCACGTGCCAATACACGTTCGCAAGGACAAGAATCTGTTCCGGCTCATGCCGGTACTTCCACGCGGTGCGTATACGTCCCAGGTTCAGTAATTTCCATTGCATATTACGAGGAGATATCAGAGGTCGTGAGGAAGCGAATGCGCGCCACAAGATGCCACAGACTTTTCTTCCCCGGTGCCGCGGGCAGTAGCTCCAAATACAGCTCTTCCAGGAAGGAAGGGATTGGGAGAGATTCGAGTAGCGCGACGGCGTGTAGTACCTGCGCGAACGAGCCTGCTCCTTCTACGACAAAGGTGGCCGCATGGACCGGGGACGATATATCGGAAGACGAGAGCGCCTGGCCGACCTTTATCGGGATACCCACGTCTTGTGCAAGTGCATCAACGGAATCAATAATCTCTACAACGTCAGCGCTCACAGCCCCCTCGAGGCGCGCGCGTGCGTCTTGTGTCTCCCGTGCAAGCGTGCGGAGGCGGAGCACATCAGTATATTTCGTCACTTCTTGATCCGTGGCAGCGAGCTTCGAGAGTCGTTCGCTCGATGCGGAGAATGTCGTCCACACGAAGTAGCCCACGCATACCCACAATGCAACGGCGGCCGCAAGTGCGATCCATGAGAATTGCTGTGCGAATGGGGAGTGCATAGGGACTGCTAGAAAGTGCTCGTAAGCGTCATGGTGAAGTGGCCGTCCTCAATACCAGCGAGAGCACCAATCGGCACAGAGACGCTCGAAAAGCGCGTGTCGCTCGCGAGTGTCGTGCGGTACGTATTGATATCCTCGCGCGAACGGCTCGCGCCTTCGATAACGATCGTCGCGGGTTCCCCTCGCGCGTAACGGATCTTTGAGACGGTAATGCCCGAAGGTCGAGCGCCGAGCGCGACGTCGAAAGTCGTGAGCACGGATGAAGTGGAAGAGACGAGTGGTTGCAGTTCGACAAGTAGTGTTCGCGCGCGAGCGAGATCCTCTCGATCTGTGTTCCCCGACAAAGTAGGAGATGGTGATACCGATGTTCCAACGACGTCTCCGGTGCGCACGGTAATGTATGCGGGAGCGAGCGCAAGGAGCGCGATAGTGCTGCAGAGAATAGACACGACTGATCCAACGAGAATAAACCGATCGCGATGGAAGTGTTGTGCCTCGCGCAAAGCCTGGGGAGAAAGAAGGTTCGTCATATTGTTCAATGATCAGAGAGGGTTGCCTCACGTAGGGCAAGGCCGATCGCCGTTGCGTAACGAAGCGAGGCGCGACGATCGAGCGGAGGGATATACTCGTCGAACGAACATACGTTGCGCCAGACATTCGGTCGCATGACCTCGACTTGCACACGCGCTGCAAGGAGATCTGGAAGGCCCTTGAGGTTGGCGCTCCCGCCGAGGAGAAACACCCGCTCGACGGGCGTCATCCGATCGCCCCGTTCATTCCTGCGCGTATCCCAGTAGTGAAAGTGACGAGCAACCTCTTCCGCGAGAGCAGACGCTGTCCTGTTCATCGCCTCTAGCGCACCTGGGTCCTTCCCTTCTTTCGTGAGGAGTCCCTCCTCATTCTTGAACACGTCCGCCTCTTCCCCGGATAGTGCGAGCTTCTCGGCAACAACGCGGTCGATCGTCCCACCTCCCACGGCGACGGTCGAGGTAAAGATGGGGATACCTCGTTTCAGCACCGAAAGCCCGGTACGAAGGCTGCCGAAATCCACGACAAACGTGATTGGTTCATCTTCATCGGTACTCGAAACGGCGCGTGCGATGGATCGTGCTTCCACTTCGAGGGAAAGAAGACGGATACCGGCAGAAGAGAATGCCGACGCGTAATGCTCCGCGAGTTCTCGTGGGAAGACGACGACACTGATCTCCTCACCAGCACCGCTATCGTGTCTCATGATCTTGTCAAAGTCGTATACTGCCACCGAAGGAGCGATCGGGACACGGTCTTCAAGCTCAAACTCGATCATGGAGAGTGCCTGCTCTCGCGAGGATCCTTCGGGCACGTGCATACTGAAGACGTAGGCAGATTCCTCGGGAAGCGCCGCATGAGCGCATTCCACTCCCATCTTCGCCTTCACTGCACTCAAAGCCTTCGCAAGTGCGGTGACGTCCTCGACGACTCCGTTGGCAACGACGCCGGCGGGAAGTGGCTCGTCGCCGTACGAGCGGATGCGTTTTCCCGATCCGCTCCCCTCAAGAACGATCCACTTGATGGAAGCGTCAGAGATATCGATACCTGCCACTTGCGGCAAAAGGAGCCGTGGAAGCGGGAACCATCTCGACACTGCACCCGACGCGGCGTGCAAGCCACGCGACAGGCCCGATACGGAAGTTTGAGTTCCCATCCGCACAATTATACCGCGTCAACGAAGCTTGGTACCCGGCGGAAGCTCACGTTCTGGACATAAGAGCGCGACACCGTGCTCATCGGATGCCGCCAGCAGCATCCCCTCACTTGCGACTCCGCGCAGCATGCGCGGCTCAAGGTTTACGATGTAGGGTAACTGCTTCCCGACAAGTTCTTCCGGCTTTTTCCACTGCGCAATGCCGGAAACGATAATACGTTGTCCAAGTTCTTCTCCGAAGTCTACGGTGCACTTGATGAGTTTGTCGGTATTAAGGACCATCTCCGCCGCCACAACCTTCCCGATCCTGATGTCGAGCTTCGCGAAATCGTCGTATGAGACCCCCTCGGTCATGCTCGCAGTGTACCAGAGTGAGAATCGAGATACCCTTGCAATATCAAGGCCGCCGCCGCATCGTCGTGTTTTTCCCCGCCGGGCGCGTAGCGTGCCGCCTCCACAGAACTCCCCGCTTCTCTCGCGCGGACAACAGGCACCGATAACTCCTTCTGTAACGTATCGACAAAAGCATCGGCGGCTTTTGTAACAGGATTCGCATGGCCGCCGAAGGAGCGCGTATCGCCGACGACGACGCCGGATACCTTTTCTTTCGCAACAATATCCACAAGAGTCGTGAGAGTGGAAGTGTCATTTTCTATAACGCCGCGCGGGAAGGCGATACCCTCGATCGAGACCGCAAGCCCGATCCGCTTCGCGCCATAATCAATGCCGAGGTACTTCATATTAGTTTCGATGTTTTATACACGTCAGGCTTGTGCGCGGCAAGCCTCACAATACGGACGTTCATCCCCTCCTTCTTGAGATCTTCTTCAAGGTGTTCGACATATTCACCCCTTTGATCGTAACCTAGCGCGATGATATCCGGCTTCTCTTCGACAATGTGACGAATATAGCCGACTTCGTCACCCATAACCGCTTTGTCGACAAGCTCGTGCGCAGCAACCGCGGCGAGTCGCTCGCTCTCGTGACGCCGCGGTGCCATCCCACGGATGCGCGCCGCGGCAGAGTCACGCGCGACGGAGACGATGAGATACGGTTTGACACTCGACCCTTCGACTTCGCTCAGGGCGGCAAGCCTTCTGGCTTGCTTAAAAAAATCCTCATGCCCAGGATGCACCATATCGAACGTCCCGAACACCATGATGCGCGTCATAGACTCTTAAAGTGCATGCGGACGTTTTGTATATCGTCGGCAATAGTGGCGCGAAGAGATTTGTCATCAGTGAATATTTCACTTTCACGGAGCTTTTTTAGAAGCTCGATCGTGATTTCCTTGCCGTACAGATCAAGGTGCTCGTCGAGGATGTATGCCTCCAAGACCTTGCGTTTCGGGTCGGCGAATGCGGCGGCCGGATATGTATTTCCTCCCACCTTCACACGCGCGACATAAATCCCCGATAGTTCCATATATGGAACTACAATATTAGCGGTCGGGAATCCAAGCTCGCTCCCGCGCTTCGCGCCTCTTTGTACGATTCCTGTATACATCTTTTTCACTGCGGAGGGGGTGAGATTCGAACTCACGGTGGGTTTCCCCACGCCGCATTTCAAGTGCGGTGCGATAGACCTCTCTGCCACCCCTCCGACGTTGTTGTAGCACGACTGGACAAACTGTACACGGCTCTTGGAGGACTCGCGTACGGTACAATGCTCGTATGAAGAACAAGGACTTCACGCTTCTCGAGCTCCTCGTCATTCTCGCCACCATCGGTCTTATCGCCTCCATCGTCCTCGTCACGCTCTCCGACGCAAAGTCCAGGCGAGGCACGCAACCGCTGCCCGAATCCGTTATAGAATAAGCCAATGCCATCCGTTGCACCCATTCGCTGGAGCGCATACGAGCACGAGCATATCGAGCGTGAGCGGGACTGGTTTTGGGCACTCGGCATTTTCGCGGCCGCGACAGCACTCATCAGCATCCTTCTTGGGAACGCACTCTTCGCGATTCTCATCATCATGGCAGCAACGACACTAGGGATCCTCGCATCTTCCCCGCCCCACCTGGTCCATTTCGAACTCTCGGATCGGGGCATAAAGATAGGCGATACGATGCATCGCTATGAGGAGATCATTTCCTTTTGGGTAGAGGACCACGACGCAGACCCGCCCATACTTCTCGTCGACACTATCAAATGGCTCTCGCCGAATTTCGTGATCCCCTTAGGGGACGCGGACCCGAAGCTCGTGCGCGCCTTTCTCTCCGAGCGCTCCAACGAAGTACCGATGAAAGAGCCCGTGTGGCACAAGATACTAGAATTCTTCGGACTATAGAATCGTCACCGTGGTACTTGCTGCGCGCGTGCCACCACCAATAGTCGTGCAGGAGAGAACGAATGTTGCCGCAGACGAAAGCGGCGGGGTCGTTGCGGTGCCGTTGATACTCGTGTTGTTCGCATGTTGGGAGGTGAAGCCCGCGAGATCGGGACTCGAGATGACGCACGATTGCATTCCTGCAGTCACCCATCCGAGCGCGGCGGTCGCATTGCTCTCAACTTTTTTTGGATTCGCGATGAGAACGATCGCGGGTTTCGCGATCTGTACACGGCATTGCTGCGTAGCGATCTGCCCCTCGTGTGTGCAGGTGAGACTGTAGGTGGCAGTGTTGGTGTTGGGAGGAGGATTTGCGATGGTGATTGTTGCCGAGCCGGAGGGCGATGAGGATGCGACAAAACCACCTCCCGTTGCCTCTCCGGCAGAACACGAGTAAGCGATCGCAAGCGTCATACCCACATCCGCCACCTGCGGCTGGCAGGATATTTGTGCAAAGAGCTGTGATGTACCACCACTACCACCCCCGCCCGGCACGCATTGCCAACTGGAGACACACGCACCGGTGTAGGTCGGACGCCACGAACCATTCTGACAATTGACAGGATTCGGCTGTGCTGGCGCCTGCGGGCAATTCTGTCCTTGGTTCGGCGGCGGAGCGCACTGCCCAGAAGTTCCTGAAGACCCGAACAAGCCCAGTATCCCTCCGGACGATGCTGCTACTGGCGCACAACCATATTGGCAGTACTGTATCGGCGTATCGACGCATTGGCTGTTGCGCGAGTAGAGCGTGTTGCCTGCGCACTGGGCTTGGCCAGCAGCACAGGTGCCGACAGGACGCGGTGTCATATTTCCCGGCGGAGGCTGCCCACCGCCGAGAAGTTTCCCTAAGCCACTCAACAATCCGCCAAGTCCTCCGCCTCCTCCCGCTCCGGAACCCGCACCAGATCCACCAAAACCGGTCGTGTCGGTTTGTTGAACTCTGCCCGGACCAAGCGTAATGCAACTGCCGTTTGGACAGGTTGGTGGCGTTCTCACAGAAGGAATCACGGGCGTCTTACTCGGGTCGCCCTGCGCAGCAATCTTGGCGAGAGTGCTTTTTTCTTCCGCAAGGGTTTTCAATCGTTCTTGAAGAGCCTTGCCCCGCTCGGCGTTTTCTTGCGCGGCCTTATCGAGAGTCTTTAGATTTTGTTCTGCTTGTTGGCAAAGTTCTGAAGTTGAGTTGCCACATCCGTCAAGGGCATACGATTCCAGTTGACGCTGCCGTTCTATATCAGCATTTGATGCGGCAATCTGTTTGCGTTCCGCACTAATGGCATTTTGCTCCTCGCTAAGCCCTGCGTTCAACTGTTGCGCTTCGGAGGCGGTGAGGTTCGAAGTTGCTATTGTCCGCTGTTGTTGCTCTGGCGACAACTTGCTGAATATCGCCGGGACGGTCTCGATAGGTTTACTCGCCACGATATCCGTCGATTTCGCACTGCAATTATTTCCTTGTCCGTCACACACGAACGTCTTGCATACTCCCTTCCGTACGGCCTTTGTAGGCTCGGATTCCACCTTAACTTGTTTCCCACCTTCTATACGCACCTTTGTCTGTAATCCATAGCATTCCGGCTTGACCGTTTTACCATCCCCATCATCGAACGCACTGACGCACCTATTTTGCTCGAAGGTGACGCCCGATTCGTTCACTTTGGTATCTCCGCCTCCCACGGGATTTTGTTTGGGTGTTTTTATTTGAGCCTTCAGCTGGACACATTTGGCCTCCACCTCCTTGTCGATCTGCGCTTTTTGCGCAGCGGCCTTTTGTGCTGCTTCTTGAGCAGGAGTGAGGGCGGCAGCGGCTTGAGATCCGGAGGAAACGGAAGAGAGCGACGGGGTGGCGAGTTCGAAGGTAAGGGCTGCGCCGGTGCCGAGTGTGAGGGCTACGATGAGCGCGCCGAGTATGGATACACCGCGCTCTCCCGCATGCGGGGATTCACTCATGCCCCAATAATACTCCCTCCGCGCACAAACTTCCGCGTTTGTGTGGAAAAGGGCGTGAATAGTTGCTACATTGCTCAAGCACCCCTCGTCGTTCAATGGATAGGACACATCCTTGCGGAGGATGTAATGTGGGTTCGATTCCTGCCGAGGGGACAAGATAGCGAAGTGTTTTGTCTGTTCATCCGCGTACCCCTACCGAGAAACACATACCCCCAGGACACGCTGGGAGCGGTGTTGTTGGCTGCACACCAAAAAGAGGACCGAGTAAATTTTGTACGTTTTGGAAAAATCCACCGAATCCTCCATATGATGAGCCGAGTGATTGCGTGCCAAACGTGCCGTAACTTTGAGTGCCAAATGAATTATTTAGGAGGCTCGAATTCAATCCGCCCGTTGGCGAGTATCCCGTCGAAAATACATTGGGATCGAAGTTGTAGGACCCTTCGATAAGAGTCTGGTTAAATGAGCTTTCGAGTGATCCGAGGCTTGCGAGCGAGGTGTCAGCGCAGATACCTAAGATCGGATCACAGTAGTGCACGATGCAGGTGCCGGGGGGAGCGGCATCGAACGGGATGCAGTTAACCTTGGTACCGATAATGCGCGGCTCCACCGTGCAGTACTTCCCGACCGTGCGCCCGGTCAAGGGACTTTTCACTACGCAATCGTCATTGAGAGTCTTTATCTTATCCGATTCCCCGGTTGCCGGCGCATCTTGCGCATTGGCGGTGTGCACACTAACCACAAACGCAAAGAGGAGTCCGATGATGAGTATATACACTCCCAGACCCTTACCCCTCGCGAGCATTGCCATGCATCAATGATGCGGCCTTCTCACCGCATTGCAAGGCACGCAAGAGGAGAAGTCTCTTTTAGAGAGCTGAGACGCGCTTCGCGATGCGCGATTTCATTCGCGCGGCAGTGTTCTTCTTCATCGTGCCATTCTTCGCAGCCTTGTCGATCGCTTTGAAAAGCGTCGAGAGCTTTGCGGCAGATGCTTTCGCGTCCTTTGTCGCAATGAGCTTCGACATCTCTTTGACAACGTCTTTCACCGCCTTCTTACGGCGTGCGTTGAAAACGCGGCGCCTCAAAGCCCCCCGCTGCGCTTTCTTTGCTGACGATGTTTTTGCCACAGTCGTGAAATCCTACCCGAAGTGCTCGAGATATGCAATCGCGGTATGATACGGAAATGATAGGTCGTATTGAGGGCATCGTCTCGGCTAAGCGCCCCGGCTTTACGATCCTTTCCGCAGGAGGGGTCGGGTACAAGGTGGCGGTGACGCGAGAAGCACTCGCGGCCTTCGTGGTGGGACAAAATGCTTCTCTCTGGACGCACCTCGTCGTGCGGGAGGATGCACTCGATCTCTACGGTTTCAAATCCGAGGATGAACTCCACTTTTTCGAACTCCTCCTCACCGTCTCCGGCGTCGGACCCAAATCGGCGCTCGCGATCCTCGATATTGCACCAGTCGAGACACTGCGCTCCGCGATCGCACAGGGAAATGCGCAGTACCTCACCAAGGTCTCGGGTGTCGGCAGAAAAACCGCCGATAAGATCGTCTTTGAGCTGCGCGAAAAGGTAGGTGCCAACGCTGACGGGAGCGCTGCGCTCCAAGGCGACGAAGATGCGCTCGAAGCGATGCGGAGTTTGGGCTACCCGCTCCGGGAAGCACGAGATGCACTCCGTAAGGTCCCCCACGAGATCACCAATGGAAGCGATCGTCTGCGCGAAGCGCTCAAGATCCTGGGAGCCAAGTAGCGCTCACTACAAAAGACATGTTGAGAACTATCAGGAAACTTCTCGGGGTACTCGTCCCGGCTCCCCTTCTCGCGAAGTGTCTTTCCGCGTACCATTTCGCGCTCGCGTGGTTTGGCGCCGTACTCTACGGCTACCCCTCGCGCTTTCTCCTCGTCGTGGGCGTCACGGGCACGAAAGGAAAAACGACGGTGACCGAAATGGTCAACGCGATCCTCGAGGAGGCCGGCTACACGACCGCTCTTATGAATTCCATACGGTTCAAGATCGCAGCGGCCTCCAATCCCAACCGCACGCGCATGTCGATGCCGGGGCGCCTGTTCATCCAAAAATTCCTTCAGGACGCTGTGCATGCGGGCTGCTCTGCCGCCATCCTTGAGGTGACCTCCGAGGGAGCACGCCAGCACCGGCATCGCTTCATCGATCTTGATGCGCTCATTTTCACCAACCTCGCGCCGGAACACATCGAATCCCATGGCTCGCTCGAGGAGTACGCGAGTGCAAAATTCGAGATCGGGCGTCAGCTCTCCCGATCCATGAAGCGGCCGCGCATCGTGGTCGCGAACGCGGAAGACAAGGAAAGTACGCGCTACCTGATGCTCCCCGTCGAGCAGATCCTTCCCTTCTCACTCGCAGATGTGCATGCATCAGCCGATGAGAATGGCGGTCATTTCACATTCGACGACGCTTCGATAACGCTCCAACTTCCCGGCGCATTCTCGCTAAGGAATGCTCTCGCATCAGCAACCCTCACGCGCGCACTCGGTATCCGTACGTCCGTGATCGCGAGTGCGTTGGAAAAGCTGAAAAAGATCCCGGGACGCGCGGAGCGGATAGAGATGGGGCAGGCATTTACTGCCGTCGTCGACTACGCGCACACACCGGATTCTCTCGCAGCACTCTACGATGCCTATCGCAACATGCGGAAAATCTGCGTCATGGGTGCTACGGGCGGAGGGCGCGACACATGGAAACGGCCCGTCATGGGGCGCATCGCGGAAGAGCACTGCGACACCGTCATTCTTACCGATGAGGATCCGTACGATGAGGATCCGCGGCAAATCGTCGAAGACATCGCGCACGGCATGACGAAGCGGCCCGAGATCATCATGGACAGGAGAGAGGCAATACGACGCGGACTTGGAATGGCTAAAGCGGGAAGTGCGGTCCTCATCACCGGCAAGGGCACCGACCCATCGATCTGCGGACCTTCCGGAAAGAAAACGCCGTGGAGCGACGAGCGGGTCGTACGCGAGGAACTCGAAGCCCTCATGCAAAGCGCGAGGGTATAATAGTCTCATGCTGCTGAAGATCCTTATCGGTTTTGCCATCGCGACGCTCGTTATCCTGCTCTTCCTGTGGCTCGCTACGGGCGGCTTGAGCGAAGTGCGCAATACCGCGAGCGGCATTTCGAATCCGTTCACTCGCCTCTTTGGCGGAGGATTCGGCGCATTCCGACTTCCCTGGCAACCGGAGGAACTCGTCCACGGCCCAACCATCAGTGGGATGGACGGCTTGGGAGGTGAAAAAACGCCCGAAGAAGAACTCGCTGACTCTCAAAAAGAGTACGACGCGCTCTTGCAAGAGATCCAAAATGCCAAAACATTCGGAGAACCTTCTCCCTATCGCGGCAAGGTGACTATTTCTCAAGGAGACTCAACCGCACAATCCCCTTCCGCTGAATATGTCGAGTTGCGAACGACGTGGGACAACACGGCACCTGTACGTATCAGTGGATGGTCTTTGCAGAGCGCTCTCACAGGCCTCCGAGCGCACATACCGCGAGGCACAAGTGCCTTTGTGCTGGGCGCCGTTAACACGCAGGAAGACATTTACTTAGGTCCGGATACGTCGGCTATCGTCACGACGGGCGTTTCACCTGTCGGTACCTCGTTTAGAGAGAATGTATGCACGGGGTACCTTGATGAGCTGCAGACGTTCGTGCCAACACTTTCGCGCAGCTGTCCCTCACCTTCCGATTCACTCCCTCTCACGCCAGAAAATATCAACACCTACGGCGACACGTGCTTCGATTTCGTCCGAACACTTCCGTCCTGCACCTTTCCTATTGAAACACCTGCATCGATCTCACCCGCGTGCCGCATCTTCCTGTCGAACAATCTCTCCTACAACGGCTGCGTGCAGAACTATCGCTACAAGAGCGACTTCGCACGCGGCTCGTGGCGCATCTATCTCAACTCCGGCGGTGAGCTCTGGCGGAATTCGCACGACATCATCCGGCTCCTCGATGCGGAGGGAAAAACAGTGGACGTGATGAGTTACTGACGTGCGTGAAAGAGGATGATGCCGGCGGCAACAGACACGTTCAGTGATTCCTTTCCGCGCCTCGTGTAGCGCGGATGGTGAGCTTGTCGAACCACTGCACCGCGCATCGGGATCTCGATCAGTGTGTCGCATGCACTGCGGATAGATTTCGGAAGCCCGCGCACCTCGTTGCCGAACACAAACAATGTCGGACGCCGGACCCTGAAAGTCCGATGCTCCCGTGCACGTTCGTCTTGTTCGACGCCAACGACTTTCCATCCTTTCTTTTGCAACGTCGAAATAATGTTCGTCGGCGAAACGCGCTCCCACACGACATACATCTCCGCTCCCAATGCCGTTTTTTTTATCTCTTTCTGCACGCGCCCGAAGCGGTCGAGGGGTGCAGGTGTAAGGCCAGCGAGGTAGACCTTGGAGACACCCGCCGCGTCCGCCGTGCGGAATATCGAGCCGACGTTGTGTGCACTTCGGATGTTGTGGAGCAGTATCGCTATTTCCATACGCTACACTCTATACGCTATACTGTTCTTTATGCTAACGATCTTCCCCGAGATCCTTTTTCTCTCGCCACTTGCGCCGTTCCTCATTCGCATCGCGCTCGCGGTCCTTTTCGGCAGCGTCTCATGGAGCCATGTGCAGAGACTGGATGCCTTGGTGCGGACACTTGCCGTGCTTGAGGCGGCGATCGCGGTACTGCTCGCCGTAGGAGCATGGACGCAACCGGCAGCGCTCGTAGCCTCCGCGATCGTAGTTCTGTGGCTCGCGCTACCAAACATGCGTGCTACGGCGGTAAGTACTGCACTCCTTGCGCTCATAATGGCACTTTCCCTCGTCGTTACCGGAGCTGGTGCGTTCGCGTTCGACCTCCCCTTGTAATCTGTTATATTTTGCTCACTCCGCCCGTAGCTCAGTTGGTAGAGCAGCTCCCTTTTAAGGAGATGGTCGAGGGTTCGATTCCCCCCGGGCGGACAAGTTAGATGGATAGTTGCACCGTCACGTAATCCGTAACGGGCGTACCGCCGGCCGTAAGGCACGAGATGGTGAATGTGGTCGGGCCCGAGAGCGGCACGGTCGCAGCCCCTCCGGAGAGCGTATTTTCGTTGAAGCTCCCATCGGGGGAGGAGATGGTGCACGACGCGACTCCTGCGCTATTCCAGAAAACGGAGGTGCGTGTACCGAGCGGTACTTTGGCGGGTACAGCCCAAATATCAACTTGCGGCGCGACAGTAGAGACTGTCGTCGGTGCGGACGTCGTCGGCGTAGGAGTGGGCGCGAAGGTGGTCTGTTGGATAACCGGCTGCGCGGGTGGAGCAGGCGTTCCCACCTGGTACCCACGCCATGCACAGAGGCTGTCGAAGAAAGAAGGCGGTATCACATACGAGACGATGGAGCCCGCCCACGGACGATTCTGGCACATACCCGCAACGATTCCCTGCGGTTTCGCACCGAACGTGTCGGAACCATAAAAGCCCGCCACCTCCGTATTCGCCTGCGGATCGCGCGCCTGCGCAACGATGGTCGCTCCGCTATCGGTAACCACGATGTCACCGCGCGTACCTGACAAGTTTACCGCCTGATTGGCGAGGTTCGGATTGACAGGAGCCGCATTGGTGCCTGTTGGAGTCCCTTGTGTTTGTGTCTGTGTCTGCTGGGGCAAACCACTGCCAATCGTCCCGAGGAGCTGCTCGCTCACGCTAAGCGATTGTCCGCCGCTATTCAGCGCATCCAAGAGCGCGTTGGAGGTGCTGGTATCAACCCCAGTGGTCAAAAGAGATTGGGATGTTGGGGGTACATAATAGGCGCACGGATCAGCCGAGGGTGCGGTCACTTGGTAGTAGGCAGTGCATCCTTGTGTTCCCGTGAGGGGTTGCGGCTGCGGTTGTTGCTGCTGTTGTTGCTTACTCTGCATCGCCTGCTGGAGCATGCCCATAACCCCCTTCAGGGCATCCATGAATCCTTTTGCATCGCCGATGCCACCTTTCTCTGTGCCTGTACCCTTGCAATCAAATGTGTTCACACACTTTCCGGTTACTTTTCCACCCGGTGGAGTATCAAAACACTCGCACATAAACTTAGTTGGTGGTCCGGAACAACCTTTATTTGGAACAAATTTCGGTCCACACACACATGGATCAGGAGCAGCATCGGGTAAGCACATCGAATCTGCTTTCAGGCTAATACCCGCATTAACAAACAGAGGGAACGTCAATAATATTCCCATCAAGGAAACGAGACTGAGACGCAAAGTCATTACCACTAATGCTACCGCCCGCAACGGAAACTGCAACGGCTTTTTTCAGGATTTGTTGATTCCGAGTATGTAGTGCTCAAGCGCATATTCGAGCTCAAAACCCCGTCGGCGGGCTTGGTGCGGGAGTTCGGCGAGTTCGGCGACAAGCTTTGTCGCGCGTTCGTGGTCTGCTCCTTTCGATCTCAAGAACATGTCTTTCGCACCCCAAAAAAGTACGCCATGGATAGCTTCCGGCGCCTCGTCGCGGGAAAGTGCGCGCTGGTATTCCACCCACAACCGCTTTTTGTCTCCCCCTTTCAGCGCATAGGCGAGCGAGAAAATCCCCGCGCCTTCTCGCACCTGCCTGCCGGCAGGCAGGTCAAATCGTTCCGAGCCCTCCGCATGCTTCTCAAGAGTCTTGCGTGTCTGCACGTCCAACTTTTCTTCAAAAATAAAGAACGGGTCGTCCGATTCTTTGAGGTGCGTGAGTGCCTCAAGCGCTAATATTTTCATCTCCTCGTTCGCAAACACACCGTCGAGAACGACGGCTCGTTTCCCCGCGAACATCCCGCCCCCCGAAAGTACCGCGCGAAGGTCGTCAGTGGAGTTCGCGTCGGTAACGCGAACGACCTCCGCGCCCTTCGCCGCGCGCGCGAGAGCCTTATTCATTTCTCCTCGTGTCTTTGCTCTATCAGAGCCTGTAAACAAGTACAGCATAGCCATCATCATCTCATGGCCGCGCGTGAGCGGCATCTGGTCGTTTCGGGGTGTTGCGCAGCGCGACGGCGCGAGCGGCAGCAAATTTTCAGCAGAAAATTATGCGACCCTGAAACGAGCGGGTGCCGATTTAGCGTGGCGCCTTCCTCACTTCCCCCCAATTCGGACCAAGCGACACTTCCGCAACGATGGGGACACCGCCAAGCTCCTTCGGCGGCACGACATGCTCCATCACATCCCGCAGCGCACGCGCTATCGCCTCGGCATCTTTCTTCTCGACCTCGTACACGAGTTCATCGTGCACCTGCAAAATGAGCCGCGCCTTTGCCTGCCCTGAACCTGCTTGCGGTGAGTTCGTCGAACCCGTCGAAGGGTCGCGCCATCCCTTCTTCTCGATAAGTTTGTCGGCCTCGATCATCGCGAGTTTCATAATGTCGGACTGCGTACCTTGGATCGGTGCATTCATCGCCATGCGCTCCGCCTGCGCTTTGATATTCGGGAGTGCCGACTGAAGGCCGGGAAAATAACGCCGCCGGCCGAAAAGTGTCTCGGTGTATCCGCGCTTCGTCGCATCTTGCTTCGTCTTCTCGATGAAGCGTGCGAGACCCGCATATTTTCTGAAGTACTCGGCGAGAAAATTCGCGGCTTCGTCACGCGAGACCCCTTCGCCAAGCGCAGCCTTGAGCGCATTCACCCCCATGCCATAGAGAATGCCGAAGTTGATGACTTTCGCGCGCCTGCGCTTTTCGTAATCCACCTTATCTTGCGGCACATTGAAGACCTCGGATGCGACCGCCGCGTGCACGTCCCCTCCCTTCTTGAAAACTTCGATGAGCTTGTGATCTCCGGCAAGTCCCGCCGCGACCCGCAACTCTATCTGCGAATAATCGATCGCCGCAAAGACGAAACCTTTCTCGGCGGCAAAGGCGGTGCGGATGCGTCTTCCATATTCGCTCTTGATGGGAATATTCTGGAGGTTCGGATCCTGACTCGCCATCCTTCCTGTCGTCGTACCGGCCTGGAGAAATTCCGTGTGCAAGCGCCCATCGGACCCCACGAGGGCCGGCATTTTTTCGATGTACGTGCTCAAGAGCTTCTGCAACTCGCGATACGCGAGAATGTCGCCGATGATGGGGTGCAAGGGCGAGAGGGCGGCAAGTTCCGATTCTCTCGTCGTGCGTGCGCCGGTCGCGGTCCTTTTGTGCCGTGCAGGAACTATTTTGAGCTCGTCGAAAAGCACGGTCGCGAGCTGCTTTGGAGAATTTATATTGAATTCACGCCCCGCGTGCTTGAAAATGCGTCCCGCGATCTCGCCTAGGCCTCGACTGTACTCGCGCGAAAGTCCCTTGAGATACGCAACATCGACGAAGATACCCGTTTCGTTCATCCGCTCGACGACGGGGATGAGAGGCCGCTCTATCTTCTCAAAGACATCGTTGAGCCGGCCTGTTTTGCGCAACTCCGCAAAGATCACTTCGCGTGCGCGCTCAAAATCATCCGTCTGCGCATAGTGCAGGATGTCCTCGAGGGAAGGGTTCGTCATGTCGGAGTGCAAAAGCCAGAGCGCGATTGAGGTCTCCGAGAGTGCACGAGGGTCGATCGCCGCCGCAGTTTCTTCAGAAACTTCGTGCATCTTCTCTCCCGCCGCTTCCCGCACGCGCTCCTTGAGCGCGCGGAACTCAAGCTCGTCACAAAGTGTGCTTATCGATGCTACGTGGTCTTTCAGAGTCCAACGTTGCCCTGGGAATACGAACTCGATCGGGGCGTCGGTGTGTATCGTCACGAGCTCCTTCGAGAATTCGGCGTCAGATCTGCCACTCTCAAGAAGCTCGATGATGCGTGCCTTGAAACCTTTTTGCACGAATGCGTCACGATCCTTCTTGAGCGTGCGGTATATGTCTTTGAGAGAACCGAACTCCCGGATAAGCTCGGTCGCCGTCTTTTCTCCGATACCTCTGATGCCGGGGATGTTGTCGGACGGGTCGCCGCGGAGCGCCTTGTAATCCACCATGCGCTCCGGCGGAAAACCGAAACGTTCTTGCACAGCACCCTCGTCGTAGAGGAGCGTGTCGGTGATGCCCTTGCGCATCGTGTAGACTTTCACGTGCTCTGATACAAGCTGGAGTGTGTCCAGGTCGCCTGTCACGATGATGATATTCAGCTCTTTGCGAGATTTTAATTTTTTCACGATGGTGCCTATGCAGTCATCCGCCTCAAACCCTTCGGCTGCATACACGGGGATACCGAATGCCTTGAATACCTCGGGCGCCTTACCAAGCTGCTCGATCAACTCCGGCTCGGCCTTCACTCGTTTTGCTTTGTACTCTTCATAGACTTTGTGCCGATTGGTCTTTCCTGGCAGATCACGCGTGGCCACGATAAAGTCGGGTTTTAGATCATTGATAGCCCGCAAAAGGGTCGCCGTGAGACCATATAAGGCACCGGTCGGCTCACCCTTTGAGGTAGAAAAGTCAGGGATCGCGTGGTACGCGCGATGCAGGATCGCATGCGAATCGAGTATCACGAGCCGCGCGGCGGTTTTCTTCTCTCCTTCCTTCCCTCTTGCACGCATAGGCGCCATTGTACACCTGCGGGCTTTTCAGCGAGCGACGCACTTTATGCGGTAAAATACACGTGTGACAACATTCAACGAAAAGAAGCAGGACGAGCGGCTTGAGGAATTGCACAAGCGTGAAGAGGAGAAGCTTGCCGAGATGCTCTCGAAAAAGTACGGCGTCGAGTATGCAGACCTCACGAAGAAATCCATCGATAGCGATGCTCTGCGGCTCGTCCCGGAACAAGAAGCACGTTCAGCCGAGGTCGCCGCATTCAAGAAGGTGGCAAAGAAGATCTTTTTTGCGATGCGCGCACCGGAGCGGCCTGATTCACTCCAGGCCTTGGAAAAAGTGCAGCGGCTTGGGTATGACATCGTTCGCTTCATCGTTTCGCGCGCTTCGCTCGAGCATGCGTGGGACCGCTACCACGACATTTCGTATGCGACCGAGACGGAGGCGGGAATACTGACGCTCTCGAGCGAAACGATCCAACAGATGCTCGAGAAACTTAAGACCCTCGACGACGTTCGCGTCGAGATCGCAAGCCACGCCGGGAGCAAAGATACGCATCGCATCTCTCGCATCCTCGAGATCATCATGAGCGGCGCACTCTCGCTCGGAGCTTCCGACGTGCACCTCGAACCCGAGGATACGGGCGTGCGCATGCGCTATCGGCTCGATGGCGTTCTCACGGAAGTGGTGATCTTCGACGCGCCCACGTACGCGCTCGTCTCTTCCCGCGTCAAACTCCTCTCCGGCTTGAAGCTCAACATCAAGAACGCCGCGCAAGACGGTCGCTTCTCCATTCAAGTCAACGAAAAGGAGATAGAGATACGCACCTCCGTGCTTCCGGGTGCATACGCGGAGACGATCGTGATGCGTATCCTGGATCCTTCGACGATCGCGCTCCCCATGGAAGAGCTCGGCTTCGACAAATACCTCATGGAGATATTCGACCGCGAGATCGCGAAGCCGAACGGCATGATCCTGAACACGGGACCGACGGGAAGCGGTAAGACAACGACGCTCTACGCTTTCTTGCGCAAGGTGCACAACCCCGGCATCAAGATCGTGACGATCGAGGACCCGATCGAGTATCACCTGCCCGGCATCGTGCAAACACAAGTGTCGAAAGATTACACTTTCGCCGAGGGACTCCGTAGTACCTTGCGACAAGACCCGGATGTCATCATGGTCGGCGAGATCCGTGACGCCGAAGTCGCTTCCACCGCAGTAAATGCCTCGCTCACCGGCCACCTCGTCTTCTCCACGCTGCACACTAACGATGCTGCGGGCACCTTTCCGCGGCTTATCGACATGGACGTGAACGCCGACATCTTGGGTGCCGCAGTAACAACCGCGATGGCACAACGTCTAGTGCGGCGTTTGTGTCCACATTGCCGCGAAGCCAAGCATATCGAAGGTGAAGACAAAAAAATGCTTGAGCCGCTATTGAAGAGCATTCCGCACGCCGACGAGCTTCCTGCGAATCGCGATACGATGTGGATCGCGAAGGGGTGCGATAAGTGCAGAGGCCTCGGCTACAAAGGCCGCATCGCGGTCGTGGAAGTGATCCTTATGGACAAAGAGATAGAAGAGTGTGTGCGACACTCATCGAGCGAGCGCGATATCTGGAAGGCGGCAAAACACCAACAGATACGCCGCATGGCGCAGGATGGTGCCGTGAAAGTATTGCAAGGCGTCACTTCACTCGACGAGCTCGGCCGCGTCGTTGACTTGCATGACGAAGTGATGTTGGAAGCAATTTCGTGATTTGACCACAAAACCCGATTGCGCTGTGGCAATCGGGTGTTAGGCTTTGAAAGAGGTGTGTTGAAACGTTTTGGTCACGAGGTACGCAAGTTCGGGCGATGCTTTCTGACGAAAGTGCAGCGAGGTTCTGAGGATAGGGGCCGTAAAGGCCGCACGAGGCGGCCTACCGCCGCCGTCCTCGAAAAAGCCACTCATCGCCCGAAGCTGCGTGCCTCAGGCCGTTGGAAATGAGAAGTGAGAAATTAGAAATGAGATATAATAAAACTGGGCAGCAGCATATCATGGAATAATTAAAAGTCAAGCCCAGTAGGAAAACTCGTGACGAGCCTTCCTACGGACCAGGGAGCCTTCGTTCCGGTTCAGATGAACCCGAATAAGCCAACCTATGGATTCAAAAGCAAAAAAAGAAACAGAAAAAGCACCGCGTTCGCTCGATCAAGCACTGCGGCCGGAGAGTTGGAAAGAGTACGTCGGCCAACCAGGCATTAAGGAGAACCTCCGCATCCTCCTCACGGCCGCCAAAGGCCGCAACCACCAGCCAGAGCACGTGCTTTTGTATGGCCCACCGGGCCTTGGCAAGACAACACTCGCGCATTTGATGGCGCGTGAGATCGGTACCTCGCTGCGCTCCACCTCGGGCCCTGCAATCGAGCGCGTGGGCGACCTCGCGAGCATTCTCACCAACCTCTCGCCGGGCGATGTGCTCTTCATCGACGAGATCCATCGCCTCAATCGCATCATCGAAGAGGTGCTCTACCCCGCGATGGAGAGCGGAGTCTTGGACATCGTCATCGGTAAGGGCCCGAGTGCGCGCACCGTGCAGCTCGAACTCCCTCCTTTCACACTTGTTGCCGCGACCACACGCATCTCGATGCTCTCCGCGCCCTTGAGAAGCCGCTTTTCTGGCGGCACCTTCCGCCTCAACTACTACGACGAGGGTGAGATCGTCGACATCCTCACGCGTTCGGCAAAAATCCTCAACATCGCCGCCGATAGCGACTCAGTGCGCGAGATCGCGCGGCGCAGCCGCGCGACACCGCGCACCGCCAACTATCTTTTGAAGCGTGCGCGCGATTTCGCGGAGGTGAATGAAGAAAAGTTGGACATAAAAACCGTGAAGAAAGCACTCGTACTCCTCGAGATAGACGAAGGCGGGCTCAACCAGACCGACCGTGACATCCTCACCGTCATCGTCGAAAAATTCAAAGGTGGCCCGGTGGGTCTTAAAACAGTCGCGGCTTCCCTATCGGAAGAAGAAGACACTATCGAAGAAGTGCACGAGCCCTATCTGATGCAACTCGGTCTCCTCGAGCGCACGCCTCGCGGCCGCGCAGTTACTAAGAAAGGCTACGAACACATTGGCGCCGAGACGCCGAAAAACCAGCAGTCGCTTATTTAGATATAGTTCCCTCCCACGGAAACTTAATGATTTCGCTGATTTCTTTCAGTGAGTAATCTGGTTTAACGTCAGAGATTGGCATCGTATAAAGACACGCTGTTTTAACCTCGGCACCTTTTGCTTCGAGATATGCTTGCGCGACTTGCAGACTCTTCCCGGTCTCAAGCATATCTTCCACAAGTAAGATTTTCTTGCCTGAAACATCCTCAAGAATATCGGTCATCACCTTTCTGTCAGCACCAACTTTCTTCACGGTGAGACAGTGCATATTTTTCACGTTCAGTTCGTTGGATAGAAGGCGAGCAGGAATCAGGCCGCCTCTAATAATGCCGACGACAATATCTGGCGTGTAGTTAATCTTCATTGCCAAGTTCTTTATCTCGTTTTGCAACTCTTCCCAAGTCATAGATTAAAAGTATATCTTATTGCCTCGTTGGAAGCCCCGTCTGGTATCTTTTGATCAACACCTCCTTCTTGTCTCGACGCCATTTCTTTATCTGAATTTCGCGTTTTCTCGCATCGGCGAGGGTTGCATACTGTTCAAGAAAGACAGTTTCAAACGTTGGGATTCGTTTGGTAAATTGCGCACCGCGTTTGTCATTGTGTGATCGAAGGCGTGCTTGAAGGTCTTTAGTAACACCGACATATAGCTTGTTTGCAGAATTTCGGATTATGTAGACAAAATGCATACGGATATTCTAGTCCCTCGACTGCGCTCGGGACACTCGACTCGGTTTAATATCAAAAACTGCTCTAATCAATTTTTGTATTTAAGTAGCTTGCCACGAGCGATCCGCCAGCTGGCGGAGAGTCGAGTGGGGATAAGCGCCACTTCATGCTTCGTGAACACGTACAATTGTCTCAACGCACGGTAACGCCCCGCGAGATATACAGAAAAGCTGTCTCGTGGGTCAAGCGCAAAAGAGGCCTCCGCGGGGGAGGCCTCTTTTGATCTCGGTCATTTGGGAATCAGCGTTGCTCTGACCGACAACTCCTGCAACGTCTCAAGGCTTGCGCCCCGGATCCAAGGAACTATCATCGGGTGTGTTGGGGATCGCTCCCGTCCTCCTCGATGACGACCGACGCACGGTAAAGCGCATCAGTCCGCCCAGTGTAGCGCATGCATTTCGTGTCAAATTCACGCAAAACCTCCGATTTCGGGGATTTGCTGTGGATGGAGCTGTGTATAAGCCGCCTTTTCCCTAGCGTGCGAAGATACCGCCAAGACTTTTGAACAAATTCTGAAGCGCAGAGCCAATGGTCTTAACGCTAAGGCGCACAGCCTCCGATGCACGTGGTAGTGGTCCTGAAACTTCTCCTCCCTCTGCGCCTCCTGCCCCGAATCCGATGTCACCGGAAAAAAGTGGATCGGAAGATACGGACTCGGGAGAGTCGGGGGGCGTGTTCGTGCCGTTTGGATCATACCCAAAAGGGCCATTAGCGATCTCCTCTATGAGGTCGCCCGCATTGGGCGAACTGCCATAAAACGGATTGGCGACTCCCCCTTCTTTGTCGGAGAACCACGACGCGAGCGTCGGATCTCCGGGAGACAATACGAGCTCACCGGCATCCAGCGCGAGCGTCGGCTGCCTCGAGCGGTTGGAAGGACTGCTCGAGGGACCTTTCGAATTGCTCGAAAAAGTAAAGAGCCCTCCGAAGAAGTCGCCGACGGGACTTAGAATGTCGCCAACCGTTTTGACGACCGAACTTCTCGATTTGTCTGCGAGTGAATCTGCCGTTATCTGTGTGCCCCGTCCCGGCGTATTTGCCGAGAGTCGCGCGATGAGATCGAATGGAGACACTTGTGGCTTCGCAAAAGTGGTCTGTGAATCAGCGGCGTCGAAGTTTTTGTTGTTGTACGTTGCTGGCCCATACTGATACGCGATCGGGCTTCCAGCATAACCGGCGGAGCCTCCACCGCCTCCAAAATCACCGATAGTGAAATTAATCACGACCGGACTCCCCCGCGGCCGCAACCAGCTCGGCTGCGACAACCCCGGCGTCGGCGTGAACGTCCCCGACCCGTTCTGCGGTGGTTGCGTCGTTCCACTGTCAGGTGGTGGTGTTGGCGTTGTTCCCGGAATTCCCGGTGAGGTTGGAAATCCAGGAGCAGTTGAGCCCCCGGTCGATCCAGGAGGTGGGTTCGATGGATTACTTGGAGGTACGCCATATCCGGGTAGAGGTGCATCCGATACGACCCCAGAAGCATTGTCGAAGGCGTATTGGATTTCCTGCGTAGATCTATCAGGAATCGGGGTAAGGTTATATTGGGCCTGAAAGCTATTGAGGTTTTGTTCAGCCTGTTGAATCAACGCGGCATTTCCGCTCAATCTTGCAGATTGCAATTCCTCTAATAGTTGGTTTTTTCGCCCGAGAAACTCTCCTCCTGAAAGATTTCCATCTCCATCGGGAACTGTCACGTTATGAAGCTTCCCGTCCTGACCGATATATTTTTCGGCCTTACAAACATCAGTGCTGGTACAGATTCCCTGCACATATACCGTCTTGGTGAGTTCATAACAGGGTTTTCCGTACAGATTAAGAATCTGTATTTGCTTACCAGAGGAATCGAATCCTCCGTATGTCGCGGGATATTTTGCTCTTGTTGGAGCGTATTTCGCTTTTTCGTTGGGTGGAGGACACTGTTTATTAGACTCTGTTAATGCCGCTCCTGACGACTGCGCAGGTTGGCTTGTCGGCTCTTCTGTTCCCTCAAAGTCCTGTGGCTCTGACGAGGCTGCTAGATATACTCGCGTGCTTGTACTGTTAAGCTCCACGACCCATACGATTGCGCCGAAAACGAGGCAGAGGCTTAGAAACACAACAACTCTCAGCTCGTGTAGCTGCATATCGTCCCCTCATGGTAGCGCTTTTTGTTGAGGGATTTCTTCTGTAGGTGAATAACTACTCGTTCGGCTTTTTTGCATCTCCACCCTATTCCCTATACCCTAGTGGCTAACAACTACCTCTATGGCTGGGCATTCAAAGTGGGCACAAATAAAACGACAGAAGGGTGCGAACGACATGGCGAGGAGTGCGGTTTTCGGCAAACTCGCACGTCGCATCACCGTCGAATCGAAAAAGGCGAGCGGCGATGTTAACGCGGCCTCGCTTCGCGCGGCGATAGAAAAAGCGAAGGCTGCGAACATGCCAAAAGAAAACATCGAACGCGCCGTCGCCAAAGGCTCCTCGGCAGATGCAGGATCTCTAGAATCAGTGACCTACGAAACGTATGGCCCCGGTGGAGCCGCAGTTGTCATCGAGGCATTGACGGACAACAAGAACAGAACGTCCGCAGAGATAAAACATCTACTTTCCAAGAACGACCTCGTGCTTGCGGCTCAGGGGGGCGCTCTTTGGGCTTTCGAGAAAACTGCGAATGGTTACGAACCGAAGACCACTGTTCCACTATCAGATGAAGACAACGCTAAGCTCATGAAAATCCTCGAAGAAATCGACGCACACGATGATGTCGAGGAAGTCTACACGAATGCAGGATAATGCATGAGAGGGGCCGGCGTCCGTTGTGGACAACCGGCCCAACTCCTCGCTGCTACCGTTGCGAGATCTTTGGCGGCTTCGGTACGGGCACGAAGCCCCAATCGCATTTGCGCGCCATGCAGCGTACGAACATGAGCTGACCATTCGGTAGAACGATATTGACCGATCTCCACCGAACGTCAGTTCCCTGCTCGAGCGAGTCCAGAAAGTAGTCCTTCGGAATCACTGGCGATTTGTCCATCTGCTGCTTGAGCGTGAGGATGGGAATCACGTCATCCGAAAACGACTTGACGGTGGTAGAGGCGACCAATATCGCGGCCGCGAACGTAACGATGACAAAGGTCCGCATGGCGGCCTCCACTAATCACCCCACTTGGCAGGGGTTTTCTCCAGAGAGCACCGGACGATGCACTCTGTTGAGAAACCCTGCCGAGTAACGCTTTTTGAGGAGTCTGAAAGAACGCGGGTTTGCAAACCCGGCTCTACGTCTCGGCGAGAGGGAGAGCCGGACCGACAAGGGACTAGTACAATTGCATCATACTCCTCCTGATGCGAACGTGAAGGAAACCATACAAGAGACTATGCGTTTGTCAAATCCCTCTCCCAGCGGGCTGTTAAGCTATACAGAATGCGTGTACTCGCGATAGACCCTGGCTACGGGCGCTGCGGAGTTGCCGTCCTCGAGAAAAACGGAGGTCCTTCGACTTCGCTCAGGGCAGGCAAAGAAGTTCTGCTGTATTCGGCATGCATCGAAACATCCGCGAGCGCGGAGTTCCCGGAGAGACTCGCTACAGTTGCCGATACATGCGCGCGGCTTTTGAAGAAGCACAAACCGGACGCGCTCGCGCTCGAAAAACTCTACATCACGAAGAACCAAAAGACCGCGATGCGCGTCGCCGAGGTACGTGGTGCTCTCATCAACGTTGCCGCGAGCGCTCACGTGCCCATCTTCGAATACACGCCGAGCGAAGTGAAGGCGGCGGCGGCAGGATATGGGAATGCCGACAAACGCGCGGTCATCAAAATGCTTCATGCACTTGTAACGATCCGCACCGATATTCGTCATGATGACGAATATGATGCAATTGCGATTGGTGTTACACACTTGGCGCGTTCGCGGTGAACTAATCGCCACCCCGGTACCACAACGCTCCGCGTTGGCTACGGGGCAAGTCGGGGTCACCCATCTCGCTCGAGTGCGTGGGTAGGCAAAACACGCTAGAATCGGGAGGACTTCTATGCGCACCATAAAGAAACTGTGGCGGAAGATGCCGCCGTGGATGGAACTCTCGCTCATCGCCATCGCGACGATGACTTTCCTTGTGCTCGGAAGTGCGATCGTCTGGGCAGTGCTCACACCACTCCCGACTATCGATAATTTCGAGAGCAGAAAGATCGCGGAGTCCACCAAGATATTCGACCGCACCGGCAACATCGTGCTCTTCGACGTCTTCGGGCAGATACGCCGCACCTCCGTGCTACTCGAAGAGGTCTCACTGTACCTGCAAAACGCGACGGTCGCGATCGAGGACGCGGAGTTCTACCAACACCACGGATTCCGTCCAAAAGCATTTCTGCGCGCGGTTTTGGTCAATCTTCACTTGATGCCGGGTATCATCGGCCAAGGCGGTTCGACCATCACCCAGCAAGTGGTGAAAAACGCGCTCCTCACCCAGAAAAAAACCATCGCGCGCAAGCTCGAAGAGATCATCCTTGCGCTCCGGCTCGAGCGCGTATATTCGAAAGAGCAGATCCTCCAAACCTATCTCAACGAAACATCCTACGGCGGCACGGTCTACGGTGTGCAGGAGGCAAGTCAGTATTTTTTTGGTGTTGACGCCAAAGATCTCGACCTCGCGCAAGCGGCGTACCTCGCGGCACTCCCGCAAGCGCCGACGCGCTACTCACCCTACGGCAACCATCGCGACCTCCTCGACGCGCGGCAAAAACTCGTCCTAAGAAGGATGCTCGAAGAGGGTTTCATCACGCAGGAGGAACATGACCACGCCGCAGAAGAGGTCGTTACTTTCAGGAGCGCGGCATCGGCCGGCATCAAAGCGCCGCATTTCGTCTTCTTTGTGCGCGAGTACCTCGAAGACAAGTACGGCGCGGACATCGTGGCGCAGGGAGGCCTACGCATCGTGACGACGCTCGATTGGGAGCTGCAGGAGAGGGCCGAGGAGGTCGTCAAGGAATACGCGCCGAGCATGGAACGAAATTTCAACGCCGGAAACGAGGGCGTCGTTGCCGTCGAGCCGAGCACGGGCCAGATCCTCGCTATGGTCGGCTCGCGTAACTACTTCGAGGAAGCTATTGACGGCGCGGTCAACGTGACCACCTCTCACCAACAGCCGGGTTCGGCGTTCAAGCCATTCGTTTACGCGACCGCGCTCGAGCGCGGGTATACGCCTGAGACCGTCGTCTTCGACATGCAAACACAATTCTCAACGGCCTGTGCTCCGCAGGATGCCACCAACTCTACTCCCCCTTGCTACGCCCCCACGAGTTTTGACGGCATGTTCAAGGGCCCCGTCACCTTCCGCGAAGCACTCGCGCAATCTCTGAACATTCCCGCCGTGAAAGCGCTCTACCTCGTCGGCATAGACAATGCGCTGAAAATGGCGGAGCGATTCGGCATCACCACGCTCAAAAATGCGGCGACGTACGGCCTGACGCTCGTCCTCGGAGGAGGAGACGTGACGCCGCTCGAGCTCACCGGCGCGTATGCCGTGTTTGCGAACGACGGCGTGCGAAATCCACCGACAGGGATCCTCCGCGTCGAGGATAGGGCGGGGAAGGTGCTCGAGGAATACAAAGAAGCGAGCGCGCGGGTCATCGATGCGCAGATCGCCCGACAGATCACCGACATCCTCGCCGACAATGTCGCACGTACACCCGAATTCGGCGCCAACTCGCCTCTGTACTTCCCCGGCCACGATGTCGCGGCCAAAACCGGTACGACGAACGACTACTGGGATGTCTGGATACTCGGCTACACACCGAGTATCGCCATCGGCGCATGGGCCGGCAACAACGACAACACACCGATGGAGAAACGGATCGCGGCTTTCATCATCGCACCCATGTGGCATGAAATCATGGAATTCGCGCTCAAGAAATATCCTTCAGAATCCTTCACCCCGCCAGCGCCGGGAAGCCCCGACGCGCTCCCGCCGGTTCTGCGCGGCTCCTGGGACACCGATCCTTCGCAAGGCATCCACGAGATCCTCTACTGGATCAATAAAGAAAATCCTCGGAGCGGCTCCGGAGGAAATGCGAGCGACCCACAGTTGCCGTACTGGGAGTACCCGGTCACGCACGGGAGCAGCAGCTCTAGCACTCCGGGAATGCCCGGGCTCACCATCACCTCTCCTTCGAGCGTTACGCCCGTACATGTGCTTGAGCCTTTTACGATCACCGCTTCGCATCCGCATCCCGAAGTGGTAACGCGGGTCATGTATTACTTGAACGGTGGATACATCGGAGGCGCAACGCAATCTCCGTACGCGCTGACACTCGAACCGGAAGGGGTCGGAGTGATGCAGCTCACCGCCGTCGCAGAAACGATGCTCGGTTCCGAGACGCACACCATCACTTTCACGATCCAGTGAGCCGCAGACTACCGGTTGAGAGGCATAACGAGATAGGTGAACGACGAATCGGAAACGCCGCGTATCACCAAGGGCTTGCCCGCGCCGGAAAAACCGAGAATGATGGAGTCCGATCCGATAGATGACAGACAATCGGCTAGATAGCCGATGTGGAAGTTGATATCGATATCCTCGCCGGAGAGCGCGGCGTCTATGGAATCGGACATCTCGCCGACATCCGCGCTGCGCGCCGTTGCACTGAAAATCTTGCGTTTCGCGTAGACATGGAGTCCTACGTGCTGGTCATTGCCGGAGAATACACGCGCCTTTTTGAGCACCTCGATAAAATCATTCTTGAGAATAGTTGCTTCTGTCGAGAAGCCCTTCGGAATGATCTCCTTGTAGTTCGGGAAGGTCCCATCAACGACGCGTGAGATGTATCGCACCCCCTCGGCAGACACCGTGAGCTGTGACTCGTCCGCGGAAAGCTCGACTGTCTCATCCGATATACGTTCAAGAATATGGAGGAGTTCTAAGGCGTGTTTAAGGGGGATGAGAACTTCTACACCCCCTTTCTCACCGGAGCCGATCACTTTTTCTGCGAGCCTGAACGAATCCGTAGCAACACACACAATACTCTTTCCACCAACCGACACATACACACTTCCCAGTTCGGGTCTGATCATGGAGGGAGAAGCTGCGTACGAGACCATTTGTATGCAGCGGAGGAGTTCTTCCCGGGAGACAGAATATCCCTTCCCACTTCGTGATGCCGAAAGTGTGGGGAATTCCTCGTGCGGAACTGCTTTTATGATCGTCTTTGTGCCGCGCGATTCGACCACAAGATTCCCCTCATCCACCGTCAAGGTAAGTTTTTCACTGCCGATGGAGCGAAGTGTTTGTGAAAGGATGGCCGCTGGAACGGCAATATCCACCTTCCCCTCAACCTCACAAGGAACATCCACCTCCACACCCGCCTCAAGATTCGTCGCACGAAGAGTCGCGGACTTCCCACGAGCTTCGATAAGAACACATGAGAGTGTAGGAAGAGTTTCCTTTTTCCCTGTAACACGCTCTGCCAGGAGAACTCCATTGAGAATTTTTTCTTTTGTTGTGGACAGCTTCATATACTCTTTTATTAAATACAAATACTATTACTACTATTAGTCTTGGGGATAGTGGGTATAAGTGTATTTGATGTGGTTGTTGTGAGGAAATTTATGATTTGAAATATGTTGAGAACTTTCGTGAGTGGTGTTGAGTGGATGTGGAGAGTTGGGGGTATGGATATTTCTTTGTTGATAACTAGTATCTTGTGCGGAGGATATGCACAAGAAGTTCATCGTCTCACGCATGGATAAGTGTCCGGATGTGATCGATCTCTTGCTCGAGTGAGGTGTTGGACTTCATTTCTTCTTTTATCTTCTCGCACGAGTGGATCACTGTCGTGTGGTCTCTCCCTCCCAACTTCTCTCCAATCGAGGGGTACGAAACATTAAATTCCTCACGGAGGACGTACATGATTATCTGTCGCGGTTTCACCACCTCTTTCTTGCGGGTCTTCTCATAAATACTTTTCTCGTCCACTTCATAATACCCGGCAACGCGACGTACGACTTCATCAACCGAGACCCCTCTATTTGGCTTGATATTGTGTTTGATCAAGGCGCGCACATCCGCTTGCGACACCCCCTTCCCTTTAAGCTGTGACTTGCACACGATCATGTTGAGGATGCCTTCCAGCTCCCGTATGTTGCCGCGCACGTTTTCCGCGATGAACTGAATGATGTCGTCGGGGATGGAGAACCCGTGGCTCTCCAACTTCGCTTTTATGATCGAAATACGCGACTCCATATCGGGCTCCGGGATCTCCGCGATCATGCCGGCACTAAAGCGTCCGCGTAGGCGATCTTCAAGGCCCGCGAGCATCGCCGGGTGCTTGTCGGAAGAAAAGACGATCTGCTTGTTGTTATCATAAAGCGTATTGAAAAGATGGAAAAGCTCTTCTTGCGTTTTCTCCGTGTTCGCGACGAACTGCACATCGTCCATGATGAGAACGTCGTACGCACGGTATTGGTCTTTGAATGAATTGGCGCGGCCCACCCGCACCGCGTTCAGGTAGTCGACGGAAAAGCGCTCGCTCGTCACGTACAAGACTTTTTTGTTCGCGTGCGTTTTTTTGAAATGGTTGCCGACCGCCTGTATGAGGTGCGTCTTCCCGCGGCCAGTCGCTCCGTAAACGAAGAGCGGGTTGTACGCGAGTCCGGGTCGCTCGAGCACAGCTTTTGCCGCGGCGTGTGCGAGCTGGTTGAAGGGTCCGACGACGAACGTCTCGAATGTGTAGCGTGGGTTCAGGTTGTCGCGCTTGTCGATGTAGAGATTGTCGAGGTCGAGTGAGGCGTTCTCGGAAGCCTGCGGGCGGAAAGGCTTTCGCTCTGCCACTGCCGGTGCGCGGTGCACGACGTATTCAATGCCACGGACGCTCGCGTCGAGTCCGCGCAGTGCCCGTAGGATCAGCTTGTTGTGCTTCTCGATGAGCCACTCCTTGACGATCTTGGAAGGAACAGCGACCTGCACGGTACCACCGTTCCTGCTTGCGATGTCAGTATTCTTGAACCAGGTGCGGAAACTTGTCTCCGAGGTACCGAGCTCGATCTGCACGAGCGCGTTTTGCCAGAGTTCACGGTTGCTCATAGATAGTGTCATGGGGTAGGGCAAGATAGCTCGGACATTATACGCGTGTCGTCGCCCCCGCAAAGATTGCGCACTTCGCGTGCTTGTGTTCACATCTTGGGGACAAGGTGGGGATAGGTGCGAGACTTGGAAAAAACAAAAAAACGAGGTATTGTTCGTTCCAATGAAACGGGTCTACCAGCCAAAAAAGCGCAAACGCGCGCGAACACACGGTTTTTTGCAGCGGACGCGCACGGTGGGCGGTCGAAGAATGCTTGTACGCCGACGTCGCAAGGGCCGCGCGCGACTTTCTGCGTAGAATGTCAAAACAAATACTGTCGCGGAGTGATTCTACCGCGTCTCACGTGGTGTCGAGGGTGTCGGGAGCGCTATTCGCCCTCTCGGTCTCCCCTCTTTTGAAGGCGCAAGGTCCCAAATTCACCTGTGTTGTTCCGAAGAAGGTAGCGCCGAAGGCCGTGCAGAGGAATCTCATCAAACGTCGTTGTCGAGCGGCTGTTCGTACGCACATTCGCCGAGTCACAACGCCGACCGCACTCATATTTCGAGCAAGAAAAGGGATCCTGGGTGCGCCGTACGCCGATATCGACAAAGATATACGGACACTCGTCGATAGGCTCGTCGCGATAGGCTAGAATACGTTGCAATGATCTCCGCTCTCTTTCATACGCTCGTCTACGATCCGCTCTACAACGGCCTTGTCTTCTTGGTCGGGATCGTGCCTTCTCATGACGTTGGGCTCGCGGTGATCGTTCTTACGATCGTCGTCCGGCTCTTGCTCTTTCCTCTTTCACGCCGAGCCGTCGAGACACAGATGGCGATGAAAAAGATCGCACCCGAGGTCGAGCGCTTGAAAGAGAAGCACAAGGACAATCGCGAGGAACAGGCAAAAGCGATCTTTGCGTTGTACCGTGAGCATGGCGTACGGCCCTTCGCGAGCGTCGGATTGCTGCTCGCGCAATTACCCATCCTCTTCGCGCTCTACTGGATATTCGCCGTGGGCGGACTGCCGGAGATCCATCCAGACACTCTCTATTCGTTCGTCTTTCCTCCCGCTGGTGTCAACATGATGTTTCTAGGTGTGCTCGACATGGCAGGACACAGCATCGTGCTCGGTGTCTTGGCGGGGGCGACCCAGTTTGTTTATACGCGGCTCTCGATGGGGCCGCGGGAAGCGAAGGCTGCGACACAACCGGGGTCGTTTTCCGCGGATCTCGCCCGCAGCTTCGATCTTCAGGCGCGCTACATGCTTCCGGCAACGTTCGTCATTCTTTCATTTTTCATTCCGAACGCCGCCCTGCTCTACCTCGTAACGAGTAACAGCTCAATGGTCGCGCAAGAGCTGCTCGCCGGCAGACGGTTCAATCCATCGAAGAATCGCACGTAAACTCGATCGAAATTTTGGAAAAAGTGCGGTAAGGAGTATAGTGCGCCGATGGAAGAAATCATCGAGACGACCCTCAAGGAGCTGCTCGACGCCGCGGGGTTGCAATACCGAGAGATCGTACGCAGCGATATCGCAGGACAGCACATCTACGCGATCCAGGCTGATGACGCACGCGCTCTTATCGGTATGCACGGTGATACCGTGCACGCGCTCGATACCCTCGTGAAGAAGATAGTCGAGAAACGCGCTCCCCCTTCGCCGGGCGGGCAGGAGACCGACGAACGGAGCGAGGGGCCGCATTTTTTGGTCGACGTGAACGACTACCGCACAAAGCAGATAAAAGACCTGCAGCAAAAAGCCTTGATGATGGCGGAGCGAGCGCGCAGTTTCCAGTACGACGTCGAACTCTCCCCTATGACCGCCTACGAGCGTCTCATCGTCCACACCACGCTACAAGACGCTCCGAACGTGAAAACGGAATCGCAAGGCGAGGGCCGCAACAGACGTGTTGTGATCAAGTATTCAGCGTAGTCGAACCAGAACTGGCTTCAACCACCACCTCAAGGCGTGATTATAATGTTCGGTCCAATATAAGGCGCTCCAGCGTTTGGAGCGAAGAAATCCCCTGGCGCAGACTGAAGCGGGTTTTGATCACTCGTTTGAATGCTTTTGATGTTTTTTGTTGGATTTAGGCTCAAGATGTCCGGATTGATCTGCTTGAGAATGAGATAGACCGCGAGAAGAAGAAAAAGTCCGAGCAAGGTATCTCTGATGATCTCTTTCGCCTTTTCTTTTTGCCCCCACATGTCCGTTCCCATGTAGACGAACCCCGCCCACGCGAGACGTAGTACAGCGAGAATGGCGCCGAGTGAAATAGCGCCTACGAAGACCTTGTTTATAAACGGTGCCAAATCTTCCGTATAGTAGGCTCCCGTAAGTTTTGCCGATCCTTGGAAGCACTCAAGCGGTACGAATCCTCCCACGCCTTGGCAGTTGCCGTACGAAATCATACCCGCTTCATCGATCGCGTAGACAATGTTTGTGAAAAACATAATCAAGCCACACATGATGAGAGTAGTAACGATACCCACCTTGATTTGAAGCGTTTGTTCCATATTCATTCTTTTATGCGCAAAAGCCAGAGCGATTTGTCGACGGCATTCTTGAACGCGATGTAACTCCCGCCTTCGTCGATCGTCGGGTCTTCAACATCGAGTGTCTCGTTCCCGGGCGTATACAAAAGTTCGGCCGAATTTGCGCTCACATCAACGCGCCACCACGCATCCGCCGTGTGCACTTCCCCGCGATACCAGCGGTCGAGAAAATTAGCGGGAGGCGCAGTTTGCGGAACCGCACAAAAGGCAATCAGTGCGGAGCGCGTTGAGGTCGCGGGACCCCACACACACTTGTCGGCGATGGTGCGCACCGGAAGTTCGATGCTCGTCGATTTGTCGTCAATGCGCGCAAAGAGTGAGAGTACGCCAGCCGACTCCCCGTAAAGGACTGCCGATGAACGTGGATGTGGCAGGAACGTGAGGCCTGGAACATTTCGAATGAGCGGTGAGAGTGCTCCATTTTTTTCTACGCGATAGGCGCTTCCTGCGACTGCATCGGCGGCGTTTTGTACGATGACGATCGTATCGTTCGGGAGCCATCTGCTCTGCCAGCCAGCGAGCGCTGAAGCGAGTACCTTTTTTTGCTTCGTGCCGTCCCAAGCAGCGCGAAACCCGCTCGCCTCGGTGCCACCCTTCACAATGAAGAATGATTCTTCCCCGGTCGGACTCATCACGATGAAGCTGATGTCGTCGAGGAGTCGTGTCTGCGAAAGGATGCCTGGCTCTTGTGCGGTGGATGTACTCGCGATAATGGCGCCAGCGGTCGTCACGATGGTACCTTCCTCGTCGACACCCCGCATGATGACACGTTCGCTCCGCGTGACGATGGCTTCATATGTGCGGGGCACGAGTGTTTTGGTGCGCCGCTCGAGGGAGTATGTTTCTGCCGAGGCGTCGAACACGTAGCCGGATCCTCGCTCGATGAATCGCAGCTGTACTGGCCCGCCCCCGAGGAATCCGTATCCTGCCGTCGGGGTCTTGCCGACCTGCGAGAGCCGCGCGCCCCCCCCGCCTTCGGGAGGGGTGCCGCCAACAGGCGTCGAAAGGCTTGAGACGATGTTCTCGTACGTGCTTCCCACCTGGGCACCAAAGGGCTGTGAGAGCCCGGCCCCGCGCCCGACATCATTTTCCGAGATAGCTGCTTGTTGTCGCTTGAGGAAAATGTACCACCCACCGAGTGCGGAAAGAATGACGACGATGAGTGCGATGAGGAGATAACGGACGGTCATATTTTTCATAAGCACTACTGGGTTTGCCCGAAGGCGGCATTTGCGCCGAGGAACTGCAAATTCCACGAGCCGAACGAGTTCATGAAAAAGTTCGTAACGTGCGTGATCGCAAGTTCGATGAGCGCAGTGTTACTCGAGCCGGAAGCACTTATCGTAACAGTGCTCGGGCGTGCAGGGTCGTTCGCGATCGGTATACCGTTCACGCGCCACTCGTAGGAGAGTGCCCCGCCATCAAGATTCCTCGCTTCGGCGAAATATGGCACTGCGGAAAAGGACGTTTCCACCTCCGGGATCTGGCTTTCGCTCCCGAGCGCATGATGGTAGGCGATGCCGAAGACGGGGTGATTCTCGTACAAGACGACCCGTGGTTCCACCGACGATATCCGAGCGGACGCGCCGCCTTCAAAAATACCGTCCGCCGTTCGTGCGTCGACCGATATCGTATCGTTCCCGAAGAGCACCGGACTTTCTATGAGAGCCCTCGATCTGCCGCGGCCCGATACGTTTTCAATAACGTACCCATTCCGGCGCCAGGTAAATATGATGTCTCCAACAGGGACAAGAGAACCGGCACGCACGAATCGTGGAATAGCCTCGAGGTGGAGGCTCGTTCCCGCGGAGGGAAATGCGCGACCTTTAAAGAAGGGCGGCGTGTACGAATCGGATTCCCACAAAAGGTCGATCTCGACGGGGCGGATGCGGGCCGTGGCGGAGATGATATCGGAGCCGTCCTCGGAAACGACAACGGTAAGCGCCGTCTCACTTCCCGGTGCGCCCGCCGTAACGCTCGCCTCCGAAACGCCAACTCCCCTCGCAATCGTCGTGCCGTTCGCGCTCCACGTGAGCATCACACCCGTAAGATCGATGAGAGTAGAGTGTGCACGTGCGCGCACCGTTTCTCCTGGAGAAGGATGAGGTGGTGAGAGTTCGATAGTGAGGTCCGCACCAAAGAGGAGGTCGGAAGCGCCGGTTTGCGCCAAAGCGGGAATAGGCAGGAGTGAGAGCGTTGCAAAAAAGAGGACAGGCAGGATCGCGCGAATAAGGATTCGGTCCATCATACTTTTTCCGGAGTCTGCTGCGATACGGAAGTCAGCTGAGTCGCGCGGATCGCTGCGCCCTCCGGCGTTGTTTTCAAGGGCTCGGGAGCCGGGCGGTCCGGCTGGCGGATCCCCGCGGGCGTATCACCGGGAAGCTGTCCCGCCTGCACCGACCTGCCCGCCGAAGCCTCGGCGTAGGCGGAAGTTTCGGCGGGCAGGGATGAATTCTCGAGGTCTTGTTTCGCTTTCTTGATGGCAAGTATCTGAGAAGGATCGGAGGTGATTATCTGATCTTCAGTGTAGCTCGCGATCACCTTGATGGCGACGTGCTTGAGCCCCGCGAAGAATATTCCCTCGCCCACGTCCGATTCCAGGAGAAGATACTTTTCCTCGTCCGTGAGCTTGAAGGTCTGCTGCACGAGATCGACCGAGGTGGGAGATTGCCGCAAGAGTATCTGGATGGAGGAGTTCGTGATCATCGGGATGCCGTACGGGGAGTTGAGGAAGTCGGAGACGTCTTGCGTGATGGTCGAAATGCCGAGGTAGTATTTGCGGCCACGTTTGGCGATGCCGAAGAGGAAGCTGGCGGTGTCCTCGCTGCGCATCATCCACCACGCCTCGTCGATAACGAGGAGACGTTTCCGTAATTCTTTGCGCACCGTATTCCAAATGTGGTGCGTGATGATGTACATGGCGACTGGTTTCAGGTCGTCCTCCATGTCGCGTACGGAAAAGACCACGAGCCGCTTGTTCATGTCGACGTTCGTCGGTCGGTTCATGAATCCCGACCACGTGCCCTTCGTGTACTTGGAGAGGCGCGCGACGAGCGACTCGGATCCCTCCATGCCGGAGAGAACGAGCTCGAAGTCGGAAAGGAGCGGCGGCTCCACCGCCGCGAAGTTCGCATCCGCCGTGATGTCTTTGAGGGCATAGGTCTCGGTGATCGCCTTGTCGATGACGGCATCTTCTTCGGGCGTCAGTCCTCCGAGCATGATGCGGAAGAGCCCGACCAGAGTGATGATGTTGTTGCGCAGCACATCAGACGGGTTCTCATCTTCGCGCGGGATCGGAAGGTCGAAGGGGTTGATGTGGTTCTCCGAGGAGAGCGAGATATTGAAGTAGCGTCCGCCAACCGTTTCCGCGAGGTACTCGTACTCGCGCTCGGGGTCGATGACGATGACCTCGGTGCCGAACATGAGAGAGCGCAGTATCTCGAGCTTCGTCATGTAGCTCTTGCCGGCGCCTGATTTTGCGAACGTGACCGAGTTGTAGTTCTCGAGAGAGAAGCGATCGAAGAGGATGAGCGAGGAGTTGTGGCGGTTGATGCCGTAGAGGATGCCGCGATCCGAGGTGAGGTCGAAGGAAATGAATGGGAAGATCGAGGAGAGTGGTGCGGAGTTGAGCTTCGTGTGCACATCGAGCTCGTCGGTCGCCAAGGGAAGCACCGAGCGGAAACCCTGCTCCTGCTGGAAGAGTGCGGGACGTATGTAGACGAGGCGGCTCTCGAGAACGCTTCGCACCTCGCTTTCCACCTTGTCGATCTCTTCCCGTGTGTTTCCATAGATCGTGAGATAGAGGCCGACCTCGAAGATGCGTTCCTGCGCCTGCTGCAGGGAATCGCGCAGTTTCTCAAGATCGGAGTAGGCGGTGTCGAGCATTGGGTCGCGCACCATCCCCTTCTCCTCGCGGGTCGATATCTGACTTTGCACTTCGGCGACTTTTTTCTGGAATTTGCGGAGCATCTCGTTCGTGTCCATCGGGTGCACGAAGATGGAAATGTCGATGACTTTGTCCATGTTGATGATAGGGGCGAACCATCCCGTTGTGAGGAATCTTGGATAGGAGATCACGAAGAACGTGCGCGCGATCTTTTCGCCGAGATCTATCTCCCGCGAGCTGACCCGGAGGGCGTGCGGTGCGATGACGTCTTGAAGCGAGAGTACGCCCGTCTGATAGATCTCTTCGGGGAGCACGGGGAGCACCTGCGCTTCCAGCACTTTCTTTTTTCTGAATGGGAGAAGGTCGGTGAGGCTCATAGGTATAAGGGACGAGGGACGAGGGATGGAGAAGTTGTTTGCGTGTTTGTGTTCATAGACTTGTACCTAGTCCCTTTCACCTTGCCCCTGTTTCCAAAGGCATTGGTTTTCCTTCCTCGCCCGGGTTGAAGAGTTTGTAGAGAAGTTCGATGGTCTCCTCGGTGCCGAGCTGCACGGTACGCACGCCGGTGCGTACCAAGCCCTGCTGCACGATCGCGACCCTCTGCTCGAGTTGCGTGACCTGCTCCTCGAAGGTCCTATTCGCGTCTGCGACACTCGTTTTCTTTTTGTTCCACGGCAGCATCGACGCAGCCCCACTTTGCGTTATCGACATGCTGCCCGGCGAATACGGCACAACAACGAAGAAGTTCTTCGTCATGATGTTGGCGGCCTCCGTGAAGCTCTTGATGAACTCGATATATTCGCGGATCTGTATTCGCATCAGGTCGTCGAGTTGTTCCTTGAATGCGACCTCAAGCGTTGCGATGTAGGGACGGATGTCGAGCATGCGTGACTGCACGAATATCTGCACAGAAAAATCAAGGGAGTTGAGAAAATTTTGGAACTGCAAGAGAAAGGCGCTCTGCTCGTCTTCCGACTTCAGGGCGAAGTTGAGCGAGGAGGCAAGAAGCACCGCGCGCATGCCCCCTCCTTTTAGTACGACGATGCCGTCGCGCACTTCGGAAATAGGCACGAACTCCTGCGTGGATTTGGTGCTTGGGCGGAGGTTTTGGATCTGAGGAGGCATACTTTTTAGCTTCGAGCCTCGAGCTTCGAGCTACTAGATAATAAAAAACCCGATGTCCCCTTTTGGGCTTTCCTCGCAGCTCGCCGCTCGCAGCTCATAACTATTCTCATATTCGGGCATCGCGTGCCGTACGAAGTGGAGAGACAACGCCCCCTTGGTGTTCGCGATCTTCGGCGACTCCTGCCGCGATCCTCTCCTTGATGTCGAGGCTCCACGAAAGTTCATGCAGCTTGCTTTCCGACAACTTCGGAACGTAGAGCTGCGACGGGGCCGCGATAGGCACGGCTTTGCCTTTTTTCTCCTGCTCCTTGCCCTGCGCCTCGTTGTTCCAAAGGTAGAGCTTGCTGTGGAGCAGGAAGTAAAAGCCGTTCTCGAGTCCGAGGATGAAGGGGCGGCCGTTCCATTGCATGAATGCGAGCGCTGCCGCAAGGCCCCCGACGCCGAGGATCAGTGGCCCCGCAAGATAGAGCGGTAATATACGGTACAAAAGGTACGCGGCGCCCGCGCCGCCAGCAACGTAAACGAATTGCTTGAACGTGAGAGGTCCGAAGATTTTGTCTTCAACCTCGATGAATTGCGGAACTTGGAACTGCATAGGAATAGCTGAGAGCTTCGAGCTTCTAGCTGCGAGAAGCCCCATTCAGCTTATAAATCATAACATGCAACATTTTGGCGATTTCAGTGTTCAATGCTTGGATCTTTTGATAGGCGACATCATCACAGAATGAGAGATCCTTGGAGATCATTAGCTGTGTTTCAAGTTCAGACGACGAACCGTATGCCATTTGAAGGAAATGCGCGTAGTCCTTCTTTGAAGCTCTGCTCCTCCCTTCCGCGATGTTAGAGGGAATCGAGACGGAGGCCCGCCTCATTTGAGAACTAAGCGCATAGATTTCTCTTTGCGGAAATGTTTCCGTGAGCTTATATATCTCTTTGCATAGAAGCATGGACTTTTGCCAGACAATGAGGTCTCGGTGTGATTTTGCTTGCGTTGTTGTTTCCATGTCTCGAAGCTTTTAGCTCTTAGCTCGAAGCTACAGAGAATCTCCTCAAGCGGGAGGTTCTCTGTAAGGGTCATCGTGCACGTCTTTGCGCACGGTGCTTGCCTCCCCCGCTTTGTATGAGCCGGAGACGGGAGCTCGGACCGCTTTTTCGGTGAGTGGCGATGGAGGCGGTGTCGCTGGTATGACTTGCGGCGGGGTTTGTTGAGGAGCCTGTGGTGCAGGCGGCGTTACCGGAGGGATTGGTGGCACGGGCGCCACCGAGCTGCGAGCTGCGAGCTGCGAGCTGCTAGAAGAATCCCGTGAAGTCGTAGGTGTCGAAGCTAGAAGCTCTACGCTCGAAGCTACAACAGCTTCGGCTTCTTCTTTTAAGGTCTGCGTGCGCATCGCGTCCATTCCGCTTACCTCTTTCCCCTTTGCATCCGGATGCTCAAGCTCTCGCTCAAGCTCCTGTCGAATAGGTTCAAAAACAATTTTTGATATAGCCTCAGTTAACTCAGCAGCGACTTCGTCTGGAACTTTAACGCCACTTTTAATGCTTTCTTGCAAGTCCTCTATTGGCATCATCCCCAAGAGCGCCATCATTACTTCGTTTTCAAGCCACTGCCACTGATCCAGATGTAGCTTATGCGTGTCAGCTAACTCCCGTAGTTTTTTTTGCACATCTGAAGAAGTAATTGCGTCTTGGATCGGCCTCGGTAGCCCCGCAAATATTTCTTTTAACTCAGATTGAACTTTGTCGTCCATAGTATTTATTAATGAGTTCCTGCCGCTCCTCCCTGTTGCTGTCCGCCCGCTGCTCCCCCACCTCCTCTTTCCTGTTGTCTCATCAAATTGCGGATTGTAGCTCCGATATTCTCATCGCGCTCGTGGCTATGTATTGCACCACCGAGTGCATCAAGGGTGCCTTGGCGATAAAGAGACCACTGTCGACGACCAATAGCCCGGCCTATTGTACGGACTCCATATCGTTCATTTACGTTTTGCTCGACGCCTGCGTGTTCTTGAGTGAGATCAGCCACGCGCTGATTATGCGTACCCATCACTCGTTGTTCGGCAACATTGCTCGCATTAGTAACTGCGGCATCCCACTCGCGCAACGTCTGTTGGTGCTGTGCCAGGGCTGCTCGCTCTCCTTGAAGCCGCTGGTTAATAGCTTCTATTTGCTGGTCTTGGGCTTGACGAAGACGCGCTTGCGCCGCGGGCGCAGCTCGCGCGATTTGTTCTGCCGTTTCTCTACGAACTGCATCTATCTCAGCCGCACTATTTCTGACCCGTGTATCTGCTGCGTCATGATTGCGCTGGGCAGTATCTCTACTAGTTCCTCTCTGTCGCTCTTGGTTTCTATGCTCATCCGATTCTGCCGCAGCTCGCGCCCGAGGCACTTGCTGACGAGCATTTCCTTGGGCAGTTACAGCAGCCGCAAGTTGCCGGCCTATTTCAGCTTGTTGATTCCTTGTTAACGCCTGGCGTTGGTCCGCGGTAGGGGCCATCGCGCGTGCTACCTCCTCAAGCCTTCGTGCTGCACGATCTCTTCCACCGAGATACCCTTTTTCTCCGAATTTATCGCCCCCTAGCACTAGGCCGCCTGCCCTCTCAATTCCCTGCCGAACTGCTTTCGTTGCTAGCGGATCAAATGTTCGCTGTCCAACCCAACGTAGAGGGCGCATTGCAGCTCGGACAAGCGCATTTTCTCCATACCCCGCTGCCCGAAGACCTTTGTATGCTCCTCCAGCCGCAGCCCCGATCGTACCTCGCCCCGCTAGTCCTAGCATGCGTGATGCCCCAGCGAGTGGCGTAAGTGTACCGAAGCCAACTCCCATCTTTGCAAACCGGAATCCGGAGATTGTTTTGGAGAAGGCGTTGGCAGCGACGACCGAGACGAAGAGGAGGCCGATGACGATGAGGTAATTGAGAAGTGCTTCGAGGCTCAATGTATTGCTCGGGTTCGCGATCATGGACCCAAGTGTTCCTTTTTGGGGCAGAGCTCTTGCAACGTTGAGCGATGCCCACAGGAAGATCATGAGGATAGGAGCGAAGAGGGCGGATTTCAAAAGTGAGTTCCACCATTTCCACCATGCGTTCTCCATGAATTGCTGTGGCACGAGCCAGCTTGCAAAGGCGAGCGCGGAGGTCATCATCAGGAATATCAGGAGTACAGCGCGAGCGACGAGGAGGAAGCTTGCATAGAAGATGATGGCCGCGGCGGTAAAAAAGAGCGTTGCAATAACGACGCCATGAAGAAGTGCGGTCCAGCCGTCAGCTGTTGAATAAGCATTGTCTTTCGTACCGAATGCCGCAGCAGTGAGCTTTTGGGCGGCATCCCCCGCAGAAGAAAGCCCTGCAGCCTTTATGAATTCACCCGCGATGCCTTTTTGAATAAATCCTGTGGTGGTCAGAGACACTCCTCGGGTGTCGTTTTCTCTGCTTGCGAACCCGCTCGCTGTGACGAACTGCGATGCCGCGAAGTTCGCGGCATCGATGATTACCTTGGTGAAAAGCAGGCTGAAGTTGATGAGCACAGCGATGATGAGTACGCGTGCGATGAACTTTTTCTCACCGAATTCTTTGACACCAAGAATGATATTTATGGAGATAAAGACGAACATCGCGATGATGACGATGTTGGCGACGTCACGGATTGCTGTCCATCCGGTATCGATCGCCTGCTTCACTCCACCGCTAATGAGCAAGTTGCCGAATTGGACTACTGTGTGATCGACGAGAAGATTGAAAAGATATCCGGTCGCCGCCAAGAGCCACGCGGTAAGGGTGATAAGCGCGGTACCAATGAAGACGCTCAACATTCTTCCGAAACATCTGAACCCAACCCAATCTTGCCATTTTTCGCATGTCAGGATTCCCTCCGGATGCCGCGGATTAATGCTGTCGCCAGCCACAGAAGTTCCAAGCGTATTTGCTACATATCTATCTCCGGGCAGAACGCGCAAGTTGTTCAATTCAGGAATAGTATGAGCCGTGGTTGCCTCGCACATATCATTAGTTAATGAGCCAAGACTTCTACCGTCACTGCCGTATACGGTTGTTCCCTTAGGTAAAAACTTGTCACCCGGGCTGCACATTGGCTCCTGCGCAATTTGATCCCCGCCACCCTTCTGGACCTCAAATGCTCGTACCACAGGTGCAGTCACGCTCGGAATCGATCTAACGTCATCGTAACCTAGCGGACATGAGCTTAATTCTGAATAGAATTGCCAATTGGCCGAGTTCCGTCTGTCCGAGTCGGATAATGTAGGTGCGTTACTTACGCAGGTTGTTGCACTCGCCACTTGTAGTTGAGCCATCATACTTTCCTCCAATCGCCAAGATACGGGAACAATGACGATCACTAAGGCCGCAGTCATCAGCAATAGGCATTGTGAAAATCCAGGATGTGTGTTCATACTTAACGTTTCCACCGCTCGGCCCAGAGGCGGGGTATGGAGGCGTTATTGATGTTGCACCAGCCGGTCGAAGGATCAGGCGAGTCACCCCATGCAGTAGCGGTGTCAGTGACGAGGGTGCTCATTGCCCCTGCCACGTCGTCGCGCTGCTTGGCAGCATTTTCTGCGTCGAAGCTGGTGTGCAGCGCTCTTTGAGCGACGAGCGAGTCGAGTTGTTGCAGTGCAAGGCGCTGTGTTGCGAGCGAAGTGGTGTTGGTAACACCCGCGATGAGCTGGTCGATGAGGCTAAGCGCTTTCTGCGAGCTCCCGATATTCGTGAGGGCGGCGTTCGCGAGAGGCGTTATCTGCGAGTCGATGACTTGTTGCGAGAAAGCGAGCGAGCTCGTGGAGGTCAGTATCTTATTCTCGTCGAGCGAGATGTTATTGCCGCTTGCGTACTCGCGCGCTTTCGGAATGACGAGCGCCCAACAACTTCTTTCGGTTTGGCGAAGTTGATTGATGGTCTGTGTCAGGCTGGAGGCGATCGCGTTCATGGCGGTGAGGTAGCGATTCTCGATATCGCGGGAGGCGCCGAGAATGGTCAAGGCCGCGTTCACCGCAGCGCCGATGACACCTTGCGAAGATTCTCTCGCCACCTGGTCGAGGTATGAAGGTTGGCCAGCGACACTTTGCGTGAGACCGGAAAGACCTTTGTTGTCGGTAAGCGCTTGTGTCGTTATGCCCGCAAAGAGCGCGCCTATCATCTGGCCGACATCGTTGGCGCTTTCAAGTTGCCGAACCGGAGACCCGAGGATTTGTTGGAAGGATTCTTGCACCACGGACGATGGTGTGAGGATGCGCGCGGCGAGCGGATCTGCCGCGTTGTCAGTGACCGCGTAGAAGCCGCGGCCCCAATCCCACATCATTCTCTGGTACGCGAGCGCTTGCGCGTCGCGTGCGCTCGCGTAATCCTCAAATAGAGCTTCCGCGCCGAGCGCGTAGCAGGATGGATATACCATTCTGAAAACTCCTCCGATCGGGTCGTCTGTCTTCCCGGAATCAGCCGCGGCAAGGTCGCCCGCATAGGGGCAAGTGAGTATGGACTCTGGAGTTCGAGTATTCTCCCGGTACTTGTGGGCATTTGCTCGTAGAACTACTTGTCGGTAGGCGGGGTGAACTGCGTTGATTGAACCGTTCGTATAGGTTGTTAATCTCGATTTATCAAGCAATAAAAGTTCCTCGGCACCTATGTTGACGGGGTATTGAGCGTTTCCTCCCCTTCCAGTTTGAATGCCCACCACATTCTTTTTCAGTAGCGCCGACATCGCGCTCTCGCGCAGGCGGTCTTGCAATGGGCGCAAGACGCACTCCTTGTAGACGAGGATGCCGGTGTTGAGGGTGACCGCAGCGTCATTCACGGGCACATACACACCGCCGATGGCGGCGAGAGTGCCTGCAGAAGCATTCGCGCCCGCGACTTGGTTGCAGCCGAAGATACCCTCATTCTTGAATTGGTATGCCGCTGCAGCAGAGCTTTCGATATTTTGCGCAGCCTGATCCAGAGAGCCCGGTGTACACGTTTGCCCCGTGTCGTTACCGCTTTCATCGATAAGTTTGCCACCAACGCATGTCTGTGCGTGCGCCAGCTGCGGCGCTAACACCAGCATGATGAGTCCGATACCTAGAACAACAAATTGTCGGAAAAATAAGATCATGACTGTTTGTTCCTGTAGTACTCGGCGAGTGCGTTGAAGGATGTCATGAGCCCAGCCTCACTGCTCTGGTAGGTGCGCAAAAGTGCCGCGGTCGCGAAGGCGTCGTCGGCATGTTGCGGCAAGCGTGAAAGGACCGCGCTAAATTCTGAAAGCGCGTTCAGGATACCGACATGATATGAGAGCGCATCTTCGGGCACGACAACCGCTGCCGCGTTCTCGATGGCGGCGCGATAATTTTCCACTGCCCCTGCTAGCTGCTCGAGATAGCTCGTGTCCTTCGATTCGATGTAGTTCGCAAAGAGATTCAATTCGTAGCCGGGATTCGAAAGCAGCGGCTCGAGCGCGATGCGAAGGTCATTGCGGTAGGTAAGCATGCGTTCATACGAGGTATCGGCATCGGTCGCGATGTCGCTTCGCGTGTATGTTTTGTACGAAACGCTTGCGCGCAAGGAATCCGCGATGTCCTGCGCCACCCACTCCCCTTCTTCGGGCGTGTAGACGCCGGCATCCACGAGCGCCGTGTACGAACCGACCAAGGCATTCACAACGTTGTCACCGATATTCGAAATGCCATCGGGGTCATTGGCTGACCCAGTCTCCTTTATAAAAGCATCGGCAGACGCTGCCTGCCAATTCACGCTCCCGAACGGAGTACTCGCTTGAGCGGACGCCTCTTGGCTACTGTTCGTCGCATGCAATGTACGCTCGTCGTGGGCGAGGGCTTTATAGGTCTGCCAGCTTCCCGTGCCGACGAGCGCAACAACGGCCATCACAGCAAGCGTCATCATGCGCGAAAACGCCACGCTGCGAACTGCGCGTCCTTCCATACCTCAAAGTATACCCGTCAATTGGGGATTTCGCGGGGACAGCGCGTGTATATCTCGGAAAACCGCCGACGCTAGAGACTCACGTTCGTAAAGGTGAAGACACTGCCGGGATTTTCCGGCGTAAACATCACCCCGTAGGCGGAAAACAGTGTGGCGAGCGCCACATAGTTTTTTACATATGTCTCGACGACCGCGTTGTAGGCAAGTATCGCATCAATGACCGCCTGGTCGCTTTTTGCCGGTGGGATTAATGAGAGCGCTTTCCCGACGTCTTGGTAGCTTGTTGCGACTTTCAGGTGGGCACTGCGAACCTCGGAAGGCACATTCTCCATTCTCTCGAGTTGTTGCCCGACACCTGCGAGTGAATTGGCAAGAGCGAGGAGCGCCTCGTTCTTTCCAGTGTCATACCTGTCCTCAAACTGATCCTTCAAGATCTGCGGCGCGTCCCGGTATCGCCCCTCGAACGATTGGATGAATGATCCTGCCTCATTCCCATAATCGTAGAGTGCTGCCTGTGTCGGTGTGACCCTCCTCTCGGGATACGAAGTGCTTATGAGTCCTTGCGGAATGAACGAATACGCGTCGAGTACGTCACTTCCCTCGGCTATCGTCCCCGATGTGTTTCCCGCACTTCCCGAAAGAAACGCGAGGAACGATCCGAAATCAAAGTCGTCCGCAACTCCTTGTGTGCCAGGGATCTGCTGGACGGGCGCATAGTAGAACGGCGGGCCGCTTTGCACTTGCGTGTACAAATTTTCCGCGGGCTTTCCGAAGTTCTGGCCTCCGCTCGAGGTAGGGTCGAAAATATTCGCACCAACTCCACCCCATACACGTAATGTTGCACCTTGCGGCTGCACGTTGGAGCGTTGCGCGACGATAATGCTACCGATGAGTACGAGTAATCCTGCGCCGATAACGGACGCGAGATATGGGTGGACGTGAAGCCACGGCATTGCATTACTATACCAGCTTCAAGCTTCCAGCTGCCAGCCGCACGAAGAGTGGTAGAATTCTCGCATGAGCATAGCTACGCGATCCAGCCTCATTCTGCTCGCGCTCGCCCTCTTTCTTCCGCTTTCTGTGCACGCATTTCCCTTCGGCGGGCGTGCCTCGGTCGTGCTTCGCTGTGTGTACAACAGCACCATTTATGCAAACCTTGGTCCGCCTCGTGGTGGAGAATTCATCTGGACGACCGGCACGAAAACGTACTTGTTCGGCCCCCCGGCGTTTGCGGGTCAGTGGCTCTTAGGGCTTGCCGGCGCACCATACTATTGTATCTATCGGATATCGCCCCTCACCATTTATACGGGGATCGCGATAACCATGATGGGCTCCAGCGGTCCGGCTGCCCCCGCTGCTGCGCCCACACTCGGACCAGGCGGGGCGAGCAATCGCGGTACCATACCTACGCCCACTTCTCCCACCCTCCCCACGACCCCCTCGCCCACATCTGCTTCAGGCAGTGTTCTCATTAGCGAGGTGTACTACGCCGTCGACACGGCGCACGGCAGTAAGCCAGTGAACGAATGGGTCGAGATCTACAACGGGACGCAGGCGGCGGTAAACGTCGGCGGCTGGAGAATAGAAGACGCGTTCGCCTCTGACCCGATCCCGTCGGGGACTATCGTTTCACCAGGCAAGTTTCTCGTGATCGCGGCCACATCAACGACGCGCACGCTCTGGAGCATTCCGGGCGACGCGTTTGTCTCGGTCGGAAGTTCTCTCGGGGATGGACTCTCGAACAGTGGGGATAGAATCGTACTCAAGAATGCGTCCGGCGCTATCGCCGATTCGGTATCATGGGGCACGAACACGACCGTCCTGAAGCCGGCTGCCATTGTCGTTCCGTACGGCCACGCGCTCGCGCGCAGTTCGCTCTCGCAGGACACCAACACCGCGTCCGACTGGATCGATCGCACTACGCCTTCACCCGGGAAGTGATCTCGGGGACGTGCATTACAAGGCATTTCCATTTCTCGAGCGGGATATCTTCCGCGCGCACCCGTTCGGGAAGTTCGCAAGCATGCATCGCTGCGGCGATCGCGGCAGTAGGCGCAAGTCTTTTTAAGTTTCCGGAGAGGAGTTTGCGCTTTGAGCTGAAACCGGTTTTCAGGATGCGGAAGAAGTGCTCCTCATTGAACCCCGTGAAGAAATCCCTCGAGATGTTGCCGATCGTGATGATAGCCGAGTCCACCGAGGGCGGTGGAGAAAAGTTCCCACGGGATACTTTGGCAACGATCCTCGGTGCACCGTACGCTTTGATTGACAGCGAGAGGATACTCTCCTTTCCGTCACGAGCGACGATGCGGTCTGCGACCTCCTTTTGCACGAGGAGCGCCATGGTGTGTGGTTGCGTCTCCGAAGAGAGGAACATTCGGATAATTTCTCCCGTCAGGTAGTACGGGATGTTGGCGGCGACGATGTAGTTGCCCTGCTCGAGGTGCAATTTCTCTGGCTCGATATCACGAACATCACCTTCGATCAGCGTCAACGCACCCCGCGCAATTTCCGCGCTGAATATCGAGCGCAGTCGGTTCACCAGCGTCGAGTCCTTCTCGATAGCGACCACGTGGTCTGAAATAGTGAGAAGTTCACGAGTGAGCGCGCCTTCTCCTGGTCCTATCTCGAGTACCGCATCGCTCCGGCGGATGCCGGCCGCGCGCGCCAAGGCGCGCGCGGCCCACGCTCCGGTCAAAAAATGCTGCCCTAATCGTGCGCCCTTCCGTTTCATGTTACTCAATGACGCTCTCGGCGGCTTCCCCGACGCCCGCCCACGCGGTAAGACGCTCGTCGATATCGCCGAGGAATTCCGACGGCACGGCAGGTTCGCGCGCTCCATAGCGCAGTCGTGCACGAGCGAAGGAAAGAAAAAGACGTTCTTTTGCTCTCGTCATGGCAACATAAAACAGCCGACGCTCCTCTTCCGGGTCAGTATGCTCGTCGAGCCTCCTCGATGGAAAGAGCCCTTGCTCGAGGCCAGTTACGAAAACATTCTCGAATTCGAGGCCCTTCGACGCGTGGACGGTCATGAGAGAAACACGATTTTCATCGTCGCGCATTTCATCCTGATCGCTCTGAAGCGCCGCTTCTTCCAAAAGGGAGTGTGCCCCCGAAGGGGGCATCGCACTATCGTAGCGGACCGAAAGGTTGACCAATTCCTGTACGTTCTCGAAATGTTCCGCCTCCTCTCGATCCTTTTTCTCCTTATACATTCGCTCGAGACCCGACTCTTCGAGAATAAATCGAAGGACTTCGGAAAGCGGCAGTGTTTCGAGCGCCTTTTTCATTCGCTCAAGCGACGTGCGGAATGCCATGACCTTCGCGCGCGCCGCGGGAGAAAGCTCACGTTCCTTGTTCGCCACCATTTTCGCAAAAGTCGCCTGCCCGATGCCACGAGGAGGTGTTGCGATGATGCGTTCCATGTCGGAGATGTTCGGGTTTAGGGAGGCACGTACATAAGAGAGGACATCTTTCACTTCTTTTCGCTCAAAAAAACGCGTCCCAACGACGCGGTACGGGATTTGGAGCGACAAAAACGCTTCCTCAAGAACGCGTGACTGGAAGTTGTCGCGGTACAGGACGGCGATCTCGCGTGGGGGAGTAGCACGTTTGATGAGTTCCTGCACTTTCTCGGCAACGAACCACGCTTCGTCCAGCTCATCCCGAGCCTCGAAGAGATAGATGGGTTCGCCCACTTCACGCGTGGCAAGAAGTTGCTTTGGTATCCGGTTTTTGTTTTTTTCGATGATGCCGTTGGCGGCAGCAGTGATCGTGCCGGTCGAGCGGTAGTTTTCCTTGAGCGTTACGACCTTCGTGCCGGGGAACGAACGTTCGAAGCCGAGCAAGTTCTCGAGCCGCGCTTGCCGCCACGTGTAGATGCATTGATCCAGATCGCCGACGACGCAGATGTTGCGCCCACTGTCCAAGAGAAGACGTGCGATTTTGTACTGCACGACGTTCGTATCCTGGTACTCGTCGATGACGAGATGGCTCCATCGGTTCTGCAGGAGTCCTCGGGTACGTTCTGAATGCTCAAGCAATTCGAGAGTTTTGAGAAGAAGGTCGTCGAAATCGAGCGCGGAGGCTTTCACGAGTTCTTCTTCATAGCACTGCCACACTACTGCGACGTCGTGCGCGCGAAGCGCTCGCGCTTCGCGCGCATACGTAGTATGTGAGACGCCGCTCCCCTTTTCTCGCGATATCGCTGCGATGAAGTATCGTGGATTCTCGTCCTCCATCCCCGCATTTTTGAGCGCGCGCTTCACGGCGCGCGTTTGGTCGTCCCGATTGAAGATCGTGAAGCGCTCTATTACCCCGACGGATCGCCCAAACTCCCGCAGAATTCGTACGCACGTAGAGTGAAAGGTAGAGACCTCTGGCATTCTTGTGCCGGCGGGAAGGAGGTGGCGGACCCTTTCCCTCATTTCGTTGGCCGCTTTGTTGGTGAAGGTGACCGCAAGGATCTTCGAAGGGGGTATCCCGCTGCCAATGAGGTGCGCGATGCGGTGGGTAATGGTCTTTGTCTTACCTGCTCCCGCCCCTGCTACGATAAGAAGTGGCCCATTCTCGTGCTGGACGGCCTCTTTTTGGGCTTGGTTAAGGCCTTTTAGGTACTTACTCTCTTGCACGGGGGCATCATAGCATGCGTCCTCATAAAACTTGACAAAAGTGTTATCCCCTTGTGTTGTCAGACGTGAATTGACGCTGAAGGGTCTTTAAAGGTACAGTGAACAGCAAGGTGGCATAGCCGTTCATTCCTTCTGGCCTATCTCCCGGAAATGGTGAGGTATAAAGCCAAGATTTCTGTCTTTCCGAGCGCCACCCCAAAATGTAGGCTTATTTCAGGTTCCCCTAGTGATGCCACGGCAGGCTTGGCACGCCCGCGTGTGAGTAGACATATGTCGTCCCAATCCGCTCGAACGGCGGCTGTTCTCGTTTCCCTTCTTATACTCATCGGCTCCATAATGCCCGCCTCAGCGCGGGCTTCGGTTTTGAGCGATATCCTCGCCTCTCTAAGAGGAGGACCGCGAGCGCAGGAGGGAGGTTCGGTGAATCTGCAGACTCTGGAGCTCGCGAGGCCCGCTATGAATGTCGATCCTTCGGCGGGGCACGGCGGTGGGGACGTGGAGATCGTTGACGGCTCCGCGCTGCTTCCGGAAGAAGGTCCCTCGGGGACGATCGCGGACATAGAGAAGCCCAAGAACGCGACCATCAGCATTTACGTCGTGCGTCCCGGGGACACGCTCTCGGGGATCGCGAAGATGTTCGATGTGTCCGTCAACACGATCCTGTGGGCGAACGATTTGCCGCGCGCCTCACGTATTCAAGTCGGCCAGACGCTCACCATCCTCCCCGTGACAGGCATCAAGTATGTGGTCAAAAAAGGCGACACACTCTCATCGATCGCGAAACACTACGGAGGAGACGCAGGAGAGATAGGGAGTTTTAACGGTATCGAAGAAGGAGGGCTCGCGGTCGGCACCGAGATCATCATTCCCGATGGAGAAGCGCCCGCCGCTCCCGTTTCCCCACGGAGCAAAACACCTACCTACACGACGTCCGGCACACTCGCGCAGATCGGCTACTACCTGCGTCCGATCGCGGGCGGTATTCGGACCCAAGGCATCCATGGATACAACGGTGTCGATCTTGCCGCTCCTGTCGGAACTCCTATATTTGCCTCGGCCGAGGGGGACGTAATGGTCGCCAAGCAAACTGGTTGGAACGGAGGGTACGGAGAATACGTCGTTATCCAGCATGCGAACGGAAGCCAGACCCTGTATTCGCATGCCTCAAGCGTTATCGTGTCGGTCGGGCAGCATGTGCAGCAGGGGCAGGTCATCGCGTATGTAGGTCAGACAGGGAAAGCGACCGGTTCGCACGTGCACTTCGAGATCCGTAACGGTATTCGCAACCCCTTCTAGGCGTATAGCCAGTCAACTCATCCAGGCACTCGTGCTTCTTCTGCGGACGCTCGCGTGAGTTGTACGTCTCTGCAAGAAATGGTAGATTGAGGTAGTTGTGTCTACGACTACGCTAAGCGCTGATGTAATCGTCGATCTCCAATATGGGGACTGTGGAAAGGGTAAGGTCGCTCACCACCTTTGCCAAACTAAAAAGTATACGCACGTGCTCCGCTACAACGGCGGCGCGAATGCTGGTCATACGATCTTTCATAACGGAAAGAAATTCATCACCCACCAGATACCCGCCGGTGTCTTTTTTGGCATTAAGAGCATCGTGGGTAGCGGCTGTGTCGTCGACCCGAACCAGTTTTTCGCGGAGCTGAAGATGCTCGCCGAGGGAGGCGTCGACACAGTAGGAAAAATTTTCGTCGCGGAGAATGCGCACATCATCACCGACGCCCACAAAGAGGAGGATAGACGAGAAGGCGTGCGCATCGGCACGACCGCACGGGGCAATGGCCCGGCATATCGTGAAAAGTACGGGCGCACGGGTAAACGCGCGCTCGAAGTGCCGGAGCTGAAGCTGTACCTCATCGATCTCTACAAGGAGTGGTACTCGGGGAGTGCGGTGAATATTCTTGCGGAAGGGGCACAAGGCTTCGGGCTCGATATTGATTGGGGCGATTATCCATTCGTTACCTCTTCTCATTGCACGACCGCGGGCGCTCTCCTCAATGGCTTGCCCCCCGGCGCGGTGAGGGAAGTGTGGGGCGTTGCAAAAGTGTATGAGACGTACGTTGGCGGCAAAAAATTTCAGCCTGAAGGTGATGTGTTCGACAAAATTGCCGAAGTCGGCGAAGAGTTCGGTGCTACGACCGGCCGCCGCAGGCAGACCAATTGGATGAGCATGCAAACTCTGGAGCGCGCCATCCGCATCAACGGTGTCACGCACGTTGTATTCAACAAAGTGGATGTATTACGCACCGTCAGCGAATGGGCGGTCTACGATGAGGGCAAGAAAATCCCGTTCGACAACACTGAAGCCATGAACGAATTCATCACCAAACGGCTCCTCTCACTCGGGGTCGCAAAGGAGAACATCTTCTTTTCCGAAAGCCGCGAGCGGATTTAAAGTTCACGGGCACGGTATTGGAGAGCCTCAAGCATGTGCGCGGGTTCTATTGTCTCGTTCCCGGCCAAATCGGCGATGGTGCGGGCGAGCTTGATAGTGCGGTGGTAGCCGCGCGGGGAGAGTTTCATTTGCTTCGCCGCTGCGACGAGTGCAGCTTCGGCTTTTTCCGAGAGGTTTGCGAGTGAGTCGATATGTTTCGCCTTCATATCGGCGTTCGTGAAGACACCCTTCGCGTTCTTAAAACGTTCTCGCTGGCGCGCGCGAGCCTTCGCGACCGCTTCGCGAGCGGCCTTTGTCTCGCCGCTTTTTTGTTTTGCGCGTGCGGTGAGTGCTTCCGGCGGCATCTCGCCTACGTGTACCCACATGTCGATGCGATCGGCGATAGGCCCCGAGAGCTTCCGGCGATATTTTTCCACCGAGTGTGGCATGCAGCGGCAACGCGAACTGCCCCAAAAGCCGCACGGACACGGGTTGAGGGCCGCAATGAGCATGAAGTGAGCGGGAAAGGTGGCCGAACCTTTCGCGCGAGCGATAGAGACCACGTGTTCTTCCAAGGGCTCACGGAGCGCATTGATGACGTCGCGGTGGAATTCCGGGAACTCATCGGCGAAGAGGACGCCGCGGTGCGCAAGCGTTGCCTCACCCGGACGTATTCCACTCGAACCACCGCCGATGAGTGAGGCATACGAGGAGGTGTGGTGCGGCGAACGAAAAGGAGGGCGCGTGACAACACTTCCCTGGAGCACCCCGGTGAGCGAATGAATGGTCGTCACCTCGATCATCTCTTCTTCGGAGAGATCGGGAAGGATCGCGGTGGTGGCGCGGGCAAGCAAGGTCTTTCCTGTGCCAGGCGGACCGTATAAAGCGATGTTGTGCCCGCCCGCTGCCGCGATGACGAGTCCGCGCTTTCCTCCTTCTTGTCCGCGAATGTCGTCGAGCAGTGAGTCATCATCCATCGCGCGGGTGGGCGATGGGCGAGGAGCGATCCGCGCGATTTTTCCGGAGAGTTGTTCTAGGGCGTCTTGGAGCGACGAGACGGGATGTATCGAAAGTCTCGAGATGAGTGCGGCTTCTGCGGCGTTTTCTTCTGGCACGTAGAGGTCGGTGAATTCTGCATCGCGCGCCGCGGTCGCGATCGAGAGTGTTCCCAGAATGGGGCGCAGGCTCCCATCGAGCGCGAGCTCTCCCGCGAAGAGTTTCCCTTTCGGGTCGAATGAGACCTGTTCGGAAGCGAGAAGGAAGGAGAGCGCGAGCGGAAGGTCGAAGACCGCGCCCTCCTTTTTCAAAGTAGCGGGTGCGAGCGATAGGACGATCTTCTTGTTGCTGCGCTTCGGCGATTCGTAGTCCTCCTCATCCCCCGTATTTTTTATCGCGGCGGCGATCCGATCCTTCGCCTCCTCAACGGATTTGTCCGGCAAGCCTACGATCGTGAATGCGTGGAGACCCCGTACGATATCGCACTCTACCGCGACCACGACTCCTTTGGGGAGCATTGGTTGTGCACCATAGGCGCGTGCAAAGCCGGATGCGATCTTCTGCTTATCCGCCACACACCTATTCTACTATGTGCGCTGCACAGCGTGCGCTATACAAGTGGTTGCCGCGGGGTTTGCTTCGAGCCGATCGAGGGCAATGGGCACTCCGCACACTTCACATGTGCCGTACGTGCCGTCATCCATTCGCTCGAGCGCGTGGTCTATTTCCTTATGGCGTTTCTCAAGTTCTTCGACGAGGGGAATATTGGTCGCTAATTCTTCGATGTTGTCGGCCGCAGTGTTCGGGTCCGCCTCCTCTCCCTTAGACCCGGAGGCGCCCTCCCAATCACCGCCGACTTTCTTGCCGTAGCCAGCGAGTTCCTCGTCAAGGGAGTCGCGCTCCGCTTCCAGCGTCGCGCGCAAGTCGTTCAGCTGGTCTTCGGTTAACTCTGACATGCAGGCAATAGTAATAGGCACGCGACAAAAGGCAATAGGCCTACAATTTTCGCTCGGCGCGAAGACGATTGAGTATCTCTGTGAATGAATACGCACTTTCTGCGATCACGAGGAGGGCGCGTGTCGGGAACGAGTAGTACAGCTCTATCGTGCCGGCGTCATCTTTCAGGGCGCGCACGTCATAATTGCGCATCACAATATCGTCGAAACGGCGTTTCTCCGGGAGCCCCGATACACCGGTGATTTGGTCGGGGACGGAAGTGAAAACTGGTGCGAGCCCGGAATTCATGTTCGATTCCCACGCGAGCATTCCCGCGAACGCGCGTTCGTACGAGAGGACCGGAATGATAAAGAGCGGTGCATTCTCATCGACGGTGTGAAATCCGAAGAAAAACTCCGGCGAGAGCGCACGCAACAGATCTTCCGGCGGCTGTGCCCCTATCCGTCCGAGAAAATCAGCGAGATCAGTCTCGGACACGACTTCCTGACCGTCTTCCGCCGTCGTAGTGTCGACTGGGACGATGCGGGTGATCGAACCAAGTGTTCCGGCTCCGCTCTGGCGGGCCTGCGAAAGCATTCGCTTGAGGTCTATCGCTGTCGAATTGTCGAGAGGAAATGGAACGGTGTTCTCGGCAAAGAGAATTGAGCTCTGTGGGCCCTCGCTCGGCGCTGCCGAGCGTTCCGACATGATGAAAAAGACCCCGAAGAACGCGGCAGCTCCCAAAAGTATCAAAAGTGCGGCAAAGAGGAGCATGCCGAGCACCCATCGGGAGCCGCTGGTGCTCTTTTTTTCTTGCTCGAGGCGTGTCTGGCCGTGATGTTTTTCCTGCTCGAGGGCCACAGCGTGCACGAGGGATACCCTCTGTACCCGAATGACCTCCTGCAAGTCATCCTTTAGTGTTCGAAGGGGCGTGACGATCGAGGAAATAAGACCTCTACCCCCCGGCGTTTGTTGTTGCACCTCCGGCTTCTCGTCGGGAACGACCTGTTCCGGCGGCGTTGGCGGCGGACCACCGACGGGTGTCGTTGCGGGTGCCGGTGCAGGAGGACTTGCGCCGAGAGTGGTATCAAACACCTTCGCATCTTTGTGCGGTTGATCTTCTTCCGGAGCGAGACGTCGCTCCGGAAGTTTCACCTCTTTCAGAATGCGCGAAATGGTCTCCTGCTCTTTTACGGTCTTTTCGGGTGTGTGCTCGGGTGCGGATGTTGGTGTTGAAGAAATAGATGGTGAAGGGATAGGCGGCGGGGAAACTGTTTGTGCAGGGGTTGCGGGAGGAACGGGAGGGGTTATAGGTGTCGCAGGGGCTGCCGGAGTGGGAGCTGGCTGCACGGGCGCTTTTTCGGTGGGCACCTTTTCCACCGTCGATGGCGGAGATACAGTCTCCTTTATTGGGGGAGCAGGGGGAGAGATAGGAGAGATAGGAGGGACGGGAGGAGTAGGAGGAGATGCGGCAGGTCCGGAAGGTTTTGCCGATGGGGCAGGTTTGACGATCGTTTCTTCAATAATACGAACCTCCGGCTCGGGTGTTGGTTGTTGGGGCGGAGTGAGTCCCGCCGGGAGCTTTGGCGCACTAGATCCGTCGACGGGGCCGGTCGTTGAATTCTCGTCTGCCATGATCATTTCCTCCACCCTGACTCGGTTTCAAACCCTTACGCACAGCCCACTCCGGGTCAGCGGCTTTGATAGAAAGATTATAGCGTCCTTTTTCATCGATCTCCTTGAGTACGACGGGAACAACATCACCTATCCGAACGGCGTCGGAGATCTTGTCAATACGAAATGGAGCAACCTCCGAAACGTGCACGAGTCCATCCGCGTTGGGACCGATCTTGACGAATGCACCGAAGTCCATCATCCGGACGACCGTTCCTTCGAACTTGTCGCCCACCATGTACTCGCGCGTGAGGTCTTCGATCTCTTTGAGGGCTGCTTCCGCGGCGCCGCTTTTCCCCGTGATGAAGATGGTGCCATCTTCCTCTATCGTGATGTCATCGGCACCGGTCGCATCTTTGATGCCGTTGATAGTCTTTCCTCCGGGGCCTATCACAAGGCCGATCTGATCGACTTTCACCTTGATAGTGAGAATCTTTGGCGCGCGCGGTGATATATCTGCGCGAGGTGCTGCGATCGATTTTCGCATCACTTCGAGGATCTCAAGGCGCGCTTTTTTTGCTTGTGCGAGCGTCTCCACAAGCACCGATATCGGAATACCGTCTACCTTCACGTCCATTTGCACGCCAGTAACGCCGTCTGCCGTGCCAGCTACTTTGAAATCCATGTCACCATGGTGGTCTTCCGGTCCTTGGATATCCGTAAGTACCTTGAAAGTTTTCCCGTCACTCATGAGTCCCATCGCGATGCCCGCGACTGGTTTTGTGATGGGTACTCCCGCGTCCATCAGTGCGATCGTTCCTGCACACACGGTGGCCATGGAGGTGGAGCCGTTGGAGGCGAGGCATTCGGATACGATGCGGATGGTGTACGGAAACGTTTCTTTCGATGGCAGAACCGCACGCAGGGATTTTTCCGCCAAGGCGCCGTGGCCGATCATGCGGCGGTTAAACCCGCCGACGCGCCCCGTCTCGCCGACGGAAAATGGCGGGAAGTTGTAGTGGAGCATGAATGTTTTCTTTTTGTCTTGGAATTCGATGGTATCGATGAGCAAAGCATCTCCCGGCCCTCCGAGCGTCAAGGCCGCAAGCACGTGCGTCTCGCCGCGATAAAAGAGACCGGTGCCGTGGATGATGGGAGAAATGCCCCCTGCTTGCGCAAAGAGTGGGCGGATCTCGTCGAACGCACGACCGTCGACACGCTTTCCTTCTTTGAGCGCAAGGTCGTGCACGTGTTCGTCGAGCCGGAATTCGAAGTACGCGTCGAGCCTCGGAGCTTCGGTCTCCGGCAAGGCCTCAATCGCATGCTTCATCCAATCGGACTTGAGGGTACCGATGTCGCCCTTGCCGATCTTTCCGTCAAGTGCCTCAAGTTTTGGTTTGGTGTGCGCATCAAAAACGGATGGGATCTCCGGGTGGTCGTCGGGTCTCTTGAATTCCGCTTTCGTGACACCGCGCTCGGCAACGATCTTTTTCTGCCACGCCTGTATCTTCTCTATCTCTTCGCTCGCACGCTTGAGGGCCGTTTCAAGCATAGGTTCGGCGACTTCACGCGCGCTTACCTCTATCATATTCACGAGTCCGTCCTTGCCGGAAACGGTGAGATCCATCCGCGCTTTGGGCGGGAGTTCGTCCTGACGCTGACCGTACGTCGGATTGACGATGAACTCATCGCTTCCCTCTTCGAGTCCGATGCGGACTGCGGAAACGGGCCCGTTCCACGGAATGTTAGACGTTGCAATGGCGAGTGAGGCGGCATTCACGGCGAGGATGTCGGTGTCGTAATCCTCGATCGAGAGAATGGTAATGATGACCTGCACGTCGCGCTTCAAACCTTTTGGAAAGAGCGGGCGGATGGTGCGATCGACGATACGACCGGAGAGCACCGCCTCATCGGAAGGGCGGCCTTCGCGGCGCATGAAGCGCGAGCCTAAGATGGCGCCTGCGGCATAGAATTTCTCCTCGTACTCGACGGAGAGCGGAAAATAATCGAGGTTCGATTCACGGTTGCTCATGACGACCGTCGCAAGGCACGCGCTGTTGCCATAGCGCAAAAGCACCGAACCATTCGCCTGGTTAGCCCAGTCGTTAAATTCTGCCGTCATCGTCTTCCCCCCGATATCGAGGGAATATTCTTTCTTCTGCATTCTGCTTTGGGTGATGTTTAGATTCCAGTCCGCCCTTCGACTACGCTCGGGGTAAACTGCCTATCCAAACACCACAGTTATCTTGTATGCAAGGACTATACCACACAGACGCACAAAAGTGATAGTATGCCCGCATTGTGAATGTCTTTATCTTTCCCGCTATTGTTTCCGTCGCCGCGTGCCTTGGCGCGTACTTTTGGGGCGGGCTTCCCGCTCTATTTCTGGTTGTGCTCCTCGCCGTATTGGAGACCACACTCTCATTTGACAATGCGGTCGTGAACGCGAAGGTGCTTGCTCGCATGGACCCGAAATGGCAGCGTCTTTTTCTGGTGTGGGGTATTCCTGTCGCCGTTTTCGGCACGCGGTTCGTGCTCCCGATCTTCATCGTCGCTGCAGCGGCCGCACTCTCGCCGCTTGCGGTGGCGCAACTCGCACTCTTTGATCCGGTGCACTACGGCGAATATATCGAGAATGCGCACGTCGCCATCGCCGCCTTCGGCGCAGCCTTCCTTTTCATGGTGTCGCTCAAGTATTTCTTCAACGACCGGAAAACCGTACACTGGATCGCCATCATAGAACGCTATCTTTCGCGCTGGGGCGGTATCGAAGCGATCGAAGTCGCGTTGACACTCCTCGTCCTCCTCCTTTGCTCGTTCTTTCAGCCACTGACTGCATCTACGATCCTTGCTGCGGGTATCATCGGCATCGTGCTCTTCGTCATCATCGAGGGTGTTGCGCAATCGTTTGAAATGGCAGGGGCACACGTTGCCACCGCGGGTGCCGCGCTGTTCGTGTATCTCAACGTATTGGATGCGGCATTTTCTCTCGATGGGGTCGTCGGTGCCTTCGCCATCACATCAAGTCTCCCCGTCATCATCGCGGGCCTTGGTATCGGTGCCATTTTCGTGCGCGCATTTACGGTCTACCTCGTGCGCGCACGTACGCTCGAGAGTCTTATCTACCTCGAGCACGGCGCACACTGGGCGATACTCGGACTCGCAGTCGCGATGCTTGCGACCATCTTCGTCCGCGTGCCGGAAGCAATCACCGGCCTCATTGGGCTCGTCTTTATCGTTCTTGCCTACATCTCCTCCCGCCGCGAGATGCGCAAAAGTCTATGACATTTGGCTCGATGGATAAAAAATTCCATCAGAAGCCCGATGATGATAGCGCTCCCAAGCCGGCACGCTTAGAGAGACCAGAATGGCAGGAAGAAGTACTTGCGGTATTCGACAAAATGCGCAGCCACAAGGAACTCTACGAAATGAAGGCTGGTAAGTTTAGTCTCACGATTCTCCCAAACGTATTTTCTCCGAAATATTTCACCGACAGCCTCTGGTTTGCTGAGACGCTTCCAGAGATTGTTGGTAAGAAACGCCTGCTTGAAGTAGGCCCCGGCACCGGGATCATTTCTCTCTATTGTGCTGATGCTGGGGCGGCTGTAACGGCGACGGATATCAACCCAGAAGCAACGAAGAATACGGAACTGAATGCGAAAAAGAACGGCCTCGACATCTCAGTGCGTAACGGCGACATGTTCGCAGCGATACGTGACGACGAGAAGTTTGATGTGATTTTCTGGAATCACCCCTTCAACAATTGGAATAAACCTGTAGACGAAATGCTCTTGCGCGCTGGACTCGACGAGCAGTATGCAGGATTGCGAAAATACACACGAGAAGCGCGAAAATATCTAGACGAAGGTGGGCAACTCTTACTCGGCACAGGCGATATGGCGGACATACAAGAAATAGAAAAAATTGCGGAGGAGAATGGCTACCAACTCACGCTTTTAAGGAAAGTTGATTTACCTCTTGAAGCTGACAGCAAAGTACTCAATTCCTATCTGATATACAGGTTTGATAAAAAAGAAAGTTAGCTCACTTTCTTTTCTCCTATTCCACGCCGGTGATGCGGCCGATGTCGGAAGCTTCTCCTCCCTCGGGTGCGATCGAGTCGTCGGGGGCGGAAACGAACACATCGCGAACGGAGTTGCCTGCGGCTTGTCGTGAGCCCGAACGACGTACGCTCCCGCGGTAGTTGATGAGATAGCGGCGCGGGTCGAGGTCGAGGTCGAGAAAGTGATCCGTCGCTTCTTTGAGGCGGCCGGAGGTGGAGCGGCCGAAGGAGACCACTTCCACTTGGCAGCCTGCATGCAGCTGGAGATATTCCACGAGCGGCACGAAGTCGCCATCGCCCGTAAGCAGGACCACGGAGTCCAATTTTGGTGAGGCAGAAATGGCGTCGACGGCAAGGCCGACGTCCCAGTCGGCTTTTTTGGCGCCCCCGGCGAATATTTGCAGGTCTTTCGTGCGCATCTCGATACCGAGCTTGGTGAGCGCTTCAAAAAAACCTTTTTCCTCACCAGATTCTGTAGTCACCGCATAGGCAAGCGCTCGCACGAGCCTGCGGCCCGCGAGCGCATCCTTTAAGACGTTGCCGAAATTCACGCGTGCACGATAGATATTCTTCGCGCTGTGATAGAGGTTCTGCGTATCGATGAAAATACCGACGCGCTGTTCCGGGTGTTTAGTGATAGACATAAAAATGAGTAAACCTTTAAAAAAACAATAAACTTCTATTAAATCTCCCCGAAGTGTACTCCCGAGGACGTGCGGAAGCAAAAAGTAACCCTTGCCTACTTCTTCAAACCCAATTTCTTCACCAGAGTGCTGTAGTGCCGCTTGTTGGTCCCCTCGAGATACTTAAGATGTTTGCGACGATCGGCGACGAGTCCGAGAAGTCCCCGGCGCGAGTGCTTGTCCTTGCGGTTTTTGTCCAAATGGGCGGAAAGCTCCTCGATGCGCCGCGTCAGGAGCGCGATCTGGACCTCAGGGGAGCCAGTATCTTTCTCGTGCCGTTGAGTTTTCTTCATCTCGTTGTGTTTCTTGCGCTTCGTAAGCATCGATCGAACGATAGCACATTCGGGCGCTTAGTGCAAGGGCTTTTGAGCGTTACTCGGCTTACGGTGTGGTCGTCTCTTGGGCGGCGGGGGCGGCCTCAACCTTTATGAGTTGTACGTTGAATACAAGTGTCGAATTCCCCGGAATGATGACGTTGCCGGTCGCCGGGTCGGTCACGTCCTCTCCGCCATAGCCGAGCGAAGCCGGGATCGCCATAACGCGCTCGCCGCCTTCGCGCATGCCGTTGATGCCGATCTGAAAGCCGGGGATGATACCGGGAGCGCCGAGCTGGAAGACGAGCGGCTCATTGCCGTGTGCCTCGGAGCTGTCGAAAACGGTGCCGTCTTCGAGTCTCCCCACATAAAGGACAGAGACGATCGAATTGGGCTCTGCGGGCGCGCCCGTCCCGACTTTCGTATCCTGCGCCTGCACCTGATCAGTCGGTGTCTCACTCGCGCCACCCGCTTGCGTTCCTGAGTAATTCATATAGAGAAGATAGCCGCCAGCTATGAGAACGATAATAACGACGATCCACACAAGATATTTCATCATATGGATGAATATTACCGCACGCGAAAAAGTGCGCAAGGTGGCCAAATGTGCAAAACGAGCGGCGACGCGAAGTGGGGTCAGCACGCAGCTATGCGCAAGATAGAAGCGGGCGTAGAATCGCGGTATGGAACCACTCGCTTCTCAAATACGCCCGAAACTACTCGCCGAATTCGTCGGCCAAGAGCACCTCACCGGTAAAGGTAAGCCACTGCGTGTGGCGATCGAGAAGAAGGAACTTTTCTCGTTCATTCTCTGGGGGCCGCCGGGAAGCGGTAAGACGACCTTGGCGCGCATCTACGCCAACGCCGTTGGCGCAGACTTCTATGAACTCTCGGCAGTGGATGCAGGAAAAGAAGATATCAGAAAAGTCATAGGCGCGCGCGGAACGCTTCTCAAAGAAAAACCGCGGGTCTTGTTCGTCGATGAGATCCATCGCTTCAACAAAGCGCAACAGGATTTTCTCCTTCCCTTCGTCGAGCGCGGCGACATCACGCTCGTCGGCGCTACGACGGAGAATCCGTCGTTCGAAATTATCGCCCCGCTTCTTTCTCGCTGCCGCGTATTCGTATTGAACGAACACAGCGAAAAAGAAATGGAGAAAATTATCGCACGTGCGACCCGCCAGCTGGCGGGGAAAATGCCGAAAGACGCTCGTGACTGGCTCGTACAGATGGCCAATGGAGATGCGCGGCAGGCGATCACGGTACTTGATGCGACTCAAAAACTGTACGGCAAAATCACCGTCGAGACGCTCAAAGAAGCGATCCAGTCGAAGCATTTGCGCTACGATAAAAAGGGCGAGGAGCACTACAACACCATCAGTGCGTTCATCAAATCTATGCGCGCTTCCCAGCCCGACGCAGCGCTCTATTACCTCGCGCGCATGGTGGAAGCGGGAGAAGATCCCCTTTTCGTCGCGCGGCGGATGGTGGTATTCGCGAGCGAGGACATTGGCCTCGCGCAGCCAACGGCGCTCGTGGTGGCGAACGCTGTTTTCCGCGCATGCGAGACCATCGGTTACCCCGAGTGCGCCATCAACCTCGCGCACGGCGTCGCCTACCTTGCGCAATGCAAAAAAAGCCGTGCCTCATACGATGCGCTTCGCGCCGCTCAAGCAGACGTTGAAGCATTCGGCAACCTTCCCATCCCTCTCAAGGTGCGCAATCCGGTGACGAAGTTGATGAAGAACCTCAAGTATGGTGAGGGGTATGAAATGTATCCTGCGACTCCGCCAGCTGGCGGAGAATCCTACCTCCCTGACAAGCTCAAAAAGAAAAAGTATTTAACATAGCTCTGTGGCACTCCGCGACCATATGCCGACCGTGACCACTTGCGCCTGTACGAGGACGTAAAAAATTTGCTAGTATTCGATCAATATGTTTCATGATCCCGCCGACGATTCTCCTGAAGGAAGCCCAGGCTTTACGCTCATAGAACTGCTCGTCGTCATCTCTATTATCGGACTGCTCAGCTCGGTCATTATCGTGTCTCTAGCAGGCGCAAGATCAAAGGCGCATAATGCAAAACGCATAGTGGAGATGCGTTCTATTCAAACTGCACTCCAACTTTTTTATGATGAAAACCTTCGGATGCCCTACAATCACAGCGGCGGACCAGCCGACGCTCCAACATATGTCGAAGATGCCGGGTTGGCCTCATGGGGAGAATGCGATGCTCCTATGCCGGGCCTTCCTGGAGGAGGGGTTGAGACTCCCGGTTGCCCTTCGTGCGCTTTCCCAACACTAGTGAATCCACAAGCGTACAACGCGAGCATGCAAGAGCTTGTCGATGCTGGCTTTCTTCGTGAGATACCGCACAGCCACCCGAGTGGGGCTGGTTACTGCTATGTCGATACGGGACCAGGAAATCCGGTCGGGGCGATCGTGGTGACGATCCTTTCCGATACAGAGCTGACGACGGCTGGTCCTCCAGGGTCGTGTCGACCGTACCCGTCGGCCAACGGGACGTGGTGCGAATCAGGTCAGCCCAACACATCAGCCTGTTACTGCACGCCGTATTAGCTCATACCCCGTTGTTTCAAGGGGTTTATAGACTGTTTCCCAGCGGTATCTGAGGCGTTTCTGGCGATGCGTACTGAAGGGTATACGGTGTCGGCGCCATGCCCCATACATAGATGAGGCCAGTGACAACGAGGCACAAGACGATGATGCTGATGAGCGAGATATTCGTTCCGGATTGAAGGGTAACGAATCCTTTTGCCACCAACCACCCACTGGGACCCGTTTGATTTTGCAATACCGGATCGGGCCTCGCCTGTGCGCGCGATTCGAGATCCAACTGCATGCGGACCGCTTGTTCTAATTCTTTTTGAAGTTCTTCCGTGAGAGCCACCACATGCTGATTATAACTACCTGTGCCATTATGTGAAGCCATGTCCTCGACTGAAAAAGAAAAAGTATTTAAAAGGCGAAAAATAGAGAAGGCGGTGCGAAGCACCGCCTTCGTTCCGAGTTGCGCCGAGATTGCGCGTCACTGATTGGGGTCATCGATTTCGTCGAATCGTTCGATGACATCCTTTCTGTCGTTTGTGCTTCCGGCATAAGGATTCCCGGGTCCGGGGGCATGACCCCTCCAGAGGGTCGGATCGGATTTGTCGAGTTCCTTGACCGGGATGTCAGAACCCTTAACCCCTGTTGAGGCGTCGGGACCGACGGTGATGTCGTTGTCGTGCGAGCACGGACTGCTGCCCATGGGATCCTCTTGTGTGCAGGCAAAGAATCAGCTCTTTGCGTTCCGGCACTATGCCATCTTTCTAGCACTTTTCAATTTATTGTGCGACGTATGGGATACAATGAAAGCATGGCTTCCGATTTGAAAGCGCTTAAGACGCAATTTCTCGAGTACATCGAGATAGAAAAGGGGCGGAGTGTGAAGACGGTGGAGAATTACGACCGCTATCTGGAGCGTTTTTTTACTTTCGCCAAGGTGAAGTCCCCTATACAGATAACCGAACAAATGGTGCGCGAGTTCCGGGTCACACTCAATCGCTCCGCGGGCGTGAGTGGCACGATGAAGAGAAATACGCAGAACTATCACCTCATCGCACTGCGCGCTTTTCTCAAATTCTTGCGCAAGCGCGATATTGAATCGCTGAATCCAGAGCGCATAGAGCTTGCAAAGGTCGGCGGGAGAGACCTCGATCTCATCACGGCCGACGAGTTGAACCGGCTGATGAAAGGGCCATCTGGGAGCGAGCTCACAGCGCTGCGCGATCGCGCCATACTCGAACTTCTTTTCTCCACAGGGCTTCGTGTATCCGAGCTTTGCTCGTTGAACTCCGATATCGATCTTTCACGCGACGAGTTTTCCGTGCGCGGCAAGGGTGATAAGGTACGAGTGGTTTTCCTTTCATCTTCGGCAAAAAAGGCTATTGCGGAATACTTGAAGAAGCGTAGTGATATGGGCGAGGCGCTTTTTGTGAGCTACGGCAGGGGTGGCAAAACTTCCGACCGCCTCACTCCTCGTTCGGTGGAGCGCATGGTGAAGCACTATGCGGTGAAAGCGGGTATCACGCGCAAAGTCACGCCGCATGTCATTCGCCACTCGTTCGCGACTGATCTCTTGGAGAACGGCGCAGATCTTCGTTCGGTCCAAGCGCTCCTCGGTCACGCCAACATTGCAACGACGCAGGTATATACGCATGTCACCGACAGACATCTGCGAGAAGTGCACAAAGCCTTCCACGGCAAGCGACGCGCATGACTGTCTAGTGCCCTGGGATAGGCTGCGGATACACGATGCGCAAGACGTGGCGATCCTCACGGGTCACGATAGCGCGTCGTGGCAGTGTTACGCGGTACAAGTCGATCTTGTCTTCGCACACGATGTTAAATGTGTGCCACTCACCGCTACCCTTTTCTTTCGGTTTGCTAAACAATGATGCCTGACGTTCCGCAAGTATTTCTTTTATGTGTTTCATAGTACGCGACTTATCCTAGTAATACTCCGGTACTATTAGAAGACGTTTGCATGCCGCCTCCACTTACCAACCCTACATCGAATCGGATGATTTTTTCGTGAAGGGTGCTATGGTACGAGCATGAAACTTATCTCGTGGAATGTGAATGGGATACGGGCAGTACATAAAAAGGGAGAGCTTGTGCCATTTCTTGAAAAGGTGAAACCAGATATCGCCTGCTTCCAAGAGACGAAGGCAGAGGAGCACCAGAGCGAGGTGGATCTTCCCGACTACGAGGAGTATTGGAACTCTTCGACCCGCCGGAAGGGCTATGCGGGCACGGCGATATTCAGCAAGGTGAAACCCCTCTCGATCCACCTCGGGTTTCCCGAGGAAATTCTCAAGAAATACAAGCTCGCCGACGGCTACGGTGACCCAAACGAAGAAGGTAGGGTAATTTCGGCTGAATATAAGGATTTTTTTGTGGTCAACGTCTACACACCGAATGCGAAACCCGACCTCTCCCGTCTCACCCTACGCCATAAACACTGGGACCCTGCATTTTTGGCGTTTCTCAAGCAGCTGGAGAAGAAGAAACCAGTGATTTTCTGCGGCGACCTCAACGTTGCGCATACGCCGGATGATCTTGCGAACCCGGAGGCGAACGAAGGCGAGCACGGGTTCACGGAAGAAGAGCGGGAGGGCATCGACGCGCTCATCGAGGCTGGCTTTGTTGACACCTTTCGCCTCTTTACGGAGGGTAAAGGGCACTACACGTGGTGGAGCCATTTCTCGAACGCCCGGGCACGCAATATAGGTTGGAGGATTGATTACTTCTTTGTAAGTAAAACCCTTTCGTCGGAAGTACGGTCTTCGAAGATATTCCCTGAAGTGCATGGCTCCGACCATTGTCCTATTCTTTTGGACCTTGATATATAGACTTTTTCGAGAATTCGCTATCCACAGGGTGTCCTTTACACTGTCCTTTAGTCCTGTATCGTATTGGACAGGGATCTGGGGATGACCCGGTATCCTAAAAAGGTATTGCGAAGTTCTTTTCGTCTTGCAATCAGCAGGGATTACATTCTTGCGACGACATGCAAGAGGGCATTTCGCCCAGGGCTCACAGGTACACTCCACACTAAAGGCTGCGCATAGCGCGCCAAAATTTTAGGATCTCGTACCCTCCGTCGACCCCCTGAAACAAGCGCAAACCATAAGAGGCCGTTCCTACGCCTCAGCACGGGTTTTTCTTAAAAACGTGTGCCGATTCGTGGGGGCGGCCTTTTCCTTTTGATGCTCACGGACGTATGCGTTTCGGGGTCGCGTTCCCGCGAGCTCGCGGGACGCTCCCGCTCGTCCGCCTGCGCGGACTGCGCGAAGACCCCTCAACACATACGCCCGTTCGTTCAATCTGTTTTATTGGTCAAGTAATGTGGTGTTTTTTTCGTAGCTGCTCGATTTCCGCCTCCTCTTCTTCCTCCCTCCGCTCCTTCCCCGCTTCGCCGAGCTTTTTCAACTCGCCTTCGGGGAGCTTTCGCAGCTCGTCGGCGCGGCTTTCGAGGTACGCCGGGGTATTTTTCCCCGGGTCATCGAGTACCTCTTCAAGAAGTGTATGGAGGATCCAACCGATCCGTGGACCGGGCGCTTCACCAAGCTCAATGAGCCGCGCGCCGTCAAGCTTGAGCATCGAAACGGCAATGGGGTCGCGCAGTGCCTCATCCACCATCGACATATATTTTCGTAGCCGGAAAGGCTGCTCTTTCGGTCGGCCGGTACCGATGCGGTCGCAAATGCGGAGCGAGAGCAGCTCTTTGATGTGCTCGGGTCCGACATTTCGTATCGTACGGCGCACCGCCGAAAGCGTTATCTGGTCGGGGTCCGAGAAAAACATGTGCCAGCGCACGAGAGTGATGACTGTATCGAGAAGTTCGCTCGGCGTGCGCAGATCTATCATGATCGCTCGTGCGATCTTTGCTCCTGCGACCTCGTGGCCATGAAAGGTCCAGTCATTTTTTTCATCAGACCATCTCCGCGTAGAAGGTTTCCCAATATCGTGCAAGAGCGCTGCGAGCCGTACCGCAAGAGGCCATTTTTTGTCCGCCGCATGCTGCAGTGCACGGAGCGAGTGCTCGAAGACGTCGTAGGAATGCGCCTGATTTTGGGCAACCCCAATGCCGTGCTCGAGTTCGGGCACGATGTATTTCAATATCCCCAATTTCTGTGCAATGAAAAGCGCCTGCATCGGATGCTCGCTCTCTAGGATACGAACGAATTCGTCGCGCACGCGCTCTCGGGAGATCTTTTCGAGAAGTGGCGCGTCCTCTGCGATGGAAGAGGCGGTTTTTGTGTCGAGCGCGAAATCAAGTTCAGCTGCAAGGCGCACCGCGCGCAGCATCCGAAGCGCATCTTCTTTGAAACGTTCGTTCGGGTCCCCTACCGCACGTACGAGGCGTCGTTTGAGATCTTCTTTGCCGTCATGCAGATCTACTATTTCTCCACGCGCGGGTTCGTAGGCCATCGCGTTAATGGTGAAGTCGCGGCGCTTCAGATCGTCCGCGAGAGCCGTTGCCCAGCGTATCTCGTCGGGGTGTCGCGCGTTCGAGTACTTCCCTTCCTCGCGGTACGGTGTGATCTCCACAACCTTCAAACGAGGATCTTCTGACTTCGTGACGACGCCGACCGTACCGAATTTATTCTCGTAGAAGGTCTCTTCGAAAAGTTTCTGGATGTCCTCGGGTTTCGCGTTGGTGGTGATGTCCCAGTCTTTCGGCTCCCGTTCCAAAAGGAGATCCCGTACGCATCCACCCACAAGGTATGCCTCAAAGCCCGCGTCCCGCAGCGTGCCGCAAAGCGCCAGCATCTCTTGCGGAACTTGTAGTTTTGTTTCCATCAAAATATTGTAGCGCACGTTGCCCCTGCGCTCCCGGAGGGATCCTCCTTCGCCTCTCGGCTTCGGTCTGTTGACCTCGCGTCGCTCCGGCGTTCGAATCCCTCGCGCGACGCTTCGCGTCGCTCGGTCGCGTGCGCTCCCGGAGGGATTCGAACCCCCAATAGCAGTTCCGAAGACTGCCGTGATATCCGTTTCACCACGGGAGCGTACTGCAAAAGTCTACATCACTTTGTCGTGTGCGGATACGGGGAATCGGTCACAGATATTTTGCTCGCCGCCGCTCGTAAAATTCTGCGACCCCGGCTCTCGGTCGCCGTCTGCAGACGGCGACATCGTTCCGCCTTTCGATCCCCCGTCGCGCCGTGCGAAGGCACGGCGCTTATCCCGCAAATCCCCGTGGAGGAAGGATCGCGCGCAGCGCGATGTTGGGAAACCGAGAGGTTTCCCAGACGGGGGTCGGGGATTTGTGCGGATACGGGGAATCGAACCCCGATCTCGTCCTTGGCAAGGACGCGTTCTACCACTAAACC
>Ga0155143_126_pt1 | contig 74289 bp, 85 predicted proteins | sample RifCSPhighO2_01_FD_106111 | JGI IMG/M metagenome (GOLD analysis project Ga0155143, IMG submission 106111) | Candidatus Kaiserbacteria bacterium RIFCSPHIGHO2_01_FULL_55_17
ATCTCGTCCTCATTGTGCAGCGTCGCGCGGGAGACGACCGTGCCGGCCACAGAGACAGCTTTCAGGTGTGCAACAGGTGTCAAAACTCCGGTGCGGCCGACCTGCAGTACGATGTCCTCGACGACGGTCGTCACCTGCTCGGCGGGAAATTTGAATGCAATAGCGAACCGCGGCGCTTTTCCCGTATAGCCAAGTGTGTCCTCATATTTCTTTTCGTTTACTTTGAGTACAACACCGTCTATCCAGTATTCTTGATGACGACCTTTTTTCTTCCAAGATTCCCAGAAGCGGATCGCCTCGTCTATCGTTTTGGCGAACACGTGATGAGGATTTACCTTGAACCCGAGCTTTCGCATGTATTCGAGTTCTTCCGCCTGCGTTGCTGGGAATTTCTCACTCGTCTGTACGTTCGCGCTGCTGCGCTCAGTACTTCCTCGCTCATTGCTCGGTCGCGCGATGTCGTATATGAAGACGTCGAGTTTGCGCGACGCGGCAACTTTCGGATCAAGCTGGCGAATAGAGCCCGCCGCAGCATTGCGCGGGTTGGCGAACGGAGGTTCACCCTCTTTCTCTCGTGTTTTGTTGAGCGCCTCCAAGCCCTTTGAGCTCATCCACACTTCTCCTTCGACGACGATATCAATGGGGCGCGATAGCGAAAGGGGTACCGATTCAATGGTCCTGATGTTGTGCGTCACGTCCTCACCCACTACGCCATCACCGCGTGTCGCTGCCGTTTTGAGCAAACCCTTCTCATAATCGAGTACGATCTTGAGCCCATCGATCTTCAACTCGCACACATAATTTGGTGTTACGGCGCCAAACTTCGGCTTAAGGAAACGTCTGACTCGCGCATCAAATTCTCGTACTTCCTCGGGAGAGAACGCGTCATTGAACGACCATTGCGGCACCTTGTGTCGAACCTTTTTGAACTGCGGCAGGGGCTTCCCTGCGACGCGCTGCGAGGGAGAATCAGGCGCTATGATCTCCGGGTACTCTTCCTCTATTTCCGAAAGCTCATGCTTCAGAGAATCCAGCGCCTGCTGCGAAATCTCCTCTTTATCATACACGTGGTACATCGTCCTGTACCGGTTGATGGTCTTTTTGAGGCGATCGTACCGAGCCTGAACATCCTTAGGCGTCATCGCATTAGTATAGCCGTGCGCTTAGCGGTCGCCAGTACTTCAATTTATCTTTAACTCGACCGAGCGCTCAAGCGCATGTGGGCTCGTTTCCACATTTTCGCACGTCGTATTGTACCCGTCCGCATGTATCCGCATCCGTGGATTGACCTCTTGTTTTGTAACCGTCACTACCGCACAGCGGGCATTTGGCTCGTATTCATAGGTAAAGATGAATTGAGGCGACAGGTCTTGCATTGAAACTGGCACGCTCTGTCCGTCGCACGTGACATCCGCGGGGGGTGTGGAAGTCGAAAAGTGCGCATTACGGATCTCCTGATAGAGCGCACACTCGGCGGCGCTGTCGGCGGCGTAAAAAGCGAACTGCGACTCCCGACCAATGGAGGAGAGCGAAAGTCCTTTTTGCGCAAGAGAAAAGATGGACGTACCGAGCGCGAGCACAATAGAAGCGACAAGAGCAGCGAGCAGTATCGTAAAACCACGTTGCGCCGTCACTCGTTCCCTGTTGCTTGGTGTCTTGTTCATATTAATGGCGCTACCTCTTGTATCCAACGATATAGATTCGCGGAGAGCGAGATCGTGCGAATCTGGAACGAACCCGTTCTCCACACGACCTCGACCGAAATATTGACCTCATCCGGGTTGCCCGATACGAACTCCGCTCGCACCGTGCGCGTGAAGATCGAATTTTCCCACCCTTCACCGTTGGCACAATCAGTCGTCGGCATGATGCATCCCGGCCGATACCCATAGAGCTCACCGTCTGTCTGTAGCGGCGGACAAGGTCCATCTTCGGGATCGAGACACAAGCGAGTACTATCATCACGGGTGTCAACGATAAAGGGGGCGCCGGTTGTGTTCGGGATCCCTTCGAGAAGGTCGGCGTATGTGCCAAAGACATTCGTGAGAATATTGTTGTCGCGCTCATGGCGTATCGACTCGATCGCTTCCTGCGCAAGGTGAAAGGCCGTGATCTGGTCACGCGAATAGTATGCTGTTGCAAGACTTTTGGAGGTCAAGGACATAGGTGCCCCTATCGCGATCGTCAAAAGCGTTACAGCGACAAGCGTTTCGATAAGTGTAAATCCAGCTGCGAGCTGCGAGCTGCGAGCTGCGAGCTGAGAGTGTCTCCGACATTTTCTCAAAGCTCGAAGCTTACAACTTGAAGCTAAGTTCTTCATAGATCGAGTATCCGCTGCACGGCGGTAGCTTGTATCGCGAACGTTGTCTCTGTTTTCGTGCCTGACACCCCCGCAGTGCCCTTGACGGAAATGACCGCTTTCGGTTGTGTCGTATCACCGGGCATAGTGCCGATGACATAAAAGGTAAGGCTCTCAATGCGTACGCTCGGTGCTGTGATCGCGCGAAAATCCGTTCCATTCTCCGATTTGCAGAGACGTCCCTCTTCGCACGATACCCCGCTTGGATCAAATATATATGTCCATCGCTCCAAAGGGTCGCAGCTACTCTCACAAAACGGCTTGAATGTGAATGTCGTACTGCCTCCGGTGCAATCATCCGGATCCCCGGAGTTCCCGCTGCAGCCGCTTGAGCCATCGTAATCGGTCCCCATGCGGATTGCGCGTACCATTCCGTCGAGCGCAATGTTGAGGTTGCTCATCACCGACTGCAGCGCCTGTGCCTTGCGATTCGCGCTGACGAGGGCGAGCAGTGTAACGGTAGACACAAGCATGACGATCGCGAACAACCCGACCGAGACGATCATCTCTACGAGCGTAAATCCTCTCTTGTCCCTTGTTCCCTGTGCTCTACTCTTCTTCATACTCACTGTATGGCTATCTGCCCCGAGATCTCCACAATAACACTCTTCTCGTCGCCCCGCGGCGATTTGAGAACGACGCGCGCGCTTTCCTGGAGCGCAGCGGGCGTGACAATGCCGGAAACGCCGTTCGCACTGATGAATGCATCGGGCTCCGGACGTTTGAAGATGATATCGAGTCTGTCCACCGAAGTGCACGTCGCCGCATCCGCACCTGCTGGTGCACACAACTTATCGATGTAGTAGCCACGTCCGATGGTGCTGGATTCTATGGTCTCATTTTGGTTCTCTTCGTAGAGCCCGTTCCCACCCGATGGATTAGCGTCCGCAAAAAACACGTACGTTATCGGATCGTTCTTCGAGAAGTGCAGTCCATACCCGACCCTGAAATTCGTCGCTCCGAAACGATGCACCGATATGCCGTACACCTGGGCCTGCCGGATCGAGAGTGCGATGTCATACGCCAGGTTCTCAAGCAAGAAGACCCCGCCGAACCGATTGTTGTTCACGAGCACGACCCCCGATATCACGACGATGATCGCGGTAACGACCATGAGCTCCATCAGCGAAAATCCACCCATGCGGTGAGATCGACGACGGTTCCGTGCATTTGCATGAGCCATACGATGAATGTTGCGGCGACCAAAAAAGGTCCGAATGGTACCTCGCTTTTCATTGTATACCCCGCTCCCCCTTTTCCACCCACGATTCTGTGCAAAAGCTGGTACCGAGAAAGGAGGAGCAGCAAAATGCTTACTACCGCTCCGAGGATGAAGGCGAGCATGAGCGCTTGGAAGCCATTAACAAGTCCCAAGAGCCATCCCATCAGGAGCGCGAATTTTACGTCGCCAAATCCCATCCACGTACCGCGTGAGAAGTACCAAAAAGAAAAAAGTGGTACGGCGATAACGGGGCCGCTGAGGAGTAGAAGTACGAAAGAATATCCTGATACCGGCTCGTACAGGAGCGAGCTGCAGAGGGCGAGCGCCGCGCATATGTAGACCCACGCATCGGGAATGATGGTGTGGTGGAGATCGTAGACCGCTATCGCGATGAGAAGGCCCGCGATAGGAAGTGCGAGAAGCTGCTGCGAGAGGGATACGGGAGCAGCGCCTATGAGCGCAAAGATGGCTCCGGTAACGAGTTCAACAAGCGGATACTGCAAAGAAATGGATTTCCCGCATGAGCGACAGCGGCCACGCAACACTATCCACGAGAGAACGGGGACAAGATCGTACCATGCTATCTGGCGCTTGCATGATTCACACGCGCTTCTGCCGGTGAGCGACCGACTCCCCCAGCGGAGGGTGAGCACGTTGAGGAAACTTCCGATAAGAAGCCCAAATATGCCAAAGAACGATGCCTCAAGCATCGTCGAAGTATACCCCGCGAGATAGCTTACTCATCTCATGGGGTGTAAGTCTACGAAACCCTACGGGCCTGTCCTGTACGTGCACTCGGCACTGTCGCAAGCGGTCGCACCAAGTTCGGGGTTGCCCGCTGCATCATTGCATGCGTCTTCAGCATTCGACGTTCCTTCGAGAGCCGCCCCAACACAGTACGACGTCGAGCCGCTCGCCGCAGAGCTGATGTAGTAGTAATCCTTATCGTTCGAAGGATCGTCGGGAAGCGTGGAAATAAAGTCGCCAGTCACGAGACCCGCAAGAGCCGTCTGCACGTTGGCAACTGCCGCGCTATCCGGATACGAATTATTGACGTCGTAGTAGAGGGCAAGCGCGAGCTGGAGTTGCTTGATGTCGGAGATGCGCCTCGCATCTCTCCCCTTCTGCCGAGCACCGTTGAGGGAAGCGAGCACGACCGAAGAGAGGATACCAATAATGGCAATAACAACGAGGAGCTCCATCAGTGTGAAGCCCCTCGTCACCTTCATATCGACCTGTTTAAGCACTACGAGACCAGTCAGCTGCATTAGTTCGGTGTCGCTTCCGTTGCTGTAGTGCACCCAGATTCAGTGCACGTGATAACCGCCAGATCCGCATGACTCTCCCCGACGAGCGTGAATCCGTTCGTGGTATTGGGACCAGAAACATCATTCCCGCAACCAGTACCAGCACCTTGAGCTTCAGTGACGCCATCATCATTGCAGTAAATCCACCCCTGCGGAAGGGCCACGAACAACGTTTGGCTCCCTGCGCACACAGGAGCCAATGCAGCAGTATTTGTCTCTGCCGGAATCGCTGGCTGCAACGCCACTGTCTCATTGATGCAGACTGCCATCCCCGTCTGGATGCTGCGCAGCGACTGCTGGGCAGAAGCGATACGAGCCTTGCCACGGGCAGACCCGAGGGAGGCCAAGATTACAGAAGCCAAAATACCAATAATCGCAATAACTACGAGTAATTCAATAAGCGTAAAACCTCTAGTTCTATTCATGCGAACAATTATACCTAAGTCCTCGCACCTTCAAGGAGGGGGTGTGGATAGCCGAAAAGCTAGAATCCGGCGGCTATGTTGTAGATGGGGAGGAGCACCGAGGCCAAGAGCACCGAGACGCCCACCGCAAGCGTGACTATCATGAAGGGCTCGATGAGCCCCACGAGTGTGTCTACGGCGTTGTTGACCTCGCGGCGGTAAAATTTCGCCATCGTCTCCAAGACCTGCGCCATGTTGCCCGTCTCCTCTCCGACCTTGATCATTGCAATGACAATACCCGGTATTTCCGGGTGTTTCCGCAACGCCTCCGAAACAGGCAAGCCGCCCTTCACGTCCACGGCAGCCGCACCGATCACTTTCTCGTATACCGGATCGCCGACGACAGAGCTCGTCACTTCGAGGCCGCGAAGGATCTGCACACCGCTTTTGAGCATGGTCGCGAGATTGTCGGCAAGACGGGAAAGGAAGAGTTTCTGGAAGATAGTGCCCACCGCCGGTATCTGCAGACGCGCACGACTAAACATTTCGCGGCCCGTCTCTGTGCGATAAAAGCGGTAGAGGAAGACACCGGATACCACGAGGAGCGCTATGACGAGGAGTATGTAGTGGGTGAGGAAGTTGCTGATGCCGATGACGATCTTAGTATAGATGGGTATTTCCTGTCCGACCTCGTCGAGGAGCTTCGCGAGATTCGGGATGACAAGCGTCATCATGAGCGTCATCACGACAAGAAAGGTCGTGATAATGAAGGCCGGATAAATGAGGGCGTTTTTCGCCTTTTGCGTTATCTCGTAGTTGCGGTCGAGGTAATCAGCGAGGAATGCGAACGTTTCATCGAGCTTGCCCGCCTCTTCCCCTGCACGCACCATGTTGACATAGAAGGGCGAGAATACATCGGGATGGTGTGAAAGCGCCGTCGAAATGCTCGAACCGCTCTGGACGTCGTTGGCGATGGCGGTGAGTTTTTCGCCGAGCTTGTGCGTACGCGCCTCCGATGCGAGGAGCCGAAAGGCACGCAGCGCAGAGACCTGCGCCTCGAAAAGCGTCGTGACCTGGCGGCTCACCATGACGATGTCCGCGTTCGTGACCCGTTCGAATATCGAAATGCGGCTCAGCGCGTTTATCCTGGTCTCCACTGGCTCGATCTTCGAGATAACGAGGCCGCGCCGCTGAAGGGCAGCGATGGCAACATCGATATTGACGGCATCAACGGTGCCTTGCCTCTCGGCTCCTTCAGCGTCCACCGCTCTGTAAGAAAACAATGCCATGCCCGGTTAGTAGAATGTGCCTTTGCGGCAGACGCCTGCCGGCTGCCGCGGCGTGAGCGACCAATTCTCACTTGCTGCGCTTTTGATCTCTCGGTTATTTGTTTTCATAGTTTGTGTGAGCCTAAGGCACATTTCACTACCGGGCCATGCCTTAGAGAAGCTTTTGCAGCACGTTGGGATTCAAGGAGTATTGGTAGGCGGTCTCAACGGTTATCTCCCCACGCGCGACGAGCTCTGCGAGGGAGCGGTTCATATCGATCATGCCTTCCGATGAGCTGGTCTCGATGACGGTTGGGACCTCGTGTGTGCGCTTTTCACGGATGAGGTTGGAAATTGCCATGTTATTGATGAGAAGTTCGTATGCCGGAATGAGGCCTCCCGAAATACGCGGAACGAGACGCTGCGAAAAAATACCTGCGAGCGATGCGGCAAGCTGAAGGCGGATCTGGTCTTGTTGGGTAGCCGGAAAAGTATCGATGATGCGATCGATGGTCTGCGAGGCGTTGTTCGTATGCAGTGTCGAGAAGACAAGGTGGCCCGTCTCCGCAGCAGTGACCGCGGCCGCCATAGTCTCTGGCCCGCGCATTTCTCCGACGAGAAGAACGTCGATGTCCTGCCGAAACGCCGCTTGGAGCGCTGTGGCAAAATCTTTCGTGTCGATGTGCACCTCCCGTTGATCAATGAGCGACTGTTTGGGCTCAAAGATGTACTCTATCGGATCCTCGATGGTGACGATGTGCTCCATGCGCTCGGTGTTCACGAGCTCCGTGAGTGCGGCAAGTGTCGTGGTTTTCCCTTGCCCTACGGGACCAACGACGAGAAAAAAGCCCTGTGTCTTGCGCGCGAACGTCGTAAGTATCTCCGGCAAGTTCAGCTCCTGAATCGTGTGTATGGTCCTCGGGATGAGCCGCATCGCGATCGCGGCGCTTCCGCGCTGAAAGAACGCGTTGCAGCGAAATCGCATTTTTTCTTCGCTTTCATAGGCAAAATCGAGCTCTTGCTCTGCGAGGAACCGCTTTTCCTGTTCGGGCGAGAGCAGCACTTTCAGAAAGCCCAGCGTATCCTCCGGCGTAAGAACGGGTTCTCTGAGCATCGGGGCGAGTGCGCCTGAGACGCGGATGGTGGGATGGGCACCCGCCGAGAGGTGAAGGTCGCTTCCTCCCTCATGCGAGAGGACGTTAATGTACTTCTTTAAGGTCGCCGCGTACTCCATCACCATAAGTATCAGGCATAAGCTACAACTCTCAAATACATCATCCGTGCATAAGTGCGATACCTCGGCCTTACGCGGCGGGTGATGTCTTTCGCTTTCCGATCTCTTCTCCCACTACAGCGACGACCTCCGACGGTATCATGGTCGCTTTTACGATATAGCGGTGCGTGCCTAAGGCTTCCGCACGCGCCTTCTCCGCGTCATCGCTCTGATTGGTAAGCGCGATGCGAGCAGCGTTGGGCGCCAAGTGGCTGCGTGCAAGTTCTTCGAGGAATGAGAACCCGTCGCGCTCCGGCATGGTGAGATCGAAGATGATCGCATCGGCCGCGAATCCGGACTTTAATGCCGCGAGCGCAGTATCCACCGACAAGCAGGACTGCACGTTGTATCCCGCTGCAGAAAATTTCGTGCCATACAGATCGGCCAAGAACTTGTCGTCGTCCACGAAAATCACATTGCCTTTTTGGGTCTCGCTCATGGGTTTCTTATGACCTTCTCTTCAGGTACCACTTCAGCAGGAGGTCCTGCAGGTGTTTTTTTCGGCTCTTCCTCATCCGCAAGCATCAGCGCCGCCAGTGAATGGATCTCCGAGAATGGGATCGACTTGTTGAAGGCCTTCAAGAGTGCGTCTTCACGCATTGTAAGCATGCCTTGTTCGCGCGCCTTCTTCCAAATATGAGATTCGATCGGACTCGTAAGAATGATGTGCTCTATCTCCGGATTTATCTGCATCACCTCGAATACTGCCATGCGCCCCCGGAGCCCAGTAGGTGAGGTGGGGGTGGGGGTTGGTTCCCACACCTTTTCGGGGATCTTGAAGCGGTATTTCGCCGGCAGGGCAGAGAATTCCGCATCGATTGACTTCCGATCGCTCGGCGAGATCTCCACTTCCTTGCCGCTCCCTTCAGAAAGCGTCCTCACGAGACGCTGCGCGATTGACACGATCAGTACGGGAGGAATGAGGTACGGCTCGACCCCCATGTCGATAAGGCGCGGAATCGTGCCTACGGCATCGTTCGTGTGGATCGTCGAGAGCACAAGGTGGCCGGTGAGTGCTGCTTGGATCGCGAGCTTTGCCGTTTCGCCGTCGCGGATCTCGCCCACCATGATGACGTCCGGGTCCTGGCGGAGTGTTGTGCGCAAACCCGTCGCGAAGGTGTATCCGATCTCCGGACGCACCTGCGATTGCGTCACGCCTTCGACATAGTACTCGATCGGGTCCTCGAGCGAGAGTACGTTCTTGTGCTCGCGGTCTACCTCGGCGAGCATCGAGTACAGTGTCGTTGATTTACCGCTCCCCGTCGGTCCCGAGATGAGAATGAGGCCATGCGGTCGCTGTGCCGCCTCGCGCATGATCCCCAAATTCCGCTCGGTCAGCCCTATCTTGTCGAGCGGAATGAACCCTTGATCGCGATCAAGAATACGTATCACGATCTTCTCCCCGTTGTAGGAAGGAAAGGTGGACACACGGAAGTCAATGGCGCGGCCTTCGATAGAAGCAGAGAAACGACCGTCTTGTGGTTTGCGTTGCTCATCAAGCCGTATCGAGGCAAGCACTTTGACTCTGGCGATGAGCGGCCGCAGTGTCGTAATGGGCAGAATGACACTCGTGTGGAGTTCGCCGTCGACGCGGTAGCGCACGCGCACGCCGTGCGTCTGCGGTTCGATATGGATATCGGACGCTTTGCCGTCGATGGCGTATCGGAGGATGGTCGAGACGATCTTTATGGTCGGTGCATCTTCTTGAATATTCTTCCCGAGTCCCTCGCCGGTTGGCATGATCGAGGGATCACTGAGATCCAAGACGGCGGTCTCGCTCTCCGCGACACGTTTCTCCTTCCCCTTGCCGCCTTCCCTCTCCTTTTCTTCGGAGCGAAGATCGATTATCGCGCGCTCGACCTCTCCACCTATACCTCTGTACATTGAAAGAATGCTTTCAAAATCCTGTTGAGAGAGCTGATACACCTTGAACGGCATGCCCGTGCTGCGCGCAATGAAATTCAGTGCGTCAAATCCCCTGATATCCTCGGGATCGGTCATCCCAACCTCTAAGACACCGTCCACTACTCCAAGTGGCGCAAGCTTATAGTGCTCCGCGGATTCCTGCGGGATATAGCGGAGTACTTCGTAGGGCACCTTACTATCTCCCAGAGCGCGTGCCGGAACGCTCAGGGAAGTATTGTTCCCGGGGGACGCGGTAGTTTGTGTTGCGGGCGTTGGCATACCTCCCTCGGCTCAACGTCGCGGCGTAAAAAGCTTGTTGCCGACCGTCGAGCTTGTTGCGGAAACACCAAGCGGCGCGAACGGATTCGGGCGCCCGATCGGTTCGGGGATGATCTGCGTGCCAAAATCTTGCAGTAGGATGAACGCCGGGTCCGAAAAGATAGTGCCGCTCAACGTTACACTGCGCAACTGCAAGAGCGTGTCCACGAGAGCTTTGTCTGCAGGACCTCCCTCGACGCGTTCGGTGGTAAGGAGCGAATCCGATGGCGTCTCTGCAGAGAAACCCCACCACACGCCGATGGCGATGAGTGCGCCGCCTGCGATGAATAGGTACGTTTTATATTTTGAGAAAAAGCCCATACGCATTATTTGAGCCAGTAGGTCCTGACCGTAAGATCAAAGCGGTAGGTTGGTTCACCCGACTGGGGTCCGCCCCCACCTAGGCCCAGGGACACAAGATCGACGATACGCAGACTCCTCTCGAGGTCTTGCAAGAACCCCCTGAAATCTTCATAGGTACCGGCCGTCGTGAACTTGAGCGTGAGAGAATTGTGCTTCTGTTTTCCTGCCCCGATCGAGCCGATCGCACCGCGTTCTCCCTCCTCTGCGGGGTTCGAAAAGGAGATGTTCTGCAGCGACATTCGATGCCTCCCTGCAAGGTTGTCGAGGTCGAGTATGAGGCGCACATTGTCCACGTGATCGGGAAGGAGCTTGTGAAGACGGTCGAGGTCCGCGGGGTTGAATTCATTGAAGCGCGAGAGGAGCGATTGTTTGAGAGCTTGCAGTTCCGCCGCCTTATCGAGTGCCTGATCGTACGCGCTGATCTCTTTTTCCAGCGCACGGGCGCTATCATACGTGGGCTGCGTATAGAAAAAGAGTATTGCGCCTGCAATGCCGATCCCCACGAATGAGAAAAACATTTTTATCATAGGCCGACTTCGCTCCCGGGAGCTTCCGAGGGAGTCTGTTGCGTGGGCTGCTGCTCACCTTCAAGGGGGGGTGGGCCGAAGGGAGACTCCCCCTCTGTGGGAATGGCGGCCGCAGCTGCCCCCACGAGGCGAACGTAGTTAACCGAAGGTGAGTCAAGAATAGCCGAGAGATTGAAGTGGACGCCGTCAATCTGCCGATTGATGTTCGAGAAAATGGGACTTGTCAACGCGCCGCTTTTTGAGAACAGATCTGCCTGCACCGCTATCGCATTCACGCTCGCGGCAACACCGGCCATATTGATCGTTATGTCCTCAATATTAGATGCATTGAGATCAAGAGAATTGAAAGCGATTGTTTTGATCGTACCTTGCTCGAGCGTTTGGAAAAACGCTGAAGGAGAAAGGTGTTTGTTGAGGAGCTCGCTTGCCGTGCGCATGCGGTCGTCGAGACGTGTTAGTTCATTAATGAGCGCGGGTTCGAAGGCGGCTTTCGCGCGTTCGAGTTGGTCGACTTTTGATGCGGCGCTTGATTGAAGATATCCGCTGTAGAGAAATACGCCGACGGCGAGCGCGCTCGAGGCCACGAAGAGAACAATCGAGATGAGTACGAGGAGGTCTGCAAGACCTCTCCTGTCCCCGGGGCGAACGCCCATGCCGACGGACGCCTCGTGTGGAATGAAGCTTTGCGGAGGTGCACTGGTGTTGGGCATAGACTAAGTTTTCTTGAGTGTGCGGAGGACGAGCCCGACTGAAACCGAAAATCCGGGCCCGATTTCCCGCAACACGTCTGCAAGAAATGCGGGAGCCTCTGTGCGAGCAAAAGGATCAGCCACTTCCACGTTCACGCTGAGTGATGCCTTTGCGTGGGCAGAGAGACCGGGGAGCGATGCGCCACCGCCCGTCAGAACGACGTGCGATACGTTCTTATTGTATCGCTGCCCGTAGCTCAATAGTACCCGATTAATCTCGGAAAAGAGGCGCGAGAGTGTTGATAACAACGCCGTCTTGATACGGTCGTTCTCATCGGTGGAGTAGGCGGTCGAATCCTGGAGTCCCCGTTCGCGCTTCACGCGTTCGGCTTTCTCGAATTCCCAGTTGAGAGAGCGTCCCAGGGTCTCGGTCATCTGCTGCCCGCCGCTCGAGATGAGATGCGTGAGCCGCACGATCCCCCGCTCGACAATGTAGAGCTTCGTGGTAGAAGCCCCAATGTCGACGATTAAGACGGGTGCTAGCCCGTGCGAGAGCGAGGAACGGACCGTCCCGAAGATCTCTATCTCATAGAAATCGGCATGGATACCGGCGGTAGCCATCACCATTTGGAGCGCACTCACCGCATTATTATGGATCGCCACGAGAAGTACCTCCTGCCCTTGTGGCTTTGGGGATGTCGGCTGTATGCGATCGAGCGCACTGTGCTCCATCTCGTCGTGCGGAATGACGAACCAATCAAGCGAGACTTCGGAAACAGGAACGGGGATGTACTTACGCGCTTCTATAGGCACCATGCGCTTCAAAGTCGCCTCATCGACCTTCGGGAAGTTGAGGACCGAGATGAGACTCGCCGAAAAGGGAACGGACACGCCGCCCACACGTGCGGTCACGTTCGCCTCTTTCATGAGATCGGTGAGCGCTTCTGCGGTCTTTTCGGGCGAAAGTTTCACCGTCTTTCCGACCGGCTGCCCGCCGTATGGCCCGAGCGCAATCTCACCATACGTCTCGAGAACTGCGGCGCCATGCGATGCACGCAGTTGCACTATTTTTGCCGAGCTCGTTCCAATATCTATCCCTAGGAAACTCCCCTCCTTACCCCCGCCGAACGTGGAGGCGATCCCTTGCACCCAGTTCGAGAGCGAGAATGCCATCCAAGAAATTATATCATGCGATCCCGTCAATCTTCGCGGCTACGATGAAATCGTTCTCCGATAATCCGCCGATAGCATGCGTCGAAAGCGTAACGCCGACCCTTCCCCAGCCAACAGAGAGATCGGGATGGTGACCTTCGCTCTCTGCAATGGGAGTAATTTTGTTCGCAAAATCCATCGCCTCCTGATAATTCTTGAACTTTAGTTCTTTTGAGATGTTTTTTGTGTCTCCTGAAAGTTTCCAACCTTTCAATTCAAGCAAAAGTTCCTCCGCTTCCTCCCTCAAGAGGGGCAACGCCCCTCCCTCGCAAGGAACACAACGCTTCTCGGCAAGGGCCATGGCACGATTGTAGCATCGGGCTTGAGACCCCCTTGCGCATAAAGTATTCAACGAGGCTACTGCGTCTCTCCTTCCGCTGGAACGACGCGATCGGCAGCATATATCAAAGATTCAGGGATTGTGACGCCGATCTTCTTCGCGACCCCGAGATCGATAAAGAGGATGTTCTTTCTCGGGAATTCAATCGGTATGTCCGACGGTTTCGCACCGCGAAATATCCTGTCGGCCATTGTAGCGGCCTGCTTGCCGCTCGCGATGAGGTCTAGATTGTACGCGAGTAGCCCGCCGTCACCCACGTTCAAAAGCATGGTCGGGATCTTCTCCCGGATACCAAGGTCTGCAATGACTTTATTGACGGGCGGAGCCGTGATGGGAGGATCGGGGATGGTCATAAGTGCGTCGACAGCGCCGCTTTTAATGGTTGCGGCGACTTCCTTCGCTCCGGCCTCCGCCGAGACGGCAAGCGGCACTTCGTAGGTCAGGATCTCGATGCCGAGGCCCGCTCCCCCTTCCCTCAACGCCGCCAGGGTTGCTTCGCGGGCGTTGGATGACGTCCCCTTAGAAATGAAGACACCGACTTTCTTCGCCTTCGGATTGATCTGCTTGAGGAACTCGAGCTTCTTTATGGATATCGCGGTGTCATCGGGCACGAGACCGGTCGCGTTGTTGCCGGACGAGCGATAGCTCGCGACGGTCCCGTCGCTCAGCACGGTGACCCCGTTCGTGAACACCACCGGAATGTCATCCCTCGCCGCCGCTTTCGTTTCCGGAACGACGACTTTTGCCGCGGACGAGGTCATCACGAAGAGCATGTCGACGTTTTGCGCGATGAATGCACGTGTGATGTCGCGCACCTTTTCAGGATCTCCTTCCGAAAATTGGTACTCGTACGTTATATCCGTACCTTCCACATACCCGAGCTCCGTCATACCCTGTTTGAAACCCTCATAGACGGAGTCCAATCCCTTCGTGTGCTGCACGACCCCGACGCGTAACGGTTCCGTACGCACTGTCTCCGCTGGCGCATGCGTCTTTGGCAGTAAATAGAAAGCTACGGCGAGGACCAGTGCGCCGACGACAACGACGATGCCGAGCGACACGTTGCGCGACATGCCGCTGGTACCGCCACCGGGCGACACCGTCGACACTGGCTCGGGGGACTGACCTGGAGGCATATGTGGACATAGTACAGCAAACAAGTATGTCCAGTTTCGAGGCTGTGGATAGGGTGGCAAGCCAGAGAGTCATGGCACAATTGCAATATTATGGGGGTCCGAGATTTTCTCCGGGAAGCGCTCGACACGATCCTCCCGAGGCGGGGACGCAGAGTACGTACCGAAAAGAGAACACTGGAAGACATTCCCCTCTCACCCCAGCCGCACGATCTTCTCGGCGTTCGTATCACGACCCTCATGGACTACCGAAGCCCGGCGGTTGAAGATCTCATCCACTCGCTTAAATACGATGGCTCAACGCGCGCTGCAGAACTCGCTGCATCAGTACTTGCCGATTACCTGCACGAGGAGATCGCCTCGTCCCGTACTTTCAGTGCGCGAAAGGTATTGCTCGTGCCGATTCCTTTGCACGCAAGCCGTGCCCGTGAAAGGGGGTGGAATCAGGTAGAGTTGGTCTTGCGCGCGCTCCCGGTGGAATTCCGCGACGGCACACGAGCAGTGTTCGCGCCCCATGCACTCGCGCGCACGAGAGCCACAAAACCGCAAACGCGTCTGCCGCGCTCGGAGCGTCTCTCGAACGTCGCGGGGGCATTTGCGGTACCGAATGAGGACTCTGTGCGAAACGTCCATGTCTTCCTCATAGATGATGTAACGACGACGGGTGCCACGCTCGCGAACGCCGCGACGCCGCTTCGCCGCGCCGGTGCGAACGTCACCCTGCTCGCACTTGCGCGGGCGTAATGTCCACCTTGCCGAGATCAGGGATAGCTCTATTCCTCGTCAAAGGCTGAGTCGTCTTCGTACCTGTTTTGCGCAATCGAGAGCATCGAGTCGGAGAAGGTGATGCCCGCTTCTCGGGCACGGCCAAGGTGGATGGAAAGAATACCCTTTTGCGCATACTCGACCGGAATGTCGGATGGACGAACCCCTTTAAATATCTTGTCAGCCATGACCGCAAGCTGGGCACCCGATTCGAGCGTACCGTTGGAAAAGGTGAAGTGACCCCCGCGCGGGATATCTTCATAGTTGGTCGCCATTGGGATGCCAAGTCGTATCGCAAGATTGGATTCTCCTTCTTCTTGGGTAACGTAATAGTGGCCGCCGACGTGCATGAGCGCATCGATGTCACCCTTCTGTATCGTCGCGGCGATACGATGGAACTCCGCCTCCGCCTGAGGGGGAGGCACGTCCGTGGTGTACTCCACGATCTCGATGCCGAATTTAGGCGCCTGCTGCTTCACCTCAGCGTAGTATTCGCTGGCAACCGCGGGAATCTGGAATCCTTCAGCGAAAACGCCGAGCTTTTTCGCGTTTGGACTGATCTGTTTCAAGAATTCAAAATGCTTTCCAATTATCTCGATAAGGTTCGTCGCGACGCCAGCCGCGTTGTTGCCCGAAGAGTCGAACGACTGGATCAATCCGTAGGAGACCGGCTCGTGTAAGCGCGAGATAAAAAGAAGCGGAATATCAGTGCGCTCAAGTTCCTCCAAAAGGTCAAGTGCAATCTTTGCCTGTACCTCAAAATTTGTGTAAATGAGATCAATATCTTGGGCAACAAATTCGCGCACTGCTTTTTGAGTATTTGGTGCAAGGTCGGGGCCGGGTATCACTTGCTGTTCGATGTATTCAACGTCGGCGTACCCAAGATCCTCTAACTTCGCCTTGAACCCAACGTCTGCCTCTTTCACCTGCAAGAGCGAAATAATGCCTATTTTCTTCGGCTCCGAAACACTCGCGGGAGACGCGCCCATCCAGTACAGGAGTGCGAGGGCGCACACGACAGCCGCCAACACTCCGACGAGAAACGCGAGAGGGAGCGGCCCTTCGAGGAACCCGGAGTGCATCTTCTGCGCATGTACTTCTTCGTGAGACGGTTCGGGTGTACCGGGTGGCATAGACACCTCCATTGTAAGGCTCTCGGGTGTCTTGCCTAGCACAAGCTGTGCATAGCACTTACACCGCCCTCAAAAAGATCGAGAACGTCGTCCCTTTGTCTTCCTCTGTTTCGAAGGAGATCCGTCCCCCATGCTGCTGAATGATGTTCCTCGCGACGTAGAGTCCGAGACCGCTCCCGTCCGTGTGGTAGGACAGAGCCTTCTGTGACCTGAAAAACTTCGTGAACACGCGTTCACGGTCTCCTGCCGGGATGCCGATGCCGGTATCGCTTACTGTCACGCGCGCATCACCGCCCTCCTTTTCCATGCGCACCCTCACCGAGCCCCCTGCGGGAGTGTACTTGATGGCGTTGTCTATGATGTTGTCGAAAACGAATTCCATTTTACTCGCGTCGATCGCCACGGGCGGTAGGTCTTCAGCGATCTCCGCTCTCAAATGTATGTTCTTCTTAAGCGCCTCCTTCTGCAAAGTAGTCATCACGCGTTCAAGTAGGGGAGCAAGAGACTGCACCTCCGTTTTGATGCCAAAGCGCCCCTCTTCGATGCGCGTCACGTTGAGAAGATCGTTCACAAGGCCGACCATGCCGTGGATGGCGTTCAGACCACGTTCAACCAACTCTTTTTGTGCAGTGCCCAAGGCACCCTTTGCTCCCGAAAGGAGCGTCTCGGCTGCCCATGCCATGCCGGTAAGCGGCGTGCGCAGTTGATGGGCGGCGATAGAAACGAACTCCCGCTTCGTTCGATCCATGACGAATTCGCGCGTGATGTCCTGGAACGTCAAGATACAACCAAGCTGTATGTTCGCTCCTTCTCGAATGCGACCGGAGACAAGGTTTACGATATGCTCTCCCCCACCCAAGTCGTTCATGCGGAGATCGTTCTTACTGTAGACCGGACCCTCGATCACTGTCCCGTGTTGCGGGCAGTATTCGGCCACGGCGACCTCATGATCACCGTCGTTGAGCGTTATGATCTCTTGTATCGGCTTTCCCAGCACATCGTCGGAGTGTCGCCCTGTGAGCGTCTCGGCGGCTTTGTTGAAGAGGATGATGTTGTTGTCGAGATCCACTGCGATCACCGCATTCGTGATCCCGGAGAGAATGATGCTTAGTTTATTCCTCTCTGCCGAAACGATCTCCTCCTCATGCTTCAGGGAGCGCATCGTATTTCCGATGGTCTCCGCCATCGTGTTGAAGCTCTTGCCCAGCGCACCGATCTCATCCCTGCGCTCGACAGGAGCACGGTACTCGAGGTTCCCTCTTCCAAACTCTTGAGTCGCTTGATGTAAGAGCTCGATGGGATGCGAGATCCTTCCCGCGAAGAAAACGGCGGTGAGAGCCGCGAGGATCACGGCCGCGAACGAGATGATGATGGAAAAAATAGCCGCCTCGCGCGCCCCGCCATAGATCACATCGAATGGCTGTTCGGCGATGACGAACCAGTTAATGCGCGGGGAGGTTGACGTGCGCGAATCAAACAACTCTATCGACATCGGGTGTGCGGAACCAAGCACATCCAACCCCTGCTCATTCGTATAGCGACTGGAAATTCCGGCCGTTTCCGGAGCTTCCACGACGCTTCTCACCGTAGGCAGATCAGAGAGGTCCCGCTCACCCAGCACGTATGAGAGATCAGGATGCGCGATGACGATGCCCTTTTCGTTGACGATGTAGACACGCCCGGGACGGCCCACGATATCGGAGATCTCCGATACCACGGACGGCATCACCCGAGCATCCACCTCGGCGAACACCGCACCGGCGAATTCTCCGTGTGCGTTCTCGATCCGAATACCAAGGTCGAAGAGCGGACGGCCGCTTTGCACGAGAACTTGTCCGATGTAGATACTGCGTTCCCGAACTGCCTCGAACGCGGGCGTATCCGCCCACGAGCGGAGGTCATTGTCGGTAATGACAAGGAGCCTGTTCTTCCGTGCGACTTCTTTACCATTCGTATCGACAACGGAAATATCGGAGAAGTTCTCGCTCCGGAACATGATATTTTCAAGAATGCCTTCCGCAACGTCGGGTTCTATGGGAAATTCCGGCTGGTAGAGCGCCGCGACGTTATCCAGTATCCGTAGCTGTGACACCATGAACGACTTGATCTCCGCCGAGGCTGTTGCTGCAAGCTGCTCACCGAGCTTCGCCGCGTCGGCGTTCAGTGTCTTTTGAAAACGATTCAGGGTAACGAGCGAGACCACGAGGAGCGGCACGAGCGAAACGCCCGTGAGGAGGACGATGAACTTCGTGTGGAGCCGTACTCCCCTCGTGGTGCGAGAAAACAGGTTCATGCTCACTCTCCTTCGATGATGCGATGCGCCTTAAGAAGGAACGACTCCGGAACGGTGACTCCGATCTTGCGTGCCGTATCGAGGTTCACCGTGAGATAGAAGCGCGTTGCTTCTTCCACCGGAATCTCGGAGGGGCTAGCCCCGCGAAGGATAAGCTCCGCGATGCGCGCCGCCGCCTCGCCGATATCACCGTAATTAGTGCCATAGCTCATGAGGGCTCCCCGCTCCGTATCTCCCTCATTGGTGCCAACCAAGGGCACCTTGTGCTCGAGCGCGAGGGCAACGGCATCGTTGAACCCACCGGCTCCAATAGAATCCGAGGGCCGCAGGATCGCATCCCCCTGCCTGAACGGATACGTGCGCAAAAATTCGACAAAGCCCGCAACGTCAGGGATCTGTCGCTCGACGAGCATGAGACCGAGCGAAGAAGCGATTTCTCGTAATGCGGCGGCCCCCGAGGTCTTCTCATCGTTCCATGGGTGCACGACCCGCGTGATGCTCGGAAGCATTTCGTGGAGAAGTTCGAGTCGCTTCGACGCGGTGAGATTGCTCGCGGGCGTGATCCCTGTGATGTTCCCGCCCGGATGCTGCATGCTCTCGACAAACCCGCTGCCTACCGGATCCGAAACGACCGCAAACACGATCGGGGCATCGATCTCCAGATCTTCGGCCGCCTCTTTCGCCGCACGCGTTGCAAGAACGCCCATCGTGTATACGAGATCGGGTCTCTGCTCAAGAAGCTGTCCGATATTCCTCTTGGTCGATGCGAGATCGGTGGAGACTTCCGTTATGACGTATCGCACATTCTCGCCGTCGCGATACCCGAGTTCCTCCATTCGGGTGCGAAAGCGGATCCACGCGGTGTCGAGTGAGGGAGGATTCCGAACAACAATAACGACCGGCATGGGTTCCTCCTGCGGCACATTTTCAACGGCACCGAAGAAAAGGTATGCAACAACAATGAGCGCGACCGCGAGGAATCCTGCAAGCGCCGCGAGTATCTGCATTTTCATACGACGTACCCAGTATACGCCGACTTCTACACGGGATGTGCAGTTTTACACAGCGCGGCAATGCGGCTGTTAGAGATAGATCATGTACCCCTTGGAAGTCTTTTCTACCGTCGGAGCCGTGGCCTCGTGAGATGACAGTGCATGACCCTCCAGAAGTTCTTCAATGGCTCCGGAGATCTCATCGAGCGAAAAATCCGCCTTCACGAGATACGCGACAACCCCAAGTTTCTTTGCCTTTTCTTTGTCCGAATCGTCGCTCAAATTAGAGAGTACGGCGACCGGTATTTTCGAGAGGGCAGGCTCGCTGCGCAGCTTCTCCAGAAACTCGAAGCCCGTCATGCCGGGCAATACGAGGTCGAGCATGATGAGGTCCGGCTTCTCTTCGCGCGACTTCTTGAGACCCTCCTCCGCATTCATCACCGGATAGACTTCGAGTCCTTTCTCTCGCAACTGCGCTAGCTTATCGGTAAGCAGATTGTGGAGGAACGGATCATCCTCGACGATAAGGACTTTTTTGCCACTTAAGTTCGTCATAGCGCCAGTCTACCACGGGAAAGCTCCCTGTATCGTCCAGCCGTGTATAACGCTCACGCTAGGATAACGCCATGCCCGGTAGGACAATTTCGAATTTCCTTGTATGAATGTTCAACGACTGAAGAAGTCAAGAACAGGTCGCTCCGACGTGCGATATCTAAGTAGCTCTGCCCGCGGAGGTAATTATTCGAAATTGTACTGACCGGGTATGCTCCGACTCGGCACTCCGCTGAAACCCTCCTCGACTGTTATGCACAGATGCACCTAGAAAATCGCTCGCTATTGCTATAGTACAGGCATGCCAGATGGAAATACCTCTTCGGAAGGAGCGCCTCAAAACGCGGGCATGCCTCGATTTGAGGGGCGGGCCAGCGGCATGGGGTGGGACAAACTGGCGGGGATCGCCGCCGTGGTTGCACTTGTCGCACTCGGAGCATTCGCCTACACATTCACTTCCTCGTCCAAGGAGGATGTTCGAGCAAAGCCCGTCAAGATCGGCATCGCCTACTTCCGCCAGGGGCTTAGCTCCATAGAAGGTTTGAAAAAGAAATTGGCAGAACTCGGATACTCTAATGTCACGTACGTTGAGGAGGAAATAGTCATTGGCCCAACGCTTGATGCAGATACTGAAAAAGCTCTGACGAAAATGATCCTCGAGGATAAGGTGGATTTGATATGGGAAGACCACGAGTTTCAGGCAAAAACCGCGCTCGCCGTAACAGCAAAACTCGACCGGCAGGATATTCCGGTCGTGTTCTTGTCGCGCTTCCACAATCCTGTTGCCTATGGCCTTGCGGCATCGTTCAAATCTTCCGGCAATAATCTCACGGGTGTCGTGGAAGATCTTGCCACGGTCGCGCAACGAGACCTTGGATTCTTGCGGGAGATAGATCCAGCCGTTAAAAAAGTGGGTATCTTTTCAGACGGATTCATGGTCCCTGGTATCAGCGACGAGTATCTCGTGCACCTGAAGGAGCAGACGCAAAAATCTGGTTTTCAGCTTATCGAGTACACGACCAAGGTCCCGCCTCCGGAAGCAGAGCGCGTATGGCACGAAATGGCAGACGCCATCAAACCTGGCGATATCGACGCTCTGATGCATCTTCCCGGGCACTTTTATAATCCCCAAGAGTACGCCGAGTACGACCTCGCGAAGCGCCTTGGTATTCCCCACTCCGTACCCTACGAAGACCTTGATGGTGGCGGCCACTTCGCTTACTCATCGAACTTCGCCGCGTCAGGAGAACAATCGGCGATCATGGTCGACAAGATATTGCAGGGCGCAAAGCCGTCGGACATTCCGATAGAGTACGGTGAGACAAGCCGACTGGCGCTCAATCTCAAGCGTGCACAGGAAACGGGCATCACCTTCTCGGACTCAATGCTCTACATCGCGACAGAGCAACGCGATGAGTAGTTTAGGCCGCCTCATTTTAAACTTACTCGTGAAGATAGTTAGGCAAGATTTTTTGGGAGGAGAATACCAAGAAGTTTCTTGAGGGACACTTTGGTGGCGGCGATGACAGTGTCCGCGCCGCCGTAATAGATGAGAAGTGAATCGCCACGCACCACCGCTCCGCAGCTGAAAACCACCCGCGCCACCTGTCCGACCATCTCGTATGGCTCCAAGGGCTCGAGGATGGTATCGACGCTGCGGGAGATGACGAGTGAAGGATTCCTGAGGTCGAGCAGGGCCGCGCCCAAGCGATACGTGCCGGTTTTCGAAACACCGTGATAGATGAGAAGCCAGCCTTCCGGTGTTTTGATGGGCGGCCCGGCAATACCTATCTTGCGGCTGTCCCACATCGCTGGGCGCGGCCCCATGATCTCGATGCAGCGAGAAACGCGCGAAATGCGAAAATCGAGCGAATCGAGAAAGTCGGCGCACAGTTGCGGATCGATGCGGTGTATCAGCATGTACTTGCCGGCTATTTTTTCCGGGAGGAGACACGCGTCTTTGTCTTGCACGGGGTCGGGAGTGACGAGCTGCGGCTTTGCCCACCTGTCGAAGCGTCGCGCGACAAAGTCCTTGACGGATATCGAAGAGAGCGCGGCCCGCCACGGGTTCATTCCGTCGAAGGCCGTGTAGGTAAGGTAGATCGTGTCGTCGATCCTCGTGAGGCGAGGGTCTTCACATCCGGAGCCCGCGCCTTTTGGCAACTCGAACTCTTCGCGCGGCACATACGCCGGTGTGGGATGGCGATAGGTCATCTTCGTACCATTCGTGCTCGAGGCATAGCCCATGGTGCTCACGCCGTTATCGCCCTGCGCACGATACAGAAGGTGCACCGTCCCGTCGATGTCGATGGCGGCGGGGTTAAAAACCGCCTTGCTCTCCCACGGATGTTCGGGAATAGGCGTAAGCAGCGGATTTCCCCGCACACGCTCGGCGAGTTCGATCCTACGCTCCGGAATGAGCGCCGAGAGGAGGTCGGTGAGGTTGATGGAGGCTTTCGCACACACCGTGTCCGCCGCTCCATAGTAAATGTCTACCCGATCTTTTCCCTCAAGTATCGCTCCAGAGGGAAACACGATGTCGGGCACGGCACCGTAGCGCTCATATATTTCCTGCGGGACCATGATAGGGCCCTTGGTCTTTCCTATTGTCTTGAGCGGGTCTTTCGTATCAAGCAGCAGCGCTTCGATGCCAAAGACGCGCTCCCCGCCGCCAAAATAATTGTGAATGTATGAAAAGAAAAAAAGCCAGCCTTCTTTTATCTTGAGTGGCACAGAGCCGACCTCCACATGGTCCTGCGGGAAACGAAGTGGGTTGATGACGTGCTTGTCTATCTCCCGATGCCACTTTTCCCAGAAATTGCGGTCCCACAACTCTTCGATGCGGTCGCACTGTGCGACGACGATACGCGCAGGCGGCTCGTCGGTATGCGCGGTCAGGATGAGCGTTATCTTGCCACCCACTCGTTCCGGAAAAAGTGCCGCTGCCTTCGCGTTGAAGGGCGTGACGAGGTGCCTGCTTTCTATCGTTTCAAGGTCCTTCGAGACGGCGCAGGCGATCTTGATATTGCCGGGGCCATACGGAAGCCCGCCGAGTGCCGTGTAAAAAATGTAGTACTTCCCCTCGAAGAAAGTGACGCGCGGGTCTTCACAACCGTACCGCTCCCAACTCTCCTCGGGTGCGATGAACTGTCGCCTGTCCTGGAACACCTCTCCATCCAGGGAAAGCGCCTTACCTATCGTCGAGATGCCGGCGGGTGCCATCAAGGCATCGGGGCGACCCTGCGCACGATAGAGCAAATGCAGAATGCTGTCCTTTTTTACAGGCGAGGGGTTGAAGGTCCCGCGCGACTCCCAGTGCCGCTCATTGATGGGTGCAATGAGAGGGTTGTGTGTGCTCCGTTTGACGATGAACATGCGCTATGCGGCGACCTTCGTGAGCGTATTGTGCTCGCGAGAGCGTAGCTTCTTCAAAAAATCATTGAGTGGCGCTTTCGCGGCCGCGACGTACTTGTCGCCGGCGCCGTAGTAGACGATGAGGTCGTCGCCAAGGACCACTGCGCCGGAAGCGTACACGACCCCCGGCTTCCAATCATTCTCATACCAAGTGGTGGGTTCGAGGATGGGGCGATTTGTGCGATAGAGGATCTTCGTCGGGTCCTCGAGGTCAAGGAGCATCGCGCCTACGTTGTAGCCGGGTCCTCGTGCGGGGTCCATGCCGTGGTAGAGCAAGAGCCATCCGTGAGGTGTCTTGATGGGAGGGGCGCCGGCGCCGCGGACGAAGGCGTCCCACGCGCCCGCTCGGCCGCTTCGCCTGTTGTTGCTTTGCACCGGACGAGTGCGCACCTCCTCGAGGTCGTCGAAATATTCGATCAAGATCTCCGGAGAGAGCGCGTGGAGAAGAGCGAAGCGGCCGCGTATCTTTTCCGGAAAGAGCACCCAATTTTTGTGCGTCTCGCCCGGGGGCGAGAGAAAGAAGTGTGGCGCCCATTGCCACAGTTTCTCCGCCATGTGCCCTAGGGGCAGCGAGGTGAGCGCAAGACGGAGCGACTGCCAGTTCTCGAATATCCCGAAGGAAAGATACACGTGCGTCTCCGTCTTCACTGCACGCGGATCTTCGACACCTCCCCATCCACCACCGGAGGCGTAGAGCCCTGGCTGGTATGAAAATTCTTTGGATGTTTTATGTTGCGGAGCTATGAAGCCGGGGCCGGGCTCATAGGCGAGCGTTCGCTCTCCGAAATGGATGCCGTCGTCGCTCGCCGCGTGTCCGACGCGCGAGACGCCGTCTCCCCCGAGCGCGCGGTAAAAGAGGTGCACCTGCCCGTCATGCACGAGCGCCGCAGGGTTAAAGACTGCTTGCGACTCCCACGGATGCATCGGGTCGGGTGCGAGGATCGGATTTTCCAGCAAACGCTCGAGCACGAACGGCGTATAGCGACGGATCAGCAAGAGCCATATGAAAACGACAAGGAGCGCGGCAAAGAGCGCGACGAGAAAGAGGAGCAGAATGGTGGAACTAAATTCTGCCATATCGGTCTTCAAGACGGGTAATGTCTTGTTCGTCAAAAGCGCCGAACGCTATCTCGAGGAGTCTCAACCCTTCCTCCCCTCCCATAACGCGGTGTGTCATGCCGCGCTTGCCGAAATAATTGTCGCCCGCCTTCGCCTGAAAGTCCCCGCCGTCGATCGTGATGGTGCCGGAGCCTTCGAGCACGCGCCAAAATTCGTCTCGGTTCGCATGCGTTTGCAGCGAGATCGCTTCTCCCGCCTTCACACTCACGATTTTCACCGTCGTCGGCTCGTTCAACGTGAAGCGCTCGAAACCTCCCCACGGGCGATCTTCCTTCACATAGTTCGCGAGGCCTTCCATGGCCTTATTTTAACCCAAAAAATCAAAACAAGGTGGTGATAACCACCCTAGGTGCGGAAAAAACCAACCGCCCTATCGAACTCCCGGGGCGTTAAGAGTTTCTTCGCGAGAACGACCTCTCGCAAGGTCCTCTCCGTCGTGATCGCCTCCTTCACACAGGCAGCTGCAGCGTCGTAGCCGATTACGGGATTGAGGAGAGTTGCGTAGGCGGTGGATTTTTCGAGATGCTCTTTGATGCGTGGCTTATTCGCGACTACGATGGCGACGCATTTACGGGCAAACTGCTCAATCATCTCCTCCGAGAGCTTCAACGACTCGATAAGGCGGTCGGTGATGACCGGCATCATGACACCGAGCTCGAGCTGCGCACCTTCCGCCGCCTTCTCGATAGTGAGGTTGTTGCCTGAAACGAGGTAGTAGAGTTGCGAGAGCGCTTCGGGCAAGACCGGATTCACCTTCCCCGGCATGATGGATGAGCCCGCCTGCAATTCGGGGAGAATAAGCTCTCCTATTCCACCCTTCGGACCACTCGAAAGGATGCGAAAGTCACCTGCAATTTTTGAGAGGTCCGTACAGAGCGCCGTAAGCGCTTGGCTAACGATAAGGAAATCCGTGACACTTCCTGTTTGCGACATCAAATTCTTCGCGGGTTTAAGGGGCAGCTTCGTTACCTTTTGCAACTCGCGATAGAGGAACTTTATATATTTTGGAGAGACGTTTATCGAGTTGCCCACGGCACTTCCGCCCAAACTCAACTCAAATAAATATTCCCGCGCTTCGCGCATCCCCTTTTGCCGTCGTTTCAGTGTTTCAGCGTACGAAGCAAATTCGCCGCCAAGCGTCATCGGCACCGCATCTTGCATGTGCGTACGGCCGAGTTTCAGTATCTTCGAGAATTGCTTCGCTTTCTTTTCAAAGGCGGCGATGAGCGTGTCGAGTGAGGCGTCGAGCTTGTCGACCAAACGGATGGCCGTGATTTTCAGTGCGGAAGGCATCACGTCGTTCGTCGAGTGCGACATGTTGACGTGGTCGTTCGGATGCACATTCGCGCTGGTGCGCCCAGTACTTCCTCGCTCTTCGCTCGGTCGAACCTTCACACTTTTCTTTCCCGATACAAGTATCTCGGTCGCGCGCGCCGCGAGCACTTCGTTCACGTTCATGTGATTCGATGTCCCCATGCCGCCTTGGAAAGACGGCAGCACGAATTGCTCGTCGTGTTTCCCTTTCAACACCTCGTCGCATGCCTTCACGATCGCTGCCGCGCGCTTCCTATCCAACTCCCCCGCCGCCGCATGCGCCCGCGCAGCCGCCTTCTTTATCTCAACTACAGTATAGATGAACTCTCGATACGTCTTCCGAAAATCAAAGGGGAAATTCTTCACCGCCCTCTCGGTCTGCGCGCCGTAGTACTTCTTGGCCATACGTGCGCGCATTGTACCCGCCCAGTTCGGTTCCTCAAGAGATCATTGCCCCTGTACGCCGCGGCCGCTCCAAAGCCCGATCGTCGCGCATATGCAAAATGCTATCACGCCAGCTCAACCTTTAATGACCGCCATCGGTCTGAGGCGGGCGATTCTTTTCGCTATACCTGCGTCGTGGATGACACCCACGACCTCTTCGAGGTCTTTGTACGCGAATGGCGCTTCCTCGGTAAGCCCGCGGCGGCTTCCGGCATTTACGACAACTCCTTGCGCTTCCAATTGCTTGCGCAATTCTTTTGCGCCGATCTGCGCTCGTGCCCGGTGACGGGACATTCGTCTGCCCGCGCCGTGGCAACTCGAACCGAAACTCTGCGCGAGCGATCCTTCCTGCCCGAGGAGCACGCACGAGCCGGTACCCATACTGCCCGGAATGATGACCGGCTGGTCTGGGAACGCGCGCGTCGCGCCTTTACGGTGGACGACAACTTTTTTCCGCCGCTTGCCGACGACGTATTCCTCGACCTTCGCAATATTGTGCGCAACATCGTAAAGGAGCGTGAGCGAATCGTCCCTCTCTTTCGTGACCTGTTGCCATGCCTTGCGAACCTCCCACGTGATCATCTGCCTGTTCGCCCACGCGAAATTGGCCGCCGCCGACATCGCATGCCAGTATGCTTGACCCTCCGGTGATTTGAACGGCGCGCACGCGAGCTCCCGATCGGGCAGTTCTATCCCATAGCGCGGCATCGCGAGGTTCATCTCGCGTATGTAGTCGGTCGCCACTTGATGTCCCAATCCGCGGGAGCCGGTATGTATAAGAATACACACTTGATCCAAAGAAAGTCCGAGACGTTTTGCTTCCGCTCCGTCGTATATTTCTGAAACGTATTCCACTTCGACGAAGTGATTGCCCGCGCCGATGGTGCCGAGCTGGTCGACGCCGCGAGCGCGGGCACGCTCCGAGACCCGCGCCGGGTCCGCGTCGGGAAGCCGCCCGCCGGATTCGATATGCGCGATATCCTCATCGCTTGCATACTTCTTCTCCCGCAAGAACTGCGCGCCTCGCAAAAGAACTTCGTCGAATTCCGTTTTGGTGAGTTTCAAGCGGCCGCCCCGCCCGACGCCGGAAGGCACCTCGGCAAAAATGGTGCGCCCGAGGTCTCTTGCAAGCGGAGCGATCTCCTCGCGCGTGCGCTTCGAGAGAAGCAAGCGCACGCCGCAGTTGATGTCATAGCCGATGCCGCCTGGAGAAATAATTCCTTTTTCGATGTCGAACGCGGCAACGCCCCCGACGGGAAATCCGTACCCTTCATGCACGTCCGGCATCGCAAGGGCGTACCCCACGATGCCCGGCAAGGTCGCGACGTTCATGAGCTGTTCGAGTGATTTATCCTCGGAAATGTCTTCAAGGATTTTCTGCGTCGCATACACGCGTGCAGGCACTCTCATATCCGCCCGCGCGCTCTTCGGTATTTCCCACAAATACTCCTCGATCTTTTTGAGTCGTGAAATGTCCATACGCGCCTAGCGCGGCGTTTCTTCTTCGCGGTGGAGGCGGACCCGTTTCAGAGTTTTGTATCCGATGCCTCCTTCGTGCGGACTTTGGAGAAGCTCGATCGCTTCGACCTCCATTGTAATAGGAACGTTCTTCCCGATGTGGTGATCTTTCCAATCGTTGCCATAGGAGCCGATGAGCCGCGCGATCGTCACGTGCGGAATGAACGGGATATGTTCTTTTTCTTTCTTCCCGAATGCTTTTAAGAGGCGCTCTTTGAGTTCGACCAACCGCTTCGATGCGTGGCAAGTAACCCAGATGAGGCGCGGATCGTCCCGCCTTGGACCGTACTCAAGGTATTTGAATTTCAGCGGGAACGAGAACGGGCGCTCAAGGGCGTTGCGCATACGCTTCATGGCGCCGGGAACGTCCTTCTCCATCCACGGCGGCGTGAGCGTGAGGTGCAGGTCGCGCTTTGGGATAATGCGCATCGGGATGGGTGGCAGTCCGTCTTGGAGTTCCGCGAGCGCGTCGCGGGTGTCGCCGTTGACGCGAATACCGATAAAAACACGCCGTGCCGACCCCACCGGCCTCCCCCACTTTCGCCGATGCACTTTCGGCTTCTTTTTCTTCGTCAGTTTGCCGTTATGGTATTTCATCCCGTTAGAAATAGGGCGCGGACAAGTTTGAGTCTTCCACATCCTATTTGATTACTGTTATTAATTCCCACCCATATGCACATTATCACCTCCGAGCGTCCGCGATTTCTAACAGGATTCATATCAGTCTTATGTTAGCTTCTAAATATCGAACACGATGTGCGCATGCCAAACACCTTTCTCATCCTGCTGCACTTTCGCTTCATGGTAGGTTATCGCTTTGATATCCTCTCCGAACGATGAGATACGGTGCCCCCGAAGCTTCGCGCGTAAGGCACCGGAGTGGAGCGAAAGGAACTGCACGGAATCATACGTCTCCTTATTCGCAAGTGCCTGCGAGAGCGCCTCGTTGAGAAAATCCACAAGGAGCGCCGAGGAGTCCGGCGAGCGCACATCGATGGTATGCTCCACTTTCGGCGGGAGAGCGATCGGCCGCAGAAATTCGAACACGCCGAGGAGTGATTGTCTGAAGAGCGCCGGAAAGCTCTTGCTCTCCACGTGCATCCTCACATCGGCCGTATGTTCGTGAAATGAATACGACATAAGTTCACTGATGCTTTTTTCCCTTGTTCTTAAAAGCGGGATATGTGAGGTTCATAGCATTGATTATGTTCCTTTAAAAAGTTCTCGCAATTTCGTTTTCGCTTTCTTTAGGGTGGTTTTTCGAGAGGACGGCAGGTTCCTCCCTGCGCGATTGACGTAGAAATTGAGCATGGACATCGCGGATCGGAGCGGCGTACCTTTACGGCGCGTGCTTGAGAGAGCTGAGCGTTTTAGAGAACGCGCTATTGCATTCGGATCGCTCCAGGTGAAGACGCCCGGCTCGGTGTCGAGCGCGTTACTCTCTTCGGTTACTCTCTTCGACCAACGTTGCGTTCGTTTCGCCATACGTTACTTGTTGGGTTGAGTAAGAAAGCGTGTGAACCAATCGGCCGCAAGGCGTGCGACTTCCTCCAGAGCATCCTCTTCTTCGAAGAGATGTGTCGCGCCGGGAACGATCTCCAACTTTTTCTCACAACGAAGCGCGGCGAGAGCTTGCTCGTTGAGCTCGATGACGCCGAAATCGGCGCCGCCGACGATAAGAAGTGTCGGGGAAACGACTTTGGGAAGCGCGTCCATCGCTAGATCAGGGCGGCCGCCACGCGAGACGACAGCCGCGATGCGTTCTCCGGGTTGCGCAGCAATTCGAAGCGCCGACGCGGCTCCCGTCGAAGCACCAAAAAGCCCGACGGCGAGGCCTTTCGTCGCTGGCTCTTTGCGGATCCAAGCGACGACGGCACCGAGGCGTTCTGTCAGAAGGTCGATATTGAAGCGCGTCTCATACACCTCGTCTTCTTTTTCTGTCAGCAAATCGATAAGGAGTGTCGCAATTCCGTTCTTCTGCAGTGCCTCCGCAACGAAAACATTGCGCGGCGAAAAACGGCCCGAGCCACTCCCGTGCGCGAATATGACGACACCCGAAGCACCCGCGGGAACGGCGAGAGTGCCCTCGAGGACAATATTATTGATTTTTACCTTTATTTCTCGCCACATGCGCCTTCCCCGCCGCCTTCTTTATCTCAACAATCGTATAAATGAATTCCTTATACGTCTTCCGAAAATCAAAGGGGAAATTCTTTATCGCCTTTTCCGTCTGCGCGCCGTAGTACTTCTTGCCCATAGCCATATTGCGGCCATCATATAGAGCGACAGGACAAGGTCAATGTGGTATTTTAAGCGTTCTGGAGAGGTGGCAGAGCGGTCGAATGCGGCAGGTTGCTAACTTGTTAGGCGGGTAAAACCGTCTCGAGGGTTCGAATCCCTCCCTCTCCGCAGATGGGAAGCAAGGTACAATTAGAAAACCGCAAAAGAGTCCGGAAAAACATCGGCTTGAACCATGTGGTGTGGGGAAAAGAAAATTTTTATTCATACGATTTTGTCCAAGCAATTTATATGACTCGCAACATTTGGATTGGTATTGTCGTAGTAATTGTGCTCGTTGCAGGCAGTTGGTGGTATCTCAACCAATCGAGCGCGCCTGCGACTTCCGAGGCCACCCAACTTCCAACAACAGAACAGACGACGCAGCAGAACACGACGAGCGGGACGCAATCAGCACAAACGAATCCTGTGCCGAGCACTTCCGCGGGAATAAAAACATACAGCAACTCGCAGTACGGAGTGAGCCTGCAATATCCAAGTAGTGTGCAGATAGATACGTCGCCCTCATGTTCGACCTCAGACTCGTCTGATGGTTGGTGGTGCCCTTTCTCAAACGATGGCACGGGTCTATTCAGCGCATCATCACAGGGCGACGTCGTCTTTATAGGAGTCAGTAGTGGTGTCTCCTCTTCGAGATGCACAGGAAGCGGTGCGACGGTACTTATTGGCGGCGTCCCTTTTAAAGAAGGAGGTGGTGGGAGCCCTAAGTGGGGCGGGGAGTACGTGGATTATCGAACCGTGCACAATAATATGTGTTACGAAATAGTCAGAACAATCGGTTATAAAGCAACGGCCCAAAATTCCCAGTTGCTTGATGCGGTCGTTCAGTCCTTCCGCTTCAACTGATTTTGAAAGAGCAATCATATGCACCCTGCGCATTCAAATCTTTCCGCCAAAGAAAAACTTGAAATTGTCAGCGGGGGTGCTCGCCGCCGCCCCCACCGGCGGCGAAAGTTCGAGCTATTTCAAGCGTAGCCCGCAAATGAAAAAACGAACGAGACACTCGGATTGGAAAACGTGCAGTCGGGGGCACAGGTATCGCCTGCCTGCCGGCAGGCAGGCGGAAAGGGTTGTTCGACCTGCTGGAGAGGGTTTGGAAAACGCCGTGCTTAAGCCTGCTATACTATTTTCATATGAATCCTATGGACTACATGGGTTTCGGCGGAGGGAACTGGGTAGGTGCGTTCCCCGCAGCATTTATTCTCATTCTACTCTGGGGCCTCTTTTGGAAAGGCTTCGCACTCTGGTACGCAGCCAAGCGCAACGATAAGTGGTGGTTTGTCGCACTCCTCCTCATCAACACCGCCGGCGTCCTCGAGATCGTCTACATTTTCTTCGTGGCAAAAGTGCCCGAATTCCGCCAGAAACTCGGTTTGAAATAATCTAGAACACCTTCTGGATGAACCAGGAGACGATAGAGAGCACGAGCGCTCCTAAGAGCGCGGGGATGAATCCTGCTACGACGAACCCCGGCACGACCCACGTCATCGCGTAGAAAAGAAAAGCGTTGAGGACGAATGAGAAGAGCCCGAGCGTAATGATGGTAATGGGAAGTGTGAGGATGGAGAGCACGGGCCTCACGACCATCACAATAACCGACCACACGAGAGCGACGAGGAAAAGCGTGGGCCATCCGCCGGAAACAGAAATGCCCGGCACGAGATTGACGGTGAGCATCACCGCCGCGACGGTGCCAAGATAGCGCAATACTGTATGCATGGGTCTCATCCTATCCTCTTTCTCCACCTTTAGCGAGCGGGTATAAACGTTTTGGAGTCTTCGCGGAGGCGCGAAGGCGCCGAGCGGGAGCGATTTTTCAGCAGAAAAATATGCGACTCCAAAACCGCTCACATCCGCGAGCGTATTCCTTATTCGTACGCCTCCTCTGCTTCCCCTCCTCCAAGCGTCGCGCCTCCTCCTTCCTCCTCATCTTCATCGGTTTCCTCCATGAGATTCCCTACCGCACCATCAAGTTCTTTATCCTCTTCACGTTCATCGTAAGCCATACAAAAATGTAATTTGAACTACCCTTTTAAGAACCCCAATATTTTACAAAGGCCATGCACCCACGCAAGGCGGAAGACGACCGACTGTGTATAACTCTTGCAGGTATAATCGCTCCATGCAGTCCATTGACGAGATTTCACAACATTTCCGCCTTACCCCTACCCAAAACACGGCACTCAAACGGCTGGGCCTCTCGACGATCGAAGACCTCTTGCGCCATCTTCCTGCCCGCTATGAGCGTGGGGGTGCTTCCGCGCGGGTGCGGGAGCTTGTGCCAGGCAGCAAGGTCACCCTTTTCGGCACTCTCACGAACCTCAAGGCCAAAAAACTCTGGAAAAGCCGGCGCAACATCACGGAAGGATGGTTCGAGGATGCGACAGGCAAGGTGAAGGTGATGTGGTTCAACCAGCCCTACATCGCTTCGTACGTGCCGCAGGGTTCGACCGTAAAGATAACGGGGAGTGTGGGTGGAAATGCGGAGCGGCCCTACATCGCGAACCCGGAGGTCGAGCATCTTCCTCCAGGCGCAATAGACGAGGGGATGTTCGCGAAGAGCGAACAAAAGGCGGATGTAGAGAAGACCGTCTTCCCCATATATCCGGAAAGTCGTGGTGTTACTTCGCGATGGTTCTACCACGCGCTCGAACGCGTGTTTGAGAAGAGCGTGCACTCGCATATCGAAGACCCTATTCCGCGCGAGATACGCGAGCGCTATCACCTCCCCGATCTCGCGCGCTCGCTCCTGGCCGTGCACAAACCGCAATATGAACGTGAGGCAGAAGCGGCGCGCAAGCGCTTCGCGTTCGAAGAAATTTTCGCGATACAGATCGCCCGCGCCCGTGAAAGGGCGGAGAACGATGCATTGGCCTCATTCCCGATCCAACACGGGGAAGTGCTTGCCAAAAAATTCCTCAACTCGGTGGAGCTCACGCCGACCCTCGCGCAACGCCGCGCCATCGGCGACATTCTCGCCGACTTTGATCCGCCCTCTGGCAAAGCACACCCGATGGCGCGGCTCCTCGAAGGCGACGTGGGGAGCGGCAAGACGCTCGTCGCTGCGGCGACAGCCTACGCAGTCGTCAACTCGCGGCCGCCGGGGAGGACAAGCGGCACCTTGCAAGTAGCGTACATGGCGCCGACGGAAATCCTTGCGGGGCAGCACTTTCAATCGTTCATCGAATACTTCTCGCACCTTCCTATCAACATTGCGCTCATCACCGGAAGCGGCTGCAAGAAATTTCCCTCCAAGTCCGCCGGCTGGCGGAGCCGCGACAGAGCGACCGACATTTCACGCACGCAACTTTTGAAATGGGTCGCGAACGGCGAGATAGCGATGCTCGTGGGCACGCACGCGCTTATCCAAAGGTCGGTGAAATTCCAGCACCTCGCGTATGCCATCGTCGACGAGCAGCATCGCTTCGGCACGAGGCAGCGGCGCGCGCTCGCCCACAAAGGCGACCTGCTTGCCGGCAGGCAGGCGCAGCAGCCGCACTTTTTGAGCATGACGGCAACACCCATCCCCCGCACGCTCGCGCTCACGATGTATGGGGACCTGGATATCTCGCTCTTGGACGAACTGCCGCCCGGGCGTGCGAGAATAACGACCACTATTATCAAACCCGACGAGCGCGAGCGTGCGTACGAGGCCGTGCACGAAGAGATCAAGAAAGGAAGACAGGCGTACGTCATCTGCCCGCGCATCGAAGAGCCCGACCCCGCAAAGATCAACGCGCTGCAGGCAAAAAGCGCGAAAGCGGAGGCAAAACGTCTCAAAAAAGATATTTTTCCTGAACTCGAGATCGGCCTTCTGCACGGTGCCATGAAGCCGAAAGAAAAAGACGAGGTGATGAGCCGTTTCGCCTCGGGAGCGATCGATATCCTTGTCGCCACCTCGGTCGTCGAGGTGGGCATCAACGTGCAAAACGCGACCGTCATTCTCATCGAGGGTGCCGAACGGTTCGGTTTGGCGCAGCTTCACCAGTTGCGCGGGCGTGTGCAACGATCTTCGCACCCGCCGCGCTGCTTTCTCCTGCCGGAGACGACCGGCAAGCTCGCGATGAAGCGCCTCAAGGCGCTCGAAACTTCCGACGACGGTTTCAAACTCGCGGAAGCCGACCTCGAGACGCGCGGCGCGGGCGATCTCTACGGCCGACAGCAGTGGGGTGTGACCGACATCGGCATGGAAGCTCTGAAAAATATCAAACTCATCCGCGCGGCGCGCGAAGAAGCGGCCGAACTCATCAAACAAGATCCAACTCTTTCAAAATACCCCGCACTCGCAGCGCGCGTTGGGAATATTGCGGGAGAATTGCACGCTGAATGAGCGAAACAGGGGGGTGCATCAAAGAAAGCTTGCCCGCAGCGAGAAGGCATGTTTCTCCGGGGTCTTCTCGCAGCGCGTCGGCGCGAGAGGGAGCGCTGCGAGAGCACTCGCAGACGCGACCCCGGGGAGACGTGCCTTCGGAGCGAGGGTTTGCAAACGTGCGATTAAAACGCAGTTCCGTTCACGCACTGTAGCTGCGGCACGCATCCAAAGCCGGTACCAATGCCGCACCACACCTGCCCGCTCTCACATGGTCCCTGCATCCCGACAATGACCGTCTGTTGCACCGTGTCGAGCACCCACGCTCCGCCGCGGCAAATGTTCCATCCCGTCGTGCAGCCGCCATACGGGCACGAAAGATAGGCGCGCCAGCCTTCTTGCGGACAACTCACGCTGTAGCCAGTGCCGATAGGGGCTGCGTTCAGTCCCTCGTATGCGCTCACGTCGATAGCGGTGAGTACCTTGGCGCAGTACGACGTATAGGGAATGCACCACAGGCCTGATGTGCACGCACCCGTAATGTACCCGGTACCGGATGAAGGGCAGTTGCCCGCGGCACACAGCACGGAGAGCGTTGTGCCTTCGGCATACCCTTGTCCCTCATAGGTGCACGCGGACCCCGAGACCGTGGGTGCCGAGGATGTGCTGAACGTCGGCGGAGGGACGACGGGTGCTCCCACGAACGTTTGCAAAAGATCCGTGATGCCTGTGCTGGCCACCTGAAATGGCGCGCTTGTCGTGCTACGAGTGCCGCCAAGCGTAGCGCGTACCAGGTAAGTGCCGGGCTGTATGCTGCACACACTCGCGCTTCCTTCGCAGCGTGCGAGTCTTTCGATGCAAGCAAATGCAGTCTCGTTGGGGGCGCACTCGGTGCTTCCCTCCGGCACGCGCCAGACGAACACACCCGAAGGCGCAAGTCCGCGTACAAGTTCACCCGCACTTTCTCCCGCGGCATTCAAAAGCGAGAGCGAGACCGTCGCACTCGGGGAAGCGTTGCTGCTTCTCCATGAAATGATCAGCGTATTGCCGCCCGTCGCCACCGTACCTGCATAGGGCGTGAGGACAGTGATGCTCGGTGATACACCACTCACCGCTACCGCTCCCGCGGAAGTGTCCGTAGTACAGCTATATCCAACGACACATCCCGCCGTGTTATATGCCTTCTGCCACGAACCCGTACATATGGATACGGGCGCAGGCGGCTCTGCCGAGCAGGCGGAAGGCGAAGAGTTTGCATGCGAAGATCGTGGTGTGCAACTCGCGAGGATTGCAGCTCTCGTCTTCGGCCCTACTATGCCGAACCCCGTGGAGGCCGCGTCTCCCGAGGACACGACGCCCCGCTCGGATTGCCATTTTCGCACGGCAGCTCCGGTGAGCACACCGAAATAGCCGGTCACATTCCCCTTGGCAAGGTATCCACCTGCGATGAGGAACTCTTGGAGTTTCGATACGTCTTCGCCGCGCACTCCCGTCTGCAAGGTCCTGCCGAGCGAAAGGCACGGAAGCACGGGGGCGGGAGTGCTCGATACGGTGTTTCCTTGCGCACGCTGCAATTCTTCTTTCATCGCTGTAAGGCGCCCCACCATTTCCTCCAGTTGCGTCTTAAGCTCGTCGGCCGTGAGCGCGAGAGAAACGAGCGGACACGCTATGAGAAATGTCACGAGGAAAGTAATCGCTCGTTTCTCTCGCATAATCGGCAAGTACGGTGCTCGAGTTTTAGTTCACAATGCTCACGCCGGAAAACGCTTTGGCTGTACCACTTCCGTCTCGAAGAGCGATCGTGTACGTTCCGCTTCCCGGGTAGGTGTGCGTGATAGTGGCTCTCGAGGCAGCGCCACTGCAGCCGCTTTGGGCTCCTATATTCGACGGGATAGAACTGTCACCCCAGTCGATGGAGTATGCGGCACACGCCGGATATTCGATATCGATCGATACCGCGAATGGATTCCCGCTCACCGCCGGCGTAACGGCAATGATCGCCCACGTGGTGCTCGGTGTGGGTGTAGGCGTCGGGGTTGGTGTTGGAGTTGGAGTCGGTACTGGTGTGGTTGAAACTGGCGGACCTGCGCCAAATACCTGAACGGTCGCCGCAGTGCGGTGCCCGCCCGCGGAGAGTGTCACTTGGTAGGTGCCGCCGTATTGATAGGTGTGACCGAGCGTCTGTGTCATTTGCGTACACTGTCCGGCGGGCACCGCTATTTGTGAGGGGATCGTGTTGTCGCCGTAGTCGACCGTATAGGTCGCACCCGTGCATGAGTTCACCGTGTTCACCGTCGCTTGTACCGCGACGGTGAGGGGCGCATTGCCCGCAATGGGAGTCACCTGAATGAATCCGCCGACGGGTCCCGCGCTGCCCGAAGGCCCCGGCACACCGCCGTAGTTCCCGGTCGTACACAAAAGTGCGATCGCCGCCGCGGTACGAGGACCAACTTGCCCGTACCCGGTCGTTGCGGGAGTCCCGGACGAAACGATGTTGTATTTCACCTGCCAGCGTTTTACGGCGGCTTCTGTGAGAGGTCCGTAGTAGCCCGTTATCTTGCTTTCAGGATAAATAGAAATGTCGCGAGCGAGGAATTGCTGGAGTCGGGTCACATCATCGCCACTCGCTCCTAGTTTCAAACTTCTTCCGATCAAAGGACACGAGCTTGCATCAACCACTGCTCCTCCGGAGGTACTACCCGATACTCCGAGCTGCGCTTGCAGCTGCTGCACTTTTAGAAGGAGTGCTTCCGCTTGCGCGCGAAGCTGTTCTGCCTGAGACGGGGGTGCTGTTGTCGTTTGAGGTGGGACATAGGTGGAAGGCGCCAGGGCAGCGGCACCAACTACCGTGATCGTTCCAACCATGCCGTTGTGAAAAATGCATTGATACGAATACGTGCCGGTCGCCGTAAATGTCCGTGAGTAAACGGCGCCCGGCTGCATTGTGCCGCTATCGAAACCTCCATTATTCGCCGTCACCGTATGCGCCATGCCGTCGGTATTCGTCCACACGACTGTATCTCCGACGTTGATAGTAATGGTCGAGGGCGTAAAATAATTCGGGCCCATCCCGATATTGACTTGTGCCGCCGAACTCACCTGCGGCATCAAACCGATGCCGATAACGAGAGCAAAGAGCACTGCACCGAACGAGGTTCGCAAAGAAGCGGACATGCGCTCATTGTCGCATAGCGCGAGGAGCATGCAACGAGGAATCCACCTTAAGGCTGTCCGCCCACTAGGATCTCTGGGAAACCCACGGTTTTCCCAATCCTTCCTCCACGGGAAAACAAATGTTTTCCCGACCCCTTTCCTATCCAAGCGGTCGTCCTTCACTGTGTTCAGTCCGCCCGCTTGGATTCGAACCAAGAACCCCGGAGGTATAAGCTCCGTGCTCTAACCGTTGAGCTACGGGCGGAACGTACGGATTATAGTGCTAACGTATGACTTTCGCGACTGCTTTGGCAACTCGTTTGTCGAACATGTCGGGGACGATTTTGTTGGCAGTGGGGCTCGGAACGAGGCGCGCGATTGCATGCGCGGCTTTCAGCTTCATCTCGGTCGTTATCTTCCGCACGCCATTATCCAAGGCGCCGCGAAATACACCGGGGAATGCAAGCGAGTTGTTTATTTGATTCGGAAAATCAGAACGACCGGTGCCGACGACTTTCGCCCCTCCCCGCTTCGCCTCGAGGGGATGTATCTCCGGTGTAGGGTTCGCCATCGCGAGCACGATAGCGTTTTTCGCCATCAGACGAATATCATCGGCTTTCACAAGATTCGGACCGGAGACGCCGAGGAGGACGTCGGCTCCCTTCAAAGCATCTCTCAAGCCACCCTTGACCCCGCGCTTATTGAATTTTGCGAGTGCGCGCTTGTGCGGCTCCGGGCGCGAACGATTGACGATGCCTTTGCTATCCAGAACGACGATATCTTTGGCTCCCGCCGCGTGCAGCAAGTCCGCCGTCGCTTTTCCCGCCGCCCCCGCTCCGAGAATAACGATACGCGCCGACGATATTCTTTTCTTCACCACCTTGAGCGCGTTCAGGATGCTCGCGAGTACGACGATCGCGGTACCGTGCTGGTCGTCGTGCATCACGGGAACGTCGAGCGCCTCGATGACCCGACGTTCTATTTCAAAGCATTTTGGTGCGGCAATGTCTTCGAGATTGATGCCGCCAAACGCGGGCGCCACTCGAATGACTGTTTCTACGATTGCATCAATTTCCGCTTGTGTGCTTGCCTTGACCGTAGTGGAAAGGTCGAGAACGAGAGGAACGGCATCTACACCGGCGAATGTTTTGAATATCGCGCACTTCCCTTCCATCACGGGAAGCGCCCCAAGTGCTCCGATGTTGCCCAACCCCAATACCGCCGAGCCGTCGGAAATAACGGCGACTGTGCGGCCCTTCATCGTGTACGCGCGTGCTTCTTTCGGATGCTTTGCAACATAAGAAGACACCGCCGCAACGCCGGGTGTGTAGACGAGAGAGAGTTCCGCGCGATTTCTGATAGGTGCTGCGGGCACAATACGGATCTTCCCGCCAAGCTTTTTATGAAGCGCTAAAGCCTTCTTCGCGACATCAATTTTCCTCATGGTGCCAGTGTATACTTCCGGCATGACGGACACAATAACCATCAAAAAACCCTTCGACGCGCACGTGCATTTCCGCCAAGGCGCGATGCTGAAAGCGGTCGTGCCGCTCACCGCTGCGAAATTCAGTCGCGCTATCGTGATGCCCAACACCGAGCATCCGATAGAGACCGTTGAACAGGCCGCGGCGTATAAAAAAGAAATTCTTGCCGCTGTCCCCAAAGACAACGCCTTTGAACCATTGATGACTTTCTATCTGACGAAGAATTTGAAACCCGAAGAAGTAGAAAAGGGATTCGCTCCGCCAGCTGGCGAAGGCGTATATGCGGTCAAATCATATCCCTACGGCGCCACGACAAATTCGCAGTGGGGCTACCGCTCGATACTCGAAGCGAGTGATGTGCTGAAAAAAATGGAGGAAGTCGGGATGCCGCTTCTTCTCCATGGTGAGGTCCATGTTGATGAGAGCGGCAGAGAAGTAGATCCGTATGAAGGCGAGCGGCGCTTTATCGAGGATGTTTTGCCCAGACTTCTCGAGGCATATCCCAAGCTCAAGGTGTCCCTCGAGCATCTCTCGACGGCGATCGCGGCAGAATTCATCGAGAATAATGGCAAGGAAGGACGCCTCGTTGCAACTATCACTCCGCATCACCTCATGTACGCTCGCGATGAAGTGGAGGAACAACCGCTCTTGCGCTGCAAGCCGCTCATCAAAAGCCGCGCCGATAGAGACGCCGTTCGTGCACTTGTAAAAAAAGGCCTCCCCTTCGTTTTTGCCGGCACTGATAGCGCCCCGCATCCTGAATCGAAGAAATTTTCTCCTCCCGGAGCCTTCGGTGTTTTCAGCGCTCCCGTTGCCATCGAACTGTACACACAAGTGTTCGACGAGCTCGGCTGTCTGGACAAACTGGAGGGCTTTTTGTCAGTGAACGGTCCCTGCTTTTACGGTCTCGAACCGAGCAAAGAAACAATCGCCCTCGCAAAAAAAGATTGGCAGATCACCGAGCCAGTCGTTACCGAAGAAAGTGCGAAGGTCTGGCCCATCTGTGACGCGACGCACGGCCTCGGCAACGAAACCATCCACTGGAAGATGAACGATTGACCTTTTGTAGCGACTGCGCTAACGTCTCGGGAGCGCAGGGAGAGACAGCGATGAATGCGAGAGAGTTTTTGCGACGGCTACAAAAGGCTTGGCACAAACCGGCCCATGACGGCGACTTGTCACTGGCCAAAATGTTCAAAATCCTCGGGATCTTCTGCGTATGCAGTGCTGTCTTGGTAACGCCAATCATGTATTGGCGGCACAGCGATAGCATGTTTATGCGATTTCTCTGGGCCGACGCTTCCGTGGTCATGGCCGACCTCAAATGCAATACGGTCGGATGGTGCCCGAGAAAGTGATTCGGGGAATTGGGCGCGCGGCGAGGACGCCGCGCGCTTTTGGTTTTATGCCAACGGTTGGTGTTCGATATCCTCTTTCTTTTTCGGCGTGATGCCGTGGGCGATGAGTATCTTCTCGAAGTCATCGCGCTCGATGGTCTCCACTTCGACAAGTCTTTTTGCGATAGCATTGAGTGCTTTGCGATGTTTCTTCAGGATGCTTTCCGCTTTTTTGTGGGCCGCGTCGATGATGCGCTTCACTTCGGCGTCTATCTGCGCAGCCACCTCTTCGGATTGTTCGGTTCCCTCGACACCGACTCCGAAAAGCGTTCTTCCCATTGCTGCGTCAAAGGCGATCGGCCCCAAATTCTCCGACATCCCATAGCGCGCGACCATATCGCGCGCAAGCGCCGAGAGGACTTGCAAGTCGTTGGCGGCGCCCGTCGTCACATCGTCGTAGACCATTCTTTCCGCGACGAAACCGCCCAAAGAAACCGCGATGTCATCGAGAAATTCCTTGCGCGATTGCATCTTTTTGTCCTCGAGCGGCAGCTTGAGCGTATACCCTGCCGCCCTGCCGCGTGAAATGATAGAAATTTTGTGCACCGGATCGGCGTACGGCAACACGGAGGCGACGAGCGCATGCCCCGCTTCGTGGTACGCAGTGATCTCCTTCTCTTTTTTATTCAAGACGTGGCTGCGGCGCTCGGGTCCGAGCATCACTTTCTCGATACTGCGGACCAGATCGAATTGCGCCAGTTCTTTGCGATTTTCGCGCGCGGCGAGAATGGCACCTTCGTTCATGAGGTTGGCGAGATCGGCGCCAGAAAATCCGGGCGTGCGCTCGGCGATCACGGGAAGCTTCACGTCCGGCCCTAGGGGTTTCTTGCGCGCGTGCACTTTGAGGATCTCTTCGCGGTCTTTGCGATCGGGAAGATCGATGGTAACGCGTCTGTCGAAACGACCGGGGCGCAAGAGTGCGGGGTCCAGGACGTCGGGCCTGTTGGAGGCCGCCATCACGATGACCTTTTCGTTGGGCTCGAAGCCGTCCATCTCGACGAGGATTTGATTCAGCGTTTGTTCGCGCTCGTCGTTGCCGCCGCCTACTCCCGTGCCGCGCACTCTGCCCACCGCATCGATCTCGTCTATAAAGACGATCGCCGGCGACGTTTTCTTGGCCGTTTCAAAGAGATCGCGCACGCGCGATGCGCCGACACCGACGAACATCTCGACGAATTCCGAACCGGAGATAGAGAAGAATGGCACGCCCGCTTCGCCCGCGACCGCGCGCGCGAGCAAGGTCTTGCCCGTACCAGGTGCTCCCATGAGAATCACTCCCTTAGGGATTCGTGCACCGATCTGGATGAATTTCTTAGGATTTTTCAAAAAATCGACTATCTCGGTGAGCTCCTCCTTCGCTTCCTTCGCGCCGGCGACATCGGAGAATGTGATGCGTTGTGCCGTATCTTCGGGCGAGACGAGTCGCGCGAGTGAGCGGCCGAAGGTAAATGCCTGCATGCCTGCGCCGCGCATTTGGCGTGAGAGGAACCAAATGATGCCGAGCAAGAGGAACACAGGGATGAGAAGCGGTGCGAGTGTGAGGAACCAGAATCGCGCGCCGCCCTCGTCCTTGATCTCGATATCTACTGCGCTGATACTTTCTTGAGAGACCCGGTAATTCGCGAGCGTCTCTGTCAGTGAACTTTCTGTTTCCTTGCGCGATTTCTTTTCCGTTTTGTCCGCATATACGGCGGTCACGCTGTCACCCTCCACTGTTATCGAGGAGATCAACCCCGCGTTGATATCGACAGCTATCTGCGAGAGCGGGACCATCTCGGTGTCCGAGACGACGTACTCGCGCACGAGCGAATAGCCGACCGAGAGTACGAGGAACACCGCGAACGCCATCGCAAGTTGTATCCAGATGGATGGACCCCCCTGGGGAGGCCGTGCCGGAGTGCGAGGCTTCCGCTCTTTTTGTGGCTCTCTTTCTTGGTTTGTCATGACCCGCGAGTTATACCACACGTCGTCCGATTTCGGAATACACGCTATAGTTGTCGGATGACGCTCATCGAGAATGAACGTGTGCGGTTCGACTATTCCCTCATCGAGGAGATGGAGGCGGGTTTGGAATTGAAAGGATTTGAGGTGAAATCGCTCCGCGCGAAACACGGTTCTCTCAAAGGCGCGCGCGTCGTCGCGCGCGGCGGCGAGGCATACCTTGTCGGCGCTTCCATTCCCCCGTGGCAAGTAGCGAACGCCCCGAAGTCGTACGATCCGGAACGAACGCGCCGCCTTCTCCTTTCGCGCAAAGAGATCGCGCACATAGCCTCTGCAGAAGGGCAAAAAGGCTTGACAATAGTGCCTCTAAAAGTGTATAATCACGGCAACAAACTGAAGATTGCTATCGCGATCGCCCGTGGTAAGAAAAAGGAAGACAAACGTCATTCGATCCGGGCTCGCGAGGAGAAACGCCGGATCGAGAGAACGTTGAAAACTGAATAGCGGTCAGCCGGTCCCCGATGCTGCTCTATGTGGGAAACCATAGAGTAGCTTCGGGGGGTGACTGGCTTCGACGAGGAAATCGGTGTTTACGTATGCGCTGCAAAGCTGGAGCGTCTTTCAAAACCGCTTCAAAATTCAAGTGCGAAAAACACTGGCGGGGTTCTATCCCCGATTCAGCCTGCTTACGCTTTTGCCTAAGCGGCCGTCCATGGATGTAGAGCTTGAGTAAGTCCATCGGACGTCATTCTTCAAGCACGAGTGAACGAAGTCCTGCGTTCACTTTAAACTTCGGACTCGAGGAGGTGCGTTTCTGTCCATCTCTTATGCATCTCCTTTAAACCTTCAGATGAACTACGTAGCGTAGATGTGCGCATTCACTTTTCTTCGGACGGGAGTTCGATTCTCCCCACCTCCACAAAATAACGAGTAGTCGTAGACTACGATTATATTTTATGAGAGTACTGATGGTCGTAGACCAGAAGTGCTTCACTAACCCAAAAGCCGCCCTCAATGGGCGGTCTTTTGGGTTTTGCATCAGCATGAGGCGGTGCCCAGCCCGAGGCGAGCGACGGCGAGCCGAGAGGCGCGGGCGATTTCCCCATCTCCACCATTTCACAAAAAGACTCCGCACAATGCGGAGTCTTTTGTATTTTGGAGAAGCTGCTACTCTTGCGGCTCCTCTATCTTCGAACGATTCGTGGGACACTTCTTGCCGCAGCCGGTGCACGTCCCATCACCCGGTTTGCAGGTCGAGTGTTCGCCGCAATCACATTCATCTGGATTCATACTGAAAAAAGTTAACTTATAACTCCCCTTATCGTCTCATCACCGTGCAAAAGTGCAAGCTCCACGTCTTGTTACTTAGTTCGCGTAAACGAAACTTCTTGCGGCCCGGCAGCGTAGGGGCCGACTTGGTACGCTTGGAAGATGAACGTTACCGTGTCTTTCGAGATGGCGAACGAGCTGAAGTTCTCGGGATTCGAATTCGCTCCCTCCTCGAAAAACGCGTCGTCGAGTTTTTCTTTGAGTTCCGTCGTCACCTGTGCGGAAATTTCCTCTGCCGTAAGACCGAGCATTTCGAATGCATTTTGTTGTAGTAACTGCCGCCCCGTCGCACGATCGTAGTTGAGACCGCTCACGATAGTCATTGGATGCGCGCCGCCCGTGTACTGCGAAAGTATCAGCTTCACCGAGACGACATTTGGTCCGACGTATACGTCCTCGAACGTGCCGGTGAACTCGTTCTTTACAACAACAGACTCCGGTGGGTTTGCCGGATAGTCTCTGAATTCCGCAAGCGCTACCTCTACCTTGTCCTTGATGTCAGAGTCGATCGTGGGAATCCCGAATTGCGGATACTTTACATCGATCAAGTGACTGTCGGTCTCCTCCCGCACACTCGCCGTCGTAATGTGTATCTCTTGGGGAGTGCTCGAGGCGGTAGATAAAGGAGAAACTGTCCGCTCCGAACGGACAAATAAAACATACGCGCCTCCAAGGGCGATGAGAATGGCCGCTACAATAAGCGCCCGGTCCACTCCCACAGTATATAGAATGGCCTGGCGTTGTGCGACTTCCGAAAATCTCAAACGTGTGCCGCAATATAGCGCTCTATTGCTTTCGGATCGGGCTCCGGAACATACAGTACTCCGCCAGAGGCAAGTCCCTCAAGCAAAATCTCCGAAAACCCTTTCGGTTCGCTCTTTCCTCGTGTCGAAATGTATCGCATCCAGGCAATGGTACGCCACGTTGACCTGCCACGAAAGTCGGTAGATAGTGCCCTCAGCTCAGTACGCGGTGTACTGATGCCAACGCGGAGCAGCACAATGCAAATGCCCACCACGGCGCGTCTTCTAGGGCGCAGCGAGAGCTATTTTCGGATGGAAACCCCATCCGATCTCTGTGCGGTTTGCAGGTTGGTCGAGAAAGCAAACCCGTCTGATGGGTTCCTATTCAACGATCTGCAGACTGTCGAGAACGAGCTCAAAGACGCGCGCAGACCGTTCCCCCCGACCCACTACGCCGTCAATAAAGGACTTGAGACCGCCGTCGCCCGTCTCAAGCAACTCCACGTGGTCGGAGCCATCTGATGTGGCGAGCATTTGGGCGTGGCGGGGAGATATCAGCATTCAGCTGATCCCGCCGCGCCCGCGTTTTTTAATGCATTGACATACTTTATTCACTCGGGCACTGTCTCTCATGGTGGACCGCGAGTTCACGATCTAGGTGAAGGATAATGACGATGGATCAAAAAACGCGGCTTGAACAAATCGTACGGAAACGTTGCGTGCCCAATCAACTGCACACTCTGAAGGGCGATCAGCGAGCGCTCCTGCCAAATGTTCCGATGCATGCTTTCTTCGACCCGCAGTTTACGCGGTTCGTCCTCGCCCCGACCAATTGGATTGATGAGGATCTCGAAGAAATCGGCGCAATCGCACATAATGCGCTCGTTTGCGCAGGAGTGCTTTCCGTCGAAGACATCTTGGGCAGGAAGGGAGTCGAACAAGGTCGGGTAATCCCCGGCCAAAGAACGCGATTTCCCCTCACGCTGGAGCAAATTGTCTCCGCTCCCGGTATGACCACCGAAGCTGCGGCCTTGACGCTCGATCTGCTCCAAGCCCTTGGTCATCGGCCAGAGAGCCGTCCCGATTCGTGGAGTCCTCGCGCGCGTGACAATGCGCCGAGTCCGGTGCTCTCGGCACTTGCAATCGCGCATTGATTGCCAATGGGCGCGGCGGAGATGATTCTCCGCCGCGCCCGAATTTTTATAGTTCCAATTGGTACGCGTTGGTTTCTTTCTTTTTAAAGCCCAATTTTTGGTACAGCTTGTTCGCCGCTTCTCGGGAGGGACGGCTCGTTAGGGAAATTTTTCTTGCTCTCCTTTCACGCGCTCTTTCGATAACACGTTCCAGGAGCTTCTGCCCCAATCCCTTTCCCCGTTCGCTCTCGAGAATTACCACATCATCAATGTAGCCCGACGTTCCACCCAACCTCTGCAAAAAATTTATCGTCACCATTCCAATGACCTGTCCGCCTTCCTTTATCACCCACAGTTCAGTACTGGGTGATGTACCGATATCTTTCAATGCCGAGGATGGGATTTCCTTTGCGTCGGAATAAAGTTGCTTGAGAAGACTGCGGATTTGGGCGAGCGAGCTTTCGTCTTGCTCTGTAAGTTGGACGATCTCTGCCATGTCGGCATAGTAGCGCCGAAACGCAGGGGCTACAATGTTGTGATGAAGTCGCTCTTGCTTATTGTTCTCGCATTTCTCGCCGGACTCTATATCGGAGAGATGAAGAGTCCGTCACCTACTCCCCTTCCTGCAACATCCGAGCATGAAGAGCAATTGGTGGAAAACGCGGAGGTTGTCGAGTATGAATGGTATCCGGTCGTGAAAGTGGTCGACGGCGATACGCTCACGATAGCGATGGACGGAAAAAATGCAACGCTGCGACTCATCGGTCTCGACACGCCAGAGACCGTTGACCCACGAACGACTGTGCAATGTTTTGGCAAAGAAGCGTCCAACAAAGCGAAGCAGATCCTCTCGGGCTCGTCAGTGCGTATCGAGACCGACCCTTCGCAGGGAGAATTGGACAAGTACGGCCGCACACTCGCGTACGTCTTTTTGCGCGACGGAATAAATTTCAACAAGTACATGATAGCCGAGGGCTACGGCCACGAGTATACCTACAACCTCCCCTACAAATATCAAGCCGAATTCAAAGAGGCAGAGCGAAAAGCGCGCGAGGAAAAGAAGGGCCTTTGGGCAGATAATGCGTGCGCAACCGAGAGCACGGCGTCATCAAGGCCGGACCTTGATGACAGCGGTGCACAAACCATAACCCCGAGCGGAACATATGAATGCTCGAAAAATACCTACAACTGCTCCGACTTCACCGCGCAAGCTGAAGCGCAAGCGGTCTTTAACTCCTGCGGCGGAAGTGCGAACGACATCCACAAACTCGACGCCGACGGTGACGGAGAAGTGTGCGAAAGCCTGCCCTAACGACACGTCCACAGTATTAGAATCCAATTAATTTTCTTTCTGTATACTTAAAGCAACATGCAGATAAGCCGTTCCGGCCCTCGCGTCTTCCTGGCGGCACTGTCAGTAATCTTTGCGCTTTGCATAGTCGGAGCAAATACCAACGCTGATTTGATAGATTGTAGTGTAACTCCTGATAATGTTCTGTGTAAGACGTTGGCAAGCGAAGCCACTGGTCTACCCACGGGATGCCGGCCCGTTACTGCGGATGAAATTAAAATCGACCCAAGATTGGAAGGCCGGCAAGTGTGCCCCGGTGATGTTGCTGCAGGGATTACTGGTGACGTAGGGGCAGCGAAAGCGTACCTCAAGAGTCTTCCAAAAAAACCCCTTTCAAGTTGCGCCCCTCCGAACGACCAAAATATCGAGAGGCTCAATAGTAAGTTCTCAGTGTGTGCCGCAAACTTCTTTAAGGCATATACACAAAGATATAGCGGTGTTGTAATTACGTCGGCATTTAGAGATGGTCAGCCAGGAACGGCTGGCGATGGTAGTGGGAAAAGCGCAAACTCCTGCGCGGGCGGAGCGTCAGGATCAAATCACATGTTGGGTCTCGCGATAGATGTGTATCCTGCGGACGGCAATTTCCCGCAAATATGGAATTTTGCAAGGGCAAATCCGCAATTCGGTGTTTGTTTTCCTTATTTAGCGGGTGATCGTCCGCACATGGCCACGGCAGGCTTTAATACTGCAGAGGCTGCGGCATGCGCAAGGCAAGGTGTCCGCCCCTGCGAGGGAGGCGGTATCGTGGATCCGGTGCGAGACGCCTCTGTAGCGACCTCACCTTCCTCGAGCATCACGAGTGCAATTCGTAACTATCTCAATCCCCAACAACAGCAAATGTGTACACTCCCTGACGGAAAACAGGTACCCTGCTCCGCAATCGCAAATAGCGGGAGTGTTCCACAGCAGGTGATCCCGCAGGCTTCACAACCGCAATTCCAGTCACCGCCTCCAGCGGTCGGCACTACGATAAACGCGACGCCCTATACTGCAGGCACCTGTGCGCCGCAATTCTACTGCGTCAACAACGCCTACTACTATCGCTCTAGCTCTTGTGTCGATAGGCTCTACCAGCAATGTCCCGCCGGCTGTTCTACCTCGAGGGGTGGATGCATCTCGGGCACGAGCACGCTTTCCGTATTCGACCAAATAGGCCTCATCGCCGAGCCAACGACCACTGCTGTTGTTACGCCGACAGCCCCGCTCATACTCACGGTCGGCAGCGGCGACGCTATTACGCTCCAACAAAACCCGACGCAGACCGGAAACATTCCGCCACCAAGCAATAGCTACACACCCCCTTCATACATCCCACAGCAAACATTTACCTCGGGCGATCTGCGTAACACCCCCGCGCAACAATACTCTCCGCAGGAACTCTCCGTGGTGCAGCGAACGCTCGCAACGATGAAAGATACGCTTCTACGTGTGCTCGCGTACCTCCGACCATTTGGCAGACCTTCCTCACAGAGCAGCGTGATCGAGTACGTGGAGGGTGAATAGCGATTGTTTGTGTGCTATAGTCTTCCGACAAATGGGATTCACCAAGTACACATCGCAAGCGGAGAAAGAACGCATCCGCATGAACGAAGGCATTCGCGCAGCCTCGGTGCGCGTCATCGGACCCGAAGGTGGCAACCTCGGCATCATGCCGACGAAAGAAGCGATCGCGAAAGCAGTAGAAATGGGACTCGACCTCATCGAGATATCCCCCAATGCGCAGCCGCCTGTCGCGAAAATAACCGACTACGGGAAATTCAAGTACGAGCTGAAGAAAAAAGAGAAGGAAGTGAAGGCAAAGGCGCACGTGACCGAAACGAAAGTGACGCAGGTAAAGATCGGTACCTCGGAGCGCGACATGCACATCAAAGCTTCGAAGGCCGCACTGTGGCTGCGCGAGGGACACCGCGTGAAAGTCGACCTCTTTCTCTGGGGACGTTACAAGTATATGGAATTCTCTTTCCTCAAGGAGCGTCTCGAACGCTTTCTTGCAGTCATCCCCGAGCACTACAAGATCGCTGAAGATATTCAGAAAGGACCCAAAGGACTCTCGGTCGTTTTGGAGAGAGATACTTCAAAAAAGACGCCGAAGGTACCTGCCCAAAAGTCTGTGTCCGTTGCTTCGGATATTCCTACCCCAGCCGAGGAGTCTTGATTTTTCAATCATTTCGGGCATACTGTCCCCACTGCGGCACAGCCGCAGTTTCGTATGAAATCCAACCCCAGTACCACACTTCGACAAGCTCAGTGGCTACGCCTGCCTGCCGGCAGGCAGGGGGCAAGTAAATCCAAGATGCATGAAAACAAATAAATCATATTCGAAAAGACTACGCGTGACGCGCAAGGGCAAGATCATTGCCCGCGTGCCGGGACACAACCACTTCAATGCGAAAGAGAGTGGTACCGGCCGCCAGAGGCGCCGTCGCAGTGTTACGCTCAATTTCACCGCAGCAGAGCGCGCACGCTTCCTTCCCCGATAATCCTTCGACGTCGCTCAGGACAAAATTTTCAATTTTATGGCACGGGTCAAAAGAGGCGTTCAAAAAACGAAGCGGCGCAAGAACATTCTCGCGCAGACAAAGGGCTATCGCTTCGACCGCTCGAAGAAAGAACGTGTCGCGAGGGAAGCGATCTTCCACGCCGGTACGTATGCATTCAGGCACCGCAGGGCAAAGAAGCGCGAGTTCCGCAATCTTTGGACCCTCCGTATCAACGCCGCTGCTCGCCCGCTCGGCTTGCCGTACTCTAAACTCATCGACGCCCTAAAGAAAAATAGTGTCGGTCTCGACAGAAAGTCGCTCGCCGCACTCGCAAAAGATCACCCTGAAACATTTGAGCGTGTCGTGAGTCAGTTGAGAAAATAGCAGACGCTACAAGATGAACTCCGCGCCCTTCCCCGTCGCACTCCACGCATCGGGATTCTTGAAAACGAGTTTGGTCTCTTCTTTTTCCTTCAGTACCATCTCGATGAGACGCTCGATGATCGCCTTCGGGTCCGAATCGTAAATGATATTGTTATTCGGCCGATGGGCGACTTCGATGATGTGTCGGAGTATCTCGTCGGTCTCCCAACTGCCTTCGAGGATCCCTATCGGGCGCCGGTTCTCGAATGCGACCGAGAATTCGTTCAGGGTACCGATGCGCCCGCAACCGATAACAACCGCGTCAGATGAGCGCACGAGCAAGAGGTCCCGGCCCGCATACCCGAATCCTGTGTAGACAATGACATCAAGATACTCGAGCGGGAGCTTGTATGTTTCGATATGCTCGCGCTCGTTGGAGGCGGGAGAAAATCCTATCGAAAACCCGCATTCGTCCTTGGCTCCCATCGTCGCATAGAGAGGAAACCCCGTTGTCGCACCCGATGTGATGATCCCGCCTTGTTTTGCGATCTCTCGCCCGAGTTCTTTTGCCTTCTCAAATGCATCGAGCCCGCAATAGCCTGTTTCTGCCGCACCGGAAACGCAAATTTTGACGACACCGTAGCCTCCGGGAAGGCGACAAAAATTGCGGGGCACCGCAGAGTGGTTCGGGGGAAGGAATTTTTTTGAAGACATTGCGGAAAGTATATCATCAACCGAAGTACTCTACTGCAGTTTCCTCGCGATGATCCAGCCGAGCACGGCTCCGAGAAGATCCATGAGAATGTCTTTTGTCGTATCGATAGAGTAGCTAAGGTACTGGGGGGCCGCGATACCTTCCACATATTCAAAGATTTCCCACACAACACCGATCGTGAGCGCGAATACGAGACACCATACGAGGGAAAGTGCTTCTTTGCGGCGCGCGAAAAACCACGCGGCGCATAACGCTGCCCATACACCCCCAAAGAGATGCATCGGGATGTCGAGCCACCACACTCTCCAGTAGAGCGAGAACCAGACGGCAACCCACATGACAACAGCGAGAACGAGTATCGCGAAAAATTGCGCCAAAAGGAGCCGGATCCCTTGCATCGGGGCATTCTAACATTTATAGGGGCCTGCCCCGCACCAACACCAACGCGCCCGGCTTCTTACGAAAACTAGGTGGCTCTTAAAAACCACAAAACACCTCGGCCAGACGGCGCTGAGGTGTTTGGTGCGGGGCGGCAGGTACGGCAAGCCTGGGCTTTGAGACCAGGTGGGTTTCCGCAGCACTCACGCCAAAGCGCGAAGCGATATAAGAATCCCATTACGATACCAAGCAGGTTTTAGTACCAGCCGCTGTTGGCCAGTATAGCACGCAGCTATTCCAAAATGCCGTCGAGATTTACGTCGTAAAGTATTTCTTCATGAATGACGCGATAGTCGGTCAGTTCTTGTGGCTTGAACCAGTGTGCGATCTCTGCATTTGCTTCTTCGACAGAGCCGGATGCATGGACGAGATTGCGCACAGCCCTTCCGTCGGTATCCGCCATTTGATATGAGTCGAGCACATAGTCGCCCCGGATAGTACCGACATCGGAGGTAAGCGGTTCGGTGCCACCTGTTATCTTGCGCACTATCTTCACCGCATGGGCTCCCTCCCACACCATTGCGACGACAGGGCCTGAGGAGAGGTACTTCTTCAAGTTTGCGAGAATCTTCGCTGTTATCTCCAGCGGGTCTTCCGAAGGGGGGGTCTGACCCTTTTCTTTGTAGGATTGAATGGTCTTCTCTCCCGTCACTTTGCGCCAATTCGGATCGAGCGTGTAGTGCGCCTCGATATGCGCCGGGTCGGGTACGAAAAGTTTCATGCCGACCAATTTGAGGCCGACTGATTCGTATCGTTTGAGTATCTCACCGATAAGCCCACGCTGGATCGCGTCGGGTTTGAGAATTACAAGTGTGCGTTCGTCTTTGGGATGCTTCATGACGAGTACACTAGCATATTTCGCGCGCAAAAACTATTGATACAACGATGCGGGATCGGGAAGGCCGCTCAAGGTGCTCCCGAGATCAAGGGCTGCGGGTCTTCCGTAGCTTGCTTCGAATTTCTTTCGCATCTCGGCTTCCACCTCTTCCCTGTCGCGGCCATAGGTACGGTACGAAAGTTCCTTGAGAGGAGACACTTTGGTGAAATCGAACGGCGGAAGATTCACGGTCTGCAGTGAGAACGGACGCGCAGGCACGCCATTCACCAAAAGCGCGCACACTGCGTGGCGATTGGGAAGATTCTCGAGATCCTGTTGGCTAAAAATGGGCTGGAACTGTTTCTCGAGGAATTCCGCGTCCGTGGTGCCGACGCGGAACGCGACTTTCGTGCCGACGTTGCCTACCACGGCGTCGCGGATCTTTTCATCGAGCTGTGCGATGAATTGGTGCGCGATGATGAGCGCGAGCTTGTATTTGCGCGCCTCCGAGAGGATCGTGCCGATCGAGGGCGTCGCGAAGTTCTGGAACTCGTCGATGTAGAGGTAGAAAACCGGAAGGTCACCTCTGGTATCAACGCGCGAAAACGCGGCTTGCAGGAATTTGGAGACAAGGATAAGGCCGAGGAGCGAGGTGTTGCGATCGCCGAGGCGCCCTTTTGAGAGATTCGCGAGGAAGATCTTCTTTTCATCCATGATCTTCCGGAAGTCGAACGCGGATTTTTCCTGGCTCACGACGGGCCGCATGATGTCGTTCGTGAGAAAGACGTCGAATTTCGAGGTGATGTAGGGTGCCACGTTCTCGAGGCTTGGATCACCCTGCGCCTGCTCGGCGATCTTTTTCCAGAACTGCACAATGATGGGATTCTTGCAGCGCGAGAGTTTGAGGTTGCGGAAAGCGGCATCGGCAAAAACGCGCGGTATCTCGACGAACGTCGAGCCGCTTTCGGGATCTTCGACGACGAGCTGCACGGCGTTGCGATAGTACTGTTCGAACATCGGGCCGAACGCCTCGGGTACGTCGGCGTAGAGTTTGCGAAAGATGCCATACACCTCGTCTACGACGAATGTTTTCATCTCCGGCCGTGCGCGGTCGTACTCGAGCATGTTGAGCCCCATGGGCCGCGCTGTGTAGGCGGGATCGAAGTAGATAACGTCCTTCGCTCGCTCGGGAGGAATAGCCGCCAAGATGTCCTCGATGTCATTGCCGTGCGGATCGATGAAGGCGACCCCTTCGCCATTCTTGATGTCCTGAATGATCATGTTCTTGAGAAGTCCCGTCTTACCGGTACCCGTCTGCCCGATGACATAGCTGTGGCGGAGCCTATCGTTCACGCCAAAATACACAGGCCGCTCCTCCGCGCCGTAGCGATTGACACCAAGTGTGATGCCGTCGCCCGGCATTTCGACCGGTGCAGGCGCCTGCTTTGCGAAGGAGCGTTTGAGCTCGCGCGAAGTTTGTATGCGCTCGGCGGTAAAGTGGAATATCGAGGTAACCTCGGAAAGACTCAAGGGTATCGCATAGGAAGAATCGAAGATCCGGAAAGTGAAGTCGCGAAGGAAGGAATTGATGCTCCAGCCCGATACCTTCTTAAAGACAAGTTGATTCCCCTTAGGGTCATCGTACTGGTTGAACGGCGCGATAAGATTTTCCAAAATAGCATCTGCACGCTCCTTCGTCGGGGCCGACGCCGCAAGGCGGATGGCGACGGGCACGATACGGCTCTTGATCTTGCGTTCGATCTCCTCGGCTGCGACTTTGTCGGGCTGCCGGCGAAAGGTACGGTCTTTTTCTACCTGCATCTGTTTTTCTGATTTGGCTATCGTGTACGAAAGATCATAGAGCATTTCGCCTATCGCACTTTCGGGTACCGCGAGCGCACGATGGAGCGGCTTTCCCCGCTCGAGCCGGCGCAACATTTTTTTATAATGCAAATTGTAGCGATCGCCTGCCGACGAAACCATGATCTGCAGCGCGGCGCCTTCCCCATGCTTCGCTATTTTCGCGAATGCTGAGAGGAGCACGTTCATCGGGTCATGCTCGAACATCTCGGGAGTTTTTAAGGGGTACGCAGGGTGGTCAGCCAGTGTTGCGTACGCGGCCGCATGCGAGCCCTCGTAATTGAACATGTTGTAATCGCCCCGATCCTCTTCGATGCGTGCATTGGGAAATACCGAGGCAATGAGACGCTCAGCCAGATCTTTCTTCTTTCGCGGCACGGCAAGGTACATGATCGCGGATTCCGTCCCCTCCGGCACTGCGATCTCGAGAGAAAAACCCTCGTGCGGCGCGATGAGTGAGATAAGCCCTGCATAGAGCTGCTCGGAAGAGGCGAGGATCATGCCGAGTTGGTGCCGACTGCTGTCCTGTTTCTCGCGATCGCCGTGCGCTTGCGGATCGACCATAAAAAGCACGAGGTCGAGCGCGCGGCGAACCTTTTCAGGCGGCAAGGTGCCGGTTTCCGGCAACCCTTCGGCAATATAGCGGACAAGGATCCGATGAAAATCGTCGATGAGGTGGGGATTTTTCATCTTGGCGCATACTGCCAACGCATTCCTGATACCACGCTCCGCAACGACCTTCAGAAGCTCGTCCATCTGTACATCGTGCGTCTCTGGCTCAAGCTTCAAGACGGTATGAATGATGTCGTGCTCCGGCATCACGTATGCTTCGTGGAGTATCGTCGCCTGCGGAACTTGCGCATATTCGGCGACCTCGCGTTTGGCGATACGATCACCCTCGAAACGGTTCGGTGCCGCCTCAAGTTGCTGCTCTTTTTCTTTTACCCGCTCACGCAAATAGGCAAGCTCTTCTTCGGGAGATTTGAATTTTCCTGCCCCGTCAGAAATAGGGCGCCCTATCTCAAACTTCGTTCCCAAAGCGTTAGCTGGCATAGGTTATTGTTGTATTGCAGTTTCGTGACGTCCGCTATTTCGTTCGGGGTCGGGCGCGGCACGCGGCCGCTCCATCATCGCAGGAGGCATGGAGAAAGTATACCGTACAAAAAAGAAAGACGGTCGAGGAACAAGAGACTAGATGCGTACCGCGCTGTAGTATTTCAACACCTCTGCGCCGATGTCGCGACGATACTGCATTCCCTGAAAACTGATACTTTTGATCGCTTCGTATGCATGCTCGAGTGCCGCCTTGAGCGTGATGCCGGTCGCGGAGACTCCGAGTACCCGCCCACCTGCCGTCAGCAAACGTCCCTGCTCGAATACGGTGCCTGCATGGAACACCACGACGTTCTCGGTTTTCTCTGCATCTTCCACACCCGATATCGGGAATCCCCTTTCGTATGCTTCCGGGTAGCCGCCCGAGGCGAGCATGATGCAGGCCGCGTGTCCCGCATACCATTCGAGCTTTTGGTTGCCAAGCGCGCCGTCCACGCATGCTTCAAGAAGGTCAAGGAGATCGGTTTTCAAAAGACGCATGTAGACTTCCGCCTCCGGGTCCCCGAAGCGGGCATTGAATTCCAGCACTCTCGGCCCGCCGACCGTGACTTTGAGGCCGGGATACAGAAGTCCGGTGAACGGCGTGCCACGTGCGGCAAGCGCACCCAGCGTAGGACGCACAATCTCCTGCTCTACCAAGACACTCGCCTCTGCGGAAAGCCAGGGCACCGGGGTGATGGTGCCCATGCCGCCGGTATTCTTGCCCTTGTCGCCGTCGAGCGCACGTTTGTGGTCTTGAGAGGGAGGGAACATAAGAAAATTCAAGCCGTCACTAAGCGCGTGCATTGAGACTTCCGGTCCCTCAAGATATTCTTCTATCACGACCTCACTGCCGGCGTCCTTAAGGATCTTGTCCACCATGAGCTCCTTGAGCGCGGACTCGGCTTCCGCGAGCGTCTGACATACATACACTCCCTTGCCGAGCGCGAGAGCGCTCGCCTTCACGACGATGGGTGCGCCTTTCTGCCGGACATAGAGGAGTGCGCGCTCATAGTCGGTGAACACCTGGAATTCAGCCGTCGGAATCTTCATCTCGTGCATGAGATTTTTCGCGAACGCTTTCGAGCTTTCTATCTGTGCTGCGGCTTTCGTCGGGCCCCATATCCGTAAACCCCGTCGTTTGAAATAATCCACAATGCCTCCGGCGAGCGGATCATCCATGCTGCAGACCGTCAATCCGATCCGTTTCTCTTCCGCAAACCGCAGAAGCTTATCAAAATCCATCACGCCTATGGCCACGTTCTCCCCCACGAGCCTCGTGCCACCGTTTCCCGGTGCGATGTACAGTTTTCCCAAGCGCGGTGATCGCTTCAACTTCCACGCGAGCGCGTGCTCCCTGCCCCCCGAACCTACCAGCAATACATCTACCGCCATGACGGCATTCTATCTCATTCTTTCGTCAACCCGGTTAGTAGAATGTGGGCTTGCCAAAGGCGCAGGCTGGAAACTTGAAACAAAGGCATAGAATTGATACTGCGTGGTCGACCTCGATATCACCTGCGACGGCAACAAGCAAGAGCCCACATTTCACTACCGGGTCAAAATCTCCGGGCCACTTTTGGTTATGAGAACGGTGTGCTCGAAATGTGCGGTGCGTGAGCCGTCCTTGGTGCGGTACGAATGGCCGTCGGCGTCCACGTAGAGTTCGCCGCTCCCCAGCGTCATCATCGGCTCGATCGCGATGACGAGGCCTTCGACAAGTTTCTCTCCCTTTCCCCTCTCGCCGAAATTCGGTACGTGCGGCTCTTCATGCACTTGCTTCCCAACCCCGTGGCCAGAGAGATTGCGAGGGAAGCCAAAGCCGTATTTTACCGCCACCTGTTCCACCGCGTATCCGATGTCACCCGTGGTATTTCCCACCTTTGCCGCCGCGATGCCGACAGCGAGCGCTTCCTTCGTCCCGCGCACGAGTTTCTCGTCTTCGGCGCTCTCCGCCTCTCCAGCGATTACCGTGACCGCGTGATCAGTGTAGAGACCCTTGTGTTTGATGCCGAAGTCGATGCAGACGACGTCGCCCTCCTGAATAATTTTTCCGTTCTGTCCGGCGGGAGAGTGGACGATAATATCGTTGACGGATACACACAGCCCCGAGGGGAATCCTTCCTTGTCTTTTCTTCCTTTGTAGCCGTAAAACGCAAGTGTATCTCCTTCCGCCTCAACCATCTCCCGCGCTTTTTTTTCCAATTCTGCGGAGAAAACACCGGGCTTCACCATCTCCGAGAGCATGCGCACGTGCCGCGCGAGCCTCTTACCCCCCTCGCGCAGTATCGCGATCTCTTCAGGGGTCTTCGCGATCATGCCCGGTTAGTACAATTTCGAATAATTCTTGCCGAGTTTTCACCTGCAAACGTGTTCCAATATCGTTGCAGTGGATTTCCTAGTGTAGGTTGACGAGTATACATAAGAGGCAATTCGAAATTGTCCTACCGGGTCATGTCAGTTTGAGCACTGAAAGAATATTTTTGTGCGTGGTCTCGACATCCGGTTCGCCGTCCACCTCATGAATACTCCAGCCGAGTGTCCGTAATTCATCAATGGAAGGAACGACGTGCTCCTCATACCACGCGAAGCGGCTGTTCAAAGCCTCATCCGTCGCATCGTCAACCCTTCCGCGTGCGATCAATCGTTTCTTCGCCGACTCTTTCGAGAGACCCAGGACGATCGCCTGCAGATTTCTTCGCTTCCAGAGCTTCATCATGTCGTCGACGGCGCGCGATTGATCGGGCCGCCTGCACGTGCCGTCGAGAATGAGGTGTTGGGAGCCGTCGAACGTGTCATTCAAAACGCCGGTGAGCATGTAGATGGGGATGAACGACGGCACGAGGCCGCCGGAATTGACTATCTCACCCGTGTACTTCGAGAGCGAGGTGCCGCTTTGCATGAATTTGCGCAACAGATCGCCCATCTCGGGACGCACGACTGCGTGCGAAGGATCTTTTTCTTTGAGATAATCTTCCAAGAGCACGCATTGGGTGCCCTTGCCGGAGCCAGAAATGCCGAAAAATGCGACTGTGATCGGGTTCATGATTACTCGAGATTGTACCCTGTAGTAGAATTTCGGCTAGTGCCGGAGGCACACATTCAGCAGCCGAAATTCTACTACAGGGTGTAGCCTTCTTTCTTGAGAATCGCCACGACCTCATCAACTGCCTGCTCCAATTTCCCATCGGCATTCGTCACCACATAGTCATAAAAAGATTTCTCATTTTCCATTTCTGCTTCCGCGTTCGCGCGGCGCTTCGCGATCTCGGCGTCAGAAAATTCCGGATTTCTCTGGCGAAGACGTCGCTCTATCGCGTCAATGCTTTCGGGAAGGATGAATATAGTCGTCGCATCGTAGTTTTTTTTGTAAAACTGCGCGCCCACGAGATCGGGATTGATCACGACAATGGAACCAGCGCCGAGCTTCGCATCAAGGTCGGGTTTGTAGGTACCGTAGTACGTATCGCGATTCTCGATGTACGTGGATTCGAGGATATTTCCCTTTTCTTTTTCCTGGGCAAACTCCTCTTTCGTAAAAAAATAGTAGTCGACGCCGTTTCTCTCTCCGGGACGCGGAAGCCGCGTCGTCGCGGTAACGAGACGCGTTACCCGAGGGCGCATTCTGACGACCTCATTCGTGATGGTGGTCTCACCGCTTCCGGTCGGACCGGCAATAACGACAACGCTCCGTTTCCCCATGTCCGACTAATACTCTCGTATCGAGGTCTGCGCGTCAATCTTTTTGATGACATCCAAAACGACCGATACCACGATGAGGAGCGCAGTGCCGCCGATCGTGAACGTGGTGATACCCGTTATCCCCTGCAGAATGATGGGAAGGACCGCGAGGAATCCTAGGAAAAGCGCTCCCACCAGGGTGACACGCGTGATGATAGTGCCGAGGTAGTCGGAGGTCGTGCCGCCCGGCCGCACGCCGGGAATAAAAGCACCGTTCTTCTGCAAATTCTTGGCGACCTGGTGCGGCTCGAAGGTGATTGCCGTATAAAAGTAGGTGAAAACGAACACGAAGAGGAAGTAGAGACCGCCGTAGATCCACTGGTTCGCGAGGGCGGAAACAACGCTCGTTGCAGCCGAAGCGATGAGTGGGATAGAACTTTTTGCAAGGAACGATGCGATCATCTGTGGAAAGAGGAGGATGGAGAGCGCAAAGATGATGGGGATCACGCCAGCCTGATTGACCCGAAGCGGCAAGTACGTCGATATGCCGCCCAAGACTTTCGTGCCGCGCACGCGACGGGCGTAGGTCACGGGGATCGGCCGCTCGGCTTCCGTAATGAAGACAACCCCCGCGGTGATCACAATAGCCGCTATCGCGAACCCAACGTACGCCGGCACCTGCGAAATATCGAAGGTGAAGGCGAATTGTGCCAGTGCCGAGGGAATACCCGCGACAATGCCGGCGAAAATGATGAGCGAGACGCCGTTGCCCACGCCATACTCCGTGATAAGCTCGCCGATCCACATAATGAGAAGCGCGCCGGCAGCGATGACGCATACGTTCGCAAACAAGAGAAGGGTGCCGAGCGCGGGTACGATGCCGTTCTGTTGGAGAAGAATAAGAAAACCGAACGCCTGGATGAAGGCGAGTGGTACGGTAAGATAACGCGAGTACTGCATGAATCGCTGCCGACCGGCATCTCCCTCCTCCTGATAGAGCGCCTTAAGTCGCGGCGAGAGAACCGTCGAGAGCTGCATGATGATCGAAGAAGTAATGTAAGGGGATACTCCGATCATCATGATCGAGAGCGTAGAAAAACCGCCGCCGGAAAAAATGTTGAGAAGTCCGAGAAATTGGTTGTTGGAAAGATAGTTCGAAAGTGCGGCAGCGTCGATGCCGGGGATCGGGATAGCCGCGAGAATGCGGAAGACGATCAAGGCACCGAATACAAACAAGACACGGCTGCGCAGCGTCTCGTCCTCCACGATGAGCCTCACTTTCCGAAGGAATGCGTCCCACATACCCGGTTAGTAGAATGTGCCTTTGCGGCAGCCGCCTGTCGGCTGCCGCGGCGTGAGCGACCAACTCCCACCTGTTGCACTTTTGATATGTTCGCTGTTTGTTTTCATAGTTTGTACAAGCCTAAGGCACATTTCACTACCAGGCATAGGTTACTCGATGGTGCCACCCGCCTTTTCAATCGCCGCGCGTGCGGATGCGGACACGGCAACTCCTTGGACCAAAAGTTTCTTTCCAAGTTCCCCGCCACCGACGATCTTGACGGGGCGCACTGTTCGGCCGAGCACCCCTCGCTCGGCAAGGGTCTCGACCGAGATCGTCGCCCCCGATTCGAACATTGCTCCAAGACGCCCGAGCGAAAGCGCGAGGGCGTCGGGGCGGGTGCCGACGACGGTGCGTCCGCGGTTCTTACCATACCCGCGCCGCTTCGGAAGTCTCTTGATGATATCGCGCCATTCGGGACGCATCTTCGCGCCAGCGCGCGCCGTTTGTCCTTTGCCGCCGCGGCCCGACTGCTTGCCGCGCCCGCTCGATTGCCCCCTGCCCACGCGCTGCTTCGGGCGCTTCAGATCACGAGGTCGATGTAGTTGGTGTAGCTGCATACGGATATCTACCGGGCAATTTTTCGAAGTGCCTCGATCGCCGCGCGCGCATTGTTAATCGAATTGTGACTTCGCGAAAGGATCTTCGCCGTTACGTCCGACACGCCGCCGAGTTCGAGCACGGTACGCACGGAAGAGCCCGCCACGAGTCCGCGCCCTGGCGACGGGCGGATTTCGATACGCGACGCACAGTACTTCGACTCGACGTTGTGCGGGATGCTGCGGTTTTTCGTGAGTGGCACGGTTATCATCGAACGTTTCGCCGCGCGCGTCGCTTTTTCGATGGCAAGCGCAGTATCGGCAGCTTTGCCGACGCCAACACCCACGCGCCCTTTCTTGTCGCCTAAAACGAGTGCGGCAGAAAAATTGAAACGCCGCCCGCCCGCCATAACACGTGCGACGCGTCGAATACCGATGAGTTTTTGGGCGAACTCGCTCCTGCGTTCATCCCGCCCGCGACCTCCTCGCCCGCCCCGTCCACCGCGGCCGCGCTCTCCTCCGTAGCGCGAGGGGCGCTCGAACGACCTCTCCCCTTCCGCCGGACGCGCTCCGCTAGTTGCGACGACCGGAGAGCTGGGCGCACCGACTCCTGTTTTTTTATCGTGTTCTGTTGCCATACAAGTAATTAAAATTCTAGTCCGGCCGCGCGCGTCGCATCGGCGAACGCCTTCACCGTTCCTATGTACTGGAACCCTCCGCGATCGAACACGACGCGCCGTATACCTTTCTCTTGAGCCTGTCGCGCAAGTGTCGACGCCGCAGCCTCGGCCCGCTCGCGCGGTGTCTTTCCTTTTTCCGCCAAAGAGGAAACCGACGCCAGCGTCGCTCCCTTCGTGTCGTCGATTATCTGCGCAAAGACGCACCTGTTCGATTTGTATATCGAAAGACGCGGGCGAGAAGCGTCACCAGCGACCTTCGCCCGAACACGTCGGTGTCTTCGCTCTCGTTTCTGTTGTTTTGTTGCGAGTGTCATAGAAGTATATGTTCCTAGGCTGCCGCTGCGGCCGCTTTCTTGCCCTGCTTGCGGCGTATGACCTCGCCCTCGTAGCGAATGCCCTTACCTTTGTACGGTTCCGGTTTCCTCGTTGAGCGTACAACCGCGGCAAACTGACCGATTTGCTCCTTGTCCGCTCCCGAGACGGTGATGATGCCCTTGTCAACAGCGACGGTAACACCTTCAGGGACGGCAATGAGCACGGGGTGCGAGAAGCCTACCATGAGCTTGAGTTCTTTACCCGCGAGCTCGGCGCGGTAGCCGATCCCCTCCACCTGGAGCTTCTTTACGAAGGGCGTGTTGACGCCCGCGATCATGTTCCTGACGTGCGCTGCATACGTGCCCCAAAGAGAGCGCGCGAGACGATTATCCGATGCCGGCGTTACGGTCACTACTCCGTCCGCAATTGATATCGAAACATCTCGGTGGAGACGACGCGTCAGAGTGCCGCCTTTGCCTTTCACGAGAAGATCGCCTTCACGGAGAGACACGTCGGTGCCTGCCGGGATCTTGATGGGTAGTTTGCCAATGCGTGACATATGATTGTAGTGATTATCGAATTACCAAACCTCAAAAAGGGCCTCTCCGCCGACCTTCTGTTTGCGAGCATCTTTGCTCGTCATGACACCCTTGGGCGTCGAGAGGATAAGAGAGCCGTGGCCGTAGCGTACGGAAAAAAGCTCTTGCGCGCCCCTGTACACGCGCCGCCCTGGCTTCGAGATACGCTTCACACCGGAAATGGCAGGTCGTCCCGCCTCGTCGTACATCAAGGTAACATCGAGCACTTTCTTCACCTTCTTCCCCTTTTTTTCGATCGTCTTCACGTACCCTGCGCCCTTCAAAGCCTCCGCAATGGCCATCTTGAAATTCGAGAACGGTACCGAGACGGTTTCTTTGCCGACCGCACTGGCGTTCTTGAGGCGAACAACAAAGTCTGCGACGGGGTCATTGGTCATAGAAATTAGCTACTGGGGTTTAGCCACTAGGAAATTACCAGGAAGATTTCTTGATACCGGGGATGTTCCCTTCGAGAGCCTCTTCACGGAAGCAAATACGGCAAAGGTTGAAGTCGCGCATAAAACCACGCGGCCGGCCGCATTTGAGGCATCGCCGAACGGTCCGACTCGAGAATTTCGGCTTTCGGTTCGCTTTCACTATCATTGATTTCTTTGCCATAAAATTTTGAAGAAATTTTACCTTGAGCTTGTCGAAGGATGCGCCGCGAAGGAGAGTGAAGTTCCGGCACCCCACCTTTCGGATGTTGGGTTATGGAAACTTCGCGTGTGACTCTGTTCTTTCGATATCCTGACGGATCACTAAAAAACAAAGCCCCCTACGAGGCTTGGACAATATAGTCGATGCAGTGGGTAAAGTCAAACTTGCGTCAGTAGTAAGCAGCTATATAGTACTGAGCGACAGCAAACGGAGGAGACGATGACCACACTTCCAATCCCGAACGGCCCCGCAACGCTCGTCAACTTGATCCTTCTTAGCGCGTATGCAAACGCATTCGTGAAAGCATGCAACGAGGGGTTGATCAAAGAGGCCGACATCAAACCATTGTACATCCATGGGCTGCGTGAATCACGCGAACTGATCAAATTGCTGCCGGAATGATGGTGGCCAACGCGAATGAAACGGGCGCCCGCGAGTGCCCGTTTGTTTTTTTATTTTACTTCTTGGAGCGGGAGGCCGAGGTGGCGGAGGAAACTTTCTGCTTCCTTCTGATAATTTTCTTGCTTATCACTGTCCTACCCATGTCAACCATACACACTGATACACAGTCCTACCTTCCCTTATCATTAGCGACCGCTTATGATAGAGGAGTATGGGAAAGATGGAAAACGCGGTGCGAAAACAGCGAAAGAAGCGCTACATCCAGGATGCCATACTCACTACCCTTGCTGGAGTGGGCGCGCTTGCGGTCGTAGCACTCGCGCCTGCGGTGCTTATCGCCGTCGGACAAATCGCAAAACAGAGCGGGTACAAAATGGGTTGGCGGGCGCGTACCGCAGCGGGGCGGCTCGCGCAGAAGGGCCTGGTACGATTCGTTGAAATACACGGCAAAAAGCACGTTGAGATCACAGAAGCGGGGAGGCGCTTTTTTGCTCTTGAGTCGGCAAAGCTCGAAGCCCGCACACACCGTAAGCTGCGCTGGGACCGCCGATATCGCATGGTCATCTTCGACATTCCAGAGACGCGCAGAGGAACACGGGAGCGTTTGCGCCGACTCATGCGCGAATTCGGATTTCTGCGCATTCAAGATAGTGTGTGGGTATCGCCCCATGAGTGCGAGGAGCTTGTCGCACTGATCAAGGCGGAATTACGCATCGGCAAAGACGTGTTGTATGTAATCGTTGAAAGCATCGAGAACGATGCCTGGGTCCGAAGATATTTCAATTTGCCGCAAGAGTAGCATCATCGAACACAGCGCAAAGGGAAAGCAACTACCTACACTCCCCTATTTGAAGCTATAGCTTATATTGGAGGAAGGTGACCAGGTAGTAACGTAAGAACGTGGCCGCTTCAAAGTAAGCACACGGCGAGCACCTACTTCCCCGCCTGGAGCGGCAATCCGAGGTGGCGGAGGAAACTTTCTGCTTCTTTTTTGTTCTTCGCAGTCGTCGCTATGGTGATCGCGAGGCCGAAGCTGTCTTTGGAGTCTTCATCGGCCGCCTCGGGAAAGACCGTGTGTTCCTTGATGCCGATGGTAATGTTGCCCATCTCGTCTATCGCCTTCGGCGAGATGCCACGAAAGTCCTTGGTGCGCGGGAAGACGATATGGATGAGCTTCTGCAAGAACGCCTCCGCACGTGCGCCCCGCAGGGTGATCTGGTATCCCACGATATCCCCTCTGCGCGATTTGAAATTCGCAATAGCCTTTTTCGCGCTGCGCTCTGCAGGCGCTTGTCCGGTGATACGCGCGAGACGGTCAACGATAAGTTCGAGGCGCTTTTTGTCCTTGCTCATCTTGCCAACACCGGATGAAACGACGATCTTCACCACCTTGGGCGCTTGCATCACATTTTTGTATCCAAAATCTGCCTGCATGGCGTCAAATACTTTGTTTCGAGTTGTCATTGTTGTATTCATAATGCGTACGTACTTATTTCAATGTCTGCCCGCTCTTTACCGCAACGCGCTCCCGCACACCGTCCTTGTTCCGAGTGATGCGCACACGCGTCGGCTTCCCTGTTTTCGGGTCGGCCATCATTACGTTCGAGGCGTGTATCGGCATCGCGCGATCGATTATCTGGCCCTTGCGATTTTGCGAGCTCGGACGACGGTGGCGCTTCATGACGTTGACGCCATCAATGAGGATGCGGTTCTCCTTTGGCAACACCCGCACGATCGTCCCGCTCTTGCCGCGGTCCTTGCCCGAAATGACGACTACTGTGTCTCCTTTCTTTAATTTCATAGTTTTACTTGTGGTGAGTGTATCGAACCGTCGAACTATACGATCTCCGGCGCAAGCGAAGCGATCTTCTGATATCCGCGCTCGACAAGCTCGCGTGGGATAGGTCCAAAGACACGGTTCGCTTTCGGTTCCTTCGGCTCCTTGCCGCTTCCCACCACGAGCACGACCGCGTTCTCGTCGAAGCGTATGTAAGAACCGTCCTTGCGGCGATGGGCTTTCGTTTGGCGCACGACGACCGCACGGTGCACTTCCTTTTTCTTGACGAGCTTTCGCGGCTGCGCGGTCTGGATAGAGATAACTACCTCGTCGCCAATGCCGGCGTAGCGCTTCTTCGAGCCGCCGAGGACCTTGAAAATGCGGCCAATGATACCGCCGGAATTGTCTGCTATTTTTACGAGGCTTCTATCTTGTAACATATGTGTGTGTTAGTTCGTCGCTTCGAGCTTGGAGGAGATACGCTCCACAAGCATAAAGTGCTTTCGTTTGGAGATCGGTTTTGTCTCACGGATGACGACGGTGTCGCCCACCTGCGCGGTATTGCCAGCGTCGTGGACGAGATACTTCTTCGACTTGCGGAGGTACTTCTTGTACTTCGGGTGCATCACGTAGCGCATGACCGACACGGTCGCCGTATCTTTCATCGCCGTTTTAACGACGGTGCCGCGAAAGGTCTTTCCCTGTGTTTTTGTTTCCATACGGATTGGCTATCTTACGCTGTTTTCTTCGCCTGTACCAGTTCCCGCGCGCGAAGCTCGGTGAGGATGCGAGCGATATCTTTGCGCAAGGCGCGCCCTTCGCGGACATTTCTCGTGCGGCTTCCCGCACCGCCAAAGCGGAACTGCCGAAGCGCTTCACGCTTCTCCGCTATCGCTTTTTTGAGCTCTTCTGGCGTTTGTTCTTTGATGTCAGTCATACGATAGTTATGCTCGCGCGACCACGCGGACTTTGATCGGGAGTTTCGTCCCTGCTTTCCTCAACGCTTCGCGCGCCACCTCCTCCGGTGCTCCGTCGATCTCGAAGATGACCCTTCCCGGGTGCACTTCGACGACGTAGCCCATGACATCTCCCTTGCCGCTTCCCATTCCCACCTCCGCCGCCTTCTGTGTGAACGGTCGGTCGGGGAAGACGCGGACCCAGATCTTCGCGCTCTTTCCGCCGGCGCGGACGAGCGCGCGACGCGCCGCTTCGATCTGGTTCGAGGTGATACGCGCGGGCGTTATTGCCTTCAGGCCAAACGCTCCGAACGCGACCGTAACGCCACGGGTTTCGGGCGTCTGGAGACGGCGCACGTGCCGTCTGCCGGTCTGCCATTTTCGGAATTTTGCTTTTTTTGGTGCGAGCATATGTTGAAATGAAAGTGAAGTGTCGGGTGAGGGAGCAAACTACTTTTTCTTGTCATCGGCGAATATCTCGCCCCGATAGATCCAGACCTTGACGCCGATGACGCCGTACGGCAGGTACGCCTCCTCGCGCGCGAAGTCGATATCGGCACGCAGGGTCTGCAGCGGGACACGCCCTCTCTTTATCTCCTCGGAACGCGACATTTCCGCTCCACCGAGACGGCCGGCAATCGCGATGCGCACTCCCTGCACGTCGCGGTTCGCCATCACCTTCTCGACCGTCTGCTTCAGAACGCGGCGGAACGTTTGACGCTTCTCGAGACCTTCGGCGACCATGTAGGCGACGACGGGCGCCTGACTCTCCGGGCTACGGACTTCTTCGATGTCGAGCCGCACCGCGGCTTTCGGCGCGCCCCGCACAGAATGGACGACCTTCTCTATCTCCTTGGTGAGCTTCATCGAGCCTTCGCCGCCGCGACCGATCACGAGCCCGGGTCGCGAGGTCTTGATGAGGACCCGGATGGCTTTTTGGCTGCGTTCGATCTCAACGGATGTAACGTAGTGGCCGCGAAGACGCTTCTTCAAGAAGCGGCGGATCGAAGCGTCGACTATCACGTTGGTCCGATAATCCGCGGGAGTTTTCGCGAACCAGCGGCTCTTCCAATCACGGATGATGCCGAGGCGATGTGCGTATGGATGAACGACGTGGGTCATAAGAGAATAGGTGCTAGGGACTAGGTGCTAGGGACTAGCTTTTTCTCGTGCTTTTTCGGATTTCGTGCCTTCTGGTTGGACTTTTTCGGAGCAGGACCGTTCGTTGTGCCGAGCTCAAGCACGACAATGGACATCGTCTTGCGAATGCTGCCCGCCCTCCCACGCGCGAACGGCCGTTGGCGGCGCAGGACGGCGCCTTTGTTGACCGTGATCGTCTTCACGAAGAGACTTTCGGAAGAAGCGCCGTGGCTGTGTGCATTCGCTACGGCCGAATTCAGGAGCTTCGTGATGGCGGGAGAAGACTTCTTGGGCAAATAGGTCAAGAGTGCACGCGCGTCCGCAACGGACTTGCCGCGGATAAGGTCGGCGACGAGCCGCACTTTGCGCGGTGACTGGTGATAATTTTTGAGGAGTGCTTTCATAGATTAGTTAGTGAGTACCATCGAACTATTTGGTGGCTTTGGCGGAATCCGCGGCTCCCTTGGCGGCTTGCGCGGTGGCTATTTCCGCCGCTTTGGCGGCCATTTCAGCCTCCTTTTGCATGCGGCCACCATGCTTCACGAACTTCGTCGTCGGGGCAAATTCCCCAAGCCGGTGCCCAACCATGTCCTCGGTCACGAACACCTCCTCGAAGTTCTTGCCGGAGTGCACAAGAAAAGTGTAGCCGACGAACTCGGGTGCAATTTGGCTTGCACGCGCCCACGTCTTGATGCCGCCGGCGGAGGGCTTCCTCGCGCCGATCTTTTTCATCAATTTTGCATCCACGTAGGGACCTTTTTTAAGTGATCGTGTCATATGGTTCAAAACTATACACGGATTAGCCGCGCTTTCCAACCTTTCGGCGCGATACGATAAAGACATTGGAATATTTTTTTGGGCGTCGCGTCTTCTGACCTTTGCCTGCGGGTTTTCCCCAGAGCGTGCGCTGTCTGCGATGACCGCGGCCTTGGCGACCTTCGCCGCCGCCGTGGGGATGGTCCACCGGGTTCATAGCACTTCCCCGCACCGTGGGCCTCACACCCATCCAGCGCGAGCGACCTGCTTTGCCGATGTTCACAAGACGGTGCTCCTCGTTCGAAACTTCTCCGATCGAGGCCCATGCCGTGTCCAGTACGCGGCGCACTTCGGTGGAAGGAAGTTTCAGGTGCGTGTAGCCGGCATCCTGTGCGACGACTTCGCAGTAGTTGCCCGCCGCACGCGCCAAACGCGCACCAGCGCCTGGTTTCAGTTCGATGTTGTAGACGAATGTACCGACTGGAATATTCTTGAGAGGAAGGCGGTTGCCGATCGTGAGCGGCGCATTCTCCGCAACGAGGAACGTGTCGCCTGCCTTCAGGGTACGCGGCACCACGACATAGCGCTTCTCACCGTCGGCATAGATCGCGAGTCCGATAAAGGCACTTCGGAAGGGATCGTACTCGATGCTCGCGATACGCGCGGGGACGTTCTTTTTGTCGAAATAGAAGTCGACGAGGCGATATTTCTGCTTGTGCCCGCCGCCCTTGTGCCGCATCGTGATGCGGCCAAACGCGTTGCGACCGCCGGAGTGTTTCCTGCCCTTCGTGAGCGGCTTGTGCGGTTGATCCCCGCTCAAGAGTTTGCGGAATTCGATGCGCGTCATCGCGCGAGAGCTTTTGGTGACCGGTCGGTACGTTTTCATACGAGGTATAGAATGTTTCGAATTAAGAAATGGTTATCGTGTCGCCTTTTTTGAGGTAGATGTATGCTTTCTTGCCGCCACGCGTACTGCCGCGCTGCCCCGTGCGTACGTTTCGCCGCGCCTTCGAAAGAATGGGAACGATGCGGACTTTCTTCGGTACCACTTTGTAAAGAGAGCGAATCGCTTGAACGACGCTTCGCTTCGTAGCGACCGGAGAAACATCGAATGTGTATATGCCGCCCTCTGCGTGTCCCGTCGCTTTTTCCGTGATCCGGGGATTCCGGAGGACATCCGAAACACTCTCTGCGCCCGTGGGTGCGGCTACGGGTGCTGCATCCGCCTTTTTTTCTTCTGCTTTTCTTTGAAAGAGTGCCATATTATTTTTTTGCTGTCCTGACCTGCAGCATCGGGAGAGCGACTTCAGGGTTCTCGATGACGACGTACGAATTGCCGAGAACGGCGACGGGGTTGAGGTCGCGCACGTCCATCGTGGTAATACTGCCGATGTTGCGAAAACTTTTCTTCACCGCATCCGTCGGCTGTGCAAGTGCTACCAGTGCCGCGTTCTTGCGTTTCTCCATTTTTCCGAAACCCGCTTTGGAGAGAGCGCCGAGGGTCTTCTTTGCCATCGCGGTTTTTGGCTCGGTGATGCCGAATGAATCCACGAATACCAATTCGCCGTCCTTGAGTTTGCGGGAAAGCGCCATACAAAGGGCTTTCGCACGCATTTTCTTCGGGATGGTGCGCGTGTAGTTCTTTTCGCTGCGGGGTCCGTGGGTAACGCCGCCGCCGCGCCAAATGGGAGAGCGGATGGAGCCGTGCCGCGCGCGGCCGGTCCCCTTCTGCTGCCACGGTTTTCGACCGCCGCCGCGCACGTCACCGCGCGATTTCGTGTGCGCAACACGAGGCCTCGCGTTGCCGAGCATTGAGGTCACGACTTGGTGCATCAACGAATCGTTCCACGCAACGCCGAATACGCTCTCCGGCAGGTCGACCGAACCGCTCTTCTTCCCCTGTGCATTGTAGATGATCGCTTCCATATAAATAGTTATCCGTGTATCTCGACGAGCGTTCCCGGCCGACCGGGAATGGCGCCAGATATGAGAAGTGTGTTGGCGGAAGGATCTACCTGCAGAACGCGAAGATTTTGTACTGTCACTCTATCTCCGCCCATGCGTCCCGCCATGCGCATGCCTTTCACGACGCGCGCGCCGGCGCGGCCGCCGCCGCCGATGGAGCCGGGCGCACGTTCTTTGTTCTTCTGCCCGTGGCTGCGAGGACCTCCGTGAAAACCGTGGCGCTTCACGACACCCTGGAAGCCCTTGCCCTTCGAGATCGCCGAGACATTCACGAGATCCCCCGGCACGAACACGGAAACATCCAACGCACTCCCCGCTTCGAACTTCGCGTCGGCGTCCGAGAGCGACACTTCCCTGAAATACTTGAATGGTTTCCCGGTCTGCGCTTTGTTGAGGCGGGTTTCTTTTTTTATGCCGAAACCAACCTGTGCGGCGCGGTAGCCATCCTTTTCTTGCGTCTTTATCTGCGTCACCGTAAGAGGTCCGGCCACCACGATGGTCGCTGCAGAGGCGACCCCGGCGTCATCGAAGACCTGGGTCATTCTTCCTTTTGTGCCGAGCATGAATTTCATAGGTTCTAAAGAAAACACCCGCAATGGCGGGAGTCTCCCCTCTCCATTGGTCCCTTCCGCGCGTAGCGCAGAGTTATTGTGGGACGTGGTGCCCGCCCGATTGAATGACTTCAGTCACTCGGGCAGTGGGGGAGAGTATACCTACTACGTTCGAGATTGCAACGTGCCTGCTACTGGATGATGTCCGCGATGATAGAGAAGAGAACCGATGACAAAAAGAAGGAGTGCCGAGCTGATGCCGAGCCCTACGGGGATCACGAAGTCGGAGCCGTCGAATCCGAACGCTTCATTCATCTTGCACAGTATATTTTCGCAGCTCGTCTCAACGACATCCGCCGCAAACGCTTCCAAAGCAGCGGGTTGCCATAGAATATCGTTCGAGCTTACTCCCTTCGCTTGTGCCTCGGCGGCGAGTGCCGCGACCATGGCGTCGATGTCCACTTCTGACATGTTTGCAGAACGAGGGTCGGAGAGGATCGCCGCGCGTATCGTTGCAGAGAGGGTCTCCGGAGCGGATGCTTGTGCGTGTGAGAAGTACGGCAATGCAAGAAGCATACTACTCATTGTGAGCGCTGCGAAAAATCCCCTTGTGTTCACACTCATCCCTCTCATGCTAGCAAGCATAGCGCACAATCCGCTCACTGCTCCTCAAAAGTGGGCACGATGTTCACGATCGCCGTCTCGTTGATCACTGCCGGTGTTGCGCCGGGGAGCGCCGTGCAACGCAATGTGTAGATCGTCTGTTCCGTGATCGGGCTCGTGTCTTTGCCATTCGCTCCGGAGAGTAACGAGTTCCAGAGGCCGGTGGCGCTCCCTGCAGTACCATCGCCGTTCTCACCGGTGACCGTGCAGGATTGAGCGTTCTCAACGTTCCAGTACACATGCGATATTCCTCCCGAGCTCACGAGCGCCGGCGCTACTTGGAGGTGGCCGGTGGCGGTAAATGGTGTGCCGTTGCGGAAGGCGGGGAAGGAGATGAAGGTGATGGGCGGCAGGGTGCACATGCCGTTGAGACATCTCCATCCTGCTCCGCGCGCCGTGCAGTTCTCGACGAGGGCGCCAGTGCAGGAATTCAGCACTTTCGTCCCACCAGAGTCGCACACATTCTGCGGAATGCAGACATTGTTGCACTGGTTGGTCGTCATGGAACAGCCCTGCGGACACTGACTTATAGTGCCACAGTTGCTACGCAGATTGCCGTCGGATTGGCAGGTGTATGAGGTGGGGGTGCACTGTTGCTGGGTCGTGGTCGGGTCTTCGCACGTGGTGTCTGTATTTCCCGTATCGTCCCCCGGCGTCGATGGCCCTCCATCCCACTCAACGTATACCAAGCCGGGTGCGCCGCCGCCGCCAACGCCAAGGTTATCAATGTTTGACCCCCCGCCGCCGGCACCATACCCTTTGCCGCCGTTATTCGGACTGCTCTGTCCATCGCCACCCTTGACCGTCGATCCATCAATGACGAGCCCCCCGCCTCCGCCGCCGCCCCAGTACACTGAGTTCGTAGGCGCATATCCACCAGCGCCTGCTCCGAAGGAAGCCTGCGTTATGAATGGTGACAGATTAACGTCCCAACCGCCCCCTGTGCAGTAGCCACCCGCGCCTTGGCTGTTGGTCTGGCCCCCAGCTGTACCACCTCCCCCCGGAGTCGCCCAAAAACCGGGCCAACCGTTACCGCCGCCGCCGCCGCCCGAGCCGCCGCCCGAGCCGCCGGAATGTTGGTTGTACAGATTGTAGAAGCCGGTACGTCCCCACCCACCGCCCCGCGCGACGATAGACCCAAAAGCCGAATCACCTCCAGTACCACCATCCTCCTCCGCATGGTACGTCCCACACCAAGGAAATCCTGAGGTGGTGCACTGTTGCGCGCCGTTGCCGCCCACGCCACCATACCCAACGTAGAAAGGGATCTCTTGGCGAGGTGTGACAGATATCGAACCGCCTGCGATGGCACCTCCGCAGCCGCCACCACCACCGCTTCCCCACCCACCGCCGCCCGCGCCTCCTCCACCTCCTCCCCCAACAACCGCTACACGCAAGTGTGTGACACCATTGGGGACGGTGAATGTGGAGCTTCCAGGAGTGGTGAATACAGTGTGAGCACTTTGGGTGACTGTCTCTACAACAGGAGAGCATCCTTCCTGGACGGCGAGCGAGGCGGCGCAATTGCCGGTTCCGCCTGCGCCGGAGACGGAGCCGGAGTAGTCGGTCGTCTGCGATGGTGAAACTTGCGCCTGTCCGGAGGCGCCGACGTAGCCGATGTTGTTGATATGGAAAAGATTGGCGCCGGTGGAGGACCAGTGAATGGTGGTACTGCCGCCGGAAGAGGTGGGATTCTGGTCGAAGGTGACCGAACAAGTCGGCGCGGAGACGTCCGTCCAGGTGATGGTGACGGAGCCATTCTCCCCCGATGCGCCATTTTCTGCGCATATCGGACTCTCCGCGCTGCCGGGAGATCCTTCCATAATGTTGTGCGAACCCGCGCATCCCCCCGCACCACCTGCACCACCTGCCCCCACAACGACCGTTATGCTCCCCGAAGGCTGCGCGGCTGAATATGTTTTGGTCGCAAGACCGCCCGAACCACTTGGCGTACCATCGCCCGGTATCCCAGAGGAACATACTTCGTTGATGCACCAGACCTGTACCGAACCGCCGCTCCCTCCACCACCAGCGCCGCCGCCGCCTGTGACGTTGGTATCTCCCCCACTCGCGGTGCCATTTGTTCCATCCGCTTTGCCGCCACCTGCCCAGACACCGCTAAATGACGAGTAGCCACCGTCCTCACCAAGCCCGCCTGGACTCTCATACCCCCCGACCTCATGGACGGTGCCGAAGGCGCCACCTCCCCCAGTACCGGCGCCCGCACCACGTACCGTCACGGAGAGTGAGCTGTGTGCGGGAATAGAAAAGGTGTACGTGCCCGGTGTTGTGTACGACTGGCTTCCCGCGAACGCGACGAGGGGAAGCGCGAGCGCTACACCGGTGAGAAGTGCGATACAAGATCCAAGAAAGTATGAAGTGCTCATAGGACGGTTATGGTGCCGACGCCGCTATCGGCGCTATTTCTAAAATCCACCGTGCCGGCGGAGGTGAACGTGTATTCCCAATACTCCCCGTGCCCGAGTGTGCGGCACGATTTCAAAAGTTCTGGCGCACACGGAGTCTCGGCACTCGTGCCCGCTTGTGCGACCATGAGCGGGACGGACGAGTTGTTGGTGAAGCGCACGGTCTCCCCTCTCTTCACCGTGAGTACCGTGGGCTCAAATCCGGTGTCGGTATAGGAAACGAGGTACTGGAAGCCACCCTGCGCTTCGACGTAGTCGGCGGGTCTCGGCGTTGGTGCGCTCGAGGGAAAACCCGGTGGCGCACCGCTTCGCTGCGCGAGTGGCATGAGCATCTGCAGCATGTAGGCGATCAGGGCAAGAACGAGCAGCCCCCCGAGCCACCAAAGATAGCGCTTATGCGAAACGAGATGTGCTTCGGGCATATACACCCAAGTATACGCGACCCCCAATCTGCGAGGGTGGAGGGCTGTGGATGACGGCCCGCGGGCTACATCATCTTCACGTCTATGGAAACGCCTGAAGGTAGATCAATGTTGGTGAGAGCTTCGATGACTTTCGGTGCGGGGTTGAGGATGTCTATCATGCGCTTGTGGATGCGCATCTCGAATTGCTCGCGCGAGTCTTTGTCGATGAAGGCGGCGCGATTGACCGTGTACTTCCTGATGTCGATGGGAAGCGGCACAGGGCCGATGATCTCGGCGTTGTAGCGCGCGGCGGTATCAATAATTTGCTTCACCGACTTGTCCAAAATGCCGTGCTCGTAGGCGCGGACCTTGATGCGCAGGCGATGCACGGTCTCAACTTTTTTTGTGCGAGGAGTTGCTTGCGGTGAGCGTGCCTGCCCTGAGCTTTTCGAAGGGGTCGAAGCCGGTATGGGCGTGGCGGAAACATCAGCAGCTGTGGCCACTTTCTTGGCGCGGGGCTTCCGCACCTTCGTAACTTTCGCTTCCGCTGTCATAGAACGCGAGAGAGTATGCACCGGAAAGGGAGAAAACGCAAACGCGTGTATGACCGCAGGTACTTTTGCACTCCGCTGCTAATTTCTCGTACTGTATCAAATATTGCACCGGCGACAATCTGTTGTCGAACGC
>Ga0155143_104_pt1 | contig 61578 bp, 68 predicted proteins | sample RifCSPhighO2_01_FD_106111 | JGI IMG/M metagenome (GOLD analysis project Ga0155143, IMG submission 106111) | Candidatus Kaiserbacteria bacterium RIFCSPHIGHO2_01_FULL_55_17
TAACAAATGGATGCAATGAATCCAATCACCCCCCGCCACCATCGAGTTGGGGTGATTGGATTCATTGCATCCATTTGTTAGGATTGTCGCGAACCAAAGGGCCCATAGTATAGCGGTAGAACGGTTCCATGGCATGGAACAGGTCGGGGTTCGACTCCCCGTGGGTCCACAAAATCAACTTCTTTAGTACGCCTGTGGGAGGGATGTCTCGTCGGCAGGAGGATTTGCCAAGCAGCGTTGAAGCGCGGGTGTCATCGTCCAGCCGCATTTACCACCCGCTTGCGGCTCGCATGAAGCTTCTTGGTAGCAGGCATACTCTGCCCGGTATTCGCAGGTAGTCATGATGTTGCCCGCCTCATCCGCCGACACGCATAGCTGCCCGCTGCATCCTGCGACCGCACATCCGTTGGCCTGCAGACCAAGCCCCTGTTCCCCTCCTGGAGCCACTTGCCGCTCGTTCACGAACGTGCGGCCATCCGACGTACGGCACTGTTCCGGGTATGATTCCATGATCGGAAATCCCGCGGCCGCGCACTCGTCGAAGTTCGTTACAGAAAGGACATACTGCTCTCGCTTGTTCTCTGCAAAAGCGAGAAGAAGCCCCGCGATAAGGGTAAGTACCACAATGGTGCCAACCAGCGTCGTCGTTGAAAGGCCACCCATATTCATCATGATACCAGACGTCGGAACGACATGGATATTACTTATCCACCCGAAGCGTCGAGTCCTGTGATAGTATAAGATGACGTTCCATGGGTATCGAGATCAGACCAGCCGGATGGAGGGATTTCGGCGCGCTCCGCGTGCTGCAAAGAGATGTCGTCCGTGAAGCAAAGCACCTGGTGCCTACGGGGAGCGAGAAGAAGGAACCTTTCCTCTTCTCGCTTGCCAAAGCTGTCTTGCACAGGCGGCGCGTACATACACTTCTCGCGCTTGATGGGGATGAGGCGGTTGGTTATGTCACCATCGTATTTGGAAAATTTCGAAAAGTGGGGGAAACGGCCTACATCGTCGTCGGTGTGCGCGCATCACACCAAGGCAAAGGGGTCGGCACCGCGCTTCTCACTCATGCCGAAGAATTCGCCCGTGCCCGGGACATGCATCGAATGGAACTTGAGGTATTCGAGCGCAACGAAGGTGCGATACGACTCTATGAAAAATTGGGCTACATCCTCGAAGGCCGCCGCCGAGAAGCGGTGAGAACGGAGAGTGGCTACAGCGACATCATTTGGATGGGCAAACTGCTTCCTCCCCGAAGCTGACGAGTGTACACTTGCACGCACCCCGCGTCGTTCAACGGATAGGACGCGAGCTTCCGGAGCTCGTAATGTGGGTTCGATTCCTGCCGCGGGGATAGCTCAATCAGTCTCGAAAAGTTCGCTCAACGACTCCCCTTTTTCGATGCGGCCGATGGCGTCGCCGAAGACTTCTCCTACCGAGACGACCTCGACTTTTGGAGAGAGTTGCCGGTCGGCCGAGATGGTGTCGGTGATGAAAAGTTTCTTGATGGACGATGCGTCGATGGTCTTGTTGGCATCTCCACTCAACAGCCCGTGTGTCGCACAAGCATAGACTTCCCGTGCGCCACTCTCCTCGAGAAGCTTCGAGGCGGTGGCGAGGGTGCCGCACGTATCCGCCATGTCGTCGACGATAAGCGCGATCTTACCCTGCACATCGCCCACGAGCTTCATGCGAGCAACTTTGTTCGGGATCTCGCGCTCTTTGTGAATGATGGCGAGTTCGGCTTCTTTCATCAGCCGTTTTGCATATGACTGTGCGCGCACCACGCCGCCGACATCGGGAGATACAATGACAAGACCGTCGGACGCGAGCGCTTCTTTGAAGAACTCACGCAGGTGCGGTATGAACACCCGTCGGGCAAGAAGATTGTCCACGATCGCGTTGCGAAAATACCCGCCGATAGCGTCATTGTGAAGGTCCATCGTCAAAAACCTGTCAGTGCCAAGCGTTTCCACTATCGCGGCAAATACGCGTGCGGAGATCGGCTCTCGCGGACGCGACTTCCTGTCCTGTCGCCCGTAGCCGAAATACGGCACGACTGCGGTGATCTCGCTTGCAGAGGCACCACGTGCAGCATCGATCGCGAGAAAAAGCCGCACCCAATTCTCCGCCGGTGGAGGTGTCGACTGTATAAGAAAGACGTGCTTACCCCGAAGATTCTCGAGGAATTGTATGTGCTGTTCGCCGTCAGAGAAGACTTTGCACTTCACCTGCCCCAGCGGCATCCCAAGCTTTCGCGCGATCTTTTCCGCAAGTCCGTCATTCGAGCCGAGACTGAACACGCGAAAATCCATATCGCGCAAGTATAGCAGATTGTGGACCTATCGAGAATCGAACTCGAGACTGTGCAATGCGAATGCACCGGTATACCACTTACCTATAGGCCCCAGCGGGGAGCAAAATGAGAATAGCAATTCTCATTTTCTCCGAACGACGGGCATATATCGGAGATATAGGCCCTTAGCCGGAGATAATACGGGAAAATCAACGGCTTGTGAATCGTGCAACAACGGTGAGTAAAACAGCGCTCACGATAAAAAACGGCGCCCATCCGATAAGCGTGTCACTGACGGAGTGCGACGCATTATCGACGCGTTCGAAGTACCAAAGATTGGCGCCAAGGAGAAGCAACGTAACTATCCAGCCCTCCCACGAAATGGGAACCTCGCACCACCCGCCCCATACACGTTTGAACCACGTTCTGCTCATGCACCAATCCTATCATCATCGGGCCGCCGGGAATCGGACCCGGGCTGCATGACCCCCAGCCATGCGTACTACCATTATACGACGGCCCGTATTCGAGTGATGTCCTCTGTCGGGCCGCCGGGAATCGAACCCGGTCTTTACGAACCCGAATCGTACGTACTACCGGTATACTACGGCCCGGCACGGGACATCACCCGTGTGCAGAATACTTGAATTAGCTCGAACCAGCCGCGCCGCCGGTGGCGGGGGCGGCGGCGCGGCGCATCCGGCCTGCAAAATGCCGAACACGGCGAAGCCGCTCCGCTGACAATATCAAATTTTTCTTTGGCGGACTAATTCGAGAATGCGCGGAGAGCATACGATTTTTTGTTCTTTCAAAAAGAAAGACGCTCACGACAACCGCGAGGTTGAAGTGAGCATCAGAGGAGTTGCAGGCTGTAGCTTCAGGCCTTGTCGTTGAAGCCGGGTTCATCCCATACGTCGAAGATGAAGCAGTACTCGCCGCCGTCGTCTCTTGCTGCCGGTCGCACCATGATAAATGGGTCGGGCTTCGGAGTTGCATAGTCGGAGACGAAGAACTTCACCTCGTCGCCGAACTTCGCCTCAATCTTGGCGACCTTGTCGAGCGCATGCCGAGGAACCAGTCGCTGGTACAGACGGCAGGCATCGTCATTCGAGCTGTAGTAGCCGTCGAATGCTGTGTTTCCGTACTGCCCACCGAATCCCCAGTTGTAGCCCTTGATGGTGTCCTTCCTGCGCAGCGGACGCCAGCACCAATGCGAGGTCTTGGCCTGCTTCTTCTTGTCCGAGAGCCAGGCTTTGACCTGCGCGTAGTCGTAGATCTTGATGTCCTTGACCTCAAAGAACTCGAGGAGTTGGGCGCGGACAAGTTCTGCGGGTTTGAAGCCGAGCGTCTTCGCGATCTCCTCGTAGGATTGTCGCTCCTCCGGCTCGACCACCCGTTCCGGCACTTTCGCGCTCGGAAACGGAATCACAGTCGCGGTTTGCTGGACAGCCGGGAGCGCATCTTCCTGCGGCTCTTGCCGCCGTTTCAACCCAAACATAAGTCCTCCTTTTCGGCGCTTGGCCGAGGTTGCGGGTCAATCTTCCGCGAAAAGCATACCATTACGTGGATATTACGTCAACAAAAATTGTTGCACTCTGTATGACAAAAAGTTTTCTTTTTCCCGAAATAGATTCAGAGTGCGCTTGGCGCACACCGAATGAGAATGGTTTGCGCCGATGTTTTTCTCCGAGCTCTTTTGCGGTTTTCGAGCGAAGCGAGGCGGTTGCCTCCGATTTGCAATTTCCTTTCTGGTGCACCTTGTAGGATTCGAACCTACGACCTTTCGAATGTGAATCGAACGCTCTAACCAGCTGAGCTAAAGGTGCGTTCGCGGATTATAGCGGCTGACGAGTCGAATCGCGAGTCTCACAGAACCTCGAGGCTGGCAGCTACTTAATATTCACGATCTTGTACTTCTGAACGCCTTTGGGTGTGTCGAATGAAAACACCTCTCCTTTCTTCTTTTCCATCAAGGCAGAGCCGAGCGGCGAGAGATGGGAGATCTTGTGCTCCTGCATATTCGCCTCGGCCGAGCCAACGATCTCGTACATGTGCTCCTCCTTCTCGCCTTGTTTTTGGATGGTCACAAAGCTGCCGAGCGAGACCGCACTCCCCTTTCCCGCCTTTCCATGCTCGATGATACGAGCGCGGCTCAATTGCTCCTCGATAGTCCGGATCCTGTCTTCGCTCGCTGCCTGCAAATTGCGTGCTTCCTCATACTCGGCGTTCTCGGAAAGATCGCCTAAGCTGCGAGCATATTCAAGCTGCTCTGCGATCTCGCGGCGGCGTACCGTTTTCAAATTCTCCAACTCCTGCGTTAGCTCATCGAATTTCTCCTTCGTGAGGTAATTGGCATTCGTTTCATCATTCATATTTGGTCGCGGCGTATTATACCTGACGCGGGCAAAAGACAATAGCCTAGTGAATGTACTCCGGTTTGTTGGCGATGAGCCACTCGAAGAACGGGCGAAGGCCCGGTGCGGCACCGGAGAGTGTTCCGGCGGGTGCTTTTTCCAATACAGCGGCGTACGCGTACTTCGGATCGCCCGCCGGCCAGAATCCGACCGACCATGAATTTATCCACTCGTTCTTCGCCCCGATCTGCGCGGTACCGGTCTTCGCGGCAATCTCAAGCCCTTGCATATTGAGCACCTTCACCGTCGCATCCCGACGCGTTGAAGTGACCGCAAGCCGCATCCCTTCGCGCACGATCTGCAGGTACTCGTCCGGCACACCGACATTCGTGTATGAGGGGGCCATATTCGCCTCGATCTGCGGCACGATGAGCCTGCCACCGTTGGCGATGGCTGCGATGAAGCGGACGGCCTGCAGCGGCGTCACCTGAAAACCGTACTGCCCGATAGCGGTGTGATATGTGTTGCCGATGCGCCACGGATCATCTTCGCCAAAGACGGCCGCTTTCCATTCCGGGGTCGGAATGACACCGGATTCCTCTCCGGCAAGTGCGATGCCCGTGGGGGAAGCGAAACCGAACGCCCTCGCATATTCGTCGAGACGCCTGATGCCAAGTCCGACCTGTGATCCATAGCCGCCTCCGATCGTGTAAAAGTATTCGTCCGAGGAGACCGCGATCGCTTCGCGCATGTTGATGGGCCCGTGCACGGTCCAATCGCGATACACGGAAGGATGTTCGGGATCATACGGATTCGGAACCGTTATGGCACCCGTGGAAACGATCTTCGTCTCGGGGTCGATGATGCCCTCGTTCAAGGCTGCTGCCGCGAAAATAGGCTTCACGATGGAGCCGGGGGCATACAGTCCCGAGATGGCGCGATTGAGAAGTGGAGAACGCGGATCCTCCGAAGTTGCCCGCACCACTGCCGAGTCGCCTTCCGCAAATGCCGTGTTGTCATATCCGGGAAAACTCACGAGTGCGAGGAGTTCGCCCGTGTGTACATCCATGATGGCTGCCGCCCCGCCGACGAACCCCTGGCGCTTCGCGTGCGCAGAAAGAAGCGAAAAAAGCGTGCTCTGTACCTCGGCGTCTATCGAGAGCGTGACATCGCTCCCGCTTTTCGGCTTCTCGATGATGATCTGCCCCTGGCTGCGCCCCGCCGCATCCGTTTCGATCATAGTGCTTCCATTTGCGCCCGCGAGCATATCGTCGAACGCATGTTCCGCTCCAGAGATCCCCATGATCTCTTCGCGCCACCACTCTCCCGCAGCATCCGCTTTCGGATAGCGCACGAATCCGATGAGGTGCGAGAGGCCCGGCAAATCGGCGGAGCGGCGGAGCGCGAAAGAGTTCACCGAGTCCGTCGTCGAGGCGAGTACTGCGTTCCACGCCAATTTTTCACCCGTCCGGTCGCTGATGATCCCGCGAGAAGCGAACTCCACCGTGCGTTGGAGATGATTGTTCCGGGAAATGTCGGCGTACACGGCACCGTTGAGTACCTCGAGATCGAAGATGCGCGCCCCGAACGCCAAGAGCGCGAAGGCAAACGCAACACCCACACCCATAATGACCCGACCACCCAGTGGCCGCACGACCCTCGCTTCTAATTGCAGGTCGTCGCGGTGAGGCAAATTCGACGAATCAAGAAAGATGTCTTCGGGTGCGATCTCGCGCACATTGAGTCGCCTTTTCATCGTTCCACACTATACCATCGTGCCTCGGTCATGTAAGGAATTCGCTCCGGAGTGGCTCTAGTCCCCACACGAGAATGAGAGCGATGAGCGTAAAAAGCGGGAGATGCGAGAAGGACACTCCGGCCGGAAGCCATAAAAGATCGACGAGGAGTCCGATCCCGAGGATCTCCCATGCGGAATAGCGAAGAGCGAGCAACACCATTGCGACAAGCGGCACCCACGCAGGGGCGAGGACGGCGCCGGAAAAACCGAGTGCGGAAAGGAACCACCGTATTCTAATGCGACTAAGGTATGACATATACGAAGCGTAGCTCCGAAAGATTCACGGGAGTGCGAATGTATACGCTCTGGTAGGCATTCGTCGGGTCCGAAGCGATCGCACCGACAACGCCCACAAGTCGCCCGCCGAACGCAGGAGACGTCACTGTATCGCCGACTTCGACCTCGAGCTCTTGGGAGATCTTGGTGCGGGCATTGCCTCCCCCTTGTCCTTCAAACGTGGTCGGGATGCCTCTTAATGACCCCTCGATCGAGGTGCCTGGTGCAAACACCTCGGTGACGAGCGAAACATGCTCATGCACATCGTCCACCTCACCGATGACGATCCCACTCCCTCTCTCACCGACCACGACTATGTTCCCCTCGACGACACCCTCTGCACTCCCCGCTCCTACCATGAAAGTCCCGTACGGAGACGAGCGCGTTGAGGAAACGATGGGTGCGGTTAGCCCGGCACTACCCTCCGCAAGGTGAACGATCTCGCGCAAGGCCGTGTTCTCTTCTGCAAGCGACTCATAGCTTGCCGTTTGCACTTGCAACCTGCTTATTTCTTGTTTCAGTGCTTCATTTTCCGCACGAAGCGCACGCACATTCGAAAAAAGTCCGCTCCACGCGACCGAAGAAAGCATCCGGGAACTGCTGCTCCACGCGACGGTCGACATGAACCGCACGAGTCCCCGCAGCGTCCCGCCGGAAACCCAATCAAATGCGAGTGCGAGCACCACTACACCCGTGGCGATTATGAGGAGGCGGCGCGTCCTCTTCTTCTCATTCCGTGGGGACAAGATCATCATCGGAGGTGAGAATCGCTTCTCTGAATCGATCGATATCATCGAGAACGGTGCTCGTTCCTCTCACCACAGCGGTAAGGGGGTCGGAATCGACGTTCACGGGGACACCGAGAGATTCGGAAAGGAATTCCGGAAGTCCCCGTATCAAGGCTCCGCCGCCGACGAGATAGATGCCTCGCTGCATGATATCGGAGACGAGTTCTGGTGGCGTGGATTCGAGCACCTCTTTGGCAGCTTCCACTATTTCCTCGATCGAGTGGCCGATGGCGTTGCGCACGTCCTGTCCCGTAAGCACGATCTCACGGGGCAGTCCCGTCACGAGATCGCGCCCACGCGCAGTCGCTTCGACACGTTCATAACCGGGTGCCACGGATGCGAGCGATATCTTCACCTCTTCCGAGGTTTTTTCGCCTATCAGGATCTTATACTCGTTGCGAATATGCGCGACGATGTCGGCGTTGAAGCGATCGCCTGCGACACGGACGTTGCGTGCGTTGACCAAGCCGCCGAGTGAGATGACGCCGATATCGGTGGTTCCGCCGCCGATGTCGATGATCAGTGTGCCGTGCGGTTCGTGCACCGGAAGCTCGATGCCGATCGCTGCGGCCATCGGCTCTTCAACGATATGCACCTCGCGGGCTCCTGCCGCCCTCGCCGCATCACGCACGGCACGCACTTCGACCGAGGTAATGCCTGAAGGGACGCCGATGCACACGCGCGGACCTAGAAGCTTCGCGTGCCCCGCCTGCGCCTTCCTGATGAGGTAGGAGAGCATTTCGGAAGTGATCTCGAAATCGGAGATAACGCCGTCAATGACGGGTTGTACCGCAACGATGTGTTGTGGCGTCCGCCCGAGCATCTCTTTCGCTTGGGCACCCACCGCCACGATCCGTCCGGTCTTTTGGTTCACGGCAACGATCGAAGGTTCATTGATGACTATTCCCCGCCCCTTCACGTACACGAGCGTGTTGGCCGTGCCAAGGTCAATCCCGATATCATTCGAGATAAGCCCGAGGATCCGGTCCTTATATCTGCGTAGTCCGTCGATAAAAGCCATAGTTATGTTGCAAGATGCCCGATGATGTCGCTCTCGGCAACGAACGTCGTCGAGCCGTCTTTTCGCAGGACAACTTCCACACCTCCTTCCGACATCGTTTTTTCGGAAACAATGACCCGTTTCGGAATGCCGATGAGATCGGAGTCGGCGAATTTCTCGCCCGCGCGAATATCGCGATCGTCATACAAAGTCTCAATGCCGTTCTCTCGCAGAAGTTCGTAGAGCCGGTCGGCTTCCGTACTGACGTCCCTATTCCCTCCCGTGATCGAGAGGATGTGCACTGCATAGGGCGCTACTTCCTCGGGCCACACGATGCCTTTTGCATCCGCGAGCACCTCGACGATTGTACCCATGAGGCGCCCCGGCCCGATGCCATAGGAACCCATCACGACCGGCACTTCCTTGCCATGTTCATCCTTATACCGAAGTCCCAGCGCATCCGAGAAACGCGTGCCGAGCGGAAAGATATTCCCGACTTCGATCGCCTTTCGCTCTTTGAGCTCCGCTTTCGCGATACCGAGATCTGTTAGGACCTCATCGGTGTACACTTCTTTGTTGACGCCGATCCTTTTCTTCTCATCGATATAGACCGTATCTTCCCCCGTGTCGCACACGCACTGGAATTCGTCGCTGTATTTCGAGAACGAACCACCCGACGCAAAGGTGCGGAAGGTCGTATCGCCAATACCTGCGCGATCGAAGATCTTTTTGTACGCTGCGGCACATTTCTCATAAAACGTCCGGAACTCTTTCTCGTCTTTGCTAAAAGAGTAGAGATCCTTCATCACGAATTCCCGGGTGCGCAGAATACCGCTCTTGGCGCGCTTCTCGTTCCTGAATTTCGTTTGGAATTGGTACACATATTTTGGAAGATCTTTGTATGAAGAAACATATTCCGTCATAAGCGCGGTCATAGGCTCTTCATGCGTCGTCCCCAGTCCAAGCTCGCCGCCGTCCTTGAGAGCAGTCTTGAACCACACGTCGATAGAATCATCGCGCCATCGGTCTGACTTTTTCCAAAGCTCGGGGCTCTGCAGTGTCGTTAGTTCCAATTCTTGACCTCCGATCGCATTCATCTCCTCGCGGATTATTCGCACAACATTGTTGAATACACGCAAGCCCAGCGGCAGGTATGAATACACGCCAGCCATCTCCTTGTGGATATATCCGGCACGGATGAGAAGTTCTGCATTCTTCGCGGCCTCGTCCTTGGGCGCTTCGCGGCGGGTCTTGGTGAAAAGCTCCGATTGTCGCATGTTAGATTTTATTAACGAGCAAAGGGAGTTTAGAAAATCTTACACCCCGTAGCAAACTCGGCGAACTATAGAAGTTGACGTATCTGTAATGTAGAAGGACGAATGCGGCATGGACAAGACCGAGTGTTGAGAGTTTTGCTACTGGGGTCATGCCGCACCATAGTAGCTGAAAAACCGTCTCCGGCAAAATTAACTCAAAAGTCTGACCACATCGTTGTAGGTGACGGTGATCATGAGAAGCACGATGAGCGCGACACCGAGCGCGTTCATGGCCTGGAGTATGAGCTTAGGGGCCGAACGGCGCATGAGGGCCTCTATGCCGAGTTGCACCAAACGACCTCCGTCGAGCGCAGGAATGGGAAGCAAATTGATGATGGCAAGGTTGACGGAAATGAATGCTGCGAGTGCCAAGACATTTCCGGCGCCATTCTCCGCCGCATCTCCCACGACCCCAACGAGACCGATAGGGCCGACGATCTCCGAGATGGAAGGGGCTCCCGCGAGAGCGCGCTCCACAATTCCCCACAACCCTTGTAAGACAGTTGTGAACGCGTCTGCCGTCGTTGTGAACGCGTCTGCCATTGCATCGCCCCATGGCAGGGGCCGCGAGCTGATCGACACGATGCCGACCCCAAGCGCCGGCCTTCCGACCATCTCGGGAACGACCGCATGCGCCGGAACGATATCCGTCACCTTAGTCTCTCTTCCATGCATGTAGGTGAGTGTGAGCTGTTGCCCCCCGTGCGCCTGGACGAATTCCGAGAACAGTTCGGGAGTCAATACTGCAAGCATATCGCCCCGAGAATCCTCGAGGCCAAGCATCTCATCACCGGCCGCTATCCCGGCGGAATCAGCGGGCGAGCCTGGAACGACGTTCGCCACCACAAGGCGGAGCTCTTCTCCCGGCAAAGGCGTGTCCACGACGCGAGGGACCCCGACATGGAGCGCTACGGCAAAGAGCGCCCACGCGGCAAGCGCATTCATCGCGACACCGGCAACGAGAACGATGGCCTGCACAAGCCGGCTCGCATCTATGAGGCTTCCCCTTCCGTGCTGCCCTTCCCCCACATCACCATAGAGTCGCACGAAGCCGCCGAATGGTATCCAGTTGAGCGTATATTCGGTGCTCCCTATTTTTCCCAGCGTGAACGCCCGCGGCGGGTAGCCAACGCCGAATTCCTCCACTCGCACCTTGAAGATCTTTGCGGCGACGAAATGCCCGAGCTCATGCACGACGATGAGAAAAACGAGTATCGCGACAACAAGCAGTACCGTCATGTGCTCATTTCTTTCTCTTTCGATTCGAATGCCCCTTCCAGCTCCTCGTTGCCCTTGTCAACGCGTTTTTGCAATTCCTCTTTGAGCGAGAATTTGTCATCCTCCGTAAGCGCACTTTCTCGCTCCTTTTCTTGGATCTCCTTCCACGCCTCATCGCGCGCGATGCGCACGGTCGTGCGAGCTTCCTCGAGTTTCCCCTTCGCGAGCTTCACCAACTGCTCGCGCCGCTCGGCGGTCAACTCCGGAAATGTCACGCGAATGACGGCACCATCGGAAGCAGTGCCCACGCCGAGATTAGCGGCGGAGATAGCGCGTTCGATGTCTTTGAAAAGCGACGCGTCGAAGGGTTGTACGCGCAAACTTCGCGCGTCCTCGATGCCGATAGTCGCCACTTGCTTCAGTGGCATCATCGAGCCGTACGCGGGAACGGAAACGCCATCGAGTATTGCGGGAGCGGCCCGCCCGGTGCGCAAGCCGCGATACTCCTTCGCGAGCCACTCCCGAGCCGCAGCGACCTTCGCGTCGAACTGTTTGAAATCGTAATTGGCCATAACGGGAAGTATACCTGCCTGCCGGCAGGCAGGGCAAACGGCCTAGGTCCTTGGCACGAGAAGCGCTACTTGTTCCAACAAGGGCTTCACAAGCGCTCCCCTGTCAGCGATGTACTTGCGCGCTCGGTAGAGCGCTTGCAGACCATGCGGGTTCTTTTCGAGCTTCTCGAGCGACGCGAGAAAAGAAAGAATCGCTCCGAGATCGCGTTTCTCATCCTCACCTTTTTCGAGAAGTGGTTTCAGGAGGTCGAGACGCTTCTGGGGAAGTGCCGCAAGGAACTCTTTCGCGTCGACTAGACTCTTCTCTTTTCCCTTCTCGACAACAAGCATTTGGGCTCGCGAACGGAACGTCGGCAAGAGCATTTCTGGCGATGGAAGAACGAAGATGAAGAGCGCGTCCCCCGGCGCCTCTTCGATAGTTTTGAGGAGCGCGTTTTGCGCCTCGCGATTCATGTCCGAGGCCGAAATGACGAAGGCGCGCCGCTCCCCAACCGCGCGGAGCACGGCGCGCTCCCGTAACTCACGTGCATCGTCAATACCGAATTGCTTGTACGCCCTGACATACACGTCCGGATTCCCACGCACCGTGATCCCGTCTTGTTCGAGGAGCAAGAGGATCTCGGGCAGAACATCCGGCCCACCCGCCGCAATGTGAGTATTCCCCATCAGACGTCTCTTCATCGTTCCATTATAGCAATGTGGGAGTATACTGCCGAAAAGTAACGAAGCCAGCATGAAAGACCCGTACCACATTTGGAAAACAGCCATCGGTACCACGCGATGGATCGGTTCCCCCACTTCTGTCGTCTTTCACACGTTTGTTTTCGTGGCGTTCTTCGTCGCTGCGGCGGAAGAATGGATCGACTACGACAATATGCTGCTCTTCCTCACCACTATCGTTTCTCTCGAGGCGATCTATCTTGCGATCTTCATCCAAATGACGATCAACTACACGACCCAAGAGCTTGCCGAAGTGAGTGAGGACATTGAGGAGATGCAGGAGGACATCGGGGAGATCCAGGAGGACGTCGGCGAACTGCAAGAGGACATCGAGGAAATTAGTGAGGACGTGGAGGAAATGAGCGAAGAAGAAGCGACCGAAGAACAAGAAGAGGAAGCCCGGAAATCGGAACAAAAAAAGACGCTCACCGACATCCAAGCCGATCTCCGTAAACTCATGCAGGATATCTCAAGACTCCAGCAAACGACGCCTAAGGAGGACCTCCCGCCAAAAACAGGTTGAAGTTTAGCGCTTCGCGATTATAGCCCCCACACCAAGCAAAGCTTGGTGTGGGGTAAACTTTTTTGTTCTCACCGCTTTGCAATTATCGCCTTCTTATATGCTTCCAAATGTTTGAGGGCCTCTCCGGTACCCATCGCGACGCAAAAGGGCGCGTCTTTGGCGAGCCGGGCGCGCACGCCGGTGCGGCGAAAGACGAGTTCGGGAAAGTTGCGCAGAAGGCTTGAGCCGCCCGTCATCACGATGCCGTTGTCGATGATGTCCGCCGCCAATTCCGGCGGCGTATCCTGCAAGACGTCTTTCATCGCATTGATGATGGTGCGCAATTCCTTGCCGATAGCTCGCACGATCTCGTTGGTGCCAAGCTCGAGCGAACGCGGAAGCCCCGTAAGGTGATCGCGACCCTTCACGGTCATCAGGAGCTCCTGCTCTACCGGCACGGCCGAACCGATCTGGATCTTTACATCCTCCGCCATCTTGTCGCCGATGCCGAGATTGTAGGTCTTCTTGATGTAGTCGGCGATCGCGTGGTCCAGAGCATTCCCCGCGCATTTCACGGAGGTCGAGGCAACGATGCCACCGAGAGAGATGACGGCGATGTCGGTCGTACCTCCTCCGATGTCCACGACCATGTGCCCGCGCGCTTCATAAATAGGGATACCGGCGCCGATGGCGGCGAGGATAGGCTCTTTCACGACGTACGCTTCACGCGCGCCCGCCTTCGTGGCAGCCTCCACCACAGCACGACGCTCGGTCGAAGTAACGCCAGCCGGCACGCTGACCATTACCTCGGGGCGGAAGAGATTCCACCTGCCGAGGGATTTTCGGATGTAGTAGCGCAGCATCGCCTCGGTGACTCGGTAGTTGGCGATAACGCCGTCTTTCATCGGCCGATACGCGACTATCTCGTCGGGCGTGCGGCCGACCATCTCTTTTGCCTCGTTCCCTACGGCGAGTATCTTGTTGCCGGTCGTGGAAACGGCGACCACCGAGGGTTCGTTGAGGACGATGCCTTTGCCGGGCACGAACACGAGGACGGTCGTCGTGCCGAGGTCGATACCGAGTTTTGGGGAGAACGAGAATGCCATATGCTCGGGCATTGTATCCCAACGACGAAAAGTTCCAAGCATCCTTACTTTTCGAATTTCTCAGGGTTCAACTCGTACCCCAGTAGCAGATGCTTCGCATCGCTACGGGCGAGACTCAGTTCCATTTCTATTTAGGTGAGGAATCTCCGTCCGCATCGGAATCGTGTTTCTTCGGACTTACTTCCCACCAAAATTTCTTCGAGAAATGCTTTGCGTCGTCGCACACGCGCTTCAGGTAGTAGAGATCTTTCGTCGGTATTCCCTCCAGCGTCTTCCCCATCCGCGCCATCGATATCTGCCCAAGCCCGTCGCGCGCACGGTCAATGTTGAGCCGCTTGCAAAAGTAGCGCATCAGCTCTCCGCGCTCCGTCATGCGTATCTTTACCGCCGATCGCTTCAGATGTGCTCCGATGTGTCGCATAGCAGTATTCTACACTTTTCGATATAGTTCCTGAATGCGAACGATATTGCCGCGGGAGAAAAACCCTGTACTCCGCAAAAAAGCGGTGGAGATCCCTCCTGCCGAGATACACAGCAAGCGCATCCAGAACCTCATCAAAGAGATGAAAGCACTTCTTGCCAAGGAGGAGTACGGTGTTGCCTTGGCGGCGCCGCAAGTGGGAGAGCAGCTGCAGCTTTTCATCGTCTCCGGTCGCGCGCTTTCTCGTGGGGGCCGGAACGCTCCCGACGAACCCGCACATGAACGTAGTGAGGTGTCACCTCACTACATGCCGGATCAGGTGTATATCAATCCTCAACTCATCAAAATCTCTCGGGAGAAGAGAGAAAAACACGAGGGGTGCCTTTCGGTGCGTGGCAAGTGGGGTACGGTGCGGCGGGCCGAAAAAGCCACGATGCGCGCCTATGACGAAAAGGGCACGAAGTTTACGCGCGGCGCTTCGGGCTTCCTCGCGCATATCTTCCAGCACGAAATGGACCATCTCGAGGGCATTCTTTACACCGACAAAGCGAAGAAACTTTATGACGAAAGTCTCAAAGAAAAATGATGTCCGAGAACGTGTCTCGAACATTCGATTCACGTTTTTTGGCACGCCGCAGCTCGCGGTTACTGTCCTCGACGAACTCGAACGTGCCGGCTTTCTTCCGGATCTCGTCATTACGACTCCTGACGAAAGAAAGGGCCGCGGACTCAAACTCTCTCCCCCGCCGGTGAAAGAATGGGCACTCTCGCACAAGATCGAAGTACGTCAGCCTAAAAAACTAACGCTCGACACTCTCAAGGACACTGGGGGGTGGGACGTGTTCGTCGTCGTTGCATACGGGAAAATACTGCCGAAAGAGGTGCTGGAAGCGCCGCGACACGGAGTCCTCAATGTGCATCCGTCTCTTTTGCCGCGCCTGCGCGGTGCCTCCCCTATCAAAAGCGCTATTCTCAACGACGAGAAGAAGACCGGCGTTTCGATACTCCTTCTCGATGAAGAGATGGATCACGGACCGATCGTCGCACAGAAGCCTCTCTCCTCTCCGCCAGCTGGCGGATGGCCACCGCGCGCGAGCGAGCTGGAAGGTGTGCTTATGCATGAGGCGGGAAAACTGCTTGCGCGGATAGTGCCACTCTGGGTATCGGGTGAGATAGAGGCGCGCGAACAGAACCATGACCTTGCAACGTATTGCGAGAAAATAGAAAAGGAAGATGGGCTTTTAAACCTCTCGGCTGACGGCTACAAAAACCTTCTCAAAATCAAAGCCTACGAAGGCTGGCCCGGCACGTATGCATTTTTCGAACGAAGTGGAAAGAAAATCCGCGTCCAAATCCTCGACGCGCATCTCGACCCCTCGACTTCGCTCGGGGCAAGCAAGCTCGTCATCGACAAGGTGCAGCCCGAAGGAAAACGTGGAATGGACTACGAAGAATTCTTACGCTCTGGGGTCCGTCTACTGTGATCAATTCTCGTCCTCGAGCGCCCCTCCCAGTCGGCGACGTATTACAGCTGTCACGCGTGCGTTCGTAATTCTAAGCGCTTCGTCGAGCAACTCCTCTTTTCCCTTAAATGCCTCTCGAATCCTGGAGTCATCCCGTACAGCATCGTTCGTTTTCTGCTGGCTCTCACCAAACAATCTCCAAAAATGAATCCTTCTTTCGTCGGGAGAAATGTCACTCGCAGCGATAGTCGCCAGCTTCTGTGCGGCGGCGCGAGCTATCGGCCCCTACTTCTCGCTCAGCACCTCCTGAAATGTGGACCAATCCTCTTGTTCCATTTTCCACCGAAGATCGTGGTGCGCGGCCAATGCTTCTACATACATGCGCGCTAGTGATTCATCATTTTCAAATTCCTCCCGCAACTCATCAAAAGTCTCCATTATTTGGAGCTTCATGGCTTCCGAGGTTGCGGCTGGCGGTTTCTCGTGGAGAATCTCCTTTGCGGCCTTCTTAAGTTTGCCGAAATCTTCAGCAATCATACTATTCGCGGCCGAAGCGCATCAGGCGTTTGGCGAAGGCGCCGCTTTTACGCAGCACACGGATATGGAGCTTGCGCTCGCGCCGCAGTTGGCGCTCTACTTCTTCTTTCACATCGTCGATGGCACCGTTGACGCTCTCGGAATTGTTACGCGCGTAGACGGGAGATTGGCCGGGGCACACGATGCGTATTTCCGCGAACCACACGTTAGCTCCATGGCGAGGTCGGCCCGCATCGCGTCCGAGCTCCACTTCGATACGCGCGGTGTCCTCGAAACCCGCGAGGAGTTTCTCGAGCGAGACGATGCGCTGGTCGAGATAATCGCGCACCGCCGGCGTCATCTGGTAGTCGGTCGCTTTGATCCGTATATCCATGAATTTTTATTGTGTGACCCTTTTATACTTTCCCATCAATTCCGTCTGTTCGATAATGTGACCTTCCATCGCTTTCAAGACGTCTGTTTTCGAAGCGCTCGCTTGAAGCGGCAACTCGATATCGAGCGCGTAGAGGCGGAAGAAGTAGCGATGCTCGCTCGGCTCATACTCTCGCGGCGGACAAGGCCCCGTGTACTCGCTCTTTCCTGCACCATTGGCGCCTGCAGTACCGACGCTTCCGGCTTGCGCTATCTCCGTCACTCCGCCAGCTGGCGGAGGCGAGATATTGAAAAGCGTCCAGTGGTCGAATGAATCGATGCCGCGTTGCTCCTTGAAGACCTGTGGAATGTCTGGATCGTCCATCAGGAGCGCGAGCGACACCGTACCTTCCGGCACACCGGAGATCTGGAGTGGCGGGCTGATATTCTCCGCATCGCACGTAAATTGCGAGGGAATGCTTGTCCCCTGTGTAAACGCGGGGCTTGTGAGTGAAAGTGCCATAGAACCTGTGCGTGAGCTTGTAATAGAAGTATCGGTGCTGCTATTGAACGCGTACCATGCGCCTGCGATAACAATGAGTGCCGTAACGCCGATGAGCGTGTACGCGTTGCGCATGGGAAAAGTATACCATTTCTCTCCTATCGCCTACCAACGGTAATTTGGTATGATGCCCTGCGTCACACCAACACATATATGGGAAAGAGACTATTCATCGGTACATTGCTTGGCTTCTTCGCTTTTTCGGCTTACACGCTCTGGAGCGAGAGTGGGAATACGATACTCGCCAAGGGAAACGGTGGGCAGGCGGAGAAGGTTCTTCCTCTGGCCGAAAACGCCGCGGCGGGAACTACCGGAATTCCCCAAGCGGACATCATTGAGGGTCTTACGCACGCGTGGCAGAGCTTCAACAACTGCTCGTCGGTGGGACTCATGATCGCACTTTCTCGTTGGGGGGTGGATGACACGCAAGAAGCTATCGCGGAAGCGACGCGCCCGTGGAACAACTCGAAGGGCGACAACGACGACAAGTCTGTGACACTCTACGAGCTCGCTGACTACGCTAAGGAGAAACACGGCCTTGCGACCTACGTGCGCCCCGACGGCACCATCGAGCTCCTTAAAGAGTTCGTCGCGAACGACATTCCCGTCGTCGCCCGCGCGCTCATGTATCCGGACCAGGACATCGTGCACTATCGGGTGGTGCGTGGCTACGATGATACGAAACACACTATCATCGAGAGCGACGGCATCGGCGGAGAGAAAGTCTCACTTACCTACGACGAGTGGATGCATTTCTGGAAAGATTTCAACTATTCATACCTCATCGTTGTGCCGCCCGAGAAGAAAGCACTCGTGGAGCGCATCTTGGGCAGCGAAGCGAATGAAAAGACCGCATGGCAGAACGCAAAGTCGCGCGCCGAGGCGGCGCTCGCGAAAGATCCGAGCAACACCGTCATCCACTACAACCTCATAACGGCCCTCTACTACCTCGGCGACTACGAGGGCGCGGTGCGTGAATTCGAGAAGATAGAGCCGCAGCTCACGCGCCGCAAACTGTGGTACCAAATGGAGCCCATCCAAGCGTATTTCGAGCTCAAACAGTATGACCGCGTGATGGCGCTTACGGAAAGCGTCATCAACGACAACAACAAATCAGTCTCCGAGCTGTACGTCTTGCGCGGCAAGATCTACGAGAGCCGCGGCGACATTACTGCCGCTCGCGCCGAATACGAAAAGGCTGTGCAGTACAACAAACACCTGCAGTCGGCCAAAGCTGCGCTCGCCAGCTTGTCTTGAGTAACTTGTCGTGAGTGTATCGAAAGAAGTCGAAGAGCTTATCCTTAGCTTGCTTGCCACGAGCTTGCCTAGCTGGTCGAACGGACATCAGCCCAGTATATCAAACCAACTAGATTTTCCCGTCACTCGGCGTAAAGTGCAGGAATTCGAATCCAAGTTCTCCAGTCCGTAGCTTTTGATACACTGTTGATATGAATTGGGAAGAACTTCGAGCCCAAGTGGAAATTCTTGCCAGTAAAATTGATTACACTCCTGACATCATAATCGGAATTGTTAGAGGTGGATTGATTCCCGCACGTCTGCTTTCGAGCGAACTCAAAGTCAAAGACATGTACGCCCTCACTGTGAAAAAGGTCGGACAAGAGCGAGAAGTGACGATCGAAATCCTTGAAGACTTATCTGACAAGAAAATTCTGCTTGTTGAAGACATGCTTGAAACTGGCAGAAGTTTGGTCGTCGCAAAAGAATATCTTGAAAAGAGAGGTGCGAACGTAAAAACGGCATGCTTGTATACAATGCCGGTATCCGAACTCAAACCGGACTTCTCACTCAAAGAGGTGGTCGAAGTTATGCCATTCCCTTGGGAGTAGAGGTTCCAACATCGTCCCAGATGGCCGACTGATATAGTGGGAGTATGATTTCGCTGCTGAAGAAACCGAGTGCGTGAGTTACGTGTCTATCTGATTTTCTCGTATTATGGTATTGTTGTGGACATGAAAAAGAGAACTGCACAGAAAGCTAAAAACCGGCACTTTCCTGTCGTAACAAGCCGCGGCGAGGACGGGTTTTATATCGTGCAATGTCCGACCCTGCCTGGTTGTGCTACGCAGGGAAAAACTCTTGACGAGGCGCTTAAAAATATACGAGAGGCTATCGAGCTTTGTTTGGAAGAACGAGAAAGCCGCATGATCGCGGATGAGTTTGGCACAGAGGAAGTAAGTCTGCACACCGTTACAGTGTAGGCGTTATGCCGCGCTTACCAGTTATTTCTTCTTCTCAAGTCATTAAAGCGCTGGAGTGTTTTGGTTATGTGGTCGTCCGTCAGCGTGGGAGCCACATCCGGCTTGCGCACCCAACTCGAAAGAAACGGCCAGTCACGGTACCGAACTACAAAACCATTGATCGAAGTCTCTTGCGGCTCATTATTCAAGAGGCGGATCTTTCCGTTGAGGAATTTCTAGCACTTTTGGACTGAAAGTGCATGACCGCACTGCTCAAGAAACCGAGTGCGTGGATTCCGATAGCGATTCCGCTCATCGGTTTTGCGTATATCGTTACGGTTATTTCTTTCTTCGGCATCGGCCAAAATGAGAATAAAGACGAAAGAACGGCCGCGCTCCTGCCGATATCGACGGTGTTCTCTCTCGGGCTATAGCTGGCTCGTTAATCCGCTTGCAGCCCCGAAAACCTGCTACAATGGTCGGCATATGAAAACTCTTGTTCCTGCTCTTCTTATCATCGGGCTGCTTGTCACGCCTGTCTTTGCAGAGTCGCCACTCGTGGGGAAAGTTATTGCACTCGATGCGGGGCACGGAGGCGACGATGGTGGTGGTGCAACAGGCTCTTGCAACGGCACTCCTGTCGCGGAAGCTGAAGTAAATGCGGCTGTGCGCGCGCTTCTCAAGGAGAAAATTGACGCGGCGGGAGGAGAAGGATATGAGGTTCTCCGACTTTCGTCGCGGAGTGATCGTGTTGCCGACGCGGAGGCACATAGTGCAAATGTTCTCATATCCATCCACCACAACGGCTCTACGAGTACGTCGACCGATTACACACAGAGTTTTGTTACGCAAAAAAACGACAAAGAATTCGCGATCTACATCCATCCGAAGTTGGTTTTTGCGCTCGGGCTTCCGGATAAGGGCATCAAAAACGACGGCTATGGCATGACGGTCTACGGCTCTCTGCCAGGCATTTTGACCGAGTCGTATTTTATTACCAACACGGGCGCGGCGTGTGATTTCCTCGCGTATCTAGGCGGCGTCGCGGATACGCGCGTACATCGTGAGGCACAGGCATTGTATGACGGGCTTATAGCGTATTTCTCGGCGAACACTGGAGGAGGTGGTGGAAAAGGAAGGAGGTAGAGAGAACGGGAGATTACATATCCTTCTTTCTCGTCTTCGCCCTGATGAGCTTCTTAATGAGAACGATAAGAATTTTTTCGTGGCGCCGCGGATCAACGTGGCTCTTCAGGCTCTTCCTTGCGGATGCTGTTGTGGCGGCCGTCTTCACAGTTACACTCGTCTAAAGGCTGTTCGAACTTGGGGCAATCCTCCGTTTGGCAGAGGCCCGGCTTGTCGGAAACGCCTTCGCACCCACCCGTACAAATGTAGTGCTTCATATCCGACCAACAATACTGTTATTTATTAATGGTAATTGAGATGTTATTGGTGTTGCCCGCCTTGTCCGTGGCGGTAGCTGTAATGGTGTGCGTGCCTGCACTCAAGCCCCTCCCGCCGTAGTTCGTGGAGCAACTAGTCTTGTTACTGCACGTTGCAATGGTCGTACCGTCCGCAGCAAGCTCGATCCTCGCTATTCCTCCCACATCGGTCGCCGAGGTGTTGATCTTGACCGACCCATTGCCCTTTATCTTGTATCCGTTTGTCGGCGAGGTGATGGATACCACGGGTGGCGTATTGTCGGTATTGGAGACCGTCACCTCCACTATCGGAGAGACGCCGACGTTGCCTGAACCGTCGTATGCCTTGGTTTGCAATGTGTGAGTACCATTGGAGCTGAAGTTCGTATCCCACAAAAAATCATACGGCGTGAGTGTGTCAGCGGCAGCAAATACGCCATCCCTCCACAGCTCCACTTTGCTTACGCCGACGTTATCGCTCGCAGTGGCGCTCACCGCTATTTGGCCGGACACCGTAGACCCACTAGAAGGCAGTGTGATATTCGTCGTAGGAGGGCTTGTGTCCGGCGTAAAAGAGACATAGGTCACCTGGGCCGAGGCATTGTGCCCTGAAACAGCGCTGTCGCTCGCAAGAGCAGTCACCGTGTAGCTGCCATCTAGTGCGCTCGCGGCAGAGATAACACTCAAACTTCCCGAGCCGGTAGCCCCAGGTGCAAGTGTGATTGAGGGAGCGGAGAAGGTCGCTGACCATCCGCTCGGTACTATGTTAGACAGCGTGAACGTGGTGTTTGAACAAGCGCTGTTGTCATTATTTTTGAGCGAGAACGAGTAGGTCTTCGCCATACCCGCGGCCCCGCTCTGACTTAGAGGGCTTAGAGTGAATGTGGGAGAGGCCGGAACGCAGGGTGGTTCGGCCATTTGCACGTTTATCGTAACGCCGCTACTGGAATGACTTGCTTGGGTGATGGTGATGCCATTGGTCGCATCCACAAAACTGCGCCCATCCGAGAGCGGCGCGTTCAAGGCACTGCCATCTCCCGGGGTCGTATCCACAAGCTTGGTTTGGGAGCTGATGTTGCCACTCCAGATGCGGATGGCCACGCCGTTCACAAAGGCGACGGGGAGCGTACCGTCGAAGCCGGAAGGCTGGCGATAGTCGAGGTAGTACGATTCATTGGTATCGGGTTTTGCTATCTTCAGCACCTTGATGCTCGCATCGTTCGTCCCGCTGGTGGTGAGCGTGTAGGTGCCGCTTCCCGTGACCGTTTGCATGTGTGTGCTCGAGGTGAGCCAATTCTCCCCTATTTTGCGCGGGCCGACGTAGTGGTTGTAGTGTGACCAGTTGTATCCCATCACGTCCGACGGATCGCCGTACTCGTCGAGCGAGCAGCCCGTGTAGCCTGAAGCGACAGACACCGCACCGCACTTGAGCCATTGTGCGTGGTGCGCGAGAATATTGTGCCCGAATTCGTGGGCAAAAATCGTCGGATTGTTATAGCCGAAGATCCACGCCTGCGAGGGATTACCACCGATCGTGCCCATGCCACCCCACGAGCAGCCGGTGTGACTGTTGTATAGGTAAGTCTTGTGCGTGTATTTACTAAGGTCAACACCCGCGGCGACAGCAGCCTTATCCGCCTCGGTGGCGACCGTATAGTAATTGGAGTCGCACCCGACGTACGAGATGGGAAGTGTGTACCACCCGACAACGTCGCCCGTTATTGAGACGGCACCGAAAGAATTTTGTTGGTAGAACAAGTTTGTGGAATTCGATGCGGTGAACATGGTCGAGGCGGCCTGCGTCGGGGTCCACGGCTGTGTTGCGTTGTCAACGAAATTCACAAGGATGAGAACGGTGCTCTGCGGACCAGTCGGAGCACCCGCTGGTTGACTCACGACGGTCGTACCACCAGTGCTTCCCCCGCCCGCAGCGACGAGTTCTTCTTCAAGCACTACGCCTCGCACCTTTACCTTGGAACCAGTGACAACGCTTGGCGCTTCTCCGTCAAAACGAACGTGGTAGCGCTTTGGTCCGGCGGTCGTGCTCACTTCCAAATCGTAGCGCGTCTCCTCCCCTGCACCACCTTCCGCCGCGTCCACGTGAACGACCGCCATCGTGCCATCGAGATCTATCTCCCGCTCAAGGAACTCCTGGGCGAAGGCGGGTAGTTGTTTGGTGACACCGGAAGGGAGCGCATTGAGCAGGAAGCTATGTGGATTGTTGGCAGCCTCCGAGATCATGAGCGCTTTTCTTTCCTGCAATAGGTCGATGAGCTTTTGTTTCGAAGTCTCTTTCTGTTCTTCCGGTGCGGCGTCATACTGCTTGGCCGCGCGCAACACCTGCCCGGTAAGTTGCGCTATGTTCTTGCTCTTGTCTTGCTGCGATGCCGCACCAACCGCCAATCTGCTTTCCGGCCCATATGCGATATCCACCTGGCTGCGAACCGCTTGCGCAACAAAGCTGCCAACTGCAATGAGAACGAGGAAATGGAGGAGCGTTATGGCAGGAATGCGGTGATATTCCGCATACCACGGGTAGTTCTTGCAGAGATCTTCATGTATCTGCTTCATACAATATCGAAAAGTAGGGAAAAAGTATTAAAAGTAACGCCCCTAAGTATACACCTCAAGGCCGCGCAGGGCGTGCTGTGATGGGGATAGGTGCTCGGTTTTTCATGGCCAATGTCTTGCCCTATGGAGTGGGGCGAATGTCCGATGTTCTCAATGCGGCTCCTGCGGCGTTTCTTTGCGGATGCTGTTGTGCTTGCCGTCCTCGCAGTTGCACTCGTCCAAGGGTTGTTCGAACTTGGGGCAATCCTCCGTTTGGCAGAGGCCCGGCTTGTCGGAAACGCCTTCGCACCCACCCGTACAAATATAGTGCTTCATGCCCCCCATTATACATTGTCCAACCTGGCGCTCTACACTTGCATCAGTGCGGACCCATTTTGGCGTTTGGTCTTTTCGGCAGCGGTTGCACGCCCGCTTTCACGTGCGAAAGCGGGCATTGTTTAATGTAAAAGTAGGGACTGCTTGATACTCCACCCATCACATCCGCGGGCATAATCCATGGACCACCAGGTGTAGCCAGAAGCATTCGCTGGCCCTGAAACAATGGTACCGACGGTCCCCGATGGCTGAACACAAAGAATATTCTTTGCGTCGATGACAGGTAGTGCACGCACGTTCACCTCGCTCGACGTTTTGATGGTCGCGCCGATCCGGAACGTTCTTGGCACAGGCGCAGAGACCGGCGAACTTGTTTTGGGTGTGTATGGAAGCTCCGTTATCACCGTCCCGGCTTTGCTCAGTAGTGCTTTGAGGGCGGCCCTCGTTCTCGGTCCAACAACACCCCACCCCGTCAGTCTTTTTGTAAGGTTTTGTTTACCCTGAGCTTGTCGAATGGGCATAAGGATAAGTGTATCAGGCTACTTTCTGGGGGTCTGGGCTGATGTTGGAACAATCTTGAATTGAAAAACATCAGGGACGGCGGTTTCAACACTTCGCCGTGCTCGGCCCGTTCGTCGAGTACTCCTCAGGACTTTCAGCTCAGCATTTCTCCCACGGGACTTCTTGTTTTCTAACTCATCTGACTCAAAAGAAAACAAAGTCGCTCACCTTCGTTCGTCAACGATGAATACAACCGGCCCAACAACAGGGCCTACGCATTCCGGCCGTTCGATTCGGGAATCGGCCACAGGCACTTGCCTGTCTTGGGCGGCAGAGTTTGAGTGGTTGTGGTATAGTATTGGTGTATGTTGACAGCCGTATACAAGAAAGTCCGCTCTGGGTACGTTGCGTGGGTTGAGGAAATTCCCGGTGTGAATACGCAGGGCAAGTCAAAAGCCGAAGCACGCGAGAATCTCTCGGACGCATTGCGAGAATTTGTGGCTGCGCGCCGTATGCTCACCAAGCGGGAATCCGCTCGTGGCGAAGCACTAGTACGTGAAAGTATTCCTGCCTTCCGGTAATGAAGCGAACAGAATTTGAACGGTATCTACGCGAGCATTCTTGCTACTTGTTTCGAGAGGGAAGTAAGCACTCCGTCTTTCGTAATTCGCAAAACGATCATACCTCGACTGTCCCGCGGCATACGGAAATTTTCCCAACACTAGCCCGAAAAATCTGCAAAGACCTCGGCATCCCTCCAGTTCGGAAGAAATAACCTGAAGCGGCTCTGAGCCCTGCAAGTCTAACTCCAACAATTCTATTTCAACGATGAATACAACTGGCCCAGCAGCAGGGTCTGCGCATTCCGCCCTTAAGCTTCGAGAGTGCCTTCTCGATACGGATACGTCGCGTCTGCGCTTTTTTGCCGGAGATGACCCAGCAAATCCACTCATTGCGCGCGAGCGGCGTAATATCCTCCCATACTACTCGCGCCGCAGGTGTTGAAGTAAGGGCCTTTCGTAAATCCTCCGGCACTGTATGTACCACACCAGTGGCGACGCCTTTTTTGGTCATAAAACTATTTTACTACGTAGAGCGAGCTATGCTCGCCACGTAGCCGCGTGGCGGTTTGTAAATGAATCGCTTTACGCGGCCAAGTAGTTTTGCAGCTGTTTCTTAAGGAATCGACGACCAGCTCCACTTTTGAGAAATCGCTCTCGACCATCGGCATCCTTGGCATCACGGTAACCCTCGCAATACATGAGATGCCAATTTTGTTTCAAGCTTGTCGTGCGCGATCCGTTGCCAGATTGATGTTCCTTCAGACGACGTTCCAAATTTTCGGTCTTTCCGATGTACCAGCTGTAATCGCTTTTACACTCAAGGACATATACCCAATACATAAACAAAGTATGCCACGTAAAGCCTGTCGGCCACGTGGCCGCGTGACAAAAGAACCCTGACCTCAGAGTTCTTTTGTTTTACGCGGCTCCGGGGGTGGGACTCGAACCCACAACTTACTCCTTAACAGGGAGCCACTCTACCATTGAGTTACCCCGGAATCTCCGCGAGTATACTGAATTCTGCAAAAAATGAAAGAATTAGGGTCAAAAGTCCTGCCGTGCTACAGTTCCTCTCAGTGGGAACATGAGTACTCCCATCGATCCCTTTCGGGGTCGTACATCCGCAAGGGTGTATCTCCATCTGCCTGGGGCAATTCATCAGAGATGTGAATAAACGACGGCTGCCCACGAATCGCCAGTTCACGCTGGTGGTTTCGCGTATGGGGCATTGACAGGACATCGGGCACATGATACCTTTTCGGCATCAATCAGCGCTGACCCAGGTAAGCAGGGGTCGACTCTCCACCTTCAGCATTGCATTTGATGTTTACCAACAGCATTTTTTCTACATTGCTATGCAAGAAGGAACAATCGCCCGACTCACTGAAAAGGGTTTCGGATTCATCTCTCGCGAGGGACAGGAAAAAGATCTCTTTTTCCACTCCAACGAACTTGTGAACGTAAAGTTCGACGAGCTCCGCGAAGGTGACAAAGTGACCTTTGAGGTCGCGGACAGCCCGAAGGGGCCCAACGCGGTCAAGGTCAGCAGGGCCGGTTAACGCGCCCCGCGAGAAACGCCCCCGCCTTTTTGGCGGGGGCGTTTCGTTTTTTCACCCGACGGAAAGCGTCTTTGAGGGTGAGCGATGCCCGCGGATGATGCGTACTGTCTTTATTGGTACCTTGAAATACGCGGCGATACGTTCGATGACGCGACGATTCGCGGCGTTCTTGGCGGCCTCTTCCCTGACGGCAATAGTGAACGAGATCGGGGTAATCATTTCAAATACTTCCCGCCGCGCCCCCGCACGCACTCGCACTTTTACCTCCATTCCTCTACAATAACACCATGGGTCCATTAAAGCGCTTGCTTCTTTACGTGACCAACAACGAACCTGTTTCGCGACACGAGCAGGGATTCGACATCGCCTTTTTCATCGTCAACACCATCGCGGTCGTCGCCGGCGGGGTATACCTTGCCTCCATCGATGAGTGGCAATGGATACCCTTCCTCGTTATCGAATACACATGGGCGATGGACACGATGCGGCACAACCGCCCGTAAGAGCATGTCCCGAACGAAGCACATTCGGCCTATTGGCCTTAACGCTTCCTCGCTCGACGCTCGGTCGCGCGTACTTGTCGTCGGCGGGTCGGAAGAATTCGTGGGAGCCGTATATCTCGCTGCTATCGCGGCGCTGCGCACGGGGGCGGAGTCGGTCATCGTGATGGCGCCTGAAAAAGTGGCCTGGGCCTTGAACGCCCTCTCGCCCGACCTTATGACGAGGAAGCTTCCGGGTGCGTATCTTTCGCGCGCGCATGAGCGCGCTATCCAGAAGCAAATGCAGACCGCCGACGTCCTGGTGCTCGGCAACGGTGCGGGCACGCGTACAAAAACAGCCGCGCTCATGCGCGCGCTGATGCGCTCTCCTCTTCCGAAAGTGGTAGACGCCGACGCCCTGAAGATATTGCGCGGCAACAGTGTCTCGAACGCGATATTGACGCCAAATGAGGGAGAATGGAAATTGTTGGAAAAAAACAATTCCATCAAGAAACTTCTCAAAACGAACGTGATCGTCAAAAAGGGTCCGCAAACAAAAATCCTGTCGGGCTCACGAGCAGCTTCACTCCGCCCCAACAAGGGCCTCGCGAAAGCCGGTACGGGCGACGTGCTTGCGGGGCTCTGCGCGGGATTCCTCGCGAGCGGATTCTCCCCCTTCGCCGCAGCCAAGAAAGCATGTGTAACGGGAACTGTGGTCGCAAACATCCTCGCGAAGAAGAGACGCGGGTATCATTTCCTCGCGAGCGACCTTGTTGAAGAATTGCGCCGCTCGCGTAGAATGCGTGCATGAGCTACCCCTTGGTATTTCTTGGCCTTGCGCTACTTATCGTTATCGCAAGCATTCGGCAGATCAATCAGTACGAGCGTGGTGTGAAATTCACCTTCGGCAAGTACACAGGCATCATGGAGCCCGGTTGGAGGCTGGTGTGGCCCATCATCCAGACATACCGTAAAGTCGACATCCGCGTGAAGGCGGTGGATGTGCCCGACCAGAACGCCATCACGCGCGACAATGTTTCTGTCGCAGTGAACGCGGTCATTTACTACAAAGTCTCTTCGGCGGAAAAAGCAGTGCTTGAAGTGGAAGATTTCTATTACGCAATTTCGCAATACGCGCAAACGACCATGCGCAACATTGTCGGCGAGGTCACGCTTGACGAGCTTCTGGCGGGACGCGACAAGATAGCCGAACGTATCCGCGAGATAGTCGACAAAGAGACTGACGCGTGGGGCTTGAAGGTCAACAACGTGGAGCTCAAGGACATCAAGCTGCCTTCGGATATGGAACGTACCATCGCCAAGCAAGCTGAAGCCGAACGTGAAAAGCGCGCCGTCATCATCAACTCCGAAGGCGAGCTCGCCGCCTCCAAGAATATGGCCGAAGCGGCGCGCACTCTGCATGCGGTGCCTGGCGCACTTCACCTGCGCACCCTGCAATCCATCAACGACATCTCATCGGATCAGTCGAATACGGTCGTCTTCACCGTGCCCTTGGAGATCCTCAAGGCATTTAGCGGCTTCAAGAAAGAGTCCTAATACCAGCCGTAGTTGTTGTTGCCGTAATTGTAGTCGTAGTAATCATTGTAGCCATAATCGTAGCCTCCGTAGTACGAATCGTAGCCGCCCGAATAGGAGGGATAGTACGAGTCGTAATAGTAGTAATTTGATGGTTGCTGATAGGAATAACCGTAGTTGTAATTGTTGTTGTACGGGTACGAATACTGATAGCTTGAGCAAGGGGAAGCAGAATAGTAATACCCGCACCAGTACTGTTGGGAGTAATTTTGGTTGTAATTGTAGTTGGGCTGATTGTAATTGTGGTTGGAATAATTAGAGGAGGTGTTCGGATACGCGTACGGATACGTGTAAGAAGTGCCGGTCACACTCACCGACGGGTAGGTGTTGCTGATGTTCGTGTAGGGTGAGAAGTTATGATAGGTATAGCCGGTGCCCGTGCAGGGACTGTACGAATAGTAGCTTCCGCACCAGTATTGTTGGTTGTAATTGTAGTTTTGGTTGTAATTGTAGTTGGAGTAGCCATACGGATATGCATAGCTCATCGCGCTCGCCGCAAACGGTACACTAATGATAAGTGCGGTCCCCAAGGAAGCGAGTAATTTCTTCATGCCTCAATAAAGCACCATTTCTTCCCGAGGGTCAAGGGCGGATGGAAAAATGCATCGTTTGCTATACTGCTGTCAATCGTATGCGGAAAACCACGGCTATAACACTCGCCCTCCTCGTCCTCTTGAGTTTTTTGTTTTTCATGTCGCCAGTGGGAAAGTTCGTCGCAGGCATCTATCCCCTCGTACGTCCCGCGCCATCCCTGCCTCCCTCCGGAGAGTCGTTGCCGTTCATGCTCCCCGAAGGATTCGCGACATCAGTGTATGCGGAGGACGTTTCCGGCGCGCGCGTCATGGTACGCGACCCGAAAGGGGTGCTGCTTGTCTCCGAAACGGGCGAAGGAAAGGTCGTTGCCCTGCCGAATCTCGATGCCGACGGAAAAGCCGACCGAGTGATCACTGTTCTTGAGGGCCTTGATAATCCGCACGGCCTCCTTGTTCTCTGTAGCGAGACCGGTTTTGAAAGTGTCGATCAGGACGACCCGTCTCGCCAAAGCCGAGCCGAGGCGGACTGCACGCTCTATGTCGCCGAGAGCCACCGAGTCGCGGCATATCGCTACGATGTAGATACGTATTCGGCAACGTTCAAGGAGACGCTTCTCGAACTCCCCGCCGATGGCGGCCATTCCACGCGCGCACTCATGCTGCATCCGGATAACAAGCGGATATTGGTTTCCATCGGCTCATCGTGCAATGTGTGTACGGAAGAGGATGAGCGTCGTGCGGCGATACTTGCGCTCGATCCGTCGAAGGAAGGATACTCGGTATTCGCTCGCGGTTTGCGCAACACGGTATTCATGACGACGCACTACGTCACCGGCGATATCTGGGGCACGGAAATGGGCCGCGACCTTCTTGACGACGATCTGCCGCCCGACGAAATGAATATCATACGTGAGGGTGGGAATTATGGCTGGCCGATATGTTACGGAAAAAACGTCCACGATACGGATTTCGATAAGAACACGTATATCCGCAATCCCTGCATGGAGCCGTTTGAAACTCCGTCGCGCATCGACATTCCGGCTCATTCGGCTCCACTGGGCCTCGCATTCGTTCCCGAAGAGGGGTGGCCGGAAGAATGGTGGTACGACGCTTTGGTCGCTTACCACGGCTCGTGGAATAGGAGTGTGCCCACCGGGTACAAGATCGTTCGCTTCCCGCTCGATGCGCATGGCAATCCTGAAGGCCCCGCGGTAGATTTCATGACCGGCTTTATGAATGAGAATGGCGCCGTTATCGGCCGCCCCGTCGATATCCTCGTCGAGCCGGGCGGCACGATGTACGTCTCCGACGACCGCGCGGGTGCCATCTACCGCATCTCCCGCACCCTATGATCGAGGCGAACATTTCCGAGAATTACCGCAATAAGTGGACGCTCGCGCTCTACTGGAGCATGCCCTTCCTCGTCGCTATAGCGGCGCTCGCGTTCGCCGTACGGGGCGATTGGGCATCCGCCTTCGCTACGCTTTTCATCGGGGCGCTGATGTTCGTGCCGCCTTTCCTGAAGGGTTACTACAAGGTCTACCTTCCCTTCGCGCTCGAGCTCTCCATCGTCGCTTTTATTTTTCTCACACTTTTTTTGGGCTGGATGGCAAATTTCTACGATCGCATCCCACTCTGGGACAAATTCCTGCATTTCCAATCGGGCCTCCTCCTCGCGGCAACAGGCTACGTACTCGTTTACACATTGAACGAACAGCGCAGAGAGCGTCTGGCGCTTAGTCCTGGCTTCGTTTCGTTCTTCGCGTTCATGTTCTCGGTCGCGATGGGAGCACTCTGGGAAATTATTGAGTATGCGGCCGATCTCGTGTGGCCGGGCAACTATTGGCAGGGCTTCGGTATCACCGACACCATGAACGATCTTCTGGCGGACGCCGTGGGTGCGCTCATCATCAGCATCATCGGCTACTTCTGGATGCGACGCCGCGCGCGCCTCCCATTCACGCCGCGCTTTCTTCAAGTATTCAAGGAACGCCTGAAGAAGGTCGCCCCACTTTCAATACGCAAGAAGAATTAGCGCCTTCGGCGAAGTCTTTTCTCGACAGCGGCGACTGCGATGGTGGTTTTGATGATGGAGTCAGGGTTGAGCGACATGCTCTCGATGCCCTGCTCAACCAGGAATTTTGCAAATTGCGGATGATCGGAAGGTGCTTGCCCGCAAATGCCGACATACTTTTTCCTGCGGAGACAGACCTTGATGACATCGGCAATGAATTTCTTCACCGCCGGATTGTTCTCATCGGCGACGCGATTCACGATGCCGGAGTCGCGGTCGAGGCCGAGCGTGAGCTGGGTGAGGTCGTTGGAGCCGATGGACATGCCGTCGAAGATATCGAGAAATTCGTCGGCGAGTATCGCGTTCGATGGAATTTCACACATGACGATGACTTTCGTCGCATACTTCTTTTGCGCCGCCGTTTTCGCAAGCATCCTCGGATATAGTCCAGAATCCGCCATCGATCTCAAGACCTTCCTTCCCTCTTCGAGCGTGCGGCAGAAGGGCACCATGGGGACGACATTGTCGAGTCCCATTTCCTCGCGCACCTTTCGCATCGCGCGGCATTCCAAACCGAACGCCTCTTTGAATTTCGGGTCGTAGTAGCGCGAGGCGCCGCGCCAGCCGAGCATCGGATTCTCCTCTTGGGGTTCGAAAAGTTCTCCCCCGAGGAGCGAGCGATACTCGTTCGATTTGAAATCGGAGAAGCGGACGATGACCTGCTTCGGATAAAATGCTGCGGCGATCTTTGCGATGCCATATGCGAGGTTGTCCACGTAGTAGGCTCTCCTGTCGCTCCAGCCGCGTGTGCGCTCGTCCACCTTGCGCTTCAGGCTCTCACTCAACGTGTCGTAGTGCAAAAGCGCCAGTGGGTGCACCCCGACAGAGGCGGCGATGATGAATTCCTCGCGCGCGAGTCCCACGCCGTCGTTGGGGAGGAATGATTTCTCGAATGCGGTATCGGGTGTTGCCAGATTCAAAGTCATTTTCGTTCTCACGCGCGGGATCTTCGTGATGTTGTGCTCGCGTACATCGAAGCGCAGCGCGCCCTTGTAGATGACGCCCTCGGCACTTGTCGTATCCACCGTGATGACTTGCCCCGTTTTGATGCTCTTCGTAACCGTTTCCGCGCCGACGATGGCTGTAAGCCCGAGCTCGCGAGAGACGATAGCCGCGTGCGAGGTGCGTCCGCCTTTGTCGGTTATGATGGCCGCCGCCTTTTTCATGATGGGCTCCCAATCCGGGTCGGTCATTTCCGTTATCAATATCTCGCCCGGCTTCAGTACCTCCATATCCGCGACACTCTTGATGACACGCGCGACGCCGCTGACGATCTTACTTCCCACCGAGAGCCCTTTGGCGAGTATCGGGCCGCTCTCGAGCCGCACGTACTCCTTGATCTTGCTCCTGTCTTTCCCCACCTGCACCGTTTCGGGTCTCGCCTGTACGATGAAAAGTTCTTTTGTTTTTCCGTCGAGCGCCCATTCGATATCCATCGGACTGTACGCGCGACGCTTTTTCGTATAGTGCTCCTCGATTGCCTTCGCCCACCGTGCGAGCTGGAGTGCCTGCTTGTCGTTCAAGACGAAGGTTGCGCGCTCTTTCGCGGAGGTCTTTACGACCATCGTAGGAGCCGTGCTACCGCGCCTCGCGTATACCATTTTCTCGTGCTTGCCACCGAGCCGTTTTCCGATGATAGGCTTCGCCGCCTTGCCGAGCATCCGTTTGGCAACGAGAAATTCGTCCGGCACGATGCGACCCTGCACCACCATCTCGCCCAAACCCCACGCGCCGTTGATCATGACGAGGTCGCGAAAACCAGTCTCGGTATCAATAGTGAACATCACTCCCGAAGCCCCCGAATCGGCTCGCACCATCCGTTGTATCCCGACCGAGAGCGCCACGGAAAAATGGTCGAAACCTTTGTCTAGCCGGTAGTTGATGGCGCGCGCGGTAAAAAGCGATGCAAAACACGATTTGATGGAGCGAATGACCTCATGCTTCCCCCGTACGCCGAGGTAGGTGTCGTGCTCCCCGGCGAAACTCGCGTCGGGAAGATCCTCTGCCGTAGCGCTCGAGCGTACCGCGACGTCGATGTTCACGCCGTATTTCTTTTCCATCACACGGTACCCCGCGAGGATCTCTTTTTCAAGCTCTGCTGGCATCGCCGCACTTCTGATGCGTGCGCGCACTTCCTTGCCGACGCTCTCAAGCTGTCGCAAGTCGCCATGCTCGAGAGAGCCAAGCGAAGAACGAATGAAATCCTCAAGCCCTGCTTCGCGTATGAAAAAGCGATAGGCTTCGGCCGTAACGACAAAACCGGAAGGGACACGTATCCCCTTCCGGCCAAGTTCGCGGAGCATCTCCCCCAGAGAGGCATTCTTGCCCCCGACCAAAGCGACGTCATCTATTCCCGCATCCTCCATTCGGATGACCAGCCTCGCGTCTGGGCGGGCCAGCTTCGCCTTTCGTGAGTCCTGGCGGGCATGGCGTCTCCCTTTCATTGCGGAAGTATACCTTTTTTTCTTCCTATCTCAAGCGAGTGGTCAGGCGTTTCGAAGGGGCTTCCGCGGACCGATTATTTCCTATCAACAGCGAGGAGGTGTTGCGTTGCGAGGGTCTTCGCGCAGGCCGACGGGCCGAGCGGGAGCGCCGCGCGAGCACGCGCGGACGCGACCCGAGCAACGCAGTATCTCCGAGCGCCCCCTTAGCTAAGGTGTCCCGAAACAAGCTTCGTCATCTCGAACATGTTGACCTCTCCCTTGCCGCCAAAGAGTGGCTTCAGCTTCGCATCAGCGATGATGTTGCGCTTGTTCTGCGGATTCTGAAGATCGTGCTTCTTGATGTACTCCCAGATCTTCTTCACGACCTCCCCTCTCGACATCGGCCCCTTGCCCACGACCTCCTCTAGCTCTGCAGAGAGGTTCATCGGCTTTAGCAATGCAGGATTAGCTTTTCTAACCATAAGGTAAGTGTATTAGCTGGTAGACATACAGTGTAGCTAATTTCAGGGCGTAGTGGGAGACGCCTGTGGATTACGTCCTTAGGCGATATATCCTGCTCTTTTCTAGGCCGTAGCCCGCAGAAGCTCCTTTTGCTATGGTTGTAGCAGTCCTGTATCAATCTGATCTTTGAGGAAAACGCCAATGACCAATACGCTGATGAACGACAGCTACGAAAAGACCGTGACACGCGTAACGCGTCGGTTCGCCGACGCGGGAGTACGGCTCGGCACGGCCGGTACCGACGCCGATATCATCATGAAGCCTCCCGCCTATCGCCACTTTCTCGAAGGCGAGATGGGAATCGGCGAGAGCTTCCAAGACGGTCTATGTAAAGAAGGCCGTATGACCATCAAAGAGTTCACCCAGAAGCGGATCCTTGGGCGTCTTGTTGGGAAGCCCCTGCGAACGAAGGCGTTTCAGCAGAGCATCGAAAATTCTCCGATTGTTGCGCGCAAACACTACAGTGCCGGCAATGAGTACTTCGGTGCTATTCTCGACCCGACGATGCAATACACCTGTGCCTGCTTCTACGGAGGCGCTACGCACCTTCTTGCGGCGCAACTCTACAAAATGGAGCTGCTCGGCAGGAAGCTTAAATTGCGCCGAGGCGACCGTGTGCTCGATATCGGCTGTGGGTTCGGTGGGCTCGCAAAATACTTCCATGAGCGTTTCGGGGTCTCGGTCGTAGGCATTACGCTCTCGCATGAGCAGGCTACATACGCTCGGCGGTGGTGTGCCGAACTGCCGATCGAGATCATCGAAACCGACTACCGGACAATACCCGCCGAGCAGGGCCGCTTCGACAAGATAGTTACGGTCGGTATGTTCGAGCACGTTGGACCCAATCACTACGTCGAGTTCTTCGAGAAATGCAAGCAGCTTCTTGCACCGGGCGGTACCTTCCTTCTCCACTCGATCTTCGGAGGAGGAATGGATCCCTGGCTCGAGGCGAACATCTTCCCTGGCGGCGAGCTGCCAACGAAAGCGCAGGTCGAAGAAGCTATCAAAGGCCTCTTCATGCCGATGGACTGGCATTGGTTCGGCCGCGACTACGATCCCACGCTTATGGCGTGGAATCGTAACTTGAAGGAAAACCGAACCTGGCTCGAGCGCAATGGCTACGATGAGCGTTTCCTGCGCACGCAGGATTACTTCCTACAATCCTGCGCTGCTCGATTCGGGACTCGGATAATCTCGGTCGGGCAGGTTCACCTTTCCTATGAGGTGATACAAGAGTACGAACCAACACGCTGACCTCGACAGCTGAAACGAGGCTGAGCCATCCCATGACAGGATGGCGTTTTTTATGAAGTAATTTTTTTGATGACCGAAAATGCCCTATCGATGTCTTCATCTCTGAAAATAATGCTAAATTCCGTATCCACGGACATAATTTCGACGAAACTTACCCCCTCGAACGCAAGTGCTTTCAGTATCGGATAGTAGAGCCCCGACACGTTGAGGCTTGTTTCGGGCAGATGCATCGTGATTGCAGAGAGACCCTCGGTACGTTGCACTTTGATCCCCCTTGGGAATGCGGCGAGGATGAAGTCCGCGAAATCTTTATTGATAATGAAGAGCGACTCGTGGACGCCGTGCGAAAAGGTCACAAACGTATCCTTCTTGCCCTTGGTCACAGGCGAAAGTGACTCAAGCACAGGGAATAGGTCGAAAGAATTGGGAAAAACAAGCTCCACCAAGCCGGAGCGAACCGTGATGTCGCTTATATGCTTAAGAAACGTCAGCCCGAACTGCGGAGCCTTGCGGGCCTTCCCCATTCTGTGCAAGGCCATCGCAATAGACGACTCCGATACCTCCTCGAGAAGTCTCTTTTCCACTTCCGGCTTTATTTTGCGGGCTATTTCGGCGTTGTTGGCAATGCCCTCGGCAAGCGCCTCCGCCAAGAACGGCGATTGCCCTATCACCTCCTCCACCACCTGACTTATCGTTCTCATTGTTAGATTTATAACATATTGAAATAATTATGCAATAATAACTCGGAAACTTGGGTAGTCCCCCAACACATCTTATGGTTCAGGTAAGCCCAACCTGTTCGTTGAGTTCACCCGTCTCGTCGGGCTCGAGACAGTCCAGCCGATAAGGATATCGGCAGAAAGGTTCGCCATGAGTTTGCGGATCAAGTTCGCCAGTGTCTTGCTTCAAGAATACATGAGGAGTGTTGGCGAGCTCACCGTGGGGGAAAAGCGCGCACATGCGGTGCGGTATGCACGCAGGTGTAGGCTTGAAGTAACTGAAGGTGATGAGAACCATGTTGATCCCATCATCGAGATGATCATCGCCGCAGCAACACAAGGAGACCAGCGTGACTGACATCATCGTACTCCCATCGGGAGTCAATCTACCGCCGCACCGTTGTAAGAAGTGCTATGCGGGGATGGAGATAGCTAATGCACCGAGGCCACTGAAGGCGCTTCGCTGTCCCCGATGTCTCATTCCTACCAAGCTGTACTTCTGCGTGTCGAAAACGGAACCCCTTGAGGCATTCTGGAATGATGAATGCCCGAGCGGGGTGACTATGTCCGACTTCGCAAGAGAGCGGCTTGGCACACGTGCACCACTCTATGGATTCCCCGTCGCCGTCCCCGGGTAATGGGACGGCACACTTCTTTTCCCATATACAATACACCTATGAAAAAATTTCTTGTTAATGACAGAGCGGCTCGCGTACTCGTTCGGCGACACGGCTCGCCACTCTACGTATACGACGCCAAAACGATCCGCGCGCGATGCCGAGAACTCAAAAAGGCATTCCCCTTCATGCGCCTTTACTATGCATGCAAGGCAAACACAAATCCGGAGATCGTACGTCTCATAGCAAAGATGGGTTTCGACATTGAAACAACGAGCCCCGGAGAGATCGCGGTCGCGCGTAAAGCCGGCGTGAGCGTTTCTCGCATCTCGTATACCTGCGCCGCCGCGAATGAAAAAGAATTGATCTCTATTGTCCAACAAGGTGTCGGGGTCCACCTCGACTCACTCTCGCAGGTCGAGGCCATCGGTAGGCGCTTCCCTGGCAGAGATATCTCGGTACGACTCGCCCACGGAGTAGGAGTGGGGCACCACGCGCATGTTGTAACGGGTGGACCGGAAAGTAAATTTGGTATTCACGTTACGCACATCCCACAGCTCAAAAAGCTTGCTCTGAAATATGATCTGCGTATCACGGGACTGCATCAGCACATTGGTTCGGGAGGTATCTTCAAGCCATCGGTACTGCTCGAAGCAGTAGATTCGCTTCTCGAGATCGCTACGCAATTCCCCCACCTTGAGCATGTCGATTTCGGGGGCGGCTTTGGCATCCCCTACTCTCCCGCCGAGAAACGCCTCCCGATCAATGAACTTGGTCGAAAGATGCGAGCACGTGCAAAAAAGTTCACGCGAGAATATGGAAGGGTCGTTGAGATGTCGTTCGAACCAGGCCGATACCTTGTTGCGGAAGGAGGGATACTACTTGTTAGTGTGACCGACATCAAACGGAACCCGCGCAAGACATTCGTCGATGTTGATTCAGGCATGGGACACCTTGTTCGTCCGATAATGTACGACTCATATCACGAAATAGAAAATGTAACGCACCCTCGCCATCGAAAGGAGCGTGTTACTGTGGCTGGTCTCTATTGCGAATCAGGTGATGTGTTGGCAAAAAATCGCCTTCTTCCCATGCCGGAGCTCGGGGACATTCTCGCCATCAAAAATGCCGGCGCGTACGGATACGTGATGAGCTCGGAGTACAATCTTCGCCCAAAACCAAAAGAAATCGTGCTACATTAACGCGATGAACATCTGCGTGTTTTGTTCGGCGAACGATATCGCTGAAAAATATTCGAAGCCGTCGGCCGAGTTCGCTCGACTTCTCGCACGCGGAAAACACACGCTCATTTGGGGCGGTTCGGACAAAGGTGTCATGAAGATAATCGCTTCTGCCGCGCAAGAAGAGGGCGGCAAGATAATCGGCATCTCGATGAAAATTTTGGAGCACCATGCACGCAAAGGCGCCGATGAGATGATAGTCGCCAAAGACTTGAGCGAGCGAAAGAACATCATGCTCGAGCGAGCAGATGGGTTCGTTGCTCTCCCCGGCGGTATCGGGACTCTGGATGAGATAACCCACATCCTCGAGCTCAAGAAACACGCGGTGCACAAAAAGCCCGTCGTCCTTTTGAATATTGATAATTTCTACCAAGGATTCAAGGAGCAGCTACAGCGGATGAAAAACGATGCGTTCCTCTCGGAAGCAGTCGAAGGGTATCTCCACTTCGCCGCGACACCGCAGGAAGCTATTGAGTACCTAGAACGGTAGTTATCGCCATTCTTTAGCGATCTCCCACTTCACCTTTGCCACCGCACCGAGCGTAAGGAGCATGAGGATGAGTTCTGCGAGCCACCCCACAATGGGAATGATGCCGAATATTGTGTAAATAAGAACGCCCAAAAGTATCGTTTTCCAGTTCACGTCGAATTCTCCACCAAAAAAGCTGCGGTATGCGAAACTCCCGAGGACGACCGGCGTGATGATCCAGAGGTACACCATGGTGGTCGCAAACGCCAGAAGCCCGAGAATACCGAGTGGTATCCCGATCACCGTCCACAAAAGTATCATTGATGCAATGGGAAGTACGATGATGACGATGAGACCTCGTCCCACTTCAAGTGGGCCACCGCACCGAGCGTAAGGAGCATGAGGATGAGTTCTGCGAGCCACCCCACAATGGGAATGATGCCGAATATTGTGTAAATAAGAACGCCCAAAAGTATCGTTTTCCAGTTCACGTCGAATTCTCCACCAAAAAAGCTGCGGTATGCGAAACTCCCGAGGACGACCGGCGTGATGATCCAGAGGTACACCATGGTGGTCGCAAACGCCAGAAGCCCGAGAATACCGAGTGGTATCCCGATCACCGTCCACAAAAGTATCATTGATGCAATGGGAAGTACGATGATGACGATGAGACCTCGTCCCACTTCAAGTGGCGGCCGCGCTGCCGCCGTCTCCACGAGCCGCACCGCGTAGCGTCGAAAGACGAGCCCGAACAGGAGCGCGGAGACGAGTTGCGCGAGCGCGGTACCGATGAGCGCGAGTGAAATAATGGCCACGATCCCGCCGACCGAGACGGTCCGCTCCCTCTTTTTAAACGTGGTATCGCCGGAAACGGCAGCCCCCTCTTCCATCACCGCCTCCTTTCCAGCCGTGTACGTGAGGCTCCCGGCGATCCGGGCACCGCTTCCGAGGGTGAGTTGGTCCGCATACACTTCAACGTTACCGCTCACGACAGAATTGAGGTACACATCCCCGCCGCCGATCCGTACGTCTCCCGAAATAGGCCCGTCCACTCGTACCGTGCCGCCGCCGACAAGAAGATCACCGGCGATTTTCCCACCGACAGTGATCTGTCCACCCGCGAGTACAGCGTCGCCGCCGATTGCTCCTTGGAGCAAAAGATTTCCTCCCACCGCACGCACGTCGTCGGCCACGTTCCCTAGGACCGTTACCGAACCTCCGGCAGCCGCGAGATCGGCCCCTACGTTGCCTCTCACGAGAACATTGCCGCCTGCGGCAATGAGATCCGCCGCGACCACTCCCGCACTCGAAACACTCCCACCCGCGATGTAGACGTCTTCACGTACCGTTTCTCCCGTTGCGATCAAAGGCTGGTTCCCCGCGCGAAGTTCCGCTGCGTCTCCGCTCTGCGGTATGAATACAAGAAGTGCGAGGAGGAGGGAGGCGGCAAGGGACACACCAAGTGTGCGGCCGAATGACATGCGTTTACGGTAGCACACCTACCTGTGCCATGCACGTGGCGGGGATACCCTGCGAATTGTAGACAGTGAGGATGAATGTGGTCGTTTGTCGAGGCGCCACATACTGTCCGCCGCTGGTGGATACAGCCCCTACGCCCGAGAGATGCGCGGACGCGGCGTTCAGCGAGCCCCATGCGAGGCTCGCGGTCTGCCCGACAGTGATGATGTCCGGGTTGGCCGCAATGACACACGATGGTGAGGTTGAAGAGCCCTGCACACTGATGCGCGTGTAGCAACTACCACTCCCACCTTGGCCTGAAACGTTCAGTTGATACGTTCTGTCTGTCGTCACGTTGGTGATGGTGCGAGACCCAGAAAGAGGCACGGTGCCAAGGTCGGTGAGCGATGCGTGCGACGCATTGAACGACGACCACTGGATCTGGGCGGAGCCGCCGTACGCTACCGAGGAAGGCTGCGAGGATATCCAGCACGACGATTGCGGATAGATAACTCTCGGTGGCGGCGCGGACGGCGCTTGTACAACGATGGTCTGGTTTGCCTGTCCGGGGATTATTTGCTGGAACATCGAACCGATACCAGGGAACGAATTCACGTACCACGGATTCTGTACGGTCGTGACAGGTTCGTAGTAGTACTCTCCGTACCCGTAATATGGCTGGTCCCAGTAGGGATCGGCGTATCTTGTGTATGCCCAGTCGTCCCACGGATCGTAGTACACCGGCTCGTCCAGGACTGGCGATGACGGTTGCTGACTCCACGAACCGTCCGGATAGTAGACTACGGCGTCTGCAGGCACGTCGCTCCATACATCGTAAATTTCGATATCATCATCCTCCCCACCACTCGCACTCCATCCGTATGGTCCCCATTCGTATGCCAGAGAACCTACCGCGAGTTGGGGGCCACCTGGGGCTGTAGGATCGAATGAAAGGTACCCCACGCCGACCCCGACGACCATAAGAAGGAGTACGCCCAAAAAGGAGGCGAGAATGTAGCGCATGACCCAATGGTACGACAAGGTGTTCCGAAGGATAGCGTACGGTGTGGAGAATGTGCTTACGCCTCCCGCTGTGCTTTTTCGGCTTCGTAGATGCGTCGGCGGAGCTCGGTAGTTGAGAAGTTGTGGTTGCGCGTATTGAAATAGATCTTGAGCGGGAGATCGTGCCCGGTATATGGTTTCCCCTTCCAGTCCGCGCCAATGATGCGGACGTCGAAGCCGTGCTCGTTTTTCTTGAGGATATCGTAGAGCTGTGCTTCCGTGTCGTACTCGAATATCTCATCGATATACTTGATCGCCTCGAGAATGATGCGACGCTCTTCGAGCGACATGATCGGTTTGTTTTTTTGGGACCTGTCTATCGTGGGGTCGGAGTGGAGCCCGACGATGAGGTAGTCGCATACTTCTTTCGCCTCCTTGAACATGAGGATGTGTCCTGCATGACAGAGGTCGAACGCTCCCACGGTCACCCCGACCTTTTTTCCGTCGCGCATATCGCGACAGAATACCATGCTGTTTTGCATTTGACAGTTCGTTGCTGCAGGCATTGAATGTGGGTCGGCATCCCGCCGATGATCACCGACCGAGGGAGGCTCACATGCCCCGATGCCTTTTCTTGAGCTTGCGGACGGACCGTTCAGAGATCGCATCCGTCATTCGCGACCTCGGTGTCGAGGTTGATGAAATGAACAATGGAGCCGATGCGATGAGTTGGCTCGACCAACGGTCTTACGAGGCCATCATTATCGAGTCAAACTTGCCGAAAGAGTACGGATGGGACTTTGCGATCCGCCTTAAGCCTGCCCTCGAGCAGAACAAGAAATCGAAAGTTTTTCTGCTCTGCGACAGCATCGACGAAATTTTTCAGGCCAGGCTCGAGAGGACCGGGATAACGTGTGTCGGGAGACCGATATATGATCTCAAGATGCGTGCGTTGTTCAGGACATTCAAGGTGATCTGAACCAAACGGTCCAAGGTGGAGACGATACGGCGGCGCCTTCGGCGCCGCCTGTTTTTTATTGCTCTCATGGTAGAATGCCGCCATGAAAACCGCGCTCTTGGCGTCGTACGAAAAAGATGAGAACCTGCTTCGCCTTGGCAAACTTCTTATCGCGAACGACTGGACACTCCTCGGCTCCGCCAGCACCGCCAAGTATTTGAACGAGAATAAGATCCCCTGCCGCGATGTCGCGGAAATGGTCGGCAAGCCCATGCTCGGCCATCGGGTCGTGACACTCTCTCGGGAGATCCACGCAGCCCTCCTTGCCGCAACACAAAACGACTACGACGAGCTCAAGACACTCGGTATCGAGCCGATAGACCTCGTGTATGTCACGCTCTATCCGCTCGAGGAAACGATAGCAGACCCACGTGCCACTCCGGAAGACGTTATCGAAAAAACAGACATCGGAGGTCCCACACTCTTGCGCTCGGCGGCCAAAGGACGCCGCCTCGCGCTTTCTCATCCATCGCAAGTCGACGCGCTCGAGAAATGGTTCGGGGATGGGACATCGGAGAATGCGCGACAAATACTTGCCGAACAATTCGCAGCGGCAGCCGAACGGCGTGTTGCCGAGTATGTCACTGCATCTGCGGATTACTGGGAAAAGCGAACAAACGAATAGTATGCTTGTGAGGCCCATCCCGTATAAGCGAGTGGGGGCATGTTGCTCTTGCCGTGTTTCGCAGCGCGACGGCGCGAGAAGCAGCGCTGCCGCACCAGCGGCAGATAGCGACGGGAAGAGCGATATGTCCTCCGAGCGACTCTATGCCTAAACACTTTTTCTTCGACCTCGACAATACGCTCACGCGAAGCAAATCGCATATCGCGCCGGAGCACGCACCGATATTGAAAGAGATCATCGGGCGCGTGGACGTGACCATCGTCTCGGGGCACGGAGAAAAAGACATCCACACGCATCTCGAGGACGTATCGGGCTACTATGTGCTTGCGCAGAACGGCAATTTCGCGCAAAAACCCGACGGCACTATTCTTTGGGAGCGGAAGCTCTCTCCCGAACAAGTCTCTGCGATACATGCGTTCATCGGAAAAGCGCGCAAGCATCTTGGCTACAACGTGCAAAATGAGGCCGATATTATCGAGGATCGAGGATGCCAAGTCGCCTTTAGCCTCATCGGGCACCACGCGGACCAGGACATCAAGGATGCCTTCGACCCCGACCATGCGAAGCGGAAAAAACTGCTCGAGGACCTTAAAGACGACGTGGCAAGTCTTTCAAAAGATTCGGGCATTGAGGTGTACATCGGCGGCACGACCGTTCTCGATTTCGTAGAAAAAGGAAAGAACAAAGGCTACAACATCAACGAATTCATACGAATTATGGGGTGGGACAAGGACGATTGTATTTACGTGGGCGATGCGCTCTTTCCCGGCGGCAACGACGAGACGGTCATCGGCATTATTCCCACAAGAGCAGTTAAAGACTATCGCGAAACGTATATATACCTGCAACGAGTCATGAAATTATGAGCGAACCGGCCCTCGTCATCAAAGACCTGAAAAAGACCTACGCCACCGGCACGGTGGCGCTAAAAGGTGTCTCACTCGAGGTACCCGCCGGTGATTTCTGCGCGCTTTTGGGCCCCAACGGCGCGGGAAAAACGACTATCATTGGCATCACGACCGGACTCGTGAATAAGACAAGCGGCACTGTTTCCGTTTTCGGGCACGACATCGACAAAGAGCCGGAGAAAGCGAAGACGTATATCGGCCTCGTGGGGCAGGAGGTGAATTTCAATCCCTTTGAGAAGCCCCTCGACATCGTCGTCAATCAGGCCGGCTATTACGGTATCCCGCGTTCGGTGGCACTTCCCCGCGCCATGAAACTCCTCACTGATCTCGGGCTTGGTGAAAAAATGCACCAGAGTGGCATGACGCTCTCGGGTGGCATGAAGCGCCGCTTGATGATAGCGCGCGCCCTTATCCACGAGCCAAGATTCCTTGTGCTTGATGAGCCGACCGCCGGAGTCGACGTAGAGTTGCGGCGCGGGATGTGGGAATATCTGCGCAAACTCACCGCGCAAGGCGTCACGATACTTTTGACGACCCATTACTTGGAGGAAGCCGAGCAACTCGCCAAACACGTCGCGATCATCAACAAAGGCGAGATCGTATTCTCGGGTGCAATGAAGGACCTTCTCGCAACACACGATGAAAGTGGCATGGCAAAGGAAGGCTATCGCGGCGGAAAACTTGAAGAAATATTCTTGAAGTTGACATCCGAGAAATAAAAATATGAACATTTCCTTATGAGTCCGTACGAAAAATGGGTAAGTTTTTACACGATGCTCCGCAAGGATGTAGTGCGCATGTTCCGTATTTGGGTACAAACATTTCTCCCGAGCGTTATCACGTCGGTACTTTACTTCACCGTCTTCGGCACCATTCTTGGCTCGCGCATCGGAGACATGCAAGGGGTGGATTACATGACCTTCGTCGTGCCGGGACTCGTCATGCTTGCCATTGTCACGACGAGTTATGCGAACACTTCATTCATGTTCTTCACGTCAAAGTTCTTCATGCGCTCGATCGATGAAATACTCGTCTCTCCCACCCCACCGTGGCTCATGATCGCGGGATTCGTCGGTGGAGGTGTCGTGCGCGGAGTGTTGGTGGGTGTACTTGTGCTTATGATCTCCATGTTCTTCACGGGGTTGCATATTTCTATTTTCAACGCGCTCGTCATTCTCGGCTTTGCTATGCTCACGGCGCTCATTTTTGCGCTCGCAGGCCTTGTGAACGGTATCTACGCCAAGACGATCGACGGCATAAATCTTGTTCCCACCTTTGTACTCACACCGCTCGTCTACCTCGGCGGTATTTTCTACTCCGTGCATGTATTACCGGATTGGTGGCAGGCTATCACCTATGCGAATCCCCTCTTCTACCTCGTTAACGGCCTTCGCTATGGATTTCTGGGCATCGCCGATATCTCGCTTTGGACTTCAACCGCTATTCTTGCCGTGATGATAGTCGCCCTCGTTACCGTCAACTGGTACCTCATCCGCACCGGGATGGGTTTGAAGCAGTAAGGCTTTACTCCCCTTTCGCTATTCGTTCTGCGAGGCCGATGTAGTTCTCGGGGCGGAATGCTTTGAGGCGCTTCTTTACGTCATCGGAGACCTTGAGCGTGTCGACGAATTTTTCAAAATCTTCCATCGACACTTTCTTGCCTCGCGTCATTTTCTTCATTTGCTCGTACGGCACTTCCACACCTTCTTTTCGAAGCACGGTTTGTATCGCCTCCCCTATCACTTCGGGATGCGCTTCAAGTGTGCGTCGCATCAGATCCTCATTGATGCTCACTTTGCCTAAGCCCCGCACGAGCGCCTTGTAACCGATGAGCGAGTGGGCAAAAGCGGTGCCGAAAGTGCGCTTTACGGTGGAATCCGAGAGGTCGCGCTGTAGGCGCGAAATGGGAAGCTTGTGCGAAAAGTGTTCAAAGAGAGCGTTCGCGACGCCGAGATTCCCTTCCGCGTTCTCAAAATCGATTGGATTTACCTTGTGCGGCATCGTCGAGGAGCCTACCTCCCCTTCTTTTGCTTTTTGCACGACCCAATCGCCGCTGATGTAGCGCCACATGTCTTGTGAGAAATCGATGAGTATCGTATTGATACGCCGCAAATTGTCGAAGAGTTCGGCGTACGTGTCGTGCGGCTCTATCTGTGTAGTCGTCTCGTTCAACTCGAGTTTGATGGATTGCTTCTTGTCGTTGAATCGCTCGACGAACTTTTTGCTGAATTCGATCCAGTCAACTTCCGGCACGGCTGCCGCATGTGCGCTCCAATTGCCTGTCGCACCCCCGAATTTCACTAGTATCGGGTGCGTGGCAAGCATTTCGACTTGTCGAGAGATACGTGCGTGGAAAACACGCATTTCCTTGCCGAACGTCGTGGGCGAAGCCGGTTGGCCGTGGGTGCGGGCAAGCATCACTGCACTTGCATACGTGGTTGCATATTTTGCGAGTATCGAGCGAATGTCTTCGAGCGCGGACTCGACGAGATTCTCGAGCGCGCCGCGCAAAAGCAAGGCGTAGGCGATATTGTCGGTATCCTCCGAGGTGATCGCAAAGTGTATCCATTCCGATACGTCCACGAGGCTCGTGCCCGCAAGCTTTTTCTTGAGAAAGTACTCCACTGCCTTCACGTCGTGATTCGTCGCCGGTATTCCTTCAAAGCCTTCGCGCTCTATTTTTTTGACGATCTGCGCGTCCGCGAGCGATATATCCGCTATTTTCTCAAGCACCTTTTTCTCTGCGGAAGTGAGACTCCGTATGCCGATGCTTGGCGTCTCCGTGAGCGCCGCGAGATATTCGCACTCAACACGCACGCGTGCCCTCACGAGCGCGAACTCGCTGAAATACGCGGCGAGCTCTTTTGCGGCTTCGCGGTATCGTCCGTCTATCGGACTAATGGCGGTGAGTTGTTCAAGCGGCATAGTGTTTTAAATTCTTTTCGATGCGGGGGATGATAGGCTCCTCGCCAGCGATGAATTTCTTACCCGTAATCTGCTCATACATCTGAATGTAGCGCCGCGACATCTCCTCTACAAGTTCTTGCGGTGCGGGAGGGAGTTCCTTGTCTTTGTATGGATCGCAGTGCTCTTTGAACCATAATCGCAAGAATTCCTTATCAAAATATTCCGGCTCTTCACCCTTCGCAAAGTGCTCGTCGTAACTTCCCATCTGCCAGTAGCGTGACGAATCCGGCGTATGTATCTCATCAATGAGAACGAGGTTCCCCCCGCCAGCCGGTGGATCATCCGTCCCAAACTCGTACTTCGTGTCAACGAGGATGAGCCCGCGCTTCGCCGCTATCTCCTGCCCCTTCTCAAATAGCGCGAGTGCCGTCTTTCTCACTCTCTCGAACAGCTCTTTTGTAATGAACCCTTCCGCGATCATCTCCTCTGGCGTAAGCGTCCGGTCGTGTTTTTCTTCTTTCGTCGTCGGATCGAAGATGGGGCTTGGCAGCTTTTGATTTTTCTTCATTCCATCGGGCAGCATGACACCGCCAAACTTTCTCTCGCCCTTCGAGTACCGAGTCCAGATAGCGGTATCGGTCACACCAGTGAGATAGCCGCGCACGACAGCTTCGATCGGTATTGTTTTGTACTTCTTTGCGACCGTCACATTCGGATCCGGTACCGCGAGCATCTGATTTGGGACGATGTTGCGTGTTTCCTTAAACCACCATGCGCTCACCTGATTCAATACCTGCCCTTTGTGCGGAATATGCGCAATGATGCGGTCGAAGGAAGAGTGCCGATCTGTCGAGATCAAGATCAGCCTGTCGGGCTGTTCGTAGATATCCCGTACCTTACCCGCTTTTTTCTTCCCCAAAAACGTGAAGTTCGTTTCGCGCAGCATTTCCATATCACGCCCAGCGTAGTGAGCCGGTAAATCTCACCGTCTTGTCGCCTCTGATTATTGTTCCAATTTCGTACGTCTCGATACCCTCTTTCGCAACGTGCGCCTTTGCTTCGTCGGCGAAATCTTTTTGCACAACAGCGATCATTCCAACACCCATATTGAAGGTGCGGAGCATGTCGGCGTCGTCGAGTTGTCCGAAGTTCTTGAGTGTCTTGAATATCGGGAGGATCTGTACCTTCGAAAGATCTATCTCTGCGCTCGTACCACCGGGCAATATTCTGTTGAGATTTTCCTGCATGCCGCCGCCCGTGATGTGGGCGAGACCCGCGAGACCCTTCTTTTCGAAAAGGCCTTTGAGAGCCTTGTAATAAGCCCGATGCGGCGTGAGGACGGCTTGCATAAAGGGCTTGCCGTTGATCACCTCCTTCTCGATATCGGGAGATTCTTTCATGATCTTGCGCACCAGCGATATGCCGTTGGTGTGCACCCCACTCGAGGGAAGCGCGAGAACTATGTCGCCCTCGCGAATCTTTGAGCCGTCAATGATATTTTCTTTTTCAACCACGCCAACGATGCTTGCCGTCAACACATAGACGCCTTCGGCAATAGTGCCAGGCTGCCAGGATGTCTCTCCGCCGGTCAAAGTGCACTCGTTTTGTTTCGCCGCTTCCGCGAACGCGTTCACTATCCGCAACACCACCGGCTTTTCGACTTTTCCGCAGATGATGCAATCTTGGATCGAGAGCGGGCGAGCGCCCATTACGATAGCGTCGTTCACGAGGTGGTTGACCAGGTCCGCGCAGATCGTTTCCACGCTATCGTATTTGAACGCGAGGAGTTGCTTGGTGCCCGGTTCTTCTGTTTTCAAAACCAACACCGGATGCTTGTATTCGGGAAACGAACCGTCGAATAGTGAGGCGAACGCCCCGATCTTATTGAGGACGCGCTGGTCGCTTGTTTCAAGTGCCCTCGCCATTCCCTCTTTGGTTTCGTTCTCGGTATCCCTGTCTACGCCAGATGCTTTGTACGATAACTTTTTCTTGGCCGTCATATGAGCCCTTTATCCTCGAGGTATTTCTTGAAGCCCTTCTCCTGCAGCTCGGCATCCTTCATTTGAATATCCTTTGCCATTTTTTCTTTGTACGCTTTCACTTTTTCTCGAATAGCATCATCTCCCGCACCGATGATCTGTGCCGCAAGGATGCCCGCATTCCTAGCACCATTGATGGCGACCGTCGCAACCGGGACCCCCGGTGGCATCTGGGCGGTCGAGAAGAGCGCATCCACGCCGGCCGTCGTTTTGTTCATAATGGGCACGCCGATGACTGGGAGCGCCGTGTGCGCCGCGACGACGCCCGCCAGATGAGCGGCGCCTCCGGCGCCGCAGATAAATACTTTGTATCCGTCCGCCTCACTTTTCTGCACATATTCAACAACTGCTTCCGGCGTGCGATGCGCGGAGAGCGTATGCACCTCGCAGCCGATGCCAAATTCCTCCAGCACCTTCGCCGCCTCCTGCATCACCGGGAGATCCGAATCCGAGCCCATCAATATGCCGACGAGTGGTTTGTTCATACGAAGTATTGTACTGCATTTCTAAAAAGTTGAAGTCCCGGACCTTCTTTTGGCAGAGGTTTGCCGTCACGAATGTAACTCTCGCGCAGAAGTGTCCAGTGCGGGAGCTGGGTGAAGCGAACTGCGCGCTCGGGGTGTGGCATCAGCCCGAGAACCCGACCGTTGTAGCCGGTAATGCCAGCGATATTTTGAAGCGAGCCGTTGGGGTTGAGGGGCATGTCGAAATGTTTGCACAGCTCCCCTTCCGCATACTTCAGCGCTACCGAATTCGTTTTATTTAGCAAAGTGAGTTCGGTGGGAGGTGCGTAATATTTACCTTCGCCGTGCGCAATGGGTACGGACAGTCGAGTGATGCCCTTGAGCCAGGGACTATCATTGTGCACTTCGAGATCCACCCAGCGAGCGTTGTAGCGAGGAATGTCATTTGCAATGAGGGCACCGGGCAAAAATCCGGCATTCGTGATGATTTGAAATCCATTGCAAATGCCGAGCATCAGCGTATCGCGCGCCAGAAACTCTTCTATCGCCTTGCCGAGATGGTGCCGTACTTTGTTGCCATACGCCTTCCCCGCTCCCGTGTGGTCGCCGTAGGAAAACCCGCCGCCGAATACGAGGATGTCGGCTTTTTTCAGCACGGAAGGTTTCGCTATCACGTCGTTGAGGTGGATGATGTCGACCGTCGCTCCGACTGCCTCGAACGCGGCCTTTGTCTCATCCTCCGTGTTGAGGCCGTATCCCGAAAATATAATGATGTGAGGCTTTTTCATAGTGAGTGTATCGAACTACCAATTTCTGAAAAACGACCGGTAACTCTCCGTGAGAGCATCGAGCGGAAGCTCGACCACTTCCTTTGGTAGCATGATGGAAACGGAGGCCGCTTGAACGACTTCCCCGATACGCGTGAGCGCGACGCCTTTAAAGAGCTTCTCAAATTCTTTTTGCGCACTACGGCGGACGGACATGAGGATACGGCCCTGCGATTCGGAAAAGAGAATGCCGTCGGGGTGCTTCGCCTTGCCAGGCAATGCTGTTAGATCGGCTTGTATACCGAGCTGTCCCGCCACCGCCGACTTCGCGAGCGCGATGCCAAGCCCGCCGCGCCCGACGCTAAGAGCAGAAGCGACAAGCCCTTTTTGAATTGCTGAAGAAACGACATCATACGTCTTCGCGTTCTTTTTGACATCAACAATCGGAACATTTCCTCCGCCACCAAATTCTGAAGCGCCAAGTTCGTCATTCGTCTCGCCTACGAGGTAGATCAGATCTCCGACACGCTTGAAATCTATAGTCATCGCTTGTGTGACGTCGGGAATGACACCGATGGCGGAAACGAGAAGTGTCGGAAGGGCGGCGATGTGTATTGGTTTTCCGCTCGCATCGAATCCGCGAAAATCGTTGAACATCGAATCTTTCCCGGAGATAAAAGGCGTACCGTAGGCGGTCGCAACGTCGTAGCACGCTTTCGCTGCCATTTTGAGCTCATACAAACGCTCGGGCTTTTCACTCGACGACCAGCAGAAGTTGTCGAGAATGGCGAGATGCTCGAGTGATGCACCGGCCGCTACCGCGTTGCGCACTGCCGTATCAATCGACGCGGCTGCCATTGCATACGTATCGATCTTCGAATACCACGGCGCGTACCCCTGTGCGAGGACAACGCCGCGATCCGAGTTGAAAAGAGGTCGTATCACCGTGGCATCCGAGTTCACCCGTCCTTTCCCCTGCAGCGGCTTCGTAACTGAATTTCCCTGAACTTCGTGGTCGTATTGCTGAGCGATAAACGCTGTGGATCCGATGTTTGGGCGTCGCAATAGCTCAAGTATGGTCTCTTTGAAATCGGGAGGTCGTATCTCCCGAATATCGGGAGATACGACCTCCCGATATGGAGGCCGGCTTCGCCTCCGTTCCACGGGTCGGCCATCGTGCAGGAAATCGAGCTTCACATCCATGACCGTTTTGCCCCTATGGTGCACGACGACACGACCCGAGCGAGTGAATTGTCCGATGCGCGTTATTTCTACATCGTGCCGATCCATGATCTTTTTGAACGTCGGCCACTTCGCCTTCGGCACCGCAAGCGTCATGCGCTCCTGCGACTCCGAGAGCCATATTTGCCACGGCGCCAAGCCCGGATATTTCAGGGGGACTTTTTCGAGGTCTACGATGCACCCACCACTCTCTCGTGACATCTCCCCCACCGAGCCCGAAAGGCCACCAGCGCCGTTGTCGGTGATGGAATTGTAGAGCCCCGCATCACGCGCTTCGCGGATAATGGCGTCGGAGAATTTCTTTTGCGTGATCGGATCGCCTATTTGCACTGCTGTCGCGGGAGAGCCTTTCGAAAGCGCTTCGGAGGAGAAGGTCGCACCGTGGATACCGTCGAGTCCGACGCGCCCGCCGAGCATAACGATAAGGTCGCCCGGTTGTGCACACTTCTCGTACAGTTTGCGCGGCTTGCCCCGTGGGCCTGAAGGGCTTTTACGGGGGATGAGGCCGACCGTGCCGCTATACACCAAGGGCTTGCCGCGATACGAAGAATCGACGGCGACAAATCCGAGCGGCGTCGGAATGCCGCTTTCGTTGCCGCCCGCGTTGATGCCTTTCACGACACCCTCGAGGATGCGCCGCGCCGGCAGGAGCGGCTGCCTTTGCTTTGCTTGCCCGTCCGAAGCCTTTGGCGAAGGAGGGTCGCGAAACAACTCGGTAGCGTCATGAGATCCGCCAGCTGGCGGAGCGACACAGAATCCGTAGGTGTTGGCGATGGGCTTAGCGCCAAGGCCAAATCCGAGGCAATCGCGATTCACACCGACGATGGCGGTGACCGAGCCACCGAATGGGTCGAGCGCCGAAGGCGCGTTGTGCGTTTCCACCTTGTGCGTAATGAGATAGTTGTCGTCGAAAGCGATGGCTCCCGAGTTATCCTTAAAAACCGATACACAAAAGTCTTTCTTGCCTTTTTGTTTCCGTATCTTCTCCGTCGCGCCCTTGATGTAGCGGCGGTAAATCCCCTCTTTCACCTCATCCAAGGGGTCGGCAAAGATCTTGTGCTTGCAGTGTTCAGACCAAGTCCCTGCGAGTGACTCAAGTTCGACATCGGTCGGGTTTCTTTTCTGTTTCCTGAAATAGTCGCGGATGATTTTCATTTCATCGAGTGAAAGGGCGAGCGGTCCGCGACTCTTAATTCCTTCTTTGCTTATCTTCATCAGCTCTTTATCACTAAGGTTGAGTTCCACCTCATCCGCGCGGGCCGCCTCGTGCATCTTCACTTTCGGAATGACGATGGGAAACTGTCGCGTTCCAGTTCCATATATGGAACTGCGCTCGATGAGCGGATTGTGGAGCTCACGGACAAAATCCTGCGCATCGCGTTTTGAAATATCGCCGATGAGAAATATGAAAAGCGACGAGTACACCGCCTCGCCATCGCGGAATTTTCTTCCGATCATATCTTCGATGGTTTCTTGTACGGTGCGACCGATGTTGTCGGTTACTCCCGGAAGATAGCCGATCTCAAGCGCGAACGAAAAGTTCTCGAGGGTCGGCACCGCCGAGAGAGAAAAAGTTTCGGTAACGGGATTCGTGAGGCTTATTGCGGCTTGCTCAAGCTCTTTTTTGCTTAGCTTCGCATCAACGGTGTATGCGGCAGCCGTTGCGACCTCATGGAGAGCAGCCTCTGGAAAGAGGCTTTTGAGCGCATGGAGAGTGCTTCGAGCGCGTGCGTCCTCTACCTTCGAGGAGACTGCGATTCGAGCCGTCATACTTCACCATACTAGCATTGAGGTAAATAATCAAGTACGGTTGAGTCATGAGGAGAGACCCCCACGAAAGCCTGCTTTTGCCACACCTCCTTCAGAAAATCGCGCCAAAAGTAGGCGCTCACGTGCTCGTTGAGCCGGAATGGGGCCTTGCGGGACAGATCTCGTTTAAAGGCGGGACAAAACGCTACTTCAAGTACAACACACTCGACCTCAATCCTGTGGGCGCATCCGACATCGCGAAGGACAAAGATTACGCCAACTTTTTTATGCGGGAAATGGGATACCGCACGGTACCCGGCAAGGCCTTCTATTCGGAGGAATGGTGCAAGATGATCGGCTCCAAGCAAGACATCCGCGCTGCCTATGTGTATGCGAAAAAAATGGGCTTCCCCGTCGTCGTGAAGCCCAACGAGGGAAGCCACGGCTCTGGCGTCTTTCTCGTGCACACGAAACAACAATTCTTTCGCGCGATGAAATTTATTTTCAAACAAGACCGTGTTGCACTCGTGCAACGGGTCGTGCGAGGCCGTGACTATCGCATCGTCGTCTTGGACGGCACAGTCATCTCCGCCTACGAGCGCATTCCTCTCTCGGTGGTGGGCGATGGTTCCTCGAGCATCAAAGAGCTCTTAAAAAGAAAGCAAAAAAGATTTCGTACGGGAAGCCGCGACACGCACATCCGGCTGGATGATCTGCGGATCGCACACAAACTGGGCCTCCAAAATCTCGCGCTACGTTCTGTCCCTGAACGAGGCGAACGCATTTACCTTCTCGACAATGCGAACCTCTCGAGCGGCGGGGATGCGGTGGATGTGACGAAGCCCATCCATCCTGATTTCAAAAAACTTGCCGTTCGCCTCACACGCGACATGGGCCTTCGATTCTCGGGAGTAGATTTGATGGTAGCAGGAGACATTCGGAACGAACCGAAGAAGTATTGGGTTTTAGAAATAAACGCCGCACCCGGATTGGACCACTACGTCAAAACCGGCCGCGCCCAACAAAAAATCGTCGAAAATCTCTACCTGAAGGTGCTGAAGAGTCTCGCCAAATAGCGAACGGGGCGGACACAATCATGTGCCGCCCCGTTTGAGGACCCACGGCGGGTCGTTGGGAAACATAGCGAGAAATTTATCGACGGTGATATTGAGGTACAACGATCGATCGGTCGGATGATTGAAGCGCAGTCGGGTGTGCCCCTTGAGTGGACTCTTCGACTTTCTGCGCTCAACGCGAAACTCAATTCTGCAGTAGTAGCAGGACACCGTTACGCCGAAATCTCTACCACTAACTTCATCGGGTTGATGCGGACACGTCACGACCATCCCGATGATCTCACTGCAGTGCATGCGTCTCGCTGCCCAGATGCTCTCCATCTCTCCGCAGTAATCACCAGCTCGATGCCGACGCTCGCCCTTGTGCGGTTTGTGATTGGCACCTCCGACGATCACCGGATCGCGATGCCAGCCCCACGCAAGCGAGACCGTTCCGTTGTCGAATCCCCGATGCGATATTGCCCTACTTCGCATTTGGCGCGACAGCTGATCGAGGGTTGGAAGATACTTTCTCCACGCCTCTTCGGACCTGTTGAATTTCCCTGCCAACAGAGCCCGAGCCTTTTGATGCCTGGTCATTGGCACACCTCAGTTGATTACAAGGCCTTATTGCCCACGCTTGTATAGCACTTTTGACATACCTGTGCAACTGTGGTTATATCTCCGACGGTGCGGAAGGGCTGCAGCCGCTTAAAAAGTGCAGCGAAAAAACTGAAGGCATTCAAGAAATGAAGCGAAGAATTCTGGTTTTCACCGGCTCCTCTGCCGGTGATGATGCCTCGTACGTGCGCGCAGCGCACGACACAGGGCAAGTAGTCGCCGAGCGCGGTGACATTCTCGTCTATGGCGGTGGCTCCCCCGGGTGCATGGGAGCGCTCGCAACGGGGTGCATGAGCCACGGCGGTACTGTCATCGGAATCATCCCGGAGTTCATCTTCGGAAAAGAGCAGCCGATGACAGGCTTGCAATCGCCGCCGCATGAGTTCATCGTTACGAAAACCATGTCGGAACGGAAGTGCCGCATGTTCGCCCTCGCTGACGCCGTCGTCACCTTACCCGGCGGCTACGGCTCGCTCGACGAGTTCTTCGAGGATCTGACCGACTCGAAGCTTGCCGAACTGCATCGTGGCAAAGTCCGGCCACATGTGCTCGTGAATCTGGACGGTTATTGGGATCCGCTGATCACAATGATCAATCGGATCGTCGAGCGGCAATTCGGTCCGCGGCTACACAACCTGTTCATCGTCGACCGCGTCGAGGACATCTATCCGAAGCTCAACGAGGCGACGGACACTTCGAACGTACGCCACCTGCGGGCCGCGGGTTGACCGCGACCGGAACTACCCGAGACCCCGTGTGCATCAGAGCGATGCAGCGGGGCCTCTCATTTTTGTGCACGTTCGAGGTTGATGTATCCGTTGCGATGTGAGAAATAATTGACATCACCTTTCAGAAGAGTCATAACGGTAAGGGTTCACAAACAAAAGGTGCTGCGATGACGAAGATCGTGATGGCCATCGCTATAGTGGTCGCGGTGATTTCGCTGTCGATACAAGGGCCTCAGCCAACGCCGAGTCCATTCGAAGATTGGGGACAAAAGTTGGCAGAGCAAAACGGCCAGCGGACTGTTCTCAGCGTCCACCCCCCGCTTGTAGACGGACAGTGGGTCATGTTCCTCGGACGATACGGTTCGCGTCACGAGGCGTTCGTCTTTTGTCGGCGACAGCTCGTCGCAAACGAGAAAATACTCGTGACGCGCGCAGAACCACGCTGGCGTACCATCATCTACTTTGCGATGTGCCAGAACCTGCTCCCGGGGAAGACCTCCGGGAGTCCTTTTATACGGTGCGCTCCAAGTCGACGTACTTGTATTTGATGCCCTGCCATTCGTGGGCTTCCTCGAAAACTTTTTTGCTAAACTCCTTCTCGTAGGGAGGGAAAAAAGTGTCGGCATCCGGCGCTTCGGCGTCGATGAGCGTGAGGTAGAGCTTGTCTATCGTCGACAACGCCTCCTTATATATTTCCGCTCCCCCACCGATGTGTATCTCCTCGCTCCCCGGCGCTTCTTTTGCTTTCTCCAGAGCTTCCTCAAGTGAGCCGACCACGACAACATTCCCCGATGATTGAGATACGTTCTCGATCATTTCGGGGTGACGGGTGATGACGATGTTGGTGCGATCAGGCAGCGGCGAGCCGCGGTAGCTCAAAATGGATTCAAAAGTTTTTCTTCCCATTATCAACGGATGGCCGCGCGTGAGGTCGCGGAAACGCTGCACGTCCTCGGGTATTTTCCACAGGAGCCTATTTCCCTTCCCCAACTCCCTGTTCCTCCCGATGGCAACGACCGCAGAGACTTTTGGCGAGCCCTTCATACTGCCATCTTCGCCTTGATGGCCGGGTGGCTTTGGTAGTTCTCGAGTTCGATACCTTCCATGCTGAAGCCGTCGATGTCCTTGACCGCCGGATTCAATTTCAACGTGGGAAGCGGGAAAGGCGTACGCGAGAGCTGTTCTTTCACGGCATCGAAATGCTCGTGGTACACGTGCGCGTCCTGCAGCGTAAGGATGCATTCGTGCGGCGTGAGATCGCTCACCTGCGCGAGCATGTGTAAAAGGAGCGAGTAGGAGGCGATGTTGAAGGGTACGCCGAGGAACATGTCGCAGCTGCGCTGTATCATGTGGAGCGACAACTTCCCGTCGGCCACGAAACACTGGTAGAGCATGTGGCAGGGAGGAAGCGCCATGTTGTCGAGCTCGCCCGGGTTCCATGCGGAGACGATGAGCCGCCGGTCGGTGGGGTTTTCTTTCAATTTTTTGATGAGCTCCGCCACCTGGTCGACCGTGTTGCCGTTGGGCCGGAGCCAGTTGCGCCACTGAATGCCGTAGATGCGGCCGAGGTCTCCCTTGAATTGCACCTTGGGCTTCCAATAGTCGGCTTCGGCGTTATCGGTCCAGATGGTGCGCTCCGAACTGTTCATCTGCTTCAGGTCCTCGTCGCTTGCGCGCTCTTTCCCCTTCATCGCGAGGAACCACAGAAGTTCGCTTTTGACCGCTTTCCATGCCAACTTTTTGGTCGTCACCGCGGGGAAACCGTCCGCCATGTTGAATCGCATCTGGATAGCGAAAAGCGCGCGCGTCATGCCGTTCCTCGTTTTGCGGTCGTTCCCCTCTTCCATCACCCGCCGGAGAACATCGTTATAGATCTTCATATCTACTTTTGGCTCCTCGCGCGCCGTGCGCCATCTTTGATGTCGCGGTCCACGAAAAGCCGCGGCAGCATCATCTCCGGTCTCCATGCCTTCTTAAGCTCTGCGAGTGAATCGCTCGATTGATACTTGCCGGACACGGCGTAGTCGGACGCTTGGATCGGCCCCGTTTCGAAAAAGATTATCTGTGCGATGCGGCGGCCGACCACGAGCGGAATGTAGTAACGCGTCGAGGTATTCTGTATCTCCATTGTCCAGCGGTTGGTGTAGCCCACGTCTCCCCATCCGGCGCACTTGCACACGGAAATGAAGCTGCGGCCCAAGGATGAGCGCGCCTTCATCATCGAGGTGACGTGCTCGCGCCCGCCGATGAATTCCTGTGTGTGTGCGAGGATGGTCTCACCGGGCGCCAGGAGGATTATTTGTTCGTTGGGGTGAATGCCGCGCCAGTCGAACTTGTATTTCTTAAAGACGTCTTTCGCTTTTTTCGCCTTGCGCGCCTTCGTGCCCCACACGCGATCCACATGGTTCTTGTCGTAGGGGTTGAAAATGTTCTCGAAGTGGCTCGGCGGCTCCTCGGTGAAATAGTACTCTCCGAGGGTAACGTCATAACTCGAGGTCGCAAGATTCTTCCTATCAAAGGGATCAATGACTACGGAGCCTTCTTCCATCGCTTCCAGAATGCGGATATCAGAAAATGCCATGGTTTTTTGTTTCCACACTGTAGCATATACTGTGTTGGCACAACTATGGACAAACGCGGAAAATTTATCGTACTTGAAGGCGGCGAGGGCTCGGGCAAGACGACCATCGGCGAGCGCTTGAAGCTAGAATTTCCCGACACTGTCTACACCCAAGACCCCGGCGGCACGCCACTGGGTGAAAAATTACGGGACCTTTTGATGTCTGATGAAACAAAAGGCATCGACACACGTGCGGAACTCCTCCTCTTTCTAGCCGGCCGCGCACAGCTTGTTGCGGAGGTCGTGAAGCCCGCGCTCGAGAGCGGCAAACACGTCATCTCCAACCGCTTCGGGCTCTCGACGATCGCGTACCAGGTATACGGACGGCAACGCCCTGAGTTGTTGGAGCTCTACCGTGTAGTTTCCAAGGAAATCCTGGAGGGGTGCATGCCCGACGCCTGCATTTTGCTCGATGTAACGCCGGAAACCGGCGTCACGCGCGTGCACTCCAGGCCCGAGGAGCCGACGCGCTTCGACAAAGAGGCCCTCGACTTCCACGCGCGCGTGCGCGAAGGCCTCAAGAAGCACGTTGGAGAATTCGGTAAGCCCTTCGTCATCGATTCGGAAAAACCGCTCGAGGAGGTCTGGACAGAAGTGCTCAACGTCGTGTCACAGTTTGTGAAATAGTACTTCTCCTCACTACGCATAATTTGCCTGCTCCCCGCTTGCCTGTTCTTTGAATACTCCTCAATCCGGGCCTATAGAGCCCGATTGAGGAAGTCTATGCTAGGTTGAAATGCTTCTTTATCCACCCATCGTTTTCAATGCTATCTACAACCGCATATAAAACCTCCTTGCCTGTGCGCAATTCAGCCTTGATAAGAGTCACCAATTCCTCACAGTCGTGAGGGTAGAGCCAAACGCTATCTTGGATCCGCAGAAAGCCGCACTCTCGCATCAGGTTTCGCAGACGCTTCCGGACCGATTTCCGTTCTTCTGGTATGTCGAATATGACAAGTCGGTACCGTTTATCCCAACGTCTCTTCTCAAGGCGCATCGCTGCTTTGCGTGTTTCAAGCTCGACCATACGTCGCCCTTTATCCGTAATCTCTATCCACTTTCGACCGTCTTTCTCTACAAAACGTACCAGGCCCTTCTGGGCGAGTCTGCCGGCCGCAGTCCGCGCGCGATACCGGAATTTCCGGCCGGATTGACGAGCAACCATGCCTGCGGCACCCAGGATCGCCGGGGCTACGGCGAGAGCTGCGATAGCGCCTGATGTTGCAAGAGTGATTAAGATGGCGGACTGTACACGATTCCTTATTCGACGTTTTCTCGCTTCTTGTTCAACTTTTTCCATGTCCCCTTATTATGTCCTATAGGACGGAATTGGGGGACACTGCCTTTGGATAGGTGTGGATTGCGGGGATATTGGATTTAAGAATGGAATCGGTATACTACTGCTATGAGCGACTACGGATTCGTGAAAAAGCAGGACCCCGAAGTCTACGCCGCCCTCGAAGGAGAAGAAAAACGAGAAGCCGAAGGTCTCGAGCTCATCCCTTCCGAAAATTATGTCTCCAAGGCCGTGCGCGAGGCGAACAGCTCCATCTTTACCAACAAGTATTCCGAAGGCTACCCCGGCAAGCGCTACTACGGCGGCCAGCAGTTCACCGACATCGTGGAAAATATTGCGCGCGAACGCGCCAAGCAGCTTTTCAACTGCAAATACGTGAACGTCCAGCCGCACGCGGGCGCCAACGCCAACATCGGCCTTTACTTCGCGCTCCTCGAACCGGGCGACACCATCCTTGGGATGGATCTCTCGCATGGCGGCCACCTTACGCACGGCCATCCTGTCACCTACATCACCAAGATATTTAAGTTCGTGCGCTACAAGATGAAAAATCCCGACACGGGCGAGATAGACTACGACGAAATGCGTGAGGTGGCAAAAAAAGAAAAGCCGAAAATAGTGCTGGCAGGCTACTCCGCGTATCCACGCGAGCTGAAGTACGAAAAGTTTGTCGAGATCGCGCGCGAGGTGGGTGCCTATGCCGTGATGGACATCGCACATATCGCGGGTCTCATCGCGGGCAAGGCGATGCGCAATCCCTTCGACTCCGGCTTCGACATCATGACGACGACGACACACAAGACCCTGCGCGGCCCGCGCGGCGGCATGATACTCACGCGCGAAAATGAAGACGCGGCCAAAAAGATAGACAAAAGCATCTTCCCCGGCTTGCAGGGCGGCCCTTTGATGAACACCATCGCCGCAAAAGCAGTGTGCTTCGGCGAGGCACTCTCGCCGAAATTCAGGGACTACGCCGCGCAGATATTGAAGAACGCGAAAGCGATGGAGAAAGTCTTTAAAGAAGCGAACATTCGCCTCCTCACCGGTGGCACCGACAGCCACCTTCTCCTCGCCGATGTCTTCGGCAGCCTCGGGCTCCCCGGCAAAGAGGCCGAAACGCTCCTCGATGAAGTGGGCATCACGCTCAACAAAAATTCTATCGCCGACGACACGCGCGGGCCCATGGATCCTTCGGGCATCCGCTTCGGGCCGCCCGCCATCACGACACGCGGTTTTAAGGAAAAGGAGTGTATGCGCGTCGCGGAGCTGATGGTGGAGGCGATGAAAAATAAAGCGGACAAAAAGAAGCTCTCGAGCATTCGTGAAGAAATTCGCGGCATGTGCAAAAAGTTCCCCATTCCCGAATCATTCGTTTGAAAAAGAGAGCGCGCCCGTTCCGTCTGAACGGGCGCGCCAACGCCAGGACCCACAACGGGTCTAGGGCAGTTTCAAATGCGTTGCGAAATTCTTGCCCGGCTTCAGATTGAGATGGAACAGGATCCGTTGCCCATCGAGTTTCCTCTGACCAAGTCCGGCCAGTGCGATCTGCTCAAAGTGGACGAACACATCTCGTCCGCCCTTGTCGGGCACGATGAAGCCGTAACCCTTTCTGGCATCGAACCATTTGAAGGTCCCGTACTCCAACTCCACCGGGGTCCCGAAGACGTCCGTCACGGTCAACTTGTCGCTATCCATCACACACCTCACACGGTGGTACAACACCACATATCCTGAAAGAGCCACCTTCCCTCCAGGATTACTGGGCGCTCACATGAGTGCACAGCAGGCTGGAGAAAAGGCCAAAAAGACTATGCTCCGCGTGCACCCTTTATGTCAATGTCGGGAGGTCGTATCTCCCGACATTGGGAAGGACTATTGCATACGGTATACTCCGTCAATGTTAGGTATCGACTTGCTCTCGCTCGTCCAGCTCATCGGCTATCCCGGCATCTTCGGCATGATATTCGCCGAATCCGGCCTCCTCTTCGGGGTCTTTTTTCCCGGCGCATCGCTGCTCTTCGCCTCCGGCGTCCTCGCCGCCGCGGACGTTTTCAATATCTGGATACTTGTCCCCGGTGTTGTCATCGCGGCCGTCCTCGGAGATAGCGTGGGCTACTGGTTTGGGACAAAAGTGGGGCCGGCGCTCTTTTCGCGCCCCGACTCGCGCTTCTTTCGCAAAGAGTACCTCGACAAAACAAAGATCTTCTTCGAGAAGTACGGCACGCGCACCATTCTCGTGGCGCGCTTCATCCCCATCGTACGCACCTTCGCACCCATCCTCGCGGGCGTCGGCGCCATGCGATACAGCACCTTTCTTTCCTACAACATCCTCGGCGCCATCCTGTGGGGTGGTGGCATCACGCTCCTCGGCTATTCTTTGGGCAGAAGCGTCCCCGACGCTGAGAAGTTCATCCTTCCCCTCGTTTTGGTCATCGTCGGCATCACCCTAATACCGCTCGCCATACATTGGTGGCAGAATAAGCGCACCTCTTCCCCGCCACGACCATGAGCTCTCCCCGCGCCGTAGTGTTCGATCTCGACAACACGCTCGCCGTCGCCTTCACTCCCCTACCTCCACGAACCGCGGCGGGGCTCTCGAAGCTCCTCGCGCACATTCCGGTCGCCATCATGAGCGGCGCGACGGTAGAGCGGATGGAAGAATACGTATTGCCAACACTCGCCCCTGACGCCACACTCGCCAACCTCTACCTCTTCCCCAACACCAGCGCGAGCTGCTACGTAT
>Ga0155143_129_pt1 | contig 60610 bp, 61 predicted proteins | sample RifCSPhighO2_01_FD_106111 | JGI IMG/M metagenome (GOLD analysis project Ga0155143, IMG submission 106111) | Candidatus Kaiserbacteria bacterium RIFCSPHIGHO2_01_FULL_55_17
CAGTCGACCTTGTTTGAGGGTCTTGAATGACCACCCATACCTCGGCAGCTCTGCTGCGAGGTAGTTGATTTGGTTTTGAATTACGCATCGTTAGGGTCACACCTAGTGTTGCTTCGTAATATTTGAACGTCCGGACGAGAAAAAGGCCGCCAGGAGGTAAAGAACTACGAAGACACTCCATTATGGTATAATCACGCGCCTATGACGCAGAGCCCCCTAAAGAAAGAATTTGAGTACTACCTGTCGCGGAGAGCCGAACTCCTGAAGGAATACGAGGGGAAATTCATCGTCATTAAAGACCAAAAGGTTATAGGTGTGTACGACACGCAGATTGACGCATACACGCAAACCCAGAAAGAGCATGAACTCGGTACTTTTCTTATACAGGAGGTCAGTAAAGACGAAAGCACGTATAGTCAGACGTTCTATTCCCGCGCCATCGTATGAGACCGCAGGTCTCGCAACAGGCTCTAACCATTCGAGGAAACGGGACATTGCGACAACTGCAAAGCGATGTGCTTGTCTCAGAGCCGTTTATTGGGCAAGCCTCGCCCTCGGGTGTCGCCCCGGCATCCGGCAAGTTTCGCGGTATCTGGGACACAGGTGCGACAGGTTCTGTTATCACGCCTCGCGTTGTTCAACAGCTCAACTTGAAGGCAACGGGCCAAACACAAGTCCACACGGCGAAGGGCGCGGCGGTAACCAACACGTATCTTGTTAATCTCCTTTTGCCGAGTAACGTTGGCGTTCAGAATCTCACGGTCACGGAGGGCGACTTGCCTCCTGGGGACGACGTGCTGATAGGTATGGATATCATCACGTTGGGTGACTTCGTTATTACAAACCAGCAGGGTATTACTGTGATGACGTTCCGAACGCCGTCTCTAGCCCAAATCGACTATGTGCAGGGAATAAAAGAAAAAAATAGACAGAAAATGCGAAACGGAAAGCGACATTAACCTAGCTGTTGCACAGTCCACCGCCGGCATTTGCCGAGGCGGCAAAAACCACCATCTCCCGTTGCTTCGGCGGATGTTCATAATGCGCCCATGGCCCGCACGACAGAGACTTTCACAATCTCAATTCCACCGGCAATGGCGGCAGAGCTCGAAGAGATAAGAGTGCGGGAACACCGCACACGCTCTGAACTCATACGAGAGGCGTTGCGTCAGTATTTCCGAAACACTAAAGACCACTCTCACGTCTGAGACGATCCACTTCCCGTTGTCGATTCATGCGCTCAATCTTCTCCCACCCAGGATTGCGCTTTTTCTTGACGGGCTTGTCGTCCAACTCTTCCAACACGTCTTCATACGTGTCCGACTTCGTAACACGAGGTATCGTGTCGGTAAGAATTTCTATTACTGTTCGAAGATCGCGCAATTGTGGGTCATGGAGATTTTCAAAATAAAGTACCCGCTCCGCCAAAACGTTGGCGGAGCGGGTGCGCAAGAGTCCAACCTTACTCTCACTTCTTCTTCACGTAGGGCTGCACGTCGATACCTTCCCATCCCTTGTTCCCGCTGTGCTCCGGCCTTCGTGCAATGGTGAACGAAACCGTCATGCTTGGTTTGAGTACTTCGAAATGGGGGCATCGTAAGTGATGGAACATCAGGTCACGTTTGAGTTGTATTTCCATCGGCCCGTTGTCAATCCGCGCAATGCCCCGCAGATCAATGAAGCCGAAGGTATGTCTGACCATCGTTCCGATGGTGCCGACGTACGTGCCTGTTAGCGTGTCCTTACTCATCCACGTTCTCCCACGGTGGCAGCCACTCAGATTCTGAAAGAACCACCCTTCCTCCAGAACTCTCGCGCATCACCCGGCGCGCAAGACACTAGAGGAAATGTCCGGAGGAACTAAATCTCTATTTTCCCATGCTGTCAATTTCACCCCGACCGTTTCTCATCGTGTATAATTATCTGTTATATGTCCCATGTCATCGTTTCCGGCTCCGTCGCGTACGACCGCATCATGGATTTCAACGGTCTTTTTTCCGAGCACTTCGTGCCGGACAAACTCCAGTCGATTAACCTGAGTTTTCAGGTGGAGAAACTCTCGGTCGGCTTTGGTGGCACGGCCGGCAACATCGCATACTACCTCGCCATCCTTGGCGTTAAGTCCGACATCATCGCATCCGTGGGCGCGGAGGATTTCAGTAAGTACCACTCGCACATGCTCCTCTCCGGCATCAATCCCTCAACGATGCGGGTACTGGATGGGGAAATGACCGCTTCAGCGTACGTCTTTACCGACAAGGCCGACAACCAGATCGCCGCATTCCACATGGGTGCTGGTGGGAAGCCGTACGACACACCCATCGAGACCAGCGGCAGGGAATTCGCCATCGTAGCACCCGGCTGCCTCGAGGATATGAAAGCTTTTCCGGAATTCTATCGTAGGCAGGGGTTCCCATTCTTCTACGATCCGGCGCAATCCATCACTGCGCTTTCCGGTGACGACCTGCGTGCTGGCATGACGGGCGCTCGGGCGCTTTTAGGCAGCGAGTATGAGTTTGGCCTTATGGCACAAAAGACCGGACTCATCGAGAATGCCATGCTTGAGCTCGTGCCAATGCTCATCATCACGCTCGGCGCGCAAGGCTCACGTGTCGTGACCCGCGAGGGAGAGGTGCGGGTGCAGGCGGTGCCGCCGAAGAATTCGCCAGATCCCACCGGCGCGGGCGACGCCTACCGCGCTGGTTTTATGAAGGGAGCACTCCTTAATTTTTCTCCTGAGAAATGCGCGAAGCTGGGAAGCGCGGTCGCCTCGTACACGGTCGAGGCATACGGCACACAGACGAGCAAGTTCACACTTGATCAGCTCAAGGAGCGATATCAGAAGGCGTACGGAGAGAAGCTCGAATTGTAAGCCGAGTGAAAAACAAGAGGATTTGGGCTATACTGCCTCCCGTGGAATACGACATCAAGGACAAAAAACTCGCCTCCGAGGGCAAGCGTTTGATCGAGTGGGCGGCGCGGGATATGCCCGTCTTATTGAAGATCCGTGAGCGTTTCCGTAAGGAAAAGCCGCTGAAAGGAAAGCGCATCGGCGCGTGCCTCCACGTGACAGTCGAGACCGCCAACCTAATGCTCACGCTCAAAGAGGGGGGTGCCTCAGTGGTGTTGTGCGCTTCGAACCCGCTCTCCTCGCAAGATGAAGCGGCGGCGGGACTCGTGGAGCTGGGCATTCCCGTCTTTGCCATTTCCGGAGAAGACCGTGACACATTTTTCAAACACATCGAGAAGGTGGTAGCGATACAGCCCGATATCACGATGGATGACGGAGCCGATCTCGTCTCGACCATCCACACAAAACATCCCAAGCTCCTTTCCGGCATGCTCGGCTCGACCGAAGAAACGACGACCGGCGTCATCCGCCTGCGCGCGATGGCGAGGGACGGCGCACTCAAGATCCCGGTCGTTGCAGTCAACGATGCGAAGACCAAGAATCTTTTCGACAATCGCTACGGCACGGGACAATCCACGCTCGAAGCCATCATCCGCGCGACCGACATGCTCGTCGCGGGGCGCACCTTTGTCGTCGCCGGCTACGGTTGGTGCGGCAAGGGCTTCGCGATGCGCGCGCGCGGCATGGGAGCGAATATCATCGTTACGGAAATAGATGCGGTCAAGGCACTCGAAGCGGCGATGGATGGATTTCGCGTGATGACAATGGAGGAGGCGGCGCCCTTGGGCAATCTCTTCTGCACTGTGACGGGCAACGTCAACGTCATCCGCGGTGAACATTTCAAAAACATGAAAGATGGTGCGTTCGTCTGCAATGCAGGACACTTCGACGTAGAAATAAATATCAAAGACCTCGCCAAGCTCGGCGGGAAACCAAGGCGCGTGCGCGACAACGTGGACGAATATAGGGTCGGTGGAAAGAGGATCTATTTACTTGCCGAGGGGCGGCTCGTCAATCTCGCCGCCGCCGAAGGGCACCCGGCGAGTGTCATGGACATGAGTTTTTCGACACAAGCGCTCGCAGCGGAATGGCTTGTTCAGCAAAAGAAAAAGCTTGCACCCGCGGTGTACGAAGTTTCAGATGAAATAGAAGAAACAGTCGCTTCGCTCAAACTGGCCTCAATGGGCATCGACATCGACGCTCTCTCCGCCGAACAGAAAAAGTATCTCGCAAGCTGGCAGCACGGTACATGACACCTTGTCACGTCGTCGAGATCACGACGCCAAAAAGAGTTGTCTTAGATGGCCTATGGCTTGGCAAACCGAGCGCGAAGACCGCTGTGATTCTAATCCATGGACTTGCGGGTTCTTTTTGGCGGCGCCTGCCGCTCGCGTACCCGCTCATAGATCGAAGGACCGCAGTACTCGCATTTAACAACCGCGGGCACGACAGAATAAGCCGCATCATCCGCAGCGGGGAGAAGAAGGCTGGAAAGAGCAGATGGGGCGGCGGTGCGTCGGAAGTGTTCGAGGAGTGCGTTGACGACATTCAAGGGGCCATATCGTTTGCTCGAAAGCGTGGCGCTAAGCGTATTTATCTTGTCGGGCATTCCACTGGTTGTCAAAAGTCTGTGTACTGGGCATATAAGAAAAAGGGGAAGGGGATCAAAGGAATGATCCTCCTCGCGGGACTCAGCGATTATTCGGTGGCGCTTCGCGATGACAAAAACGGCAGGTTGGCGCGCGCCACGAAGTACGCCCGCGCATTGGTTCGACGTGGCAAGAAGCACGAATTGTTGCCGCAATCTCTCTGGCCGGCGATCGACGATGCACAGCGATTTCTTTCTCTGTATACGCCGGACAGCGCCGAGGAAATGTTTACCTATGCCCAGCGCAAAGTTCCCCGAATTTTCCACTCCGTAAAAGTGCCGATACTCGCTGTCTTCGCCGGTGCTGATGAATTTGGCGATAGGCCGGCACAGGAAATTGCCGCATGGTATGCAAAGAATGCACGAACAAAAACATATAAGTCGGTCATCGTGCCAGGAGCGCGACACGGATTCAAAGGGTTTGAACGTCGAATTGCTCGGGAAATTCGCCGGTTTATCAAGGGATAGATTGTGTTAAACTGCCGGCAATGGAGGAGGGCATACACGTAGCCATCGCGGCTGAAAAGCTCGGAGAATTCCTCGGTATTCCCATCACCAACACGCTCGTTACGAGCTGGCTCGTCATCGGGCTTCTTGTCGCACTCGCGTTCTTCGTGCGCGGCAGGCTCGCGATGGTACCAAACAGACTGCAGACGCTTCTCGAAGAGGCATTTACGTTCGTGTACGACTACGTGGCGGAAACTCTTGAGAGCAGGGAAATGGCGCGGAAGTTTTTTCCGCTCCTCATGACCATCTTCCTTTTCATTTTTGTCGGCAACATGATCCACTTCATACCCGGCATCGGCTCACTTGAATACAACCATCTTCCATTCCTGCGCGCGCCCAACACAGATCTCACTGTTCCCTTGGTCCTTGCCCTCGTATCGTTCTTCGTCATTGAGTTCACGGGCATCATGGCTATCGGCGTGTGGAAGTATGGGAGTAAGTTCGTCGTCAATCCTCTCACCAATCCTATCGGTTTTGCCGTCGGCCTTATCGAGCTCATCGGAGAATTGGTGCGCGTCGTTTCGCTCTCGTTCCGGCTTTTCGGCAACATCCTCGCGGGTGAGGTCATTATTGCAGTCGCCATCTTTTTTGCGCCCTACTTTGCGCCGGTGCCCTTGATGATGTTCGAAATATTCATCGGCTTTCTCCAAGCCGCGATCTTCGCCCTCCTGACGCTCTTTTTCATCAAACTTGCTATCGAAGAGCCGCACGCGGAAGCACATTGAAAGGCCGATAAGGCGTGCTAGAATATGGGCACCTTTGGTGATAATTATTCGATTAACAAGAGTTGATCACTATGGATATTGAAGTAGCAAAGACCCTCGGTATGGCGCTTGCGGTGGGCCTCGGTGTTATCGGTCCTGGCATTGGCCTCGGTATCTTGGTAGGTCGAGCGCTCGAAGCTATCGGCCGCAATCCGGAGGCGGCGGGAAAGATACAGACGACCATGTTCATCGGCATCGCGGTTACCGATGCGCTCGCGATTTTCGCATTGGTAATAGGATTTATTATTAAATTCACGTAGTCGCTCGGCGACGCGTACATTTTGGAGTCGCATAATTTTCTGTTGAAAATTTGCTCCCGCTCGGCCCAAGGCCTCCGCGAAGACTCCAAAAACGTACACGCCACCTCGCTCCATTGAGCCATGTCGGAATTATTTGCAGCCTTCGGCATCAACTGGAAACTGCTCCTTGTGCAGGCGTTCAATTTTGGACTGCTTCTCGCGGTCCTGACCTACTTTCTCTACAAACCAGTTCTAAAGCTTATTGACGAACGCCGCGAAAAAATAGCCGAAGGTGTGCGCACCGCCGAAGCGGCGGCACGGCGATTGGAGGAAGCGAAGTCCGAAGGCGATAAACGCATCGGCGAAGCTTCGCGCGAAGCGGAATCGCTCGTCGCGACGGCGCGCACTCGTGCGGAAGAAAAGGGCGCAGAGATCGTAAAGGCAGCCGAAGCCCGTGCAGCCTCAACACTCAAAGATGCACAGGCACGTGCCGAGGAAGCGCAGCGCCAAGCCCTGCGAGAAAGCTCGAAAGAGATCGCGCGCGCGGCGATGCTCGCTGCGGAAAAGATATTGCGGGAAAAATCGGCATAGTTCGACAGTACTCACTATGAATAACTATATGGAACAAGCGTACGCACAGGCACTGTGGAAAGTGGTCGAGGGCGGGATGTCGCCCTCAAAGGCGGTGCATGCACTTCGCAATTCTCTTCGCGCGAATGGCAGAGAGGCGCTTTTGCCCCGCATCGGCCGCGCCTTCGCACGGATCGTGGAGCGGGAAGCGCGTCGTACCGACATCGTGCTCGCGATAGCGCGAAGAAAGGACGAGCGGACGGCACACTCGCAAATAAAGAATGTGCTCGCGTCGCTCGGTATCGAGGGTCATGATCTCAAAACGCAGATCGACGACACGCTTATCGGCGGCTGGCGGCTCGAGGGCAGGGGACACCTCGTGGACGCGAGTTATAAAAAACAATTATTGGGTTTGTACGAGCGTGCTATCAATACATAACTATGGACTCATCGACGGTAGAAAAGATCATCAAGGAGATAGAGCACATCGCTCCTTCCCATGGGGGCGAGCATGTGGGCAAGGTCGTCGCGGTGGGCGATGGCGTTGTCGCGATAGATGGTCTCTCGAAAGCCGTCATGAGCGAAGTTTTGACCTTTGAAGAAACGAAGGGTAAGAAGCTTGCGGAGGGAATGGAGGCGCAGGGGCAGTTGCTGGGCCTCGTCCTCAACCTCGAAGAAGATGGCGTGCGTGCGGCGGTGCTTGGCGACACGGCGCGTGTGGCCGAAGGTATGACGGTGAAATCGACCGGTCGGGTCCTCTCCGTCCCCGCAAGCGATGAAATGCTCGGCCGCGTTGTGAGCACCCTCGGAGAGCCTATCGATGGCAAAGGCCCTTTCAAGAAGACGACCATGGTGCCGGTGGAACGACAGGCCGCAGGTGTCATTGACCGCAAATCCGTTTCCGTGCCATTGCAGACGGGCATCAAAGCGATCGACGCCATGATCCCGATAGGCCGCGGCCAGCGCGAGCTCATCATCGGAGACCGCGGTACGGGCAAGACGACCGTCGCCATCGACACCATCCTCAATCAAAAGAACGAGCCGAAAGACAGGCGCCCGATCTGTGTGTATGTCGCTATCGGCCAGAAGGAGAGTAAGACCGCGCGTATCGCCCAACAGCTTCGCGAACAAGGGGCTTTGGAATACACGATCATCGTTGACGCCCCGGCATCCGCACCCGCGGCATTACAGTACCTCGCACCATTCTCCGGAGTTGCTATCGCGGAGTACTTCATGGACAAGGGCAAAGACGTGCTCATCATCTACGACGACCTCTCAAAACAGGCGGTCGCGTATCGCCAGCTCTCGCTCCTCCTTCGCCGCCCGCCGGGCCGCGAGGCGTACCCGGGCGACATTTTCTACCTGCACTCACGCTTGCTTGAGCGCGCCTGCCGTTTGAGCGAGGAGAAAGGCGGCGGCTCCATTACAGCGCTCCCTATTATCGAAACACAGGAAGGTGACGTCTCGGGCTATATTCCGACCAATGTGATTTCCATCACCGATGGCCAGATGTTCCTTATCACCGACCTTTTCAACAAGGGCATTCGACCTGCTATTGATGTCGGCATCTCGGTCTCGCGTGTGGGAAGTGCGGCACAGACGAAAGCAATGAAAGCGGTTGCGGGTGGCATTAAGCTTGAGCTCGCGCAATTCCGTGAACTTGAGGCATTCATGCAATTCGCTTCCGACCTCGATAAGGAGACGGCGGATCGCATCGAATCGGGGAGGCGTATGGTGGAAGTGCTTAAGCAAAAGAACGGCGAACCCATCCCTCTCGAGAAACAGGTCGCCGCTATCTACGCCGCCAACCAGAAATTCTTCATCGACGTCCCGCTCAAAAAAGTGACGGAGGTTGAGAAGCGGCTCATCGAATTCCTCGACACAAAATCCTCGAAAACACTTGTGGAAATAAAAAAGACGGGCGTGCTTTCCGACGAATCGAAAAAAGAACTCAACAAAGCGATGGAAGCATTCCGTCTCGGCCACGAGGAGTTATTTGCGGGCAAGTAGGTATGCCCGCACACAAACTTTGCCGTTGCCGCATGAATCAATCAGCAGCCGAAATATTCATCAACAGTGGACCGGAGACAGGTTCCGTTCATACTTGTTACGGCGGGAAATTATGGCAGAGTTAGTGTGCGGGTATGGCAAATCTCAAGAGCATCAAATCGAAGATCGTCTCCTATAAGAAGACGGGCACGGTGACGCATGCCATGGAGGCGGTCTCGGCCGTCAAGATGCGCAAATCGCAGGAGCGCGCGATATCCTCGAGACCCTATGCTCGAGCCGGCTTGCGCGTACTCGCGGGAATTTCGGGTAGTACGAACGTCGCGCGGCATCCTCTTATGCACGTGCCCGCGACGGGTAGGGTAGTGGTCGTCATTATCACGAGCGATAAAGGGCTTGCCGGCGCCTTGAACAGTGCAATCATACGGGAGACCGAGAAGTTCATCACAAACGAGAACCTCTCACGCGAGGACCTTATTTTTCTTTGTCTCGGGAAGCGCGGATACGAGTTTGCGCTGCACTCGGGCTACGAAGTCGTGCACCATCATACGAACATTTCCGACGCGATCGATGAGGGAGAATTTCGCGCGATCACAGACCAGGTCATTGCCCTCTATCGAGCAGGGGGGGTGCGTGAAGTGCGCGTCGCCTACACGAATTTCCGATCGATATTCGAGCAGCATCCTGCCGTACACAAAGTGTTGCCGCTTTTACGTCACGCAGTGGAGCATATGGTCGAAGACATCGTCCCTGTCCGTGGTAAGTATGCCGATGTGGGAAACGGCAATGGAGCGGCAGTGTACACGATCGAGCCAGATGCCGATGAGGTCTTGGCAGCTCTCGTGCCGCGTCTTGTCAATATCGCGATATTCCACAAGATGCTCGAGTCGAAAGCGTCCGAACACTCGGCGCGCATGGTCGCGATGAAGAATGCGACCGATAAGGCGAAGGAAATGGCGCACTCGCTCACGCGCACCTTCAACAAAGTCCGTCAAGCCGCCATCACCCGCGAAGTTTCCGAAATTACCTCCGGCATCGAGGCGATGAAATAGTATGGAACAATTTGGGAAAGATAAGGTGGATGAGCTCATGCAGAAAACAAAGATTGAGGCGGCGAAGAGAGCTACTATGGAGAGTGCAGCGGTAAAGTCGCTCGGCTACGTGAGCACCGAGTGGGACGAATACTTGAAGGAGATGGACTTACTGGCGCTTCGCCAAAATATTGCCACCAGCGTTCGGCAGGCGGATCCCGAGGCAACCACGGAGCAACTTGCGGAAACGGTCATCAAAAACGCAGGGTCGTATTTCAAAAGTCTTCACTTCGATTCAAAGGATCCGGAGATGAAAGATGTGGGACGTGAAATGGCGACTGCATTCGAATTGGATTTTTTGAACAACATCCGGCATATCCGCTAACATGCGCGAGCTTTTGATCGCGACGAGGAATAAGGGCAAGTGGCCGGAGATAGTCGCGGGACTTACAGGGATGCCCTTTCAGCTCGTGAACCTCGATGAAGTCGGAATACCCGCGGATTTCGAGCCCACAGAGACGGCGACAACGTTTGAGGGTAACGCCCTCATCAAGGCGTTTCTCTACGGCAAGATGAGCGGCAAGCTCACGCTTGCCGAAGATGCGGGTCTTGAGGTGGACACGCTCGGCGGCAGGCCGGGTGTGCTATCGGCGCGATACGCGCCGGGAAGCGACGAGGATCGGTGCAGGAAAATTCTTACGGAACTTTCGGGGATCAATCAGTCGCAACGAGGAGCGCAGTTTCGCGCAGCCATCGCTATCTACGATCCCGAGCACGATGACAAGATCCGCACGTGTGAAGGAGTATGCAAAGGCCACATCGCGACCGAGGCTAGGGGCTCGAATGGTTTCGGCTATGACCCGATCTTTTATAGCGACGAGCTCGGCAAGACCGGCGGAGAGATGACGCTTCAAGAAAAGGACAGAGTGAGCCACCGTGGCCGCGCCCTGCGGAAAGCGCGTGAGATCCTTCTTGCTGAATTCGCTTGAATTGGTATCATTCCGACATCTTTTTATGTCCAAAGGCATCGTGACACAGATCATCGGACCGGTCGTCGACGTGCGTTTCGATGAGGGACTTCCCGCCATCAAGAACGCGCTACATATCAAACATAAAGATCAAATACTCACTCTCGAAGTCGTGCAGCATCTCGGGCTTAATCGCGCACGCTGTATCGCCATGCAAGACACAGCCAGCCTTGCACGCGAAGTAGAAGTTGTAGACACGGGTGCTCCTATCGCCGTCCCAGTGGGGCAGGCAACGTTGGGGAGAATGTTCAATGTCGTGGGTGATCCAATAGACGGCATGAAGGCGCCGGAGAAGGCGAAACGACTTCCTATCCACCAAGACCCGCCGAAGTTCGTCCGCCAATCGACCAAAGCCGAAGTCTTCGAAACTGGTATCAAAGCCATCGATCTTCTGGCGCCTTTCATCAAGGGTGGCAAAGTCGGGCTTTTCGGCGGTGCGGGTGTCGGCAAAACCGTTCTCATTCAGGAGCTTATTCACAATGTCGCCTCCGAGCACGGGGGTTACTCGGTGTTCGCCGGTGTAGGCGAGCGCGTGCGCGAAGGGAACGACCTGTACCACGAAATGAAAGATTCCGGCGTTCTCGACAAAACCGCACTCGTGTTCGGGCAGATGAATGAGGTTCCTGGCGCACGCGCTCGCGTTGCCTTGAGCGGTCTCACGATGGCGGAAGCCTTCCGCGACGAGGGAGGGAAGGACGTCCTCTTTTTCATGGACAACGTGTTCCGATTCGTGCAGGCGGGCTCCGAAGTTTCTTCTCTCCTCGGCCGTGTGCCTTCCGCCGTCGGTTACCAGCCGACGCTTGCCGAAGAAATGGGCCTTCTGCAGGAGCGCATCACCTCGACGACCGAAGGCTCCATCACTTCCGTGCAGGCTATCTATGTACCCGCCGACGACCTTACCGATCCCGCGCCGGCGACGACCTTCTCGCACCTCGACTCCACGATCGTGCTCTCTCGCCAGCTCGCTTCTTTAGGTATTTATCCTGCCATCGATCCACTCGAAAGTGGCTCGACCGCACTCGCGCCGGAGATCGTCGGCGAGGAACACTATCGTGTCGCCAACGAAACGCGCCGTGTACTGCAGCGCTACAAGGATTTGCAAGACATCATCGCCATCCTCGGTATCGAGGAACTTTCCGATGAAGACAAACGCTTGGTATATCGCGCGCGCAAGATACAGCGTTTTCTCTCACAGCCGTTCGCCGTCGCGGAAACATTTACCGGTGCGAAGGGCGCCTACGTGCCGCTCGCGGAAACCATTCGCGCATTCGGCGAGATACTCGACGGCAAACACGACGCGCAGAACGAACAGGCGTTCTACATGAAAGGCGGAATTCAGGAAGTAGCTTCGAGCGTATAGCTTCGAGTTTCAAGGAAATCCAAAATGCTTATGCAGTTTATCTCGCAGCTCGCAGCTCGCAGCTCGGACCTATGAGCGCAGCGAATACTTTCCATCTCATAGTTGCCTCGGTCGGCGAGACACGCTTTGATGGGCCCGCAGTTTCCGCCACACTCCCGGGCTCTGCAGGAGAGTTCACTATCCTGCCGCATCATGAGCCGTTCGTGACGACTCTGAAGAAGGGAATCATCACTGTGCGCGAAGGAGCAGGGGAGCCTTTGAAATTCGACGTCGAGGACGGCATTCTCGAAGTCTCCGGCAATCGCGCGGTCGTGTTGCTCTAGCCTTGTCCTGAGCGATTTACCCTGGGTTTAATCGAAGGGAGTCGAAGGAGGTTTTCAACATTTGGCAATTTTTTGACGGTATTCCGCGATACAATGAGCGCAATGCGCAAGCTCGCGTTGTTGTTTGGAATTACAATGTTTTTCGCACCCATTTTTGCATTCGGTGCATCCAGCGATTGGCTCAAGAAACTCTGCCCGAACGGACTAACAGGCAACCCCCCTGGTCGGCAAACATTTCCGCTCGATACAATAACGGAGGAGTCAACCGCCAACGCGCTGAAAGAGTACACCCGTAAAGTAACATGCTCGAATGCATGCTTTGATTCTGAGGTCTCTATCAAGATATCAGTCGAAATGGTACAAGGTGGCGATTCTGCGATAGCGCTTCCGCGCCCTGTCGTTGTCCTGGACACTAAAAAAATCAATCGATGTAATGCCAAGGCAACTCCAACGGCACAAGACGCGAAAGCGGCCGGGCGAGGGTGCGACACCAAAAATCAACCACAAATTTCTATTGCGCTACCCAGCGGTGAGAAAAAAGGTCCGAAATCGCGTTGCTATGAAGAAATAAGCACTGCTATCAATGGGGCTTTTTCCTCGCTAAAGAACGGGGATTTTAAGGGAGTAAGTTCCTCACTTGCTTCGCTAGACAAGCTTGGCACGGAGGCTCCACTCGTTACAGATCTCGACACGCGGGTTAGCCAGCCACTTGCGGATGCTTTTGGCGCCGATGTGGCACAACAGATAGTAAGTAGCGGTAATTCTGCGGAGGCAGAAGCCGCACTTAAAAGTGGCAAAAAAGAAGATATTGAAAAAGTACTCGAGCGTTCAGGGGTGGTGATAACGGATGACGTGCGCGATAAGATTGCGCGTCTTGCTCCGCCATCCGCAGGCTCAACTGATGATGCTGGTTCTGGCGGAAGCGACGGGACTCGACCCGATTCCACGTTTCCATCACCAGATGACAGAAATAACCTTTCGATAGATCCGACGGGGCAGCCCAGTGCACAAACGCGTCAGTGGAGAGATGCTCGAGGACAGCTTGCCGAAGCGGTCGACCCGAATGTGCTGGGAAGCCTCACCGCTGATGCTCAAAGAAGAATTTGCGGTACGGTCCAGAACTGTTATGTGACGCCCGAAGCGCAGTTCGCCACAATGGCGAGGGAGACAGATGGAGATGTTCGTAATAATACGGGTGATAGAGGGTGCTCATACAGCCTCGCGCAGGCGAATGCATGCCAATCGGGATGGGGGACTTTTCTCTCCCGATATGAGCGGGTGTATGGAGAGCCATATCTATTGCACACAACGGACCTCAAAAATCCGTCGATGAATCCCGAATGGATAGCGTCGCAAAGCGCACGCATGCAGGCCGTCATTCTTCAGAGTAAGGGCGAACAGGTCGGCGGAGATTTTGGCAGGCTGCTTGCGGCGTACAACGGGTCTGGGTATGCAGCTGCGGTGTATGGCAATGGGGCGTTACGAAATGCGTATGCGCTTCAGTCCGGGTCCGCAAATCAGTATTGGCAGGCTGCGTATAATTCTGCGCTTGCCGCTGTGGGCACCGGACCAACGATAACGAATCTTGCTGCGGCCAATATTCCATCGGGAGGAGTTACGTCGGTCTCGCCCTTTGGCAACGTAAATCCGTTCTTGTCTGCGAGTCCCGTTGGTTATTCGTCGGATTTATATTCAAATTACATAAGTCCGGGAACTATACTGAATCAAGAATCGTACTGCGTGACTAGTACTCAGCCGCTTACGATATACAGAATTTCTGCCGGCACGCCCTATCCTTCAAATTGCTATAACGCTCCCGGCGTCCAGAGTGTGCAAGCGGTACCCAACTTCACGCAGCCTTTGCAGCCGATGGCCCAACCAATCCAGCAATTTTCTCCCCAACCCGTTTCCTCGCAGATACTGCCACAAGGGGGAGTAATCTCGGGAGGGACGAGCACTGCGACACCGTCTCTTATTCAGCCGGTCGCGGCACTCATCGTGCAGCCGAAGGAAGTCTCGCGCGGCACCCCCATCGTCGTATCGTGGTCTTCCGTCGGCATGCGAGCGAGTCCCCCTTGCCAAGTATTTGCGGAACTTTCAGGCGTGAGCGCTTTGATCGGACAGGGAAGTGAAGGAACGAGGCAGCTGCCGACGGGTGCCACTACGACACCAGGCGTATGGAATTTCACGCTTCAATGTGTAGCGCTCTGGAGCGGTTCTTTGGTCGAGCAAAAGACATCTGCCATCGTGCACTGATCATATGTCCGGTCGTTTTACGCGACGCATAGAGGATTTCGTATGTGAACACTGTAAGTACAGTGTGCAAGGGACCGGATACACCAATCACTGCCCGCGCTGTCTCTGGAGTAAGCACGTGGACGTGAATCCAGGGGATCGCGCTGCAGTGTGCGGGGGATTGATGGAACCGATCGCCGTCGAGGGCATCTCTTCTGAATTCCGCCTCGTTCACCGCTGTGTTCGTTGTGGATATGAGCGGAAAAATATCGTTGCTCCGGAGGACGATCGGAACGCCCTCGTTGCGATTGCCGAAAATCGCGGAATGCGCGATACTTGAAGAGCATGTCTGATTATCAACCGAGTCTATACGAGGCAGGTGTATCGCACTACTACGGCAATCAGGTCCGTCAGCTTCTTATCGTTGCCGCGACGCTCATCCTCATTGGAGCGCCGTTTTACGCTGACTCGCTTCGTTCGGAGCTCCCGTTCGAGATCATCGGCGCCCTTGTCTTGGTCGCGATCGCAGCGCTCGTGAACCCGCACAGCAAGCTTATCTTTGCCGCGAGCGCCATTGCATCCGGTATCGGGCTCGTTATATATGAGTCATGGGCTTTGTACATGTACTTTGACAGCTCGTGGGCGCAGTTCGTTCTGCGTGAGGCCATCGCCGTTATTCTTCTCATCGCGTTCTACTTCAGCATGAAAACGATACGCGCGTTCGTACTGCGTCAGGTGGGCAAGCACGAAGAGGCCGGAGAGTTCGATGAGCCGGTGTCGACGAAGACGAGGCAGCATGAGAAGACGGTGCTCGACGATTTCCTCCCGTGGACTAATCGGAAGGGGAACAACAATACCAAAAAAATGTCAGAGGATATCGGACCACGGATGAGCCCGGGGAGGTCTCCCGAAGAAATAAAGCCGAAGTACCATCCCTTTGAAGAGCAGTTGTAGGAATATCCTCGGGCGGTCTCACTATGCAGAAGAAAATTTTCATACTTCTCGGGCATCCGGATAAACAGGGAATGTGCGGAAGATTGGCGAACGTCTATGAAGCAGGGGCGCGTGAGGGTGGGCATGAGGTGCGACGAATGAATATTGGTGAAATGCAGTTTGACCTGGTGCTTCACAAAGGGTATCGAGAGCGACAAGAGCTCGAACCCGATCTCGTAAAATTCCAAGAGAATGTGCAATGGGCAGACCATTTTGTTGTGATTTACCCCGTTTGGTGGGTGGGCATGCCCGCACCGTTAAAAGGGTTATTTGATCGCGCATGGCTTCCCGGTTCTGCTTTTCGATATATTAAAACGCACGCAGGAGAGCGAACTCTTTTCTGGCACCGTCTTTTTCGAGGGAAAACGGCGCGCATCATCATGACCTCTGGTACTGCGCCGTGGCTCGTCCGCTTTCTTCCAGGCAATGTAAATGCACAATTAAGGTGGGGAATTCTATGGTTCGCAGGGTTTTCGGTTCGCACACTTTGGTTGGGGCCCGCTGAAAACAGACCTGAACCGGTATGCACGAGTTGGTGTGATAGAGTCCACAAACTCGGCCGCGGGGCGAGGTAAGAGCGTAATATTCGGGGGGAGGCCTCGTCTTTCTTCATGAAGCCTACATCTACTGCTTTATAATATGGGTGTAGGAAGCACGTTTTTAGCCTAATCTATAGCATCATTATGAAAGTACTTATCGTTGAAGACGAAGAGAAATTGGCAGCAGCCCTCGCGAGAGGCTTGACAGCGAACGGATATGCTGTTGATACAATAGGTGACGGGAAAAAGGCCCTGACGCGCATCACGCTCCATCGAAAGGATTACGATCTGATCATTCTCGATCTCATGCTGCCATCGATGGACGGACTCGAGGTGTGCAGGGCAGTTCGGGAGCGGGGGATAACGATCCCGATCCTTGTTCTTACCGCGCGCAACGAGACCGAAAAGAAAGTCAACCTGCTCCTCTCGGGCGCTGACGATTACCTGGTAAAGCCGTTTTCGTTCGGCGAGTTAAGCGCCCGTATCCAAGCACTCTTGCGTCGTCCCACCGAAGTTGTTCCCGAAGTCTTAAAGGCGCATGATATCGAACTCAATGTCGTGCAACGGAGGGTCAGCCGTGGGGGAAAGAAAGTGCCACTCACACTGAAGGAGTTTGGCCTCCTCGAATACTTCATGCGTCACCCGGATCAGGTCGTGAACCGGGAAGATTTACTCGCACACTTATGGGACTTCAACTATGCATCTTTTAGCAACGTTGTGGACGTCCATGTCAAAAACCTTCGCAGAAAGCTCGGTGACGACGACTCTGAGGGGGTTTTGGAAACAATCCGCGGCATTGGGTACCGACTACGCGTATAAGTATCGCTTCGATCCGTTCCTGAGGACAGAGGTGCATACCATTGTGCTCTTTGTTCTCTTTTCGCTCTTTATCCTCATCGTTGTGGTCGTTTCGTCATCCGCTCTTTATCACGATGTCACGAGTGTGATGTCTGAAGCCATCAGTGAAAGCATTGCCGCCGAAGCGCCACCTTCTTCTATCGGTGGAAGTGTCGTCCAGAAACTTGAAGAATTACAAGCCCGCAACATCGGAATTTTGTCCACAATAGTCATCGTTGTTACGGTAATCGCTGGATACATCGTTGCACGAGTAGTCCTTATGCCGACGAGGCAAGCGCTCGAACTCCAAAAGCAGTTCGTTGGGAATGTTGCACATGAGCTTCGGACTCCACTGTCAATAATCAAAACTAACACCGAGGTCCGCCTTATGGATGCCGATATACCGGAAGGGGTGCTGACGATGCACAAAGATAATCTAGAGGAACTAGACCGAATATCAGACATACTTAATAATTTACTCTCGCTTTCCAGTTCGCTGAGGCCAGAACGCGTGGAATTTCGTGACGTTGACCTTGGCTCAATAGTCGAGGGTGCAATGCGCAAGCTTCACGGGCTCCGCGAAAAGAAAGGCCTTGAGATTACAGCTCGTATGAGTGAGCGTCGGACCGTCTGGGGAAATGCTTCTGCGCTTGAACAGATTGTTACCAACATTCTGAAAAACGCGATTAGCTATACTCAAAAGGGTGGACACATCGCTATTACGATCGAGCCCGTGTACCCTGATTTTATGGAATTTACAATACGAGATTCTGGCGTGGGAATCGCGCGCAAGGATCTTTTTAGAATATTCGAGCCATACTATCGCACTGATGCGTCAAGGAATCGCGCGCGAGGGGGAAGTGGTCTCGGCCTCACCATCGTGTCGGAACTAGTAAAACTGCATCATGGAAAAATTACCGTACGAAGTGTGGAAGGACGTGGAACAACAATTGTGGTGCTGCTCCCTGCGGGTAAGCAAGGTCTCGGTATGAGGGCAGGCGAGAGCCGCGGCCGCGAGGACATGAGTGAGGTGGCTGTTGATTATTCGTGACAGAGATCCGACGGAGACAAATTCATCCTGAACTCACCCGTGTTCTTTAGAATGTGGCAAGCAGTTCTTTAGCCACGAAGCTTATTAGCAATAGATCGGTGAACCTTCCATATGCAAGGACAGGACAGTGCCTGCCGCTTCGCGGTGGGGTGAGCCGGGGAGGCGGGACTCTGGAGAGCTCGCCTCCCCGGCGTATGGGGGCGTGTTCACCATACGTTCATGGGATCTGTTGTCTACTGCTATGGAAGGAGCAAAACCTTGCAATCCATACGCAATTCCGTCCGTCTTAGCTTGTGTGCGTAGTATCTCTCGAGTGTAGAAAGATGGAAAGCCGGTCACGTACCTTATCTATGACACCAGAACAACTACAGAAACATCCGCCAGACGTCACCTTTCCCGTATATACACAGGGGATTACCTCGATCGGAGTGATCGGTCTTGGGTACGTCGGGCTTCCGCTCTCGATACTCGCGGCCTCACGGGGATTTCGTGTGGTGGGTTTTGATATCGACGACGTGAAAGTGGCGCAACTCGCACGCCGCGAGGCTCATTTTTTGAGCAAGGAGGAAGCGGAGCGATTCAAGCATACGCCGACGCTTTCCGTAACAGCGGATGAACGCGATCTTGAGGGGCTCCACGCGTATATCATCTGCGTACCGACACCGGTGTATGAGAATCACTTGCCTGACCTTCGCCCTCTCGAAAGTGCATGCGCTATAGCAGGACGTCACGTAAGGCGCGGGGTGCTCGTAGTTATCGAATCGACGGTGAGCCCCGGCGTATGCGAGGAAGTAGCACTTCCCATTTTAGAGCGCGCCTCGGGACACTCACGCGACGACTTTCACTTCGCACACTGTCCGGAGCGAATCAATCCGGGTGATCCGGAGTGGGATGTGCACACCATTCCGCGCGTCATTGGCGCACGCACCCCTGAAGACCTTGAGCAAGCGCACCAACTATACAAGGACCTCCTTGAGTCCAAGATCGTAAAGATGGGCTCGATAAAAGAGGCCGAGGCGGTCAAAATGGTAGAGAATGCGTTTCGCGACGTGAACATTGCGTTTGTGAACGAGCTCGCTATTGCTTTCGATCGGGCCGGCATCGACCTCGTCAATGTTATCCGCGGGGCTTCGACGAAGCCGTTCGGATTCATGCCTTTTTTGCCGGGTTGCGGCGTCGGTGGGCACTGCATCCCCGTTGATCCGTACTACCTTATCCGCTACGGACAGAGGAATGGGTTTGAGCATCATTTTCTGATAGCCGCGCGTCGTGTCAACTCTCGTATGCCCCTGTATGCCGTACGTGTCCTCGAAGAGGCCCTCAAGGAGAAAAAGAGAAGACTTTCCGGTTCGATTGTAGCCCTCTTAGGACTCGCGTATAAACGCGATGTTCCGGACACGAGAGAGAGTCCTGCGGAAGCCATCCATGATGCCTTGGTTCGCCGCGGCGTTGCCGTTCGCACATACGATCCGTTCGTCCCGGGAACGGCCCGCCAACTTGAAGACGCGCTGCGGGGCGCGGACGCCGCACTCATAGCCACCGACCACACACAGTTTCGCACCCTCACACCCCAGTATTTCGAATCGCACGACATCGACATTGTCGTAGATGGCCGCAATTGCCTCGACAGTGATGCGTTCGCGGGTTCCGGCGTCCTCTATCGGGGAATAGGGCGAAGGGTAAAGGTATGAGGGTATTCCGAGGAAATTCTTCGCATCGCCTTACCGATACGACACGCGGTTTGCGAGACACTTTTGTCGATCTCGGTGGCTGGTTCTTTTTCTTCAGCATCATCTACATCATCTTGCTCTTTAAAGTCGTGACGTATGACTCTATCTCGAGCCACGTCTTCTTCGGCATCTACAGTCTTCTCATCACGAGCTACATACTTTCACGATTCCTTTTCGCCTATTTGCACAAACCTATCCCCATCGACCTTACCTACGAGCCGAGTGTTACATTCGTTGTTCCCGCAAAAGACGAGGAAGACAATATCGAAGAAACGATACGCCGTTTTGCGACGGTTGAATACCCGCGGGAGAAAATCGAGGTCATCGTGATAAATGACGGTTCCTCGGACAGAACGCTTGAGCGAATGCATCGTGTTGCCCACGAGATCGAGGGAGCAGTGCGCAGAGTCGAGGTGGTCAACTTCCCGATAAATCGCGGGAAACGGTATGGCATGGCAGAGGGTGCAAAGCGTGCGGAACATGAGATCGTCATTTTTATCGACTCCGACAGTTTCATTGAGCCGAGCGCAGTGCGGCATCTTGTGAAGTACTTCTCCGATCCGTCAGTCGGTGCCGCTTCGGGCCACACCGATGTATGGAATCGGGACACGAATCTCCTCACACAGATGCAAGCTATCCGCTACTACATAGCATTCAAAGTTTACAAAGCGGCCGAATCCATTTTTGGAGCGGTCACCTGTTGCCCCGGTTGCTGCAGCGCATATCGCAGGAAGTATGTGATGGAATTCGTCGATGAGTGGCTCCATCAGAAATTCCTTGGAGTCGAGTGCACCTACGGCGACGACCGCTCGCTCACCAATTTCATGATACGAAAATATCGGGCAGTCTATTCTCCCATGGCGAAGGCCCATACCGTTGTTCCCGACAAGTTTCGCAAGTATATGCGCCAACAGCAGCGATGGAAGAAGTCCTGGATACGAGAAACGTTCATCGCCGCGACATTCATGTGGAAAAAGAACCTGATCGCAGCAACCTCTTTCTACTCGTACGTCTTTCTTGCATTCATTTCTCCCATCGTGTTCTTCCGCGCCGTGGTGTGGTACCCGGCCGTCTATGACAGTTGGCCTGTCGTATATCTGACCGGACTCTTCCTCATGCTGCTTCTCCACGGTCTCTACTATCGCATCCACGTTGGCCCTCGAGCGTGGTTACTTGCGATAGGGAATTTCTGGTTCAACACGGTGATCCTTATGTGGCAGCTTCCATGGGCTGTCCTCACACTGCGCGATACGCGCTGGGGCACCCGCTAGGCGCATGTACCTCGATCTCTCCATACGGAAAATAGGCATTCTCACATTCATTTTTTTCGTACTCTTATGGGGCGTATTTCTGACGTTCGATGTTAAAGACCGTCGATACGGTTCCACTCCGCCGTTCGCCTCCGTAGGCCTCGCATTTCAAGAAGTGAGCTTGCGGGCCTGGTATGCCCTTGAGAGTGGTATGTGGAGAACATCACAGACCGCAAGTGCCGCGTTCGCATTCCTCGCGGGTTGGCCAACGGAGTCACACTCTTCTCGTAACGCCCGAGCGATCCCCACTCTCACATACCACCGTATCGTAGGAAGTCAGAATGATCTCAACAACGTCACGGTCGCGAATTTCAAGGATCAGATGCTCACGCTCAAGCGCTCTGGGTGGGAGAGCATCACACTCAAGGAGTACAGGGAATTTATAGCAGGCGAGCGGGATCTCCCCGAGAAGTCATTTCTTATCACGTTCGACGATGGTGCAAAAGAAAGTTTTTATCCGGTCGACCCGTTGTTCGAGGTTCTCGGGTACGAAGGAGTGCTGTACGTTATCGCATCTGCCATGTACACGCTAGAAAGTACATACTACCTTTCACCCGTTGAGATACAGCGTTTACTCGATACTGGCCGGTGGGAAATCGGTTCGCATTCGTATGACGGTCACCAGCCGTACCCGACCGATAGGGAAGGGAACGGCGGCATTTTCTTCGCCGACAAACTGTGGCGTGAGAAAGAAGCTCGTCTTGAGACGGATGAGGAGTTCACGGTACGTGTGCGAGAAGATCTCGTTCACGCGCGTTCGACGCTTGAGACAGCGTACGATAGGAGCGTCGATACGTTTGCGTTTCCGCTCGGCAACGAAACAGGCATCGAAGGTGCCTCCAATTTTTCCGAGGGAGCGGCGATAACTGAAGACCAAGCAGAACGTGTGTATTCGCTCGGATTCCTGCAGACCACCCCCCATCGATATTCGTTCAATTATCCCGCCGAGAGTTCGTTCATTGCGTATCGTATCCACGTCGATCACGACTGGGACGGTAAGAGGCTCCTGCAGGAGATGGAGAACGGGATTCCAAAGGACCTTCCCTTTGAAGATGACTTTTCAACCGACCGCGGTTGGCTCCCCGCATGGGGAGAGCTCGATCTCGGGAAAAACAATCTCTCGCTCACCGCCGACGGTGACGCATCGAGCGCTTCAGTGTTCCTCGATGGCTCCAAGCTCTGGCAGTCCTACTCGTTCAATGCCGCGATGAACTGGCAGAGCGGTTCCGTGTTCCTTCTGGCGGATGTTGTGAACTCAAAAACCTACCACTCTTGTGCGTTCTCCGATGGCATTGTTCGTTTACAGTCGACGGTAGATGGAGAAACGAAGATATTGGGGGAGAAACGGGACTCGAGCATATCCCACGGAAATGATATTCGCATAGGCATCCGCGTGCGCGGTTCCGTCATCGAGTGTCTCTGGGATTATAGGTCGATCCTTGAAGCATATGAGCGACCAAGAACGGGTGGTATTGGCATCCAAGTGTGGAATCCGGAGCTTGGCACTGCAGCGCTCACGGTGTCGGATATCCTTGTGCAGCCTTTTTAAACTTGCGAGTAACTCACGCTGTCTCATCATGAAATTAGACATGAAGCGCAGGCTATGCTTGAGAAATGTTTTTCTTCATAAACCTATAGACGACAGAGAAAATAGCGTGTACAACAGTTCGAGATGCACGCGCTTACGCTTCCGTTCGATATGAAAAAGCTCAACCGTGAGCTCTTTGTATTTGTGAGTGCAATCATTGCCTTTCTTTTTCTTGTCGTTGCACTCGGGTTTAGCGGTTCTCTCGGCGGTGATCGTAGTCCCCGACACGCGGCAAGCGTGGCATCACCTTTTATCTACTCGTTCAATGCATCCGGCATCTTAAATGAAGCGGGTAGCATGGACCAAAGCTCGAGCCCGTACTGGTGGCTCAATTCCGGAGGCCAGCTCATCATGGATGGTGGTTTCGGAAAAACGATGCAAGGGACTGCATCACTGCTCAACCCCTGGCGCATTTTGTACGCACTGTCTAATCCGATTGATACCGATAACGGCACTCACCCACAAAATCTCTTCCGCCTCATTTCACGTAGTACTTGGGGCAATGTTTCGGCACAAGTAACCTTTCGCATAACGAAGCTAAACCTTAGCGATTCGCCGAACAGGAATGCTTCCAACGGTGTGCTTCTTATGGGGCGTTATCGAAACAGTGATGACACGTACTACGCGGGCCTTCGCGATGATGGACAAGCGGTCATCAAGAAAAAGATCGGCGGCACATATTATACGCTCGGCTCGGTACAGATATTCGGCACTGCAGGGAAATACAATAGGGATACATTTCCAACCCTCTTGCCGAGTAATACGTGGATGGCGCTCAAAGTGAACATACAGGATGCGTGGGATGGTTCGGTGCTCATCCGCCTATACCTCGATCGGGAGAATGATGGCTCGTTCGTCTCGATACTCTCCGCCCGTGACACAGGAACCGACGGTGCTCCCCTACGAGGCTCCGGTTACCTAGGTCTCCGAACGGATTTCAAGGATGTGGAATTTGATTCGTTCCGCGCGGAAAAACTCTGATAGCGGGTACGAAATCTCGCTCGCGTAAATCTGAAGGGACAATGAACTGTCGAGCAGTTTGAGACCGGGACGTGGTAAGTGTACCCCCAGGGTAACGTCTACAGGTACAGCCTGAATGGGGTTTAAGACCCCCGTCGACAGGCAGTACAAGAAGTAAGTACAAAACATTTATTCAAACTAATCAAGAATATGGCTATGAAAAAGATAGCAACGATCGGCCTTGCACTGGGACTTCTCCTCGGTATCGTCCCCGTGGCATACGCGCAGAACGTGTATCTTGGCGGTGATACCGAGACCTCAGCCACCGTCGGTGGAATGGTGGATACGGACCTCGATACGTCTATTGATGTGGGGGTCGGTGTGACTGGGTCTACAGAGACAGAAGGTGATACGAGTGATAACGCCTCGGGTAGTGTACAAATCGGTACGTCCGGTACCGGAGGGGCAAGTATCGTGATCACACGCGCATCCGCTTCATCTGGCAACACGGCAACCATAACGACTCCAACGACCGTTACCTCGAATGCCGACCTCTCGGTGTATGCCTCAACGATCGTACGGGGTGACGGAAACGTTAACGGTGCGGAACTCTCGGACGCTGCGGTTTCGCTTGCCTATAAAGTGCACGCGAAACTCTTCGGTATCTTTTCCGTTCTCATGCCTGCAACCGCAACGGTGCATGCAAGTGGGGAAACGACCGTGGAGTATCCGTGGTACGCATTCTTCGCGACATTTGATTCGGCTTCGCTCGAATCCGATGTAGAAGCGGCGACGGCGGCCACCGTCTCGGCAAACGCGAACACAGCGTTCTCGGTTTCGACCCAAGCCCAACTTCTCGACGAAGTCTATGCCGCAATGAAAAGTAATCTTGTAGCTTCGCTCGCGGCAGAAGCTGCGGCCACTGCGTCAGCACGATAGAGTAAATGTGTATCCTCGCATCACACACGACCCGCCTTTTTAGGCGGGTCGTGTCATAACGTCGATATCCAAACCCCGCTGAATACTGGTATAGTGGCCCGTTATGGGCCTATCAATAGGTATCGTTGGCTTACCTAATGTCGGAAAATCGACGCTCTTTAATGCGTTGACGCGCAAGGGTGTGCTTATCGCCAATTATCCGTTTGCGACCATCGATCCTTCGGTGGGTGTTGTCGCCGTGCCTGATTTTCGGCTCGATAGATTGGCCGAGATGTCGCACTCGGAAAAGAAAATTCCCGCAGCGGTCGAGTTCGTCGATATCGCAGGGCTCGTGAAAGGAGCGTCGGAGGGGGAAGGTTTGGGCAATCAGTTCCTCTCGCATATTCGTGAAGTGGACGCGATCGCAGAGGTCGTTCGCATATTTGATGATGAAGACGTGCATCATGTCGCAGGCGGTGTGGACCCGCGCTACGACATTGAGGTCATTGACCTTGAACTTGTGCAAGCCGATCTGCAAAGCGCCGAGAAGCGACTCGACAGGGTAGAACGCGATGCAAAAGGGGGAGAAAAAATGCTCATCGCGGAGCGCGACGTGTTGCGCAAGATAGTTCCCGCCCTCAAGGCGGGACGGCCTGCGCGAAGTGTCGTACTTGAAGCGAGTGAAAAAGAAAGCGCGAAGGCACTGCACCTCCTTACCATGAAACCACTTCTGTACATCTTGAATAGAAAGAGTGGAGTAGTAAATGTGGATGCCGAGGGAGGGGAGCGGTGGCGCGAGCTCAAGGATTATCTGGAGTCGGCGGGTGCGCAGTATTGTCTAGTCGATGCGGGTGTTGAGAACGAGCTCGGCGATGTTCATGGAGACGAAAAGGAAGATTTCCGCCGCGAGCTCGGCATATCCGAGGACGGCATCAATGCACTCATCAAGGCGGGATACCAACTCCTCGATCTTCAGACCTTTTTCACCACGGGAGAAAAAGAAAGTCGTGCGTGGACCATACAGCGTGGTTCGACCGCGCCGGAGGCGGGTGCAGCCATCCACACCGATTTTCGCGACAAATTCATCCGCGCCGAGGTCATTCATTGGGACAAGCTCTTAGAGGCCGGTAGTTGGGCAAAAGCGCGAGAAAAGGGTGTTCTGCGGACGGAGGGCAAAGAATATATTGTCCAGGACGGGGACGTGATGGAATTCAAGGTTTAAGGTATACTCCTCCCTATGGACAAACCTAAAGTGACCCCCAAGGACTTCTTCCTCTGGGCAGGGGCGATGATAGCCCTGTACGGAAGTGTTATCTCCTTTATCACGCTTCTCTTTCAGTATATTAACCACTCATTCCCCGACCCATTGGATTACTACGTCGACCCCTACTCCGGCGGCATTCGTTTTGCGATGGCGTCCCTCATCGTGTTAGTGCCCGTCACCATTTTCCTGATGCGCTTCATCAGGAACGACATCGCGCGCGAATCCATCAAAAATGAACTGTGGATACGGCGCTGGGCACTCGTGTTGACGGTCTTCGTTGCGGGCGCTGCCGTGGTAGGAGATCTCATTACACTCGTCAACTACTTCCTTGGCGGAGAGCTGACGACACGGTTTATTTTGAAAGTACTCGTGCTGCTTCTCGTTGCCGGTGCCGTGTTCTTCCACTTCCTCGCTGATCTGCGTGGCTACTGGAGCGTCCATCCCGACAAAGCGAAGCTCGTCGGCATCGCCGCAGGCATCCTTGTTTTCATCTCCATCGTTTCAGGATTCTTTATTCTCGGTTCGCCTGCGGACGTCCGCCTCACGCGCTTCGACGATCAAAAGGTGGGCGATCTTCAGAACATCCAATGGCAAGTCGTGAATTTCTGGCAGCAAAAGCAACGGCTCCCGGCCTCGTTCGAAGAATTGAAAGACCCTTTGAGTGGCTACACACTGCCGCTCGATCCTCAAAGCGGGGAGGCGTATCGCTACGAAACTACCGGGAGGCTTTCATTCAAGCTCTGCGCCACGTTCAACAAAGAGGGTACGGGGGATCCGTATGCAACGCGACCTGTCACTGACAAGGGCTTGGAAGGGGACACGTGGCAACACGACGCGGGAGAGGTGTGCTTTGACCGAACCATCGACCCCGAGAGGTATCCTCCTTTCGAAAAGTCACTCGTCCCCACGAGAGCTATTTAGGTTCTCCCGCGTTTGTTCAGGCGGTGACGTTGTAGGCCCAAAACCGCCCACAATATACCGATGATGGCGGACATGAGCGCCGAGAACCACAGAGCGAGTGTTATATAAACGAACGAGAGCGTGAACAATCCCATCGCGGTAAAGATGCACGTCGAGAGTGTTGGCTTATGCGCCGAGTGGAAAATACTCGACAGAAGCGAGAAAGCGAGGACGACCTGCACACTGGCGATGACCCAATCCTGCCACATCGGCGTATTATACAGGGTCTATCTCGTGTGATACCGTAGTCCCATGCGAAAGTACGATCACCCCAGTACCACAACCTCACAAGCCCGATTGGCTACGGGGCAGGCAAGGAGCATATGAAGAAATATGACCATCGAACCATAGAGCGGAAGTGGCAGAAGGAGTGGGCGAAAAAGTCTCTGTACAAAACGCCCGACAAAATAAAAGGCAAGAAGAATTTCTATCTCCTGACGGAATTCTCGTACCCTTCGGGCAACTTGCACGTCGGCCACTGGTACGCTTTCGCGGTTCCCGACATCCTCGCGCGAGCCTTGCGCATGCAGGGGAAAAACGTTCTCTATCCGACGGGTTTCGATGCCTTCGGCCTCCCCGCAGAGAACGCCGCTATCAAGAACAAACTCAATCCGCGCGTGTGGACCGAGAAGAACATGGCCTACATGGAGCGCCAGATACAAAGCATGGGCACGGCGTTCGATTGGTCGCGACAGGTCGTTACGTGCGACCCTTCCTACTACAAATGGACGCAGTGGCAATTCCTGCAATTCTTTAAGAAAGGTCTCGCATACCAGAAAGATACGCCCGTCAATTGGTGCCCTTCGTGCAAGACGGTACTCGCCAACGAGCAGGTGATAGACGGGAGATGCGAGCGCTGTGAGAGCGAGGTGGTCCAGAAGAATATGCTCCAGTGGAACCTCCGGATAACCGATTACGCAGACAGGCTCATCGATGATCTGGAAGGTCTTGATTGGCCAGAACAAATAAAGGAATCACAGCGCAATTGGATAGGTCGCTCCGAAGGTGCTGAGATAGATTTTCCGCTTGTTATTGACGCAGACAAGAAGAAATACACGTACGTCATCCTGCACGGCTATACGGGCACGCCGGATGCACCTCGATTCCTGCATTGGAAACGCGAACTTGAAAAGCAAGGTCACAAGGTCATTATTCCCGCGCTTCCGAGCCCGGACTTGCCTTCAGAGAAAGAACAAGTAGCGGTCGCGCTCGCGGCGGCGGACTACGACGAGAACACCATACTCTTTGGTCATAGTCTCGGCTGCGTCGTCGCAATGAAGGTTGTCGAGAAACTCAAAAAGCCCATCGTGCGACTCGTGCTTGCCGGAGGATTCGTTGACAGAGATTTCAAGGATAAAAAACGTCCCTTCGACAAGAATTTCAGTTGGAAATTTGATGGCGAGAAGATCCAGAAAAATGCGAAGACTATACAGGTACTGCATGACCCGAGGGATTACGCGATAAGTGAAGTGCAACTCTCAAAACTTGAAGCGACACTCGGTGTAAAGGCCGTCCGTCTTAATTCGGAAGAACCGCACTTCACCGGTGAAAAAGAAGTTACCGTATTGCGCTGGCTGCGCCCGGCCATCACAGTGTTCACGACGCGTGCCGATACGCTTTTTGGCGGCACTTTCCTCGTGCTTGCGCCGGAACACCCGTGGGTGACTTTGGCCTTGCAACATAAAACCCTACTACAGAACAATGATGAGGTTGCAGCTTACGTGGCGCGTGCGATGAAGAAAACAGAATTGGAGCGGAAGACCGATCAGAAAGAAAAAACGGGCGTGGAGCTGAAAGGCGTGAAGGCTATCAATCCGACGACTGGCAAGGAAATACCCGTGTGGGTCGCGGACTACGCCCTCATGGGCTTCGGCACTGGTGCCTTGTTTGGCGATGCGCACGATGAGCGCGATACGATCTTCGCGAAAAAATACGGCATTCCCCTCAAAGAGACGTTGGAACCGATAGTCGTTCGCACAACCGGTCTTGATGCGGTTCGTCCGAATAAAACATTCAGAGATCGTGAATCTATTCTCGCTATCGTAAAGCACTGGTCTGAAGACAAGTATCTGGCCGTACGATACCGCCCAACTGATACGAGAGGATGTGTCTCCGGCGGTATCGAAGAAGGTGAGAAGTCGGAAGAGGCGGGCAAACGGGAAGTTCTGGAGGAGACAGGATATGCGAACGCAACCTTCGTCAGAAAACTCGGCGGTCGCCTGCATTGCAAATACTACAGTCTTGTCCGGGAAAGCAATGTCTTTTGTCACTTCACGCCTCTTTTGTATAAACTCGAGGACGGTGCAATGGGCGAGATCTCGGCCGATGAGAAGGCAAACCACGAAACGAGATGGCTTTCAAAAAAAGAGATGGATGAATTCATCAATCGCGGGGATATGCGTATTGTTTGGAGCCGCGTTCACAGCGATGCACCCTATGAGGGGAAGGGAATTCTCTTTGATTCGGGCGAGTTCAACGGTCTTACGAGTGACGAGGCGATACCGAAAATTGGCGCGAAATATGGTCGGCTCGTGAAGCAGTACCATTTGCGCGACTGGATAGTATCGAGGCAGCGCTACTGGGGGGTGCCGATACCGATCATCCATTGTCCGACGTGCGGAGCGCAGGCTGTGCCGGATAAAGATTTGCCAGTAAAATTGCCAGAGATAAAGGATTATTTGCCTGACGGCCGTGGCAAATCTCCGCTCGCGAAGGCTAGAAAATGGGTCGCGGTAAAGTGTCCGCGCTGCTATGGAAAAGCAGAGCGCGAGACAGATACGCTCGATACGTTCGTAGACTCGTCATGGTACTTCCTTCGCTACACGGATCCGAAGAACAAAAAGAAATTCGCTGACGTAAAAAAACAAAAGAACTGGATGCCGGTCGACCTTTATTCCGGCGGTCCAGAACACACAACAATGCACGTGTTGTACTCGCGGTTTTGGCACAAGGCCCTCTACGATCTCGGTCTTGTGAAGGATCCAGAACCATATGCGCGACGCATGAATCACGGTCTCATACTTGGCTCAAATGCTCAGAAGATGAGCAAGTCGAGAGGAAATGTGAGTGACCCCGATGAGATCGTCGAGAGAATAGGGACTGACAGTTTGCGCCTGTATCTTGCGTTCGTCGGACCATATAACGAAGCGGGTACGTATCCTTGGGATTCAAATGGAATTGTAGGGATGCGTCGGTTTGTAGAACGAGTTTGGCGTGCGTCCGATCTGGTACGGAAAGCGGATGTTTCCGAACTCGATGTCCAGCTTCACAAAACGGTCAAAAAAGTCGGTGAGGACATCGCGGCACTCAAGTTCAACACGGCAATAAGCGCACTCATGATCTTTCTAAATTCCGTTGAAAAAGCGCGGGCGATCGGAAAAGAGCAATGGAGAACTTTCTTACGTCTTCTTGCACCATTTGCTCCGCATGTTGCTGAAGAGCTGTGGAGAGAAACGGGGAATAAGAAATCAATTCACCTCGAAACATGGCCGAAGTACGATGCAGCAAAACTTAAAGATGAAACGGTGCGAATTGCTGTGCAGGTGAATGGGAAGACACGTGGGGAGGCGGAGATCCCGACTGACGCGCAAAAAGAGGAAACCGAAAAAGCTGCGCGTGAAGTTGTCGCGGGGCGTTTAGAAGGGAAACGAGTCTTGCGTACGGTCGTAGTGCCGAATCGTCTGGTCAACTTCGTCGTCGAAGAGTAATTACTCTTTTTTGAAAAGACGCGGGCCTGCGGAGGTGTCCTCCACCACGTAATTCATTTTTTGGAGCTCTTTGCGCAGAGAATCCGCGTATTCCCAATTCTTTTCCTTTCGGGCGGCTTCCCGGGCTTCGACGAGTTTTCGTATGCGTTCGGATACATCAGTGAGGTCAACGAACACGCCGAACATCTTTTTGCACAGCGATTCCGCGATGTCATCGGATTTGTCAAACCCAAGACCGAGGATCTTGTCCGCGTCCAGTACGCCTGCGCGAATGTCGGCGCCGGAGAGCAAGCGATCTTTGGCCATTTCCCACATGACGCCCAAGGCTCCGGGAGTATCAAGATCGTCGTTCAGGCGCTCATGTATTTTTTTCTGCCATCCGATCGGTGCCATGCCTGTTTGCGTCTCTGCATCGACAAGCTGCCGAAGTTTCAAGAACGATGTTTGCGCCGCCTCGAGTGCCCCCCACGTGAAGTTGGCGGGAGTGCGATAGTGCGCGCCGAGGAGAAGGTAGCGCAAGGCGAGCGGGTGGAATCCTCGCTTCACGATGTCGGAGAGGCATACGACGTTGCCTTCGGATTTCGCCATTTTGCCGCCTTCAAGTTGGATGTGTGCACGATGCATCCAGAAACGTGAGAGTGGTCTCTTGCCTGTCGCTGATTCCGACTGAGCGATCTCATTGTTGTGGTGGATCGCGATATGCTCGATGCCGCCTGTGTGTATGTCTATCTGTTTCCCGAGCGTTGCGTTTATCATCGCCGAGCATTCGATGTGCCAGCCGGGGAAACCCTTTCCCCAAGGCGAGTCCCAGCCGATCTTCTTATCGAATTTCCAAAGTGCGAAATCCGTCGAATTGCGTTTTCGCGCTTTTGTCTCAATACGTGCGTGCCCGCTCTCGTCCGCATTGATGCCTCCCAAAACACCGTAGGCGGGGAAGCGGGATGTATCGAAATAGACGCCGTCTTCCGCCCGGTATGCGTAACCTTTCTCTTCCAAGGTCTGCACCATCGCGATTTGGGCAGTGATATAGTCGCTCGCACGCGGGAAGGTGATGCGTTCGGTGTCAACGTTGAGTTTGCGCAGGTCTTCAAGAAAGATCGCAGTGTAGCGCTCCGCGAGCACGCGCATGTTCTCGAGCGTGAGCGCAAGTCCTTCACGCCGGAGACCCTTACTCATCTTGTCGTCGCCTTCGTCGGCATCCGAAGTGAGGTGGCCGAAGTCTGTGATATTGATGACCTGCTTTACCGAAAAACCGTTATATTCCAGCGTACGCCGCAGGACGTCTGCAAAGACGAACGCGGAGAGGTTCCCGATATGCTGCACGTCGTAGACGGTCGGGCCGCAGTTGTACATGCGTACCGTGCGCACGTGGTGCGGCAACGTGAATTCATCCTTCTCTTTCGTGAGGGTGTTGTAGAGAAAGAGGGGAGAGTGTTTTCGTCTCCGGAAAAGAGGGCCGAACCACATGGAGCTATGATATCATGATGGTTCGAAACATCCGCGCGATTTTCCATGGAACTTTTCGTTGAGATAAGCATTCTTATCGCGATCGCAACAGCCGTTGCAGCGGTCATGCGGATCTTGCGGCAGCCCTTGATCATCGGCCACATCCTTACGGGTCTCATTGTGGGTCCGCTCGTTCTCAACCTCATCCGCTCCACGGACACGCTTGCTCTCATGGGAGAGATCGGCATCGCGATACTCCTCTTTACCGTCGGGCTGCACTTGAGTCCTTCGGTCATTCGTACGTTCGGGAGAGTCTCTTTTGTTACGGGCGTGGGACAGGTCCTCTTTACGACTGGGGTCGGGTACGTGGTATGCATTGCGCTCGGGTTTTCAGCGCTTGCGTCGTTCTACATTGCTATCGCCCTCGCACTCTCGAGCACGATCATCATCATGAAACTCATCGCCGATAAGGGCGACCTCGATGCGCTCTACGCGAAGATCGCCATTGGATTCCTTTTGGTGCAAGACCTCATCGCTGTTCTTCTCCTCATGGGGATCCCGCTCTTTTCCGCCAGCGCACTCTCACCTCAAGGGATCGGTCGTTTTCTCCTTACGGGCTTCGTGTTGGTGGGTTTCGTGGCTGTCATGTCGCGATTCTTCGTATCGAGCGCGAACCGCTTCATCGCGCAGTCCCAAGAATTCCTTTTTCTCTTCGCGATCTCCTGGGGTGTGGGTGTCGCGGCGCTTTTCAAGGGTTTCGGATTTCCGCTCGAGAGCGGCGCGCTCATCGCGGGGGTAACGCTCGCCGCGCTTCCCGTGCGCCACGAGATAAGTGCGCGCTTGATACCCCTGAGGGATTTCTTTATCGTGATGTTCTTCATCCTGCTCGGCTCGCAAATGCAACTTTCAGCAATCGGGACACTTCTCCCCGCAGCTGTCGTGCTCTCGCTCCTCGTTCTCATAGGGAATCCCTTGATACTCATGATACTCATGGGTTTTCTCGGGTATCGCAAGAAAACGAGTTTTCAGACGGGGTTGGTGACGGCACAAATAAGCGAGTTCTCTCTCATACTCATCGCACTCGGCGTTACGTTGGGACATCTGGAGCCGTCCGTCCTTTCGCTGGTGACACTCGTCGGGCTCATCACGATATTCGGTTGTACGTACCTCGTGCTGTACTCGGATAAGCTCTTTCGTATTCTCGCGCCCTTCCTTAGCATTTTCGAGCGGGAAGACGCATTCGAACCGCGCCTGCGGCGGCGTGGCCATACGGTCGTTCTCTTCGGATGCAATAGGATCGGCTATGACTTTCTCGCGTCCTTAAAAGAACTCGGCGGACGTCTCTTGGTCATTGACCATGATCCCGATGCGATCTTGGCACTCGAGAAAGAGGGGGTAGCGGTCGAGTATGGAGACGCGAGCGATGTCGATTTTCTCGAATCGCTCGATGTGTCGAAGATCGAGCTCGTGATCTCGACCATTCCCGACACGGAGACGAATCTTCTGATCAACAGGAGCATACGCTCGCGCAACCCCGATGCCGTCATCATGGTCATCGCGCACCGCGTGGGAGATGCGCTTGCCCACTACGAGGAAGGCGTTGATTACGTCATTCTCCCGCACTTCCTCGGTGGAAAATACGCTTCCGAGATCGTGGTCAAGTTTGGAGGGGACAAATCGAAGTACACGACGCTTCGCACGCGGCACATAGAACATCTGAAACTCCGTGTCGCCGCAGGACACGATCATCCGTACCCGTCTTCTGTGCGTCTTTAAAAAAACGACGCTCGCGCCAGGTCCGCTGCTGCGTTATACTCTCCCGATATGTTGGAAGAGGGTGAGACACAGCAGCTGCCGTTCCGCGCTGCTGCGCACGTGCGAGTACGAACGATGGCGGCGGCTTGTATCGTTGTGCTCGCCATCGGTTTTGCGTTCGGATACACGTTTGCGGCAGGGAAGGGCCCCGTCTCTGGAGCGCTCCTTGGTGCACCGGCGGACGTTGACTTCTCTCCGGTGTGGAAGGCGTGGCGGACGATCGATGAAAAGTTTGTTCCCGCAGCGGTCGCGACCTCAACGCGCCTCGCGACCTCGACCGACGAGGCGAACCGGACGCGCGTATGGGGAATGATCCAGGGGCTTGCAGAATCGCTTGGCGACCCGTACACGTTCTTCCTGCCGCCGAAGGAAAATGAGATCTTTGCCGAGGATATCAGCGGAGAGTTTTCGGGAGTCGGCATGGAGATCGCGGTTCGCGACCAAGTCATCACCGTCGTCTCTCCCTTGAAAGGCACACCTGCCGAACGTGCCGGTATCAAAAGCGGCGATCGCGTTCTGGAGATCGACGGCGCGAGCACTGAGGGTATGGATATTTCGACCGCAGTATCGCGGATACGTGGTCCCAAGGGTACGCAGGTAGCACTTCTCATCATGCGCGAAGGTTTTAATGCACCCCGTGCGTTCAAGGTGACGCGCGAGGTCATCAACATCCCGACCGTCATCACGACCGCTCGGCCGGATGGCGTGTTTGTCATCGAGATCCGGAATTTTACAGCCAACTCACCGACACTCTTTCGCTCAGCACTCCGAGAGTTCGTCGAGTCAGGATACAGTCGGCTCATCCTGGACCTCCGAGGGAATCCGGGCGGCTATCTCGAAGCGGCGGTGGACATGGCGAGCTGGTTTTTGCCCTCGGGCAAGGTCGTCGTAACGGAAGATTATGCCGGACATGCGGAAAATATCGCGCATCGCTCCCGCGGCTACGATATTTTCAATGAAAATTTGCGTATGGTCATCCTCGTAGATCGCGGCAGCGCTTCGGCCTCGGAGATCCTCGCGGGCGCGCTACGATACCATGGTATCGGGGAAATGGTGGGGGATAGGACGTTCGGGAAGGGCTCGGTACAAGAGCTCGTTGAGATCACTTCCAAAACCGCACTGAAGCTCACCGTCGCGCGCTGGCTGGGACCCGACGGCGAGCAGATACCGCTTGATGGGATCAAGCCAGACGTGGAGGTAAAGATAAGCGAAGAAGATATAAAAGCAGGAGAGGATCCGCAACTCGATAAGGCCGTCGAACTTTTAAACCCGACCTCATGAAAATCATTTTTCTGAAAGATGTCGGTGGTACAGGAAGAATAGGAGAAGTGAAGGAAATCGCGGATGGTTACGCGATGAATTTTCTCATTCCGCGCGGACTTGCAGAGCAAGCAACTCCCCATAAGCTCGCCGCACATTCGAAACAGCAAGCTGAAAATGCGGCTCAGAAAGCGAACGAAGAAATGCGACTCAAAGAAACAGTGCAAGGATTGCGAGGAGCGCGCATTGAACTTAAGATCCGTGCGACTGAAAAAGGAGGATTGTTCAAGACGATAGGCCCGAAAGAAATAGCACAGGCGCTCAAGGAGCAAAAGGGCGCGACGCTCTCTGAAGGGAGCATCGAGCCATTGGAGCCAGTGAAAGCGATAGGAGATCACATCATAAAAATCTCCGCAGCCGGCGCGGAGTCTGAGGTCCTATTGAAGATCGTCGCCGCCTAAATAACGTCCACGACGGCCCTTCTGTCGGAACGACCGTCAAAATTGATCTTTCGTTTGTTGCGGAATCGAACGACCCCTGCCGTAAGGGCGAAGAGCGTATAGTCGGAGCCGACGCCGATATTCTTGCCGGGCATGATCTTCGTGCCGCGCTGGCGCACGATTATCTCACCAACGACAACTTTTTGGCCGTCGGCGCGTTTGACGCCGAGGTACTTCGGATTCGAATCGCGAAGGTTTTTTGCTGTTCCGCCTGCTTTTGTATGTGCCATAAGAAGGGCCGAATATCAGGTAAGATACTGGCATGGGAAGAATACAGGGATTGTGGCAGAAAATCAAGAACTGGAGCGAAGATGCGATAGGAGAGTGGGGTCTCATCGCGATCGTGCTCCTGCTCGGACTTGCGTCGTTCGGGCTCGGTCGCCTGTCGGCCCTGGAACAAGCGAAGCCGGTTGTTTCCATCCAGGAGTCGGTGATCGAGGGCGAGCCGCGAGCCATGCACGTCGGCGGACTCCTTGTCGCATCTCGGCGGGGAAGCGCCTACCATTATCCATGGTGTCCGGGAGCCGCGACTATCGCCGAGAGCAACAAAATATGGTTTTCAAGCGAGGAGGCGGCGCTAAGGGCAGGCTACGCGCCGGCAAAGAATTGTAAAGGTTTGGAAGCTCGATGATCCGCGCTAAAATAGAAACATCATGATCGTCCTTGACGTAGAAGCATCCGGAACAGACTACCACAAGCATTCCATCGTGAGTGTGGGGGCGCTCGATCTCGCAAATCCCCGGAATCGTTTTTACGAAGAATGTCGCGTGTGGGATGGGGCTCACATCATGGATGAGGCGCTCGCCGTGAACGGCTTTACGAAAGAACAGATAACCGATCCGAAGAAGCGAAGCGAAGCGGATCTCACGCGTGTATTCCTGCATTGGGCGGAGGGTGTTGAGGAGCGGACACTCGCTGCGCAGAACGTATCATTTGATCGTGACTTTCTAAAGGCGGCGGCGGAGCGGGCGGGACACACGAATTGGCCATTCTCCTATCGCACTATCGACGTTCACACACTTGCCTACATGCACATGATCAAACGTGGCATGGAGCCGCCCACCGATCGTGTAAAAAAGCACTCTGCACTCGACCTCGACGCGACTCTCAACTATGTCGGCATCCCAGCAGAACCTGTGCCACATAATGCACTCACTGGCGCGCTTTCGCATGCGGAAGTTATTGCTCGTCTTTTGTATGGCAGAAAACTTCTTCCCGAATTCGCCGATTTCGAGATCCCGTGGAAGGGTTGACCAAAGAGGGGGGAGGGGACATGGATAGCTGTGACAAATTGAGATCCAATTCATTCTGCTCTATCAAAGTGCACTGGCCGAATTCTCGGGATAGTCTTAATGCGATAAGAGAAACGGAAATTCAAATCGCGCGCAATTTATTTTTTAAAAGTACCTGACACACATCTTGACAGGGCAGTGGTCTAATGTGGTCTTGTGGCCTAATACGGGCACGTCGCACAATATATCTTTTGCGACATAGACCTATGCCGGAAAAGGCGGCCCTTGTACGACACTGGGTCAATCGCCACACAACGGGCCTTCCATGGTCGCACAATCGTGCCAGAATGGCCTTCTGGGCTGCACAAATCCTCATGACCTACTCTGACCGTATAAAGAAACTTTTGACTCCCCCTGAACGTCGGTTGTTCGAAAAACTCAAAACACCCCAAAGGATCCAGGATTACCTGGATACCCTTCCTATCAATTTTGAGGCTTCCGGAGAGACCTATATGTCTCCTAGACGTGTTTTAAGGGCCAAAACGGCCCATTGCTTCGAGGGGGCGCTCCTAGCCGCTGCGGCACTCGCAATCAACGGCCAAGAACCGTTACTACTCGATTTTAGGACAATTCCGGCAGACGAGGACCATGTCATAGCTCTTTTCCGGCAAAATGGCTACTGGGGTGCCATTAGCAAGACGAATCATGCGATCCTGCGCTATCGCGAGCCGGTGTATAAGACCGTGCGCGAACTCGCGATGTCATTCTTCCACGAGTACTTGATGTGGGACGGCAGAAAATCGCTTCGCGCATATTCGGCGCCATTCAACCTCTCAAGATTTTCCCCCGAGCGATGGGTGAGTGCCGAGAAAGATCTTTTTTGGCTCGTGGAAGCGCTCGACAAGAGTCGCCACTTCCCTATTCTGCCGAAAAAAAATCTTCGCATGCTGCGACGCGCGTACCAAATAGAGTTGCGCGCGATGAAAATAGTCGAGTGGAAGCACTCAAAACATTAAAGGTAGTCGACCGGATTCAGGTATCCTTGCAATGGAGCGACCGGCATCACGGCACTCGAACAGGCTGTTTTCTTGTTCGTGGCTTCTCCGAGCTTAATGATCTGGACCGTCTGGGACGCATAGACACCGAAATGGAGATGTGGGCCCGTTGCGTATCCCGTGGCGCCGGCATAGCCGACCACCTGCCCTGTTGAGACCGATTGTCCTTCTGTAGCATTGATCTGTGAGAGATGTGCATACAAAGTCGAGAGGCCGTTCCCGTGCCGGACCAGCACCCATTTACCGTATGAATAACACCCTCGCACGATGTCCGTGTTTCCCGTGCCGATAACGGTGCCAGTAAGCGCGGCCTTGATCGGCGTGCCGACCGAAGCGCGAAAGTCCACGCCATTGTGGCCCTTTCCCGCATAGGCGCCTGAGCGCGCGAAATCGGTGTCGCCGAAGTACTGTGTCACCTTCACATTATCGAGAGGCCAGCGGAGGATCCCCTTTCCGATCGGCGGAATTTGCGAGGGGTCGAGCGTGTACTGCAGCCTTGCTTGAAGGTCCGTCAATGCCGCCTCGAAGCTTGCTTTCGCGGCTTGTTTTTCGGCAAGAATTGCTTGGAAATTCGATTCCTGTGATTTCGTTTGCGCGAGGAGGTCGGCTTGGGCTCTTCGCGTGGCGTCCAGCGAACCTTGTTCTGCGACAAGATTTTTCTGCTGGCGTATGAGCTCCACCTGCTTCGATTCCGTAGCGGTCTTGGTTTCCGCGAGCGATGCTTTTTGGGTAGAGAGCACGTCGATGTTGTCCTGTACCGCTTCGTGCAGTTCGTAGCTCCTGTCCATATCATTCCAGATACCTGTCAGATCCTCGGACGCGAGTATTGAGACAATGAGCGTTTGTTTCTCAGTCTCATTGAGACTCCGGATACTTTCGGCAAGACCTTCCTGTTGAGTCTCGATCGAACTCTCCTTGCCCCTGATGTTGGTTGCAAGATTTTGTATCTCAAGCTCGAGCGTGCGGATCTTGCTTTTCGTCACACTAATAGAGGCACTGATCTTTTTGCGCTGAATGTCGAGCCCGGAGAGCGTGTTCTGAAGCGTTTGTTTTTTGGTGCCGATCTCTACGAGCTGTTTTTCATATTGCGCGATCTCTTTGTTGAGCTGCTCGACCTGCGCACTGTGGCCGTCTATCTCCTTTCGTATCTCCTCCGCTGACTGTCCCGATACGAACAACGGTAAAAGGGCAGCCACCACGATGAGTGCCGCCGTGTATGTGTGCAGCGTCCTCATGAGTCCTTCAGCATGCCGAGCGCAGCGCCTATCCTCATCAATGTCGCTTCCTTGCCGAGAACAGCGGAAACAACGAACGGGTCAGGACTTCGTTCTTTGCCTGTGAGCGCGTAGCGCAGCGGCCACAGCACGGCACCGCGTCCCTCGCGTTCTGCATACTCCCAGACGATCCCCTTCACCTGTTCTGCCGCCACACTTCCTGATGACGGAAGTGTTTCCAAAAGCTTTCGCAACTCCGAGAGGTGCCGCGCGGCGCTCGTCGCATCGCTCCCCTTTCCGGGGATTTTCTGTATATCCAGCGCAGGCGCTGCGAAGAAAAAGTCAAAATCTGCTTTCAGGCTTTCTAGGTCACTCCACACACTCATGCGCTCTCTCGCGAGCGGCATGAGTTTCGCTGCGATGTCCACATTCCATGCAGGTACGCGGTCTAAAAGCTCCTTCAAGAACGCGGCGTCCGGAATGTCCCGCATGTACTCCCGATTGAGCCACTTGAGCTTTTGAATGTCGAAGATGGCTCCGCTTTTGTGGACCTCTTGTATATCGAATTTCTGGACCAACTCTTTGACGGAAAGTTTCTCTTCCCCGGGCGGTGTCCATCCGAGAAGAGCGAGATAGTTCACGAACGCTTCAGGGAGGTAGCCATCGCGGCGATAATCGTTGACCGAGGCCGCAAAATTTCGTTTGGAGAGCTTGGTGCGGTCTGGCGCAAGGATGAGCGGAATATGTGCATATATCGGTCGCGCGAAGCCGAGAGCTTCCAGTATCAGGATTTGCCGCTGGGTGTTCGAGATGTGGTCCTCGCCGCGAATGATATGCGTGATACCCATATCATGGTCGTCCGCGACGACTGCGAGATGGTAGAGCGGGTCATCGATATTGCGCGCGATGACGAAGTCCTTGAGTTCGGTGGTGTCGAAGCTGACCTCGCCGCGAATAAGATCGGAGAACGTGACGCGGACATTTGGATTCTTGAAACGAACCACCTTCCCGCCGCCCTTTTCACCCTCCTCTGCCTCGTATGCGGCCCCTTTTTCGATGAGTGCGTGGAGGTATGCGCGATACGCGTCTAGCCGTTCGGATTGCCGCAATGGTGTAGCGGGCGCATAGGGAATGCCGAGCCAATTGAGCCCGTTGACGATATCTTCTTCGTATTCTTTTTTACTACGTTCTTTGTCGGTATCTTCAAATCGGAGATACATCACACCCCCTTCACGAGCGGCGAAGAGATAATTAAAGAGCGCCGTGCGAGCGCTCCCAATGTGAAAGTACCCTGTCGGCGACGGAGGAAAACGCGTAACGACGCTCATACTGGCTCATGCGTGAGTGCGGTCTCGATGATGATCTCCGCTATTTTGCGGGCAGCTTCGGGTCGCGCAAATATTTTCGCGGCTTCGCTCATCGATGCGTGAAGGTTTGGGTCGTTCATCATGCGGTCGATCTCGGCAACCAAGAGGTGCGGCGTGAGATTGCGTTGTTCCAGTACCGTTGCCGCTCCCGCGCGTGCGTACGAGAACGCGTTCTCGGTCTGGTCGTGGGAGATTTCGGTCGGTATGGGGATCAAGATCGACGGAGTACCCCACGACGCGATCTCGAATATCGTCCCGCTTCCCGCGCGCGAAACGACGACCGAGGCAATACCCGCCGCCATGCGTAGCGCGAGGATATTCAGGAGTCCGAATGGGCGGTATCGCTCCGCATAACGTGAATTCTTGAGCACGACACTCGTGATATTTTTCACTTCCTCGATGTTCGCAATACCGGTCTGATGCACGATATTGTAGTGTTCGAGGAGCGTTGGCAAAGCATCTAGGAGCGTGTCGTTGATGGTTTGCGCACCGGACGAACCGCCCATGATGAGCACTGTGCGTACGGCGGGGTCGAGTTTGAGAAATTCATGTCCTCCTTCTCTGGCAGGTGCTTCGAGCTCATGGCGGATGGGATGGCCGATGCGCGCGATCTTTGCGAGGTACTGTTTCGGGAACTGCCCTGCAGCATCGGGATGAGCGACCGCGATCCAGCGCGCGAAACGCGCCGACCACAGCGAAACTCTTCCTGGGCGCGCATCGGCGTCATAAATAACGACCGGAATGCCGAGAATGCGTGCTGCCCAAAGCGTGGGAAATGCAGCAAAGCCGCCAGTGGAGAAAACGATGTCCGGGTAGAGCTTGAAGAGTCGCAACGTCGAGGAAATGATACCGAAGAACGTTTTGAAGAGGCCGAAGACATTGAGAAGGCTGGGATACCGACGGAGCTTGCCCGCGGCCCCGGGGAGGTAGGTTATTTCGTGCTCCATTATCGAGGTTTTATCGAACGGTTCGGGGCCGATGTAAAAGACCTGCGGCTCGATGAGTTTTTTTTCCTTCGAGATGTCCTCCAGGGCCTCGGTGACGGCGATAAGAGGGTAAAAATGTCCCCCACTCCCCCCACCCGCCAGCACGATTTTCATAGGAAGATTTTATCATGTCCTGTAGGGATATTTGACAGAACTTGACAATAAGAATCGTATATGTTATGTTTCTTGCCAGTAGAGGATCCTGGGTTGAGGCCTCTCTAAAAAACCTCCCTACAAAGCGGACTCGCCGAGTAGGAATGTTTTAGGAGAACCGGTCTTCGACCAGTGCTCTACCCCACCCGAAAGAGCCGCTTTGCCGCGGTTCTTTCACATGGCCAATAGGAGAAGTCTATGAGCAAGCTCAACATTGTCGACGGCCCCGCATCGGAAGAATCCCTTTTTCTTGCCTTGTCGGAGAGTCGGAACGGCCATACCGTCCTCATTACGTCAGAGCAAGGAAAAAAATTGCACGTCATGATCACGACCCTGGGCGTCCCCGAGGGGCGCGGGAAGCCGTGGCGAGTTTCCGGACAAGCACGGTGGGATCATGTGGAGAAGTGGGATCTGAACGATGATTCGGTCGGTTATCCCATCTTTGAGTTCAGTATGACCTACTTCATCGAGAATCGTCGCGGGACTGCTGACCTCGGCAAGCACGTCGGTGATATCTGGGACAAGTAAGGTTGACCATGTTTAAAACGGCAAACCCGGCCGCGCGCAATCGCGGCCGGGTTTCTTATACGTAAGAATGGAATTTTGAGCACTCCTCTCTCGGATTAACGGCAGCTCAATCAGTCCTATACTAGGTACAATACTGGAACATATGTTCCAGTATTGTACCTATTCGCTTTGGCCTGTAGCTTTGCGGGGATTTTTTGTTATCCGAACAATCGCTTGAAGCGGCGATAAACTTGATCATCACCGCGTTTATCGATAAGCGGGATTTTCAGGGTGTTGCCGTCCACGAAATATATGATGCGATAGTCACCAGAGCGTAACCGTCGAAGCGGAGCGTATCCTTCGAGGAGTTTTGATTGCGGAGGCACAGGGTTGTCGGCGAGACGTTCGATCCTTTTGACCACTTGCCGCGCATGCTTCGAAGATATCGATTCGATAAACTCTTTCGCAGACGACCAGACATCAATTTCGAGCATGCAAAACCTTATCAAAGAATTTCCGAGTTTCCTTTATGCCGAGTGATTTCTGTGTGCGAATAATCTCCATCGCGCGCGCGCCAAGCCATATGTCTTCGATCGATTCCATGTCGGCCGGAGAGATGACGAACGCAACGCGGCGTCCGCGTCTATTAATCGCAACGGGCCTGCGCTGGGCTGCGTCGATAAGTTTCCCGAAACTATTCTTCGCCTCACTCGCGTCGAAGGTAATTGACTCGATTTTGCTCATGTAGGCATCTTAGCCCAATTAGCTAATTCGTCAAGCACGGCTCGCGCGGCGGGAGATGGCAAGCAGGATGCCGGCGGAGCCGAGGGAGGCGAGCATGGCGGAGCCGCCTTGGCTGATGAAAGTGAGAGGAATACCGGTGAGGGGTGCGATGCCAAGCATGGCGCCGATATTGATGAAGGCTTCGGAAACAAGGTAAGTGGATATGCCGACGGCCAAAAGCGCCCCGAAGGGGTCGGGGACATGAGACGCGATAGTGAATCCCCTTAATGCAAGAGCAAGGAATATTCCGATAAGTGCGACACCGCCTACGAAACCGAATTCTTCTCCTACGACGGCGAATATCGAGTCCCCCATCGGCTCCGGTAGATAGGAAAATTTCTGCACGCTCTGGCCGAAGCCACGCCCCAAAAAGCCGCCCGAGCCGATGGCGATGAGCGATTGTCTGATCTGGTAACCTTCGGCTTGCGGGGCTTGCGAGGGATTGAAGAAAACTGCCACACGGTCGCGCACGTACGGCCGAATGGTCGCCAAGAGTGCGATCGCGATGATGCCGGTGAGAACGACGATGAGAAGGTCTCTCCAGCGCGCACCCGCCGCAAAGAAGATGGCGAATACGGAGAAAAGGATTATCCCCAGCGTGCCGAGGTCCGGTTGCGCGATGAGAAGAAGCGTCGGACCCGCGAGGATAAGGCCCAAGCCTCCCAGTCCCCAGCGCGGGTCGCTGATGCGAGCGCGAATGGCGGCAAAGTAGGTGGCAGCCATGATGATGGTTGCGGTTTTTAGGAATTCGGCGGGCTGCATTGAAAAACCGAATACGCTCAGCCAGCGGCGTCCTCCACCATGCTCAAGACCGATCTGGGGAATGAACACTGCGGCCGTGAGGACGAGGGCCGAGATAAATATATAGAATGCGAATCGGCGCCACAGTTTATAATCGAGTTTGCTCGCGATGAAAAGCGCGACGCCTCCCATCCCGATCCCGAGGACGATGTGGCTGAAGACCACTGATGACGTATGCGAAGCGCCTCGCGCGAGAAGTCCGAAAACGGCGGAAGCGAAAATGAACGCTCCTCCGAAAACGAGAGCCGCGATGAGGAAAGCGAGCGGTCTATCGATACGCGCACCCCGCATACCACTAGGCCGCCGCAAGTGCGATGATGACGCCGAGGAACGCAAAGACGACCGAAAGCACCCAGTAGCGCATGACCACCTTGTATCCCGGCCAACCGATAGCCTCGAAGTGATGATGCAGGGGCGCGACGCGTAGGAGTTTCTTTCCGAAGTACTGTTTCCAAAAAACTTGCAGGATATTGGAAGCGACAGTCGCCACGAGAAGCGCCCCGATGACGGGCAACACTGCGATGCCCACCCCCTCGCCGAGGTTGTCCGTCATGAAAGCGATGGTCGCGATCGTCAACGTTAATGCCATGGTGCCGGTATCACTCATGTAGAACCGCGCGGGCGGGATGTTGAACCAGAGGAACGCGAGTATGCCACCCACGACCGCTGCCGAAAATGCCGCGAGGTCGATCTGGTTTTGTGCGAACGCGATAATGGCATACGAAGCGAATATGGAACCGAAAACAGCACCCGAAAGTCCGTCGATGCCGTCGATAACGCCGGAAGCATAGAGCGCGAGCGACACGAGCACGAAGAGAGGCACGATGAGCCAGCCGATCTCGAACGGCGTGCCAAAAGGGACCCCTATTGCGGTCACTTCGAGTTTCGCCCAAAACCACATGCCGATAAAGGAAGAGAGGACAACGACGATGAGGAGACGATACGAAAGCGGCAGGCCTCGCCCTCCCGGCTGGATCATGTACAGGTCATCAATGAAGCCGACGAAGGCACCGACAATGAGCGTCGCGAGCGGGATCCACGTCTGGTTGCGGCTCAAGAAGTCGAGCTTGAGGATAGAGGCGTCAGGAATGAAGCGCGCAACGAGTGCCACGCCGATGATAGTGATAAGGACACTCCCCCACACGACGATGCCGCCCATACGGGGTGCACGCACCTCGTGCGTGCTATGGAGGTTGTTGAACTCATGCGCAGGCGCGCCGTCGAGCCCAACTTTCCCAGGACTCTTTTTCCACGCTTTGTATGCGTATAAGTAGTGGGTGACGAGGGGGGTTATCGCCATTCCTACAACAAACGCGGTGAATGCAGGCACAAGGACACGGACAATATCGGACAATTCGGCTGCCATGAGGAGCATTGTACCTTATACGGGCAAGTCGGTGCCTTCCTACTCCGCGTCGCTAAATGAGAGGCGTGCCGCTTCGACGAGTTGCCGGATGTCCTCAAAACGATCTTCCTCGGATGAGCCGAGCACCACCGCGACCGCTGGGTGCGAAAGGCCGACATCGAAAACGACGGCAAGATTGCCCCCTGCGAGGTCGGTGAAGCCCGTTTTGCCCATAATGAGGCCCGGAATAGCCCCCTGCGCGACGTTGGTGTTCGATGCCAAGGCCTCCCTTCCATTGAGGGCGGTGAGGGTAATCCCTTCTTGCGCCGTACCCGCAAAAAGGCCCGGCCGCGCCGAAGCGGCATAGGCGAAAAGTTTCGCGACGTCGCGCGCAGAACCGAACGCTCCTGCCTGCGTCGTCGAAAGGTCCAGGCCACTTACGTTGAGGAAGTACATTTGCGGCAATCCGAGCGTGCGCGCGAGGTCGTTCATGCGCCAAAGCGTTGCGTGTTCGGCGGGAGACCCCGGGTGGAGGTCGTGGATGGCGGCATTCGTAGCGTCGGCGAGTATTTCTGCGCCGTTGTTGGAGGATTCGACAAGGGTAAAGTCGATGATATCAGCAAGACGCCACTCTTCCCCTTTGAGAAGATGCGCGCCACTCCCTGCTCCGCTCGCGTAGTACGGAATGGTGATGACGGTGTCGAGCGGGAGCGCCTCGGCGACCACCAGTGCGAGTGCGACTTTTGTGAGCGAGGCAAGCGGGAGTTGCGCGTCGGCATTCTTTTCGTAGAGCGTCGTGCCGCTCGGAATGTCGATGACGATCGCCGCGTTCGCCTCGAGTGCGACGCTATCGAAAGGATCCACTGCCAATGCGGCCGCAGCCGCCTGGTCTGTCGTTTCCGGAGGAGAACTGATCGCGGCGAACGCAATTAGTAGAATGATCGCGGCTGCAATGACGAGCATCGCCCTGCCCACCGAAGCGGGAGCGGGTTGTTGCGGATCTGTGGTAGCGGAAGTCGCTTCAGGTTGACGTGGTTCCATCATGGGTTTCAAATGGCGCGCTTTTCTGTTCGAATGCGGCGAGTTCGGGGACGATTGTAGCATACTCGGGTAAGTTCGTAACACTTGTGACGCCGAGGTGAGCCAAAAGGTCCACGGTCGGCCGGTAAAGATATTCGCGCGCGTCCTCCGGATTCTCGGCGCGCTCAAGGAGTCCGCGCGCAAGAAGGTTGCGCAAGGTCGACACACTGTTCACCCCGCGGATGTAGTCGATGCGCGCGCGGGTCGAGGGGCCGAGGTAGAGAACGATCGCCAACACTTCGAGGCCTGCTTCTCCGATGTCACGGTCAAGCTCGCGCTTTAGGGCTTCTTGCACGATCTCGCTCGCTTCTTTCGAAGTTGCGAGACTTGCGGTCGTGTCTGTTTGAATGAGCGCCATCCCATTTCCCTCAAGACGTTTCGTGAGCTCATCGAGCGCTCCAGCAAGCTCTTTCTCGCTGCATCCAAGGAGTGAGGCGAGTTTCTTGCGCGTTATCTCCCCTCCTTCAGCAAAGAGAAAGGCTTGTGCGCGCGTGGGAAGGTCCGGGTTATGTTCCATAGCGTGGTACTCCGGCCTCTTCCGCCTCGAGGGTCATATCGGCAAATAGTCGCTCCTGTGTTACCGAAATCGAACCTGCTCGCACGAGCTCAAGCATCGCTAGAAAGTAAACGATGGTCTCATTCCTGTCGTGCGAGCGCGTCAGCTCGGAGAAGCGCGCTTTGAATGCGGAGGTAAGGCGTGATTTAAGATGGCTAATGACGTCTTCGAGCGCGAGCACGGGGGCGACCGCCGCTTCGGCGAGCGCTTCGGGCTTCGGCAAGATGCTCACAAGCCGTCGTGCTACTTCCGCGATCTTCGCAAGCGAACTTTCGGCAGGCGAGAAAACAGGTGGTGATTCCGGCGCGCGTTTCGTGAAGAGGAGCGGCGCACTTCCCCATTCTTTGCGCAAACTCTTAGCTGCCTTACGGACGAGTGCATAACGTGCAAGCCGCCGCTCGAGCTCCTGCACGCTCTCGCGCTCTTCTTCCGTGAGGCTAAGCGTTGGCAGAAGTGTACGTGATTTAATGAGGAGCAACGTCGAAGCGACGAGAACGAACTGCGCAGTTTCCCCAAGAGGAAGTTGTGGAAGTTTCTCGACGTAGGCAAGGTATGCGTCGGTAACCTCGGCGAGCGAGACCTGCGAAACGGAGAGCTTTCGCTCCTCGATGAGGTTTAGGAGCGCATCGAGCGGACCCGAAAATATCTCCGTGCTAATGCTGAATTTCTCCATGAAGCCTATTCGGACAAGCGGGTATCGATGCGAGTCATGTCGCGCGGGAATGCCGTGGCTTCTTTTATATTCTGCAACTCAAGCATGCGCGCAGTGAAGCGCTCCAATCCAGTGGAGCAGCCACCGTGGGGTGGCAAGCCATACTTGAATGCTTGCAGGTAATAGCTGAATTTTTCCGGATCGAGCCCTCTTTCCTCCATGCGTGCGACGAGCGTATCGTAGTCGTGAACGCGTTGCGCGCCACTATTTATCTCAAGGCCGCGGAAAAGGAGGTCGAAGCCGCGCGAATAAGGCGTCTCACTCGGATCCTCATAGGTGTAGAAAGCACGTTTTTTCGTCGGGAAACGGGTGATAAAGATAAAGTCGGAATTCTTCTCTTTTTTCACCCACTCGCAGATGCCTCGCTCATCTTCTGGATCCATATCGGGCGCCTCTTTTTTCCCGAGCGTCTCTCGCGCTTCTTTGAGCGTCAGGATGGGTATCTCGGCAGGAAGCAGGGGTGGTGCAGTGTTGAATCGCGCGAAGATGTCGGCGTGTTCTTTTGAAACGTGCGCAACGACATCTCGGATGCATTGCTCAAGCACGCGCATCGGCTCGCGCTCGCTCTCGACAAACCCCATCTCGAAGTCGATACATGTTGCTTCAGAAAGGTGGCGCGTCGTTGCGCTTTTCTCCGCGCGGAATATCTTCGCCACGGTGAATGCGCGCTCGAACGGTCCCACCATGATTTGTTTGTAGAATTGCGGCGACGTCGCGAGGTATGCCGTTCCTTCGTGAAAGTATTCGACTTTGAAAGCCGCAGCACCTCCTTCGGCATCTCCTCCCACGAGCACCGGTGCCTCAAACTCGGTGAAATCCTGCGCGCGAAGCGAATGCCGGTAGGCCTCGAGAATAGATGCCTGCATGGTGAAAATATCCCGGCTACGTTCGCTTCGGAGTGTGAGCGGCAAGTGATCGAGATGCGTGTCGAGATTCACCTCAGTACCGAGCTCAAATGGAAGTTCCTGCGCTTTTGAAAGTACGTGTATCTTCTGCGCGACAAGCTCCACGCTGCCAAGCGGACCTTCCCCTCGCATATTTTCGGGACGTGCTTTTACTTCTCCCTCGATAGAAACGACCCACTGCGCGCGCAGATCTTTCGCTACTTCGAGTGCCTCTGCGGCCTTGGGAGTGACGACGACCTGCACAGAGCCGCTCCTATCGCGCACGTCGAAAAAGATGAGCTTGCCGTGGTCACGTCGCACATCCACCCAGCCTGCGATGTGTACGCTCTTCCCTGTCGAGTTCGGCAATTCCCTGTTCAGCGTTCGTTCCACCCCGTTAGAAGCTAAAGAATTTTTCATATACAGGTACGTTCTTGTTTCTGGTGAGTTTTTTCGAAGCTTCTAACGGGGTCCATACTCAAATAGTTACGCCGATCTTCTTGCGCACGTCTTTCATTTTCACCCCCGCATGTGCGCGTGCTTTTTCTCCGCCTTCTTTGAGTATCTTCTTTACGTCCGATTCCGAAATAGACTCCCGCCTTGTCCGCATGGGGCCTATCAGCGCCTCGATGTCCTCGACGAGCGCTTCCTTCAAAATCTGATATTTTCCTTTGTTCTTCGAATACAGTCCTCCAAGCGACGCGCGATCGCGGAAGAGCGCGTGGATCGCATACACATGCTCGGGACTTTCGGCTTTCGAGTCGGTAATGATGGACATGACAGCCTTCGCTATCTCGTCTTTCGTGCCGAAGAGCGGGATGGTGTTGCCATAACTCTTGCTCATTTTCTTGCCGTCGGTGCCGGGAACGACCGCGACAGATTTCAATATCTTTTCCGTGGGCTGCTTGAACGTTTCTCCATACGCGTTGTTAAATTTTGCCGCGGCTTCGCGCGCATACTCCACGTGTTGGCGTTGGTCTTCTCCTACCGGCACGACGTCGGTATCGTAGAGCAAGATATCGGCCGCCATGAGCATCGGATATGCGAAAAGGCCGGCGTTGGCCTCCAGTCCTTTTGTCACCTTGTCTTTGTATGCGTGAGAGAGTTCGAGGAAGGCGGTCGTGACGAGACATTGGAATATCCACGCGAGCTCGGTGTGCTCCGGTACTTTGGATTGCTGAAAAATAATCGCCCTTTTAGGATCTACGCCGACTGCGACATAATCCCGCACCACGTCGGTGATGTTCCTACGCAGGCGCTCCGGTTCTTTAAGCGTGGTGAGGGCGTGATAGTCGGCGACCATCACTAACCCTTCGGCGTCTTTTAGCATTTCCGCAGTCTGTTTGAGCACCCCGAAATAGTTCCCGATATGCAAGGCTCCTGAAGGTTGTAGTCCGGTGAATAATCTCTGCATGTCGTAAAAAGCTTACCCCGTACTAATTTTGCGAGCAAAGTTAGTGTCGGGGCTTCCGCATCGCCCAATACTAGCAGAAAATCTAGCTAATTGGGAATTCAACGATGAACTTCGAACCCTTGCCCTGGCCTTCGGATTCGGCCCAGATCTTGCCGCCATGGGCCTCGACGACCTGTTTGGCGATGAAGAGGCCGTAGCCAGTGGAGTGAACATTTATTTTGACGGAGTCTTTGCCATGCCCGCCCTCGGTAAAGAGATTTTGCTTATCCTCGGGCGTGATACCGACCCCGCTGTCTTGCACGGAAAAGTTGATTTTCCCTGTCCTGAGCGGAGTCGAAGGGTCACCGTCGGTAAGCTCGACGCGGATGGTGCCGTGCGGCGTATACTTGACGGCGTTGTCGATAAGATTTCGCACCACGTGCCGGCGTATCTTATCCTCGTCGCCCTCGAACAGGTATGCCCCCTCTCCTATCGCAAGGTCGATGCTGATCCCTTTTTCATCAATACTTGCCTTGAGCTCGTCCACGATGTCGCGTACCGCCTTTCTAAGGTCGAACGGCTTTTTCGTATATGCGACAGTCCCCTTCTTGAGATTGGAGGCATCAAGTATGTCCATCACAGTGGCGACACCGCGCCGTACGCTCGTTAGCGCGGTGGAGGCCATATCCTTCACCTTTTCAGGCACCGCTCCATAGTCACCCTCGATGATAGCCGCAAATCCCGCCTGGCTCTCGGTAAGGTACCCCTTCACTTCGTGGCTGATGAAGTGCAAGAGCCCTTCCTGCTGCTTGTTCACTATCTCAAGTTCCTGCTCCTGTTTTTGGATGATCTCACGTTGCTGTACTTCTCGCACGACACTTCGCACAAAGAGAATGGAAATGAACAGCACAAGTGCGAACGCCGCTGTACGGAGAAAAAGTTCTAGAACGGTCGTTGAAAATACAATCTGCAGCAGTGTTGCTACTGTAAGGATAAAAGAGAATACTTCCGCGGCGATGACCTTAACGTTGAAGAGGTGGTAGCGGATAATTGCGTACGCAGTACACGCGATAAATGGAAAGATAAATACCACGCCGTACGGAATGAAATCGAAGATCTTGAAGAGAGTCGGGAAGATAAAGTTGAAGGTGATGAGAAGCGCGAAGGTGATGGCGGTTCCGGCCATGATGAGGTCGACGCGACGACGCTCTGCTGCATCACCGTGGCGCAGCTTCTGCACGAAGTGGTAGATTGCCCCACACACCAGTCCCCCCACCGTAAGCCCGAAGAGTGGGATAAGGGGACCGTTCTCGATGTCGGGTATCGTTCCCGGCGAAGGAAATGTCGTAAGCCGTACGAATACCCACGGCGTGAGAGTTAAAAATGAAACCAACGCCACAAAAGGCAAGAGCGCGCGCCGGTACAGAGGATGGAAAATTTTGGTGTCCTCCGGGAATACATAGGCCAAGCGAAAAATGCTGAAGCAAAACCAAACCGCAGTGAAGATGACGAGGCGCCACAGAACAAGGCTTGCGGAGGGCTCCTGCGTTTGAGTAGCGCTGAAATTTAAGACGCCCCAGAGTATCGCGACGATGGTAAAACCCAGGAATGTGCGATTGGTTACGCTTTTGGGGTTATTGAAAAAAGCAATGAACCCCAACATCGCGATCGCGGAGACGGTGAGACCCAGTATGATGAGATTTCCACTATTCGCCAAAAATGTCATACGAGGAATGAATCGAAATCGAATCGGCGCGCTCTCGCGGTGGGGGGCTCCGCATAGCCGAGTCTGTACATAAGAGCAGGAACGCCTTTTGATCCTACGGTGTCAGCGAGCGCCTGCAGTTGCTCCATTATGAGCGCACGCTCCCCTTTTGAGAAATGACCCCTGTTGACGTGTTTCGTAAAAAAGCCCATGAAAATGGTACCGGTGAGAGGTTGGAAGGAGACATTATGGGCTGCAGCGGAAAGCCAGATGCGTTCGAAAAGACGCCCGGCGTGTATAAAATCCTCTCGCTCCTCGCTCGGTATTGTAATGATGCCAAGCTCGGCGGACGCGGCATAGGTAGCGGCGTTACCCTTGCCGACGAGAACGGGGAAACCGATTCTTTTGAGAACGGCCATTACTGGCCAATGGGCAAAGAGACGAAAAAGCACCTGAACAGGTGCAGGCAACTCAAGTGTTTTGATGAAAAAACCACGTCTCTTGCGCCCATCTTCTTCACTCGTCCACGTCAGATGCGTGAAAAAGAATTCGTGAAGTTCTTTATTGCCAAGCATGATTCTTTCGTTAGTAGCGCCCACGTGAGAGAGGCGCGCCATATTTGGGCGATCAAGCACGCGGGTAAGGGTAGCCCCTGAGGCGTGTGCCCGCGCGGCCTCTTCTATCGCCTGTACGGCGTCCGGCTTGAGCGCGTCCCCGCGGTATGGTTTGCGATTCGTGGTACGCAGTGGCACATAACGAGCAAGCTCGACACCTTTCATTTGTTTACTTTGTTTGGTCAGCCTCAAAAGAGCGATACAGTGAGGATTATTGTTGTCAGGAAAGAGCTGGACTTCAGTGACATATCCTTCGGCGTTTCCCGTGATCACCATGTTCTCGATAGCTGCACCGTGCGCTACCAGCGTACCGCGCCCTTCGAAATTGTAGAGGGAGCGATCGCTCTCGGGCGCATCAAAAAGACGGATGGACATGCCTTCCGGACGGAATCGCCATGGTTGGGAATTTTCCCCCGATGGTGCGCATATACCTGCCTCGATGACCTTCCGTATGACTGCATCCATGCGGATAATGATAGCAGGAACCACTACAATTTGAAGATTTTTTTGAATGATGCTGCTGCGCGAGAACGCTTCAGTTTTTTGCGCTTTGAAAAATACGCAGGCTCGAATTTCTCGTCAAGCGAAAGCAGTGCGCGATCTTTCTCAAGCGGTTGTTTCGAAAGTATCTTTCGTGCGCAGTATGCGACCCCAACACCATTCAGGAGTGCAGCGCCGCCGAGTTGTGGCCACGAGACGATAGTTTTTCCTATCTCCAGAAGCGAAGCCTGCATTCGCTCGGTAACATTCTCTGGGCCGATGTGTTTGGTTATGGTGCGACCGATGCCGAATTTATCGAGCTTACTTAGCGTGCCAAATGTAGGGTTCCCCAGTCGGTGATGGAAAAAGCGGAGTTTGGGATCAAGGTCGTAGCGTTCTATATCGACGACCGCATTATCCCCGTTGTCGGCTCCCATGAGAACAGGAACCTTCCGTCTGCGGGCCTCCTGCCGGATGAGAAGCTTTACCGCGAGATTATCGATCTCGTCGATAACAAGGTCCAGTTTCGGGGGACCGGCAAAGAAACGAGCGATGTTGGTGCGCCTGAGCCCTTCGGGAAACGTCTCAACGATGGCGTAGGGATTAAGGACATAGATCTGTCGCGCGGTCATTTCCACCTTGCGCAGGCCGAGTGACGTTGTATCGCCACGAATGCGGTTGAGATTGGAGAGCGAAAGCCGGTCGAAATCGGCAAGACGTATGCGCCGTGCACCTCCTTGAAGCACGATCGCAAGCGCCACACTATTACCCACACTTAGTCCTCCGATGCCGATCGTCGCTTGATAAAATTGTCTTTGTTCCTTCTCGGAAATAAGATTTCTGTTACGGGCCGTGCGAACGCGTTGGAATTGTTCCTCGGGCAAGAGATGGACCAGCGTATCGTTCCATGGAAAAAATACCCAATTGCCACTCCACGCAAGTCCGCCTTTTTGTGCGGATAGTTTTTTGAGATGAGCCTTAAAAGCTGCTTCGAACCCTTTTTGGTACACAAGAGTCGGATTCTCCACCTGAAAGAGTTCCTTCAGCTGCTCGTGATAGTCATCTACGACGTGTTTGATCTCACCGTGCTTCCACAATACTTCGAGAGTACGACGATGGCTCGCGCGAGCGAGGTCGAATAGTACGGGGCGAGAGCCCGTTCTTTTTTGTGCCGCTTGCGCGAGGATCGATCCGATGAGCATAAGATCATTCTTTGATAACCCATTTCTGTTTAATGGTCGGCTTGAAATATTTCGGATCCTCGTGGGGCCAGAAAATTATCTCCGGGACAACACGTTTGCCCATAGAGGTATGATTATTACGGTATTCACTGTTCCGTGTAAGTAGATTCTTTGTTATTGCCGTCTGGACACGCTCGGAGAGCTCAGTGGAGTGTTTGGTGTGTTCCCGAAGTTCCACATTGACCTCGAGATACTGGTCGTGTTTCTCGTTCGTGAGAGCGCGCATGGCGAATCTGCCCGTTACGTGCGCAAGAAGTTTCTCGTCTTGAAGTGCCTCGCGCACGTGTTCTGGATACATGATGGCGCCGTAGAGTTTCGTCGAGAAATCGGCACGTTCGTAGACGTACACGAACGGAAGCTGGTAGAGCGGTGCACGGCTCGCCTTCGCCTGCTTTTTCAGTGAAAGTCCATTTTCTTTCATACGGTCTTGGAGTTCGTCGAAGGAGTGAACGCCACCAGTGTCGCCGACTGCGTAGCGAACGAGGGGCATCGCGTTGTCTCCCGTGAGGAGAATACTTCCCCCCTCTGCTTCAAATGATGTGAACAAAGGATTGTATTGCGCGAGAGTCGGCGTCTTTTCGATGGGGCCGAATAGGGCCTTGAAACCCGAGTCGTTCGAAAGTGCCAGGCGGCGCGCAAGAATGGAAGTCGGTGTTTCGTATGCCATGGCACCGATGTCTGCGGTGCCGTAGATGTTCAGGGTGTCAAGGTACGGGCTCCTGACGTGCGCCGCTTTTACGAGGTGGTCCCGAAAACGTTCGCTGAAGCCTTCGGCGGCGAACATAAGTCGGATATTCAGCGGGCGGAGGTCTATCCCCTCAAGAACGGCGTCATCGAGCATGTCTTTGACGAACGGCGGGTAACCGATGAGTATCGTCTGCGTGAAATTCGGCGCGAGATCCCGTAGGGCGTGCATGATCTCCGCTTTATTGATGCCTGGTGTGAGGATGGAGACATTTTTTCCGCGCTTGCTCGCGAGTTCGAACGCTTGAAAAGTGAAGACTCCACCGATCCAGACTCCCATACCGAACGTGATGAGCACCAATGTTGGTTTGTTCTTGTACGCGCCATTCTCAAGAAAAAGATCGGCGAGGATGGAATACTGAAAGTCGAGGTCGGGTCCGTGCGGGAAGTAGAAAGGTTTTCCGGTGGAGCCGGATGTCGCCGAGAAAACGAATGGGGCTCGAATATTCCCATCCCACAGCAATGCTTCCATAGGGTACGCACGCAGGTAATTTTGTTTGTTCGTAAATGGAACGTTCTTCAGTTCCCTGAACGAGGTAATGCTCTTCGGATTGATCTTGTTCTTCTTGAGGAAGTCTTTGTATGCAGGTACGCGCGACGCAGCTTTTTGAAATAGGTGGAGGGACGTTCGTTCCTGAATACGCGTCCATTCCGCGGAGTTTGTTTTATGGATCATTTTGAGTACCTCTTCTGAAGAGAGTAAGCTCTTCGGCGAGATCAGCTTCATACAACTTTTTTCTTTACCGCGAAGCGTTTCCGTGCGATCGAATCGGCAACGTCGCTCGTGGGGAGGCCGAGAGTACGGGATTGAACGATGATGTCGTGGACCGTATCACGGATCCGTCCGACACTTGTCTCTACACGCTCGCGCGAGTACCCTCCCGGATGCAATTCGTCTACGACATTAATGAGACCTCCCGCATTTGCGACATAATCTGGCACATAGAGGATCCCGCGCCCATGCAGTAGCGCACCGACTTGCGGAGATGCCAGCTGATTATTGGCCGCACCGCAAATGATCGAACATGACAGCTTTGGGACGCTCGCTTCGTCGAATTCGTTGCCCATCGCGCACGGCGCGTAGATATCAGCGTGTGTCGTAGCGATTTCGAGATGGGGTACGATCTTGATCTTGGGGAAAGCCTTTTTGGTAGCGCGCACCCGCTCAGCGTTTACTTCGGCGGCGATAACGGAAGCCCCAGCTTCAGAAACAAGCCTGCATAACTCACTCCCCACGTTTCCCAATCCTTTGATCGCGACTGTTTTCCTTTCGAATGATTCTGAGCCGAAAGACTCCTGCATGGCAGCCTTCATGGCGCAAAATACCGAGAGCGCGGCCCATCGGGAGGGCAGCCCGCCTACTTCAGGGCGTCCGATGATGCACGAAGGGGCACGCTTCGCGAGAACCCGCACGTTCTCTTCTGAAAGTCCGACATCCTCGCCAGTGTGAAAGGGGCAGTCGAAAGTGTTGAGTCGCTCGGCGTAGGCAGCAAGGTAGGCATCATTCAGTTTGCTGACGGGCTCCGGAGCCATAAGAACTGCCTTACCGCCCCCATAGGGTACCCCGGCAAGAGCGCACTTGTACGTCATGGCACGTGAGAGTCGTAGGACATCCCGAAGGGCCTCCTCCTCGTTGGGATAGTACCAGAAGCGAGTGCCGCCGACAGCAGAACCGATGTTCGTATTATGAATAGCAATGAAACCTCGCATCCCAGAAGATTCATCGTGAATGAACGTTACGGATTCGTGGTTATCGAATTCCGGATAACTTTCGAATAGGAACGTTTTCGAAGTGGTGGCAGGCTTTTTCATTGGGGTCAGTAGTATGGAGTCGATCTAGACGCCGAGTATCAATCTGCACACGATACAATGCTTTTTACCTCACGTCGAATAGTCTCTGTGATGTAAAAGCCCTAGTAGTTACGTATGAATGCAAGCGCTCCGTAGGAGCCCAGCAGCCACCAGAATCGAAAACTCTCGCTGAAAATAGCTTGTACCTGCGGGCCAAATTGCCAGAGCGCGCTCAAAGAAGGGGTGGCGACCCAGATGGTGACTACGATAGCAGCGGCGGATACGCCGGCAATTGCTGCCGAGAACGCTTGACCCTTTTCATCTCCCCATGCAAGTCCGATGCGTGAAATGAGTACGAAAAGAACGACGAAGAGCCCGCAAAAAAGCACCGCATGCATGGCGGGAGTGGCGGACTCTCCGCTGAAATTCGCGATAACGAACGTCTGCGGAAAACTTTGCGTAAGGAGGGCTGTGATTGGAAGCGCGAGTGCGAGCTCTGCTACGTGATGGGCGCCCGAGCGGAAACATTCGAACGCTGCTACGGCTGCAAATGTGCCGATGATGAGCCAGTCGGTCGGAATGGCAGAAAAGACGGATGAAATAGCCTCGAATCCCATTCAGTCAGCTTATAGCTTCAAGCCTCCAGCTTCTAGAGAGATGCGTGCATAACCTCGTCTCTGAAAACAGGTCCCTAGAACCTACTTAGAGCCCTTCAGTGCGAAGTTTCTCGATGAGTTCACGTGCGCTGCGGGAAAGTTTTTTTGGGAATTCGATCTCAATGCGCACAAGGAGGTCTCCGCGCGCGCCTCTCCCATACGGCACGCCCTTGCCGCGAATGCGCATGATCTCTCCGTGTGAGATCCCCGCGGGAATGGTGAGCATTTCGTCTTCATCCAGCGTACGGATCCGATATTCACCGCCCAAAAGCGCATCGGTGAGCTTGATTCCCAGTATTGTTGTAAGATCGTTCCCCTCGCGGATAAAATTCTTATCCTCCCGCACGTGGAGCTTCACGTAGAGATCGCCGGCACTGCCGCCCGCGACCGCTTCTCCCATGCCCGGCATGCGTATCATCTCGCCGTCTGCAATGCCGGCGGGTACCATGACCCGTATCTCTTCTTCCCGCCGCGCAACGCCCTCGCCGCGACAAACGTCGCATGGTGTTTCCGGTATCTGGCCCCTGCCGTGACAACGTGGGCATGCGCGTGCGGTCGTAAACGTGCCAAAAAATGAATTTCGCGTTTCGCGAATGTCACCCTTGCCATTGCAGGCGGCACAACTGACGAGCTTGGAGCCTTTCTTCGCACCCGTTCCCCCACAGGTAGTACATGCTGATTGTTTGGCGAGTAAGACGCGGCGTTCGGTACCGAAAACGCTCTCGCGAAAGGAGAGCTCGATATCGATGGAAATATCACGCCCTCTTGAGCGCGCGCGCGATGCACCGCCGAAAAATTCCCCGAAGACGTCCCCGAGGTCGAATTCAAACGCCTGCCCTTGGCCGCCCCCGAAGGGGGCCCCGTTGGGGCCAAAACCTTGGAAATTGGAAAAATCGAATCCGCCGAAGCCCGGTCCTCCCTGCGGGCCTCCGCCCGCGAAGGTGCGGCCGTAGGTGTCGTACTCCGCGCGCTTCTTTTTGTCCGAGAGCACGGTGTATGCCTCACTCACCTCTTTGAATTTCTTTTCGTCGCCGCCTTTCTTGTCTGGGTGAAGTTTGTGGGCCAGTTTTCGAAACGCGCTTTTAATCTCCTCCTCGCTTGCGGATTTCGTAACGCCCAGAATGGAGTAATAGTCTTTCATAAAAGTGCATTATAGACTTCTGCGTCCCGCGCACAAGTATCTGTCCCATTCCCACATACGCGGCTCTCTACTGTTTGGGTGGCTCCTCCGGTGGTTTCTGGTCGCTCGAGGGCGGTTGCTGTTGCTGCTGACTCTGCGACATTGCCTGCCCTATTGTTGACATAGCAGTCGAGAGTGCGTCGGAGGCTGCCTTGATGGCGTTCACATCCGTGCCGCCACGGGCGGATTTGAGGCCATCTATCTTTTCCTGCACATTTTTGCGAATGTCCTCGCTCACCTTCTCGCCATGTTCCTTGAGCGCCTTCTCGGCCGCATAGACGACCTGGTCGGCGGCATTCTGCGATTCGATAAGTTCTTTCTTCTGCTTGTCAGCTTCGGCGTTGACTTCGGCATCTTTGCGCATTTTTTCGATATCGGCTTCAGAAAGTCCGGAGGTGCCTTCGATGCGGATGGACTGCTCCTTGCTACTCGCCTTGTCCTTCGCTTTTACCGTAAGGATGCCGTTCGCATCAATGTCAAAAGTAACCTCTACCTGTGGCATGCCGCGCGGCGCAGGCGGGATACCATCGAGGTTGAAGCGACCGAGCGACTTGTTGTCCGCCGCCATTGGTCGCTCTCCTTGTACGACATGTATCTCGACCGACGGCTGGTTGTCGGAGGCAGTACTAAAGACCTGTGCGCGTGAGGTCGGGATAGTCGTGTTGCGATCGATGAGTTTCGTCGACACACCGCCAAGCGTTTCGATACCGAGCGAAAGCGGGATGACGTCGAGAAGAAGCACGTCCTTCACGTCGCCCTGGAGTATTCCGCCTTGGATGGCTGCGCCGATGGCGACGACCTCATCCGGATTCACTCCCATGTGCGGCTTCTTGCCAAAGAACGCTTCAACGGCCTTTTGGAGGGCAGGCATGCGGGTCTGTCCACCGACCAGGATTACCTCGTTGATATCGGCGTTCTTGAATGGTGAGGCTTCCATCGCACGTTTTGTGATGGCCACCGCACGCTCGATGAATTCATTCGAGAGTTCTTCGAGTTTCGCCCGCGTCATCTTAATAAGGAGGTGTCGCGGGCCCGAAGTGTCGGAAGTGATGAATGGGATATTCACCTCCGTTTCGAGTGCGGTCGAGAGTTCAATCTTCGCTTTTTCGGCACCTTCGTCGAGACGTTGGCGTGCCAGCGCGTCGCTCCGTACGTCGATACCCGATTCTTTCTTGAATTCGCCGGCGAGCCAGTTGATTATCTTTTGGTCGATGTCCTTGCCGCCGAGATGTGCGTCACCGTCGGTCGAGCGCACTTCGATGACGTCGTCGCCGACTTCAAGGACGGAAATGTCGAAGGTGCCTCCGCCGAAGTCGAACACGACTATCTTCTCGTCCTTCTTTTTATTGAAACCATACGCCAAAGCCGCTGCAGTCGGTTCGTTAATGATGCGCTTTACCTCCAAGCCTGCGATCTTCCCGGCGTCTTTAGTGGCCTGTCGTTGTGAATCGTTGAAGTATGCCGGGACCGTGATAACGGCCTCGGTAATCTTCTCGCCGAGGCGCGCTTCGGCGTCCGTCTTTAGTTTTTGGAGTATCATCGCCGATATCTCCTCGGGGCGATACCACTTGCCCTGTGGTGAGCTTGTCGAACCATCGTTCATCTTCACCTCAATGCCGCCGTTTTGGGCTTTTCGGGTCTCAAAAGGCACCGCTTCGCGGTCTTTCGCGACGGCCGGTTCGTCGAAGGTGTGTCCGATAAAGCGCTTTATTTGGTAGACGGTGTTCTTCGGGTTCGTGACTGCCTGCCGTTTCGCCAAGAGGCCGACCAGGCGCTCCCCCGTCTTAGAGATCGCCACGACGGATGGCGTCGTGCGCGCTCCCTCCGCATTCTCGATGATCTCCGGCTCACCCGATTTGACGACCGCTATCGCGGAGTTCGTCGTTCCAAGATCTATACCAAGGATTTTTGACATATAAGTATAAGTGATGGATGATTTTTAAACGGCGTGCGGAGATTTTAGAACAATTTGCGCTGGACGCAAGACCCGCCCGCCTGCGCGGTATCCGTACCGGATGATGCGGACGACGGTGCCGGGCTCCCCTGCCATGTCGTCGCGCTCCTCTATTGCCTCATGAAGCGCAGGGTCGAACATATCGCCGACCTTTCCATATCGCTCTATCCCATGCTGGCGCAGGGCATTGATGAGCTGGTCGCGCACAGCCTCCATCCCGCTCTTCCACCCGTCGCCTATCTCGGCCCACGCCTCGCTTCCGGCGGCCATGTCGAAGCTATCGAGCGCGGGAATGATGTCATGAATGAGCTCTTCCCGCAAAAGTTCTGCCGTGCGAGAAGCGCGCTGCTCGACTTCTTTTTTCGCATTGACAGAATCTGCCTTGCAGCGCTGCCAGCCGTCGAGGTACTCTTGTCGTTCCTTTTTCACCTTCTCGAGCTCATCTTTGAGCTTTTTGAGCTTCGCCTGCGCGGCGGCAACACTCCCAAGTTCCTCTTCGGGTCCGAAATCTACATCGTTGTCTGGAGAGTCGTTCATGCGGCGGGCAGTATACCAAAAACTTCCGATCAGTAAAAGAATTCGGCACTCGCCTCGTGCGGGGCCTTTCGTTGGAGATTAACGCTTCGACCACTCGCGGTACTGGGAAACCCACGGTTTTCCCATTCCTTCCTCCACG
>Ga0155143_121_pt2 | contig 37481 bp, 38 predicted proteins | sample RifCSPhighO2_01_FD_106111 | JGI IMG/M metagenome (GOLD analysis project Ga0155143, IMG submission 106111) | Candidatus Kaiserbacteria bacterium RIFCSPHIGHO2_01_FULL_55_17
CGATAATTGTATCAAAGAAATATCCGCAGCCTCCCCCCCCCGCGAGTGGAAAAGTGCTGATGCTATACTTTTGCATATGTCGCCCTCCTTCGCTCCTCCTTCGCCAAAGGCTACGGATGGACACCGTAAAGCTTCGGACGAGCAAGTGTGCGAACTATGAAAACAGATTTCGTGCATTTGCATACCCATAGTCACTACTCGCTCCTTGAGGCATTGCCAAAAATCCCGGAGCTCGTCGCGGCGGCGGCGAAAGATGGCCAGCGCGCGCTCGCGCTCACCGACAACGGCAACCTCTACGGCGCCATCGAGTTCTACAAAGAGTGTAAAGAGTCGAGTGTGAAGCCCATTATCGGCGTCGATTTCCACGTCGCCCCCCGCTCGCGCACGCAAAAAGAGCATCGTGTCGACGACCAGACTTCCCGCCTTATCCTCCTCGCCAAAGACCTGACGGGGTATAAAAATCTTGTTCAACTCGTTTCAAAAGGGCACATCGAGGGCTTTTATTACCGCCCTCGCATCGACCGCGAGCTCATCGAGCGATACCACCAAGGGCTCGTCGCGATACTTCCTTCGTACGGTGGCGAGCACGCACACGCCGTACGCCACGGATCTGCCGCACGCGCGCTAGAGATAATGCATTGGCACAAAAAGCTCTTTGGTGATGATTGCTACATCGAGATCACACGGCATCCGGAAATAGATGGGCACGAAAAACAGATGACGGACATCATCGCACGCGCAAAAAGCGTCGGTCTGCCGCTTGTAGCTGCACATGATGTCTACTATCTCTCTCCCGACGATTCACTCGCATGCGATCTCGTCAATAAGATACGCTCCGGTGGCGCACTCAACCGCGACAATGAGACCGCCCCCCGTGATTTTTCATTCGTCTCGCGTGCCCGCATGGAGGAGCTCTTCGCAGACATCCCCGAAGCGCTAGAAAATGCTGCCAAAGTAGCCGACACATGCAACCTCGAGCTCAAGCTCGGTTCGTGGGTCTTCCCTGCCTTCCCTATTCCTCCCGGCAGTTCGTCCGATACGGAGCTCGCGACTCTTGCGGAAAAGGGATTCGCGGAGAGGAACGTCGGTAAGAATAAGGAGATGGAAAAACGCGTCGCCTATGAGCTTTCGGTCATCGCGGAAAAAGGCTACGCACCATACTTTCTCGTCGTCGCCGACCTTTTGCGGCACGCGCGCGAAAAGGGCATCCTCACGAATACTCGTGGAAGCGCGGCTGGCTCGCTCGTCTCCTACCTCTGCGGCATCACGACCGTAAACCCGCTCGAGTACCAGCTTCCCTTCGAGCGGTTCCTGAATCCCGAGCGGCCGTCGCCTCCTGATATCGACATGGACCTCGCGGACAATAGGCGCGATGAGCTCATCGAGTACGTACGGCAAAAGTACGGAGAGGATCGGGTCGCGCAGATAGGCACCTTCGGCACCATGATGGCGCGCGCTGCAGTGCGCGACGTCGCGCGCGCGCTTGGACATCCCTACAGCCTGGGCGACATGATCGCGAAGCTCATCCCCTTCGGCAAGCAAGGATTTCCTGTCTCCATTCACTCGTCCCTCGAGAGCGTGCCCGAACTCGCACAAGCGTACAAAAGCGATGCTGCGAGCCGCGAGGTCATTGACCTTGCACAAAAGATAGAAGGCAATGCGCGACACGTCGGAGTGCACGCGGCGGGTGTCGTCATCGCGCCCTCGGCTGTGACGGACTATGTACCGATACAACACGACCCGAAAGGCGGGAAAACGATAACGCAGTACGACATGCATGCCGTCGAAGATGCGGGGCTCCTCAAATTCGATTTCCTCGGCCTCACCAACTTATCGGTCCTCGCGGATTCGGTCGCGCGCGTACATGAGCGCCTCGGTACTGTTGTCGATCTCGACCACGTTCATCTCGATGACAAGAAAACATTTGAATTGCTCGGCCGCGGAGAAACGCACGGCGTCTTCCAACTCTCCGGCGGCGGTATGACCGCCTACCTCACCGATCTCGAACCCTCGACCATCCACGACATCAACGCGATGGTCGCCCTCTATCGCCCCGGTCCCATGGCCTTTATCCCCGCGTACATCGAGCGCAAGAAAAATCCGAAGCTCATCCGCTATCTCGACCCGCGTATGGAGCCGATCCTCAAGAATTCTTACGGCGTCATCACGTATCAGGACGACGTGTTGGAGGTCGCGGTCAAACTCGCCGGTTACAGTTGGCTTGAAGCGGACAAGCTCCGAAAAGCGATGGGAAAGAAGATCCCCGCCGAGATGCGCGCGCAGAAAGAGAAATTCACTGCTGGTTGCGTGAAGCACGGCATGAAAAAAGAGGCGGCGCAGAAACTCTGGGAACAGATCGAGACCTTCGCCGCATACGGGTTCAACAAGGCACACGCTGCAAGCTACGGCAATCTCGCCTACAAAACCGCTTACATGAAGGCGAATTTTCCGGTGGACTACATGGCTTCACTCCTTACGGCGGACGCCGGCGACGTAGAAAAAATCGCGGAGACGGTGGCGGAGTGCAAGCGCATGGGGATCAAAGTCTGGCCGCCATCGGTGAGTGAGAGTGAGGGCAACTTTACGGTCGTTGACCCCGTTAGAGACGCTGCGCGCTCTAACGGGGCAGGCGAACACAGCATACGATTCGGGCTGTACTCCATAAAAAATTTCGGCAAAGGCGTCGCGGATTCCATCATCGCGGCACGCGACCTGCCTGCCGGCAGGCAGGGAAAGAGCGGCCCCTTCAAAGACATCGCAGACTTTCTCTCGCGCATTCCCGACAAAAACCTCAACAAAAAGCAACTCGAGTCGCTCATCCAATCGGGCGCCTTGGATGAATTCGGAGAGCGCGGGCAGCTCATCACGAACATCGATCTCCTCCTGAACTATCACCGCGAACACCTGAACGCGCCGACGGACCAGGGTTCACTTTTTGGCTCGTCGAGTACGCCACAAGCGATCCTCAAACTTCCCGAATCCTCTCCTGCAAGCCTCGAACAACGTCTCGCGTGGGAAAAAGAGCTTCTCGGCCTCTACGTTTCCGGGCACCCCTTGGACAAGCACAAGAGTAAGTTCGCGGATCCGAAGAAAACCATCAAGCACGCGAAGGAGCACATGCGCGGCATCGAGACCGTCATCGCGGGATTCGTCGAGCAGGCGCGAGTCAACATGACCAAGAACGGCGAGCGCATGGGATTCCTGAAGATCGCGGATTTTTCCGATGCGATAGAAGTGGTCGCGTTCCCACGAACCTTCAAAGAATACGAGTCACTCATGGTGCAGGGTGCGTGCGTCGCTATCAAAGGAAAAATTTCAGAAAGGAACGGTGAGCCGAGCTTTGTCGTCGAGCGTGCGAAGGCGCTTTAATTTGACTGTAGACGTCCGTCGTGTTAAGAAAAAGACTGTCGAACTTCAACGTCACCGAGGAGGTGTGAATTGAACCAGCGAAAGGTGGAAATTTTCGATGAAGCTGCGAAGGCCGTGCGGTTAACTTTGGCTCATGGCCGGAGCTCGCCCTCACAAATAGTGAGCATCAACCGTGCCCGAAAAACGTTGCTAGGGCTCATTCGAGAGCTCGCCTACAGCAAGCCGGGTAACGCCGAATACCTTGAGCGTGCGATGCATGATCTGCATCCGCGAACCGAGTACTGCGCGGCCATGCTTATCCGCGATACCGCGGAGGTGTGCGTCACGCTCAATAGGCTTGAGCAGGGCCGGCGACGTTCCGATCGAACTAAGCTCCTCGATGCGCAGATGCTCTGCGAGTATCTGACAGACGAGTTTGGGCAAACCGTTCAGAAATGACGGACTGACGGCGGCGCGAAAGCTTTCGCGCCGCCGTACAATTTTTCATTGACAAAAAATCGGAACGCGCTACTGTGGAAACGTCAGAGATTGCTTCGGCTACGAACCGGAGTCCCTTGCGGGGGAGCGCAAGCCTAATCTGATAGAGCAAACAAGTGCCCTTCGGGGAAACTAGGTGGAACCGCGGTTCGAGTGATCGCCCTAGTGAGTGTACGAGTCTCTCGTACTTTCACTCGGGCGTTTTTTTGTGCGAGTCATATATGGCAGAAGACAAAACAAAAGACAGTTCACGTGATCATCGAGCTCTCGGGCGCGAGCTCGACCTCTTTACTTTTTCCGATCTCGTCGGACCCGGACTCCCCCTCTGGACCCCGCGCGGCACCTTGGTGCGCGACCTCTTGGACGATTTTGTGTGGGAACTCCGGAAAAAGCGCGGCTATGAGAAAGTCGCCATCCCGCATATCACCAAAAAAGAGCTCTACGAAACGAGCGGCCATTGGGACAAATTCAAGGATGATCTCTTCCGCATCACAACGCGCGAAGGCGACGAGTATGCCCTCAAGCCAATGAATTGTCCGCATCACATCCAAATCTTTTCGCGCAGGCCGATGAGTTATCGCGAAATGCCTCAGCGTTACGCGGAAACGACGATTCAGTACCGCGATGAACAATCGGGAGAGCTCAATGGGCTCTCGCGCGTGCGGGCCATCACGATAGACGACGCGCACGCATTCTGCCGCGAGTCGCAGATGAAAGATGAGTTCCTAAAAGTGTGGGACATTATTCAGGAGTTCTATGGCACGTTCGGTTTCAGCCTCCGCATCCGCCTCTCGTTCCATGATCCGAAACAGCAGGAGAAATACCTTGGTGACAAAAAGAGATGGGAGCTCGCCGAAAGCGTGCTTCGGGAGATCGCGAAGGAGAAGGGTGCGGACGCGTTCGAAGGGATCGGCGAGGCTGCATTCTACGGGCCCAAGCTCGACTTCATGGCGAAGGATAGCCTAGGCCGCGATTGGCAGGTGGCCACCATCCAGCTCGACATGAACATGCCGGAGCAATTTGATCTCACCTGCGTGAATGAAAAGGGAGAAAAAGAGCGCATTGTGATGATACACGCCGCCATCATGGGTTCCATCGAGCGCTTCCTTTCGGTCATCCTCGAACATCTTGAAGGCAAGCTTCCTTTTTGGCTCTCGCCCGTGCAGGTGAAAATCCTTCCGGTGTCCGAAAAACACAAGGAATACGCACACGAGGTGCTCAACACACTGCGTGAGGCGGGTATCCGTGTCGAAGTGGATGATTCCAATGAGACGCTCGGCAAGAAAATCCGTGCCGCAAAAACAGGAAAGATCCCCTACCTGCTCGTGGTCGGTGACGACGAAGTGAGCGCAAAAACGGCAACGCTTGAGGGTCGAGGTGGAAAGATCGGCGCACTATCTGTTCCCGATATCATTTCCCGTTTGAAAGAGGAGATCGCAAAGCGCACATAACGAAAACCGCCCCTCTCAGGGCGGTTTTCGTTACTTTGGTCTTGGAGCTCTCACCCGTCTTAACTGCGATTCACAACGATGCGCGGAGCACTGCCCTGCTCGGAATGCGCCAGCGTCATCGAATCCCTGGAAGAGTTAGCACGCGCGACGGGAAGATCCTCGAGTGTGCGGGTCTGTGCGACGGAAGGAGCGAATGTCCTGTGAGTGTCTCGCGAGAACATCGCTGGAGTCGCGATACTTCCGTAGGAAGTGTCCGACCTTTCGGCCACACGCGGTGAGCGCGAAGCGAAGATCGAACTCGCGACGATCATCGTACCGCCCTTGTAGTAGAGGACGAGGTACGCGGAAGCGAGCGCGAAGGTAAGGATGCCGACCCAGTACATCGCGTTGCCGAAAGTGCCGAGGTCGAAGCCGGTGTACGGGATCTGTGTCAGAGAGACGTACGTGCCCGAGACATTGACGTAGGTCGTGCAGGAGCGAGTGCCACCGTAGCCCGAGATCGTGAGCGTGTACGTGGTCGAGACGTTGGGACGCACCGTGAGTGAACCGTTGGGAGCCACAACACCGATGCCATCAGAGATCCATGCACTCGCTGCACCCGTGCTCGTCCAGGAGAGGAAGGCTGCTTGGCCGTTCTGAATGTACGCGGGAGAAGCCGTGATGGTGCAGTAGAGGTTTTGGTAGACCGGGGTCGTGAGGACTGGCGGTGTTGCAACGTACTGCACGAGATACTGCGGCGGCGTCGTGTAGACCGGCGTGATCGGAGCGAGGTTGGTGTTGAAGCTGCCGTTGGTCGAGTTGTCGATATTGTTGACACTCGTGTTGCAACTGTAGTTCACACAGGTGTTGGTCGTGAGGTTTGAAGGAGGTGTGTAGACCGGAGGCTGCGGCTGCGGACGAGGAGGCTGTTGCGGCGGGTAGCTGGGAGGATAACTCGGGTAGCTTGGGTTGCGCACCGAGATCGGAGGAGTCGAGTGACTACCACCACAGCTCATGCACCCCGGCGTCGAGAAGGAAGAGCCGAACGAAGAGCTATAGCCGTAATCGTAGCTTGAGTCGTACGAGTATTTTACGCCATATTCGTCGGTGTACGTCTCTTCAGCGAAGATCGGATTGGACCCGTAGTAGTCTTCAATAACATCACCGTAAGTATCGACATAGCCAAGGTTGTCGCCATACGTGTCGAGATATCCTAGATTATCCCCATAGGAATCTGCATACCCGAGGTTATCACCCCAGGTATCAACATAGCCAAGGTTGTCCCCCCAGGTGTCGACGTACCCAAGACCACCCCATGTATCAACATACCCGAGGTTGTCGCCCCATGTATCCACGTAACCGAGATTGTCGCCCCATGTATCAGCATACCCGAGGTTATCTCCCCAAGTGTCTACATAGCCCAAGTTGTCGCCCCAGGTGTCAACATAGCCGAATTCCTGGGCCTGAGCGATTGTGGTAAACATCCCCGTGCTGAGAACAATCGCGAAGACTGTCACAAACAATAAACCAACTATCTTCTTTACGGATATATTTATCATAATCGCTATTTGTCTTTTTAATCGCGAAAACTATGCTAATTCTTATAAGCGTCGAGATTATATCAATACTTTCTAGTATGTCAAGTGCTAAAGAATCTGAGGACGGGTTCGGCACAACGCCGAAACCCGTCCCAGTTGCCGCCTGCGCCTACTGGGCGCAGACGACGTGCCACCGCTTGTCGCCCCGGAACTTCTGCTCCTTGGTCATGCTCGGACCCTTCTTCGAGGGTTCGAGTTTGACCTTGAGCGTCGGGCAGGCGTTGTGGGCACCCGCGGTCATGTGAACCGCGGAGACCGCTTGCGGCGGGCCCTCGACGACCGTCCAGGTCTTGCCTTCGAATTCGAAGGTGTGGGCCGCCTTGGACGGAGCCGACGGCGGGGCCGCGGGTTCCTGCGCGGTCGCCGCGGGCGTTGCCCTGGCCGGACTCGGCCCGGGGTGCTTGCACTCAGGCTGACCGTTTGCGCCGTCCATCACGAACGATGCATTCGGATCCGACGCGAGACACTTGGCCTTGAGCTCCTCCTCCGTCGCCGCAAGAGCGGCCGCGGAAGTGGCGAGGACGGCTGCGAGAGCAAGGGTGATCCTGGTCATTGGTAACTCCCTTTGCCGGGCCCTCGGACCGGCGGCTGATGATGAGGGCTGTTTATGCACGATTGCTCGTACACAAATAGCCCCCTTCATCCAGTGGCATGTGCGAATCAAAGAACGATGGGCTTTGCGAGCCCTGTCCCATTGCCTTACCGTAAGGCCTCAAGACAGGACTGACAAAAGTAAACAAGGGCGACCGGGGCGAAGAGATGGAATCTCCGCCCGGGTCGTCATAGGATTCACGATAGCCTCCTTTATTTTCTGCTGCCTTCGTATGAGGACAGCTTCTCTATCGCCGCGGAAATGATCGATTTCTCCGGGATGCCGACGTAGAAAGAAGCGAGTTCAGCGGTGATAACGACCATCAACGTGATGGCAAGAATTCGCGTGAACGTGATGTGCTGCATTTCCATCTCCCTTTGAACTATGCCCAACACATGCAGAGCAGGCTAAAGCGGCAAACATAGTATCATGTATATTCAGAATGTCAAGGATATTCCGGCCTTTGTCTAAGCCATAAAATAGACTGCCGGCGGAAGCTCGAGGCTCCCGCCGGTTTTTTGTAGCCGAGCATCTGCCAGATGCCCCTACTTCTGCTGCTGAATGAGTGGTTTCTGTGCCGCGTTGTTGATGGCAAGCCACCCAGAAAGCACAGCATCGATGAGGACGCCGACCCAAGGGATAATGAACCACCACTTGAGCTGGCCACTCGTCACGAGCCGACCATGCCATTCCGTCAGTGCGACAGCCATCACGAGGCTGCTGAAGTCGTCCCACTGTAGGTGGAACACCGGGGTGTTCCGATCCACGACCGTGTAAATCTCGGCTCCAAGCCAAATGATCACAACTCCGGCCGAGACAGCGAGCGCAACCCACAGCCCGTTATTCGAGGGCAAGCCGACTGGCACACGCAGGGTCGGGATCATCGCTCCAACACCCATCATCAGGAGCGGCAGAGCAAAGCGGAATGTGCCGATAGTTCGGACTGTCTTTCGACATCCGTGTTTGAAACCTTCCCAAGTAGCCATTTCATCACCTCTTTTTGGAACAAGCCATTTGAGCCCGATGCTCAAGGCGTTCGCCATCTTTAACATGAGACATAAAAACCTCAAAAGAAACGGCGCACTCCCCTGATTCGAGGAGCGCGCCGATGAATGGTTCCGCGGTTCGTGCCAATTGCACTAGTCACGGAATTTGGATGGGCAGATGCCGCTGATGCACTCGCAGTTGCCATTGACGCAGCGCACGTGCCATTTGTTCTGACCGAGAAGGACTTTTCGGGTAACCGTCGTACGACGGTACACGTCGAGTTCCTCATGAACTCGCCGGCGCATGTGCCCTTGGCTGCGGCTGTGGCCGCTGTTGCCGTACGCGCCGCCACCACGTTCACGACCGCGAACGATTCCGTCGCCGCGGTGACCTTGATGGCCACGGTGAACCCGCCCTGGCTGATGACGCCGATCAGCGTATGGACCGCGACGAACGCCGTCACAACCCTCGTAGGTGTGGCCCCCACACGAACGCCACCATTCGTGGCCACCTGCATTTGCGGGAGTCGGGATCGCCGACCACAGCGCGATTGCTGCGAGCATTGCGATCATGAGCCGATACAGTGACCCTGCATCGTCCCAACTGTTGAAGAACTTAGAAACAGCGTTTTGCATCGCTTCCTCCTTGCTGCAAAGAGTCCAAAGTGGCCGGGTGGCCCATGGACATAGTGCCATTATGACACAATGAAAATAAAAGTCAATTCTTCCCGTTCCAGACGTTATGGTTGTTTCAAATCACTCGTTGACCTGAGACCGAAGCAATTATTTTCATCGAATCAATACCTTGTCTTTGTATGTCAGCGATTTGTGCATCCCCTGCTTGCTTTTCCAGTGCCTCTGAAAAAAAGCCAAAAAGTGCTTGTTTTTGGACCTGGACTGGTAACTCCTTAAAATGCGCTATGACAAATTCCTCAAGAGCCTTATCTCCCCCAGACTCAAATACCCGTTCCATCTCGGCAAGTAACTCTGTCGAATTTTTATTCATATTTCTTAGAACGCAAGCGAATTTTTAATATCCTTTTTCGTAGCAGGACCGAGTGCGGCAAACAACAGCGCGATCAAAGCGGCGATCACACCACTCGCTTTGTATCTATTTTGGTTCTGGGACTTGAACTCCCGATTCGCAAACGTTTCCTTGATCTGTTCCTGGAGAGCCGGTTGCTTAGAAATATCCTTGATGTTCCGCCGCTGCAATTCTGCCTTTTTATATTCCTCCCAACGCTGCGGTCGTCCCGCTGGATCAAGAGCTGCTTTTACACTCCGATAGTCCTCAATTGTTCTGATGGTATCCTCTTTGCTCTTTTCTCGAATAGAACCGCCCTCCAACATGTATTTCTGTATCGCAAGACGGACATCTCCGTTGAGAGTTCCTTGCAACATTTTGCCGATGGCGCCAAAATGTTTGTCACATTCTTTGAGGAACGTCATTTGATCTTCAAAATTTGAGTACAATTTTTCCCCAGCACGGCCCGAGAGCCAACCGCCGAAATCAATCGCTTTTTTGTACCAGGGATACTGCTCGGCAACTAGTTTCGATAGATTTCTCTGTGTTTCAAAAGTTTCCCCTGGTTTGGTCGCTTCGAAGTACTTCGTTTCGCTAATTCCATACTGTTGGAGCGTTTCTTTGACATGACGGTCGAGTCCTATCGTTATCTCTGCGCCATGTATCTCTTTTATACTTTGTAGTGATTTAACAATTTTATCGAACGTTTTTCCATCAGCGATGGCAAGTTCCTCGAATTGCTCATCGATGAGCTCGGTCGCTTTCTGTGCCCCAATCTGTCCTATGATTTCCTGGATACGCGGGTCAACTTCGGCGATACGCTTTATATGTTCCTCATCAAACATTTCTTGAACTTTCTGCACTTCAGCTCTGCGCCGGTTATATTCAACACGTGTCTTTTCGAGGAATTTCTCGTGTTTGGCGGTAAGGAGGGTCCGATCTGCCAATGCATCAACAATTTCTTTCGCCTGGTCAGGGTCACGATCGTATAGGAATCGATTAACGAACAGATCGTGCTCATGTTCATCCTGTAGGATTTGCTGTAGCGTTCTGTCGTTCGCCCCAAGTTCCAATTCCTCACCAGAAACGGGTGGCGTAGGCCCTCTTTCTTAGCCGCTTCTTCATGTGCCGCCCGCATGCGGTACGCCTGCTCCATGCTCATGGATGCATTGTGCCATGGCGAAGTTTCTTCGCCAGCGCTCTATGTGGAGGGGAAGCGGGGAGGTTAAAAACCGATGGGAGCGACGTAGCCTATCGGGGCGGCGTAGCCGATCTCGACGGGTCTGCCGATATCGACCGCGTAGCCGAGTGTTATGGGAGATGCGATGGTCGCTGCATAGCCGATATTGACGGCGTATCCGATGGATACGGGATAGCCAATGTTCACCGGATAGCCGATCGAAACGGGATAACCTATCATCGCCGGAAATCCCGTGTACGCCGGATGCGAGCCGTATGCGCCGTAGCCGCCTTGCATACCGTAGCCACTTGCATACGGATACCCACTGGATGCGGGGTGCGCGAAAGATGCTCCGTAGCCGGTTGATACGGGATGTGCGAAGTAGCTGGAGTACCCCACCGGCTCATAGCTGTATGCGTAGCATGCGTAATCACACGACCATGCCGCTACGGGTAGCGAAAGTGCCGTCGCGACAAGCGCGCTGATGAAAGTTTTTTTCACCCCGTTAGAAACAGGGCGCGGAACCGGAGCCGAGCTCTTGCGTCGTTTTGTCCTGACGTTGGAAAATATCGAGTACATAAATGGTATGGCGATGAGTCGCCCGCAGTTTCTAACGGGGTTCATATCTAAATCGCTGCAACGAAATCCGCTTCGAGGATGTAGCGAGCGTCTTTGCCGGTGAGTGTGTCGCAGGTAACGAGCGTGAGTTTGCGACCCACCGAAGGCGAGAGGTCGATGACCGCTTCCTCGGCGCTTGCCTGCCGCACTGAACGCACCGTATAGAGATACGACCGACCGTCGCCCTCGACGGTGATTGAATCGCCCGCTTCGAGTTCGGGAACACGGTTGAATGCCTTGTACATTTGGTTTTTCACGACAGGAAGATGTGAAGTGTGTGCAAAGATGAGTACATTGCCTTTTTCGCCGAGACGCGAAGAGTCTACGTAGCGCACCGGGCCGTCTTTCAAAAGCTCGTCGAGGGCCGCGATGTCGCGCGTCGAAGGATTCTGTACAGGAAGGTCAAGGTTGATCTCGGGTATCACGATGCGTCCCGGCAGAGCCGTGACCACCGTTTCCTCCCCGGAAGCGACAACTTCGGAGCCGAGTTCAGGCAGGGCGGAAAGCGCGACGCGCTCTTGAGCGGGTGTCGAACCACCTGTGGTGAGCGGCGTCGAACCATCGATGTAGTACGGCACAAAACCTACGGAGTCGGCCGCGGAGAGTGTAAAGACGAAGATCACGATGGTCATCGCGAGATATACCGGCGTAGGCGCACGCTTCGGCGCCTGAGAGGTAGGTGTCATGAGGTCGCGATAGTACAGTAGAATTTAAGAGTTGTCAATCCCTCCCGCCCCATGCCTGCTCTTGACAACATGAAAATATGTAGTAGTATGGCGCCCAAACCTATATGGCCGAATCTCAGCAAAGCGCCACGCGCGTTGCCCCCGTGCAGGAAGAGCCCAAGGCAAGCCTTGCCTCGAATATCCTCGCGATCGTGGGGTTCATCATCCTCATCGTCGTTGTTATCTGGGGCCTTGTGCACCTCGCCAACATCTCGCGCACATGGTTCTCTTCCCTCTTCGGCAAGAGCGACGCTGCGATAGAAGTAACGGTACCGGAAAGCGCGGTCTCGGGGATACCTCTTACCGTCTCGTGGAAATACGACGAGTCTGTCTCGGGTACGTATGCGTTCCTCTACCAGTGCGAGGGTGGTCTCGCGTTCCAAACACCGGGTCCCCTCGGCGCCCTGAACAGCATTCCGTGCGGCGCAGCTTTCACCATCGCGGGTGAGAGTAAGAGCGTATCCGTTACGCCTATGCTTTCCGGAGATGCGTCACTCGACGTTCCTATTTCCATCATCTTCATGCCAACGGCAACGGGAACGCAAGCCCAAGGGAGTGCCACAGTGCGGATCTCGCCCGCTACATCTCTGACCCCGACGCCGGAACCTTCCCCCACGCCAACACCAGCCCCTCAACCGGAACCAACTCCCACCCCTTCGACAAGCTCAGGGCAAGCAAAAACGCCGGCCGACCTCTCGGTGCGCGTCGTCGCCGTAACAGTCGACGCCTATGGTAATGGAATCGCAACGTTCGACATCAAGAACATCGGTGGTACATCATCTGGCATCTACTACTTCTCCGCTCTGCTCCCTACACTCTCCGGGTACACCTACGTTTCGCCTGCACAAAGCTCGCTCGCGCCGGAAGCGCATGTCGTCTCGACACTTCGCTTCTCGCAGGCGCACAGTGGAACTTTCAGCGTCTCCATCACGACCCCTGACGCCAACGGCAGCAACAACTACGCGTCGCAGTTGGTGAACGCGCCGTCCTCCTTCGCACCAGGCTACGGCGGGACACAGCAATATCAAACATATCCATACACGTACCCTTCGAATTACTACCAGCCGTACATGCAGTACTCCCCGTACTCGGCGTACTACCCGTACGCTTACTGATAGTTCTCGGGTGTTAGCTGGCAGTTTCTAGAAGAAGAACTTCAAAGCGAGCGAGCATATGCTTTGCGTGGTGTTCTCGCAGGGTGACGACCCGAGAGGCAGCGCTCCGCGAACACGCGGGGACGCGGGGACGCGGGGACGCGACCATGCGAAGCGTATGTTCGCGAGCGCACTTAAATATCCAGTGTCGCCTCTTTCGCGTGACTTTGGATGAATGACTTGCGCGCGGGAACGTCGGTGCCCATGAGCATGTCGAATATCTGGTCCGCTTCCTGTGCGTCTTCAATGGTCACCTGCTTCAAAATACGCCGTGCCGGGTCCATCGTGGTTTCCCATAGCTCCTCCGAATTCATTTCTCCCAAGCCCTTGTAACGTTGCACCGATACCTTCGGTGCCTTTTTTGTTCTCGCCTCCTCGCCTTCTGCCTCGCTTTCACCTTCGGGGGATTCGCCTTCTATCTCGATTGGTGTTTCTTTCCCAGCGTGCTTCACTTTTTCTTCCTCCGTGTACGCGTACGATATCTCCTTCCCTTTCTTGATCTTGTAGAGTGGCGGTTGTGCGATGTAGATGTACCCACCATCGATGATGGGACGGAAGTGGCGGTAGAGAAGTGTAAGAAGAAGCGTGCGGATGTGCGCCCCGTCCACGTCGGCATCGGTCGCGATAATGACTTTGTGATACCGGAGCTTGCCGATGTCGAAGATATCGCCGATCGCAGTGCCAAGTGCCACCACGAGATTTTTTATCTGCTCCGAGGAGAGCATCTTGTCCAAACGTGCTCGTTCGATGTTCAAAATCTTTCCGCGAAGCGGAAGGATCGCCTGTGTGCGCCGGTCCCGTCCCATTTTTGCCGTACCTCCGGCAGAGTCCCCCTCCACAATAAAGAGCTCTGCTTCGTCGGCGTTCCTCGTCTGACAGTCCGCCAATTTTCCCGGCAATTGCATACCCTCGAGTGCCCCTTTGCGAAGGATCGAATCTTTTGCGGCTTTTGCGGCTTTCCGTGCCTTCATCGCGAGCATCACCTTGCCAGCGATCGCACGCGCGTCGTCAGGATGCTCCTCGAGGAATCTCCCGAATGCTTCACTGAAAACAGTCTCCGTCGCTCCACGAGCCTCGACGCTTCCGAGCTTCCCCTTCGTTTGCCCTTCGAACTGCACCTCGCGCATCTTGACCGAGACGACCGCCGTGAGCCCCTCGAGTACGTCGTCTCCCGTGAATGTCTCGCTCTCCTTGCCGTTCCCTTTCATTTGAGCGTTCAGGGTGCGTGTGAGCGCCGTTTTGAAACCCGTCACATGCATACCGCCCTCGGCGTTGTAGATGTTGTTGGCGAACGCCATGATGCGCGACGTGATGTCGTCGACGTACTGGAGTGCCACTTCCACCTGCACACCCTCGTGCTCTTTCTCGATATAGAAAATGTTCTTATGGATCGGCTCTTGGTGACGATTCTGAAAGGCGACGAGGCTGCGCAAGCCGCCTTCGAAATAGAACGAGGTCGAAGGAGCGTCGAGTCCGAGTTCGCGAAGATAGAACACATCTTCATCGGCGACCTTGCCGGCGTTGCGCAGATCAAGGATAGAGATACGTAGGCCCCGCACGAGGTAGGCCTGCTGGCGCATATGGGCGACGATGGTTTCCCAGTTGAACGCACGATCCGGAAAGATAGCGGGGTCAGGCTCGAACGTGACGATCGTGCCGTGGAGTTCGGATGAGCCGGTTTTTTTGATCTTCGCTACCGGCTTTCCGCCGTTTTTATACTCCTGCATGTACTTTCCTCCGTCGCGATGCACTTCCACGCACACTGCGGTGGAAAGCGCGTTGACCACAGAAACGCCGACGCCGTGTAGGCCGCCGGATATTTTGTAGCCTTCGCCACCGAATTTCCCTCCGGCATGCAACTTCGTCATCACCGTTTCGAGCGCGGAGACTTTCGTTTTCTGATGAACATCAACCGGAATACCGCGGCCGTTGTCGGCAACGCGCACGCGATCCTCCGGCAAAAGCGCCACCTCGATGTCATCGGCAAACCCACCCATCGCTTCGTCGCGCGAGTTGTCGAAGACTTCCCACACAAGGTGATGCAAACCGGCTGTGCCCGTGGTACCGATGTACATGCCGGGACGGCGGCGCACCGCCTCCAGGCCTTCCAAGACCGTAATGTCCTGTGCTTTGTATGACGAACCCCCGGTTTTCGGGGCTTGTGTTGGAGCCTTTTTTGCCTGTTTTTTAGCCATGTTTTGTGCCTTCAGTGTAGCAAAAAACACCCCCGTTGTACAGAGCAAACATGCATAAAAATCGCTTCTTATCTAACCTCCCAGCCCTTCTCTTTTACGGCCTTGTAGACGCTCTCCATGCGGGCATTCGCGTCCTCATCGGTGAGCGTCCTATCGAACGACTGGAAGACGAGGCGGAACGCGAGCGATGTCTTTTCCCCTTTCTTGAATTCGTCGAACTTTTCGCTTCGCACGAGTAGCTCCCCTGCGTGCGAACGAATGACTTCGAGGACTTCTTCTGCGGTTGCACTTGCAGGAACCCACAGTGCGATGTCACGGACGATGAAGGGAAAGCGAGAAAAGATTTTATAGCGTTCGGTCGTCGAGGTTGGTAAGTCATCATATATCTCTGAAGTCAAACCCTTCAATGGTTCCTCTCGCACGCCTTTCTCGTCGGCAGTGCCCAACATAATTTGCTCTTCTTCCTTCCCCCACACAGTACCGATCTCGAAAAGCCTTATCTCTTTAAGGCCAAGAAGGTCTTTGTTGCGAACATTCCGTTCATGGGCTTCTCGCAAGCCGTCGATAAGGGTCGAGCGAAGGTAGGGTCGCTCGCCCCCCACTTTGTTCAAGACCTCACGCTTCCCCTTGTCGGCAAAGACCGATATATACACTTCCGAGTAACCCTGCGAGATAAGCTCCCCGCGTGCCCTCTCTGCCGCATAAAAATTTGAGTTCACCTCCGGCTTCGTTGAAAATGGTGCCAACTCGGTTGCTGAGATCTTGTCATAGCCGACGATACGTGCGACTTCCTCGATGAGATCTTCGGGAATAACAAGGTCTAATCGCTCGAACGGAACTGCGACCGTGAACATTTCACTTTTCTTTTCAAAGGGGAGATCAAGTCGCGTAAATGCATCCGCAACGTCATTATCGGCAAGTACAGTACCGAGAACCTTGTTCACCTTCGAAGTCGAGACCGACACGCTCCATGATTTCTGCGGAGTAGGATATTCATCTACATATCCAACAATTTCACCACCGGCGAGCTCTGCAATCAACTTTGCCGCCGCTTGCGTGCCATATGCTGTCAATTCGGGCGAAATCACTTGCTGAAAACGATCCGATGCATCCGTACGGAGTTTGAGCGCTTGCGACGTTTTGCGTATCGTCACGCCGTTCCAATTCGCAGCTTCGAGAAAGATATCTTTTGTCGTCTCATCAATACCCGTCGGTTTTCCTCCTTTGATACCCGCGATACTCGCGATGACTCCGGCATTTGCATCTTCAATGACAAGTATTGATGGCGCGAGCTCATACTCCTTGTCGTCCAACCCAAGCAATTTCTCCCCCTTCTTCGCCAAGCGAATCGTTAACGCACGAGTACTGCCTTTGTCGGTTAGTTTCCCTGCATCGAAGGCATGCAGCGGTTGGCCGATGTTGAACATCACAAAGTTGGTGATATCAACGACATTGTTGATGGACTTCTGTCCTACAGCTTCGAGCTGTTTCCGCAACCAATCGGGTGAAGGACCGACGCGGACACCTTTGATGTACGCGCCCGTAAACCGTGGGCAGAGCTTGGCGTCTTCGATCGTTATCTTTATCACATCCGTCTTCGGTTCGAGAGAGATGACCGCCCGAAGCGGATCATCCTTCATCGGAAGATTCGCTATCGCCGAAAACTCCTTCGCGATGCTTCTGTGCGAAAGACAATCATGGCCTCGATTCGGCGTGATTTTTACGTCGAGAACGTCATCTTCTACGGTCTCGACCTCGAAAGCGTGGAACGTAAGTGCATCGGCAAGCACCTGCGCTTCGGGCAACGGGGCATCAAAGTACGTCTGCAGCCACTCACGGGAAATTTTCATATCAGAACTGATTGATGAACCGCAGGTCGGCGGAGTGCATGAGGCGGATGTCGTCGATGCCCCAACGCAAAAGCGCGATGCGATCGAGCCCCACGCCAAATGCAAAGCCCTTATACTTTGCCGGGTCAACACCGGCATTCTTGAGTACGTTCGGATGCACCATCCCCGCTCCCATCATCTCTATCCAACGGCCACGCAGTTTCTCCGGCACATTCTCTCCGGAAACACGCATATCCACCTCTACGGACGGCTCAGTGAAAGGAAAAAAGCTCGGACGAAATCGTATCTCGACATCGGCACCCTTAAAGAGTTCTCGGAAGAATCGTGCAAGCGTACCCTTCAGATTCGCAAGCGTGACATCTTCTCCGACCGCCAGCCCTTCCAGTTGATAGAACTCGGCCTCATGCGTTATGTCGGTCGCTTCGTTCCTGAAGACTTTGCCCGGCACAATAACGCGATACGGTGGCACCATATCCTTCTTCATTTGCGATTCCATGTATCTTCCTTGAACATTTGACGTGTGCGTTCTCAAGACCATACCCGGTTCGTCCTTCATAAAGAACGTGTCCTGCATGTCGCGCGCAGGATGGTCTTTCGGGAAGTTGAGCATGTCGAAGTTGTAATGCTCGCTCTCAAGGAGCGGACCTTCGGCAAAAGTGAAGCCCATGTCGGAAAATATCCGGTTCGCCTCGCGGATAAGAGACGAGATGGGATGTATGTGACCTCGTTCCATATCTATGGGGTGAAGTATACCTGAGCCGTCACTTCGTTCGAGAGCCGCCTCCCGGACTCGAACCGGGGACCTTCTCTTTACAAAAGAGTTGCTCTACCAACTGAGCTAAGGCGGCACTACTACTACGCTCCGGCTATGCCGGAGCTTCGAAGTGCAAGTCGTAGTAAGAAGTCCTACTGCTTGCCCGTCCGAAGCTCATGCGCAGCTTGAGCGAAGGAGGGAGCTGGCGGCTTACCTAGCTATTCTGCTCTCTCTCTTCCTCAGTATCAAGCATTTGCGTGTCGCTATTCTTATGTTCAGTTATCTTCTTCAAGAATTCCGAGCGCGGAGCCCGACGAACGAAGTTGCGCTTATGTGAGACGAAGTCGGCAAGCCGGTGCGCCTGTTGCGCGAGAAAATGAAGAGAGGTTCCTACTAAGAGTGCGAGCTCGTGCAGTAGTATCCGGGAGAGGTGCACGACCTCCGGTGGGATCTTCTCCGCATCCGCCCGGAGTGCGACAAGCAAATCGTTCAAAAGAAATGCCCACCGATCCAGTCTAGTGCGAAACGCAGGCAGAGCAATGCGACCGCTGCGTACTTCCCATTCCTTGAGCCCGAGAAATCCGGCGAGACCGGCAAGGGAAATAAAAAACATCACCGATGCAAGCACCATATATTATCGGACCGAGAGCCGCTCGAACCGAACGAGTTCTATCTTCTCTCCGAACTTCTGGATCGCCGAGTGCAGGAGGCCGCCGACCGTGACCGTCGGGTCTTTCACAAAGGGCTGCTCGAGAAGCACGCGTTCCTTGAGGTAGTTCTCGACTTTTCCTTCGACCGCTTTCCCCCGTACAGCTTCGGGGACCTTTGTCGCTTCCCCTTCGAATACCGCACGGGCAGCCTTGAGGTCCTCTTCGGTCACGTCATCGCGTGAGCGGAATTGGGGATTCATTGCCGCGACGTGCATGGCGATGTCGTATGCCAATTTTCCGAATTCTTCGTTCCTCGAGACGAAGTCCGTCTCGCACGCGAGCACGACCGCCCCGACAACACTGCCGCCTGCATGGGTATAGGCGACGGCAATACCTGCGCCGAGTGCTCGGTCGGACTTTTTGGAAGCGGTGGCAGAACTCACCTTGCGCAAGATCACCTTTGCTTTTTCGATGTCGCCGCCGGCCTCCTCGAGCGCCTTCTTGCACTGCATGATGGAAACACCCGTGACATCACGTAGTTCTTTCAGCGTTGCATCGACAGCCATATGAATAGTAAGTATCAAGCATCATGCACCAAGTATCAAGTTCTCCCCCTGATACTATTGTGTTTTGTCACTCGCCCGTGACGCGCGAGCTTGCCGCATCCTTGGTATCGGCAGAAGGCTTGCCGCTTTGCACATTCTTTCCTTCCGCGTAGGCGCTTGCGAGCTCGTCGCACACTAGGCGCACGCTTCGCACTGACGTATCGTTCGCGGGGATCGAGTACTGCACGAGAGAAAAATCGCAATCCGAACTCGAGAGGCCGATGACAGGGATACCGAGTTGGTTTGCCTCGCGTACCGCCGTATCCTCGTGTCGCGTGTCGATGATGACGAGCGCTGCGGGTAGGTCCGTCATGGACTGGAGGCCACCAAAGCGCGCGAGGAGCTCATCGATCTCGCGATCGATCAAAAGGCGTTCACGTTTCGTGTACTTCTCCAGCACTCCCCGTTCCCGTTCGTCCATCAACCGCTGCAAACGATCGATCCGCTTCCTAACATTCTTGAAATTCGTAAGAGTTCCGCCGATCCAGCGCCCGGTAACGTATGAGGCGCCGACACGCTCTGCGGCCGCTTTGACGATATCGGCCACCTCGTGTTTACCGCCCACAAAGAGCACATGCTTGCCACCGAGTGATCGCATAAACGCGCGCGCTGCCTCAAGACGCACCGAAGTCTCCTCGAGATCGAAAATGTCGGCACGGTCCTTTGTCGCATAAATGAAGCGTGCAGCGCTCGGATGGCGGCGCGCGCGTTGCAGTGCAAAATGCGCGCCTGCATCAAAGAGTGCTTGAATGGTACTCATACGTCGCCCTCCTTCGCTAAAAGCTTCGGACGGGCAGGGAAGATACTAACAAAACGAAGCGCTGCGGGCAAGCCCGCAGCGCGAAGCGCCGCACCAAAATCGACGTGCGTGGAAAAAACAACGACATAAGGACACGTGAGATTTTTGGTGTGGGGTCACCCCGCAACACTACCGGATTCTGCCTCATCAAGTGCCGAAAGAATGCCCTCGATATCGCCCGCCATGATCTTCTGGACGTTCGACCACGACTCCTTGATCCGGTGGTCGGTAACTCTATCTTGAGGAAAATTATAGGTGCGGATCTTTTCACTCCGGTCGCCACTCCCCACCTGCTGTTTCCTGTCGGCCGCGCGCTCCCTGGCTTCTTGTTCATCTTGCGCCTGCTGCAATTTGCTCGCGAGCAACTTCATCGCTTTTTCACGATTTTGAACCTGGGAGCGCTCGGACGTGCACTTCACATCGATGCCGGTCGGCTTATGAACAATGCGTACGGCCGTCTCAACCTTGTTGACGTTTTGTCCGCCCGCTCCACCCGAGCGGGACGTTTCTATTTCTAAGTCGGCAGGATTTATCTCGATCTTGGTACGCTTATAAATAGGTAGTATCGCGACCGAGGCGGTCGAAGTGTGAATGCGTCCTGCTTTTTCCGTTGCCGGTACCCGCTGGACGCGATGCACACCAGTTTCGAAACGTAACGTGCGATAACAACTCTCCCCTTTTATCTCGAACTGCGCCTCCTTGTAGCCGCCCAAGGCAGCGCGAGACTCGTCGAGCGCCTTCCCTGTCCATCCCCGTGATTCAGCATACCTAAGATACATGCGGGCGAGTTCTTCAGCGAACAATGTTGCTTCCTCACCGCCCACGCCAGCCCGCACTTCCAGGACGATCTCGTTGGGCCACTCGCGCTCCTCTTCCTTCCCAACGATCGCTTCCATCTGTGCGAGAAGTGCGTTTTTCTGTTCGGCGATCTCCTCCAATTCTTTATCGGCGAGCACCTTCATCGAAGGGTCGACCTCGGTGAGCTCTTGCGCGTCACGTTCTGTCTGTGTGAGGCGCCTCCATTCCTGCACAAGGTAGGAGACGCGGTGGTCGTCCGCGTATTCTTCGGGATTCAGATGTTTTACTTCAGCCATAACGCAAGTATAGCGCCGCCGCGCAGTCGTGCGCGGCGGCGCTCTAGTCAGCCTATTTACTTCTTCGTCTTGGAAACTTTCGGATTCGCGGCAGACGCACGTTTCTTGAATCTGTCGATACGTCCTGCGGTGTCCACGAGCGTAGATTTACCGGTATAAAACGGGTGCGAGGCACTTGAAATTTCGACGTTGAAAATAGGATACTTCTTGCCATCCTCCCACGTGTCGGTCTTCGTCGTCGAGACGGTCGAAGCGATCAAAAAGCCCTTCCCCGAAGTGGAGTCCTTGAAGATAACTTGCCGATATTCCTTCGGATGAATGTCCTTTTTCATGCGCGAGCAATATACCATGTTGTTACTTTTAACTCCAGCGAGGAGGTGTCATCTCCCCTCAAGAATATCGATATCTTTCTGATACCGATCTGCAAAGGCCATCACGTCGTCTCCATAAAATGCGTAGGCAGCTTTCTTTGCGTTGTTCCAGCCGGCAAAGTAGCGCAACGCGGCAAGCCGCTCCCCTTGGCGCGTACCGGCATCCGCCCCGTTGTCGGACATCAGTAAGGCAGAAGCATAGATGGCCGTGCGTGCGTCCCAGGGGTTCGGAGGATTCTGCCCGGTTATCTTCGCGATACGGTCCTTATACAGCACCCAGGTCGAAGGAATGAACTGCGCCGGCCCCATCGCTCCCCCCCAGCCGTAGGATGGTTTTTTGGAGACGGGCATCGAATCGGGATCGAGGCCGAGCTCCGCCATAAGCGTTGCAAAAACGGGTTGGTCGCGTGTCGGGTGCATGTCACTCTTCCAATCGCCTGTGCCGACGTTCTCTCCCAAATTCGATTCCTCGCGCAATATGGCGAGGATGACCGCGGGCCGGACACCGGTCATGGCGGATGCCTCTTTCGCATGCTGGTACGCGGTACCAAAAGGTATCGCATTGGAGTCACGCAGCTCGAAGAGTGCGGAGCGTATCACCGCCGCCTGGTGCTCGCGATCGGCGATCAGTTCCTGATATGCTTTTTCTTCTCCCTTCGTGACCGTAAGGATCTTTTGCTTCTCCTTCTCGCGTTTTTCAATAGCCTGCTTCTCAAGAACTTGGATACGCCGGAGCTGTTCCTCTTCGCTTTGCTTGCCTTCGAGCGTCTGCTTGCGGGTTGAGAGATCCGTACGAAGCAGTGCCATCTCGTCGAAGGAGCGGCCAAGGTCCCGCTGGATAGTCTCGAAGTTGTCGATGTCTTGAAAAAGGTCGGAAAGCGTCCCCGCAAGCACAAGCTCGGCAAGCGAGACATCGTCGATCTCGCGGGTACGGCGGATGAGCTGTGCGAGCGACTGTTCGCTCCGCGTCACCTTGTTGTCTACTCCCACAATGGCCGTTTTTTTATCGGTAATATCGTCTCGCAACTTTGAGATAGTGAGATCGCGATGCTTTATCTGCTGTTGTGCCAACGCGATCTCTCCATCGAGGAGCGCGATATCGCGTTCGAGCGAGGTGCGTTCCCTCTGTTTTTCGGAAAGGACGCCACGCTTCTGCGTGATATCCTGCTCGATCTCTGCGAGCTGTTGCTCCAAACGCGCGCGCCGCTCTTGAAGTGTCTCCTGTGCAAAAGAAGGCGTGACGAAAGAGAACGATATGACTATCGTGCACACGAGGAACACGAACGCAAAAAGACGCGCGAGAGCGGATGTCACACGAACCATTGTAACAGAAGACGAAAACGCCCGTTCCGCCTTTCCGGTCCGGAAAGTACCTACTCTTTCTTTTCGGGAGCTTCGGCTGCTCCTTCGGCGGCTGCCTCAGCTTTCTTCTCTTCGCCGATGATGACGGTTTCCGGTGCGGGTGTAATTTCCGCGACCTCCTCTTTGAATTCCTTCACGGAGGCGACGATGTCACCGGAGTGTACAAGCAAGGTCGCACTTGGTGGCAGTGGGATATCTCCCGCCACGATGTGATCACCGACACTCGCAAGCTTCGAGAGATCGACGGAAAGATTGTGCGGAAGTTCCTGTGGTATGACCTCGATCTCGACTTCGTGCATCGTCTTGATGACGATATGACCCGCCTTTTCCGCGGGAGCGATACCCGTAAATTCAAGCGGGACCTTGATCTTCACTTTCTTGCCCTTTTCGAGCACATAAAAATCGACGTGAAGGAGCTTGCCTGTTACCGGGTGGAACTGCGCATCGTGAATGAGGGAATCCTTATCCTCTCCCGCGCCCTTGAGAGTAACGATGGTCGTCTCGCCAGCTTCCTTCCAGACATGTTCGAGCTTGCGAGCATCAATAGCGATAGAGGTCGTCTGCTCCTTTGGGCCGTACAAAACGGCGGGCACAGAGCCAGTCTTCCGCAGTATCTCTGCGGACTCTTTCCCGCGCGGCTTTACTTCAAGCGCCAACATAGCTGGGGATTATACGAATTTGGAGCCGATTTGCAAACCCGCGTGTGATAGAATGTCGTGATGAAATTCGATGTCCTCGCGATCGGCGACCCGACTATCGATTGCTTCATTCGGCTCAAGGATGCCCGCGTCAACTGCGACATCAACGATGAGAATTGCATGTTGAGCGTGCGCTTCGGTGACAAGGTGCCGTTCGAGTTCGCGGTTGAGATCCCCGCGGTCGGGAACGCCGCCAATGCCTCGGTAGCTTGCGCGCGCCTCGGTCTTAGGGCCGCATTCCGTGGTTCGGTGGGGAACGATAAGAACGGGCAGCTCATTATTGATACCTTCGCCAAAAACGGCGTTGATACGAGCCTCATCATCACGGAGGAGGGAAAGGTCACCAACTACCACTACGTGCTGTGGTATGAGAGTGAACGCACCATCTTTATCAAACATGAACACTTCACCTATTCGCTTCCGGAACTCTCCGAGCCGCCGAAGTGGATATATCTTTCTTCACTCGGCGAAGGCACCGAGAAATACCAACACGAGATAGCTTCATACGCCGCCGCACATCCGGAGACGAAACTTGCCTTTCAGCCAGGTACATTCCAGATAAAGCTCGGTGTCGAAGAGTTACGGGATATTTACGAGCACACAGAGATATTCTTCTGCAACAAACAGGAAGCACAACTCATACTGAAAACGAAAGAAGAGGACGAAAAGAAACTGCTTGAAGGCATCCGAGGTTTGGGCCCGAAGATTGTCGTCGTTACCGATGGCCGCAAGGGAGCGTACCTCATGAGTAACGAGGGCGCGTGGTACTCACCGATGTATCCGGATCCCAAGCCGCCCCTTGAGCGTACCGGAGCAGGGGATGCAACTTCCTCGACAACGGTAGCCTACATCATCAAAGGACTCCCGCCACAGGGAGCACTTCTGCGCGGGCTCATCAACTCCGCCTACGTGGTGCAGGAGATCGGTGCGCAAAAGGGACTCCTCACGCCAGAAAAAATAGACGAGTACTACGAAAAGCGCCCCGCAGATTTCAAGGCAACACCACTCTAAAAAGAAAACCGCCCGGCACACGAGGTCCGGGCGATTGTGAGTCGAAAGAACGAGGGTCATTGGCATTTGTTCGTCGAACCTTTCGGTCCGTAGAACCGAGCCCCCTGCTTATCGTCGAACAAAAGCTCGAGTTCGACGTCCATCTTTCCCCGATCTTGATACGTCCCCCACTTTGGGAGACGAATGTATCGAGTTGCGGATGCAAGACAGGGATACTTATCGTAGTCCTGTCGCCGCTCCTTCAGGATGCGTGCAACCTCGAGTTTGGCTCGTGCCGCGTTGCCTTGGTCGCCATACATTGGCAGACCTTCGAGCCACGCAGCCGCTTCCGGGTATCGCGGTGCTTTTGTACCATCTTCCGATGGCGAAGCGAGCGTGAGTTTCTGTTTATAGATCTCACACACCGTGAGACCCCTTTCCTCCGAAAGATTCATGGCTGAATGAACCATGAACTTCTGTTGAAGAGGTGTCTTGCCGTCATCGTAGGCAAGCACCTCGAGGCAGTTTTGCTCGCTTTCGGCGAGCTGAACTTCCGGTGGCTTCACCGGCTCTACCGTGCGGAACGGCCTGGTTTCCCAGAGCCAGTATCCTCCAAACAGCAGAATGAGAGTCACCGTCGCGGCTACTGCGACGCGGGTGAGAAGCTGCATGGGTCACCTTCCTTTCCTTGGACCCGTCGAGACCTTATGGTCAACTGACATTATATCACGAAGTATTGATTTGTCCAGACCCCTATTTTGCCTTTGTGGAGCGCTTTTTCGCCTTCTTGACCGCCTCCACGATAGCTTTTTGTCCCATCCCGTAGTGCTCTATCAATTCTGCCGCGGTACCTGATTGACCAAACTTGTCGTGCATGCCGACGAATTCCATCGGGGTGGGGAGCTCGCGAGCGAGTACTTCTGCGACTGCACTCCCGAAACCTCCCGTGGTCTGATGTTCTTCGACGGTCACAACAGCGCCACACTCGCGCGCGAGCGAGATTACTTTCTCGTTGTCGAGCGGTTTGATGGTATGCACGTTCGCAACGACAACACTCGTGCCCTCTTTTTCGAGCTCGCGCGCGGCAAGAAGCGCATTGTGAACCAGAGCACCCGTGGCGAGAATAGCGACCTCGGGTTTCTCACCCCGCCAAAACTCTATCGCTTTCCCTATTTCGAATGGCGTATCGGCGGTGGTCATAACAGGAGATTTCTCTCTCCCCCATCGCATGTACACCGGGCTGCCGAACTTTGCGGCAGCGATGGTTGCTTTTCTTCCCTCCTCCGAGTCGCAGGCGGAGATAACTATCATGTTCGGAAGTGCACGCATCATCGCGATATCTTCGAGTGCTTGATGTGTCGCGCCATCCTGCCCTACGGAAACTCCCGCATGCATGCCGTTCACGACTACCGGCACATCGTTAAGCGCGATAGTGGTCCGGATCTGCTCCCAGTTTCTTCCCGGGTTGAATGCGGCGTACGAAGTAATGAAAGGGATCTTTCCGTAATTCGCCATCCCTGCAGCAACTGTCGCCATGTTCTGCTCCGCAACCCCCACCTGCACGAAGCGTTCGGGAAATGCTTTCTGAAAATGGTGCGCATTTGTAGACTCGGAGAGGTCAGCTGTCAGCACGACAATTTTGTCGTCAACCTTTCCCGCCTCGACCACTCCCTTTCCGAACCCCTCACGCGTAGCAGCCATGTCGGGTTTTTCAAAGATATTCGCCGCCAATTTTGCATCAGGATTTAGCATACTCATTTGTTATAGGTATCATCTAGCTCTTTCAAGAATACCTCTTTCTGTTTGTCGGCCGGAACTTTATCCGTCGGACCTCTGCCAGGCTGGGTGCCGTGCCAGCGGTAATCATTTTCTATCGAAGGAACACCTTTGCCCGGTGTTGTGTGCGCCAAGATGAGCGTTGGTTTTTCTTTTATGGAACGGGACTCATCACAGGCTGCAATGAATTGTTGGATGTTGTGGCCGTCGATCTCGATAACATGCCAGCCGAACGCGCGGTACTTATCGGCCAAGGGCTCGAGCGGCATGATGTCCTCGGTGTTGCCGTCTATTTGGATGTTGTTCCTGTCCATCACGCCGACAAGATTCGTAAGCCGGTACTTCGCTGCGAACATCGCGCCCTCCCACGTATTACCCTCTTCTTGCTCTCCATCCGACATGAGACAAAAAACGCGGAATGTTTTGCCATCCATACGTGCGGCGAGTGCATAGCCCGATGCCTGCGAAAGTCCGCTCCCCAAAGGGCCCGAGGTCGTTTCGACGCCGGGCAACATATCGCGCTCGGGATGTCCCTGGAGGCGCGAACCGAATTTCCGCAATGTCATGCACTCCTCCACGGGAAAATACCCCGCGTGCGCCATCGCGGCGTAGCGCACTGGTGTAATGTGACCGTTCGAAAGTATAAGCCGATCCCGCTCTTCCCATTCCGAGTTCTTCGGGTCGTGTTTTAAAACATGAAAATAAAGTGCAGCAAAAATATCCGCCATACCCAAAGGCCCCGCGGTGTGCCCGGACTTCGCTTCCGCCAGCATTTCGATGGTGGTCTTCCGGATATCGAAAGCTCGCTTTTCGATCTGCTTTACCTCTGCATCAGTGATTGCCATGGAATGTCTAAAGCTGACACAGCTTGCCCCGTAGCCAGCCGTGTTGCGGCTGTGGTATCGGGGTAGCAAGCGCTTTCACCTCGAAAGCCTGCACTTCAGCGTCCGTCATTGCCATGCCTGATTATAGCCTAGCGTAGTGAGTGAAGCGAGAGTATTTTTGCTCTCGCTTCCGAGCGAGCGACGGCTAAACGAGCGAAGCGACTATACCGCAACATTTATCAGATTGAGTCCTGTCTCATCGTCAGGGAGACGCGTTAGTGGCTGCGTGACTTCCCAGAGGCATAGCTCAAGCGCGAGCGCGACTGTCGCGCTGCGCAAATGCCCGCCTATCGTCTCGAGTGATTCGTCGCATCGAGAAAGCACGGCGTGTGCATGCACCACCGGCTTCTCTCCTTCCATTTCGGAAATATTCCCGTCCATGCTCGCTACCTCGAAAGGACCCCCTTCCGCACGGAACACATACTCACGGACTTCGAGATCGTAGTAGCCGATCTGTACATTCTCGATCGCGCCTATCGCCTGGAACTGCGCCCAGTGCACACCGTTTTCTTCGCAAAAGCGCGATAATGTCGGAATAAAATCCTCGCCGCGTGCGAACACGAGAAAGAAGCCGTTGTGTATCTGTACCGCCTGCATGCGGTAAGTATACCCGATTAAGGAGCAGATCTTGCCGCTTCGTATGCCTTTCTGACGATGCGCTCGGATACCGGATGCGCGTACTGCCCACCCTTCGTGTAGACCGAACCGACCCGCTTAAGCAGTACGTAGTGCGGTACGCCGCGCCGCGCTTTCTTGTCTCCCTTTAGCGCATGTAAGACTTTTCCGACTGGGTAGCGCTTAAGCGCAGAGCCTTCAAACCCAAAACGCGCGAGTATACCCTGAAGAAGGAAGCGCTCTTCGGGCGGCAAAATGCCGAGAAGCTCCGCTACTTTGGCCTCGACAAGCATGCCGTACGCAACCGCGAATCCGTGAGGCAGTGTATACTTTGAAACAAATTCGATCGCGTGTCCTACCGTATGTCCGAAATTAAGGATGCGGCGTTCGTTGTGCTCTTCCTCATCCGCCATAACGACGCGTACTTTGCTGCGGACCGAAGCATAGACGATCCTTTGCAAGAGCCGCGGGTCCTTGAGGGGATGCGCGGTGTCGAACTGTAGCGCGAGCGGGAGGGAATGCTTATCGTTCGTAATGAATTTCTTCACCGCTTCAATGAGACCGTTCACAACTTGCCTTTCGGGTAGGCTCGCGACACGCGAGATATCCGCGATGACCGCGCGCGGCTGATAAAAAGCGCCTATCAAATTCTTCCCGTACTTCGTATCCACGCCTACCTTGCCGCCCACCGAGCTGTCGATGATCGCCATCAAGGTCGTCGGGATCTGTATGTACGGGACGCCGCGAAGGTACGTCGCGGCTACAAAGCCCGCGACATCACCCACAACACCACCCCCAAGGGCGATGATAAGTGTGTCGCGACCGAAGTGTTTCTTGAGGAGCGCGTGATGTAGCGCGACAACGGTCTTTTGATTCTTTCGGCGCTCTCCGGGCGGGAAACTCAAGAGATCGACTGCGCGCCCATCTTTTTTCAAGGCTCGCACGAGCGAACTCCCAAAAAGCGCGTGCGTTTTTGTGTCGGCAATAATCGCTATTCGCCGTTTTCCTTCGCGCGCTACCGCGCGCAAGAGCTCCTTTTCGAGGCGCACGCCGATAACGATCGGGTATGACGCGCCCTTTATTTTGACCGAAAGTTTCTTGGGGGTGATGTTCATGCTCGATTGGCGGCGTGCGCCTTCGCGATGTCGCGGACCAGTGCCTCGGTCGACTCCCAGCCGAGACAGGAGTCGGTAACGGAAAGCCCGTCCCGATTGATCGTCTCTTGTGTATGATCTTCCAGTTTCTGGTTCCCCTCTTTAAGAAAACTCTCGACCATAAAACCTTTCACGAGCTTCCTGATCTCCGGATTGACCTTCATCAAGGCAAGTGCTTCTTTCACGACCATCGCCTGCTGGCGCGGTTCTTTGATGCCCTTGAGTCTGCTGTTGTCGTGGCTCGCATCGATAATGATGGCGGGATTCTGCACGCGGTGCTTCGCAAAAAGTCGCGCCGCTTCCTCGATATGCTCCACGCCATAGTTGGGCATACCTCCCCCGCCGCGAAGCACAAGGTGCGCATAGGGGTTGCCTTTGGTTTCCACTTGATTGCCGTCCCACACTGCGTGATGTTTGTGTTGCGCCGAGACGATGCCGTTTACGGCCACTTCAACAGAACCCGTCGTGCCATTCTTCATGCCGACCGCGCAAAATGAGCCGGATGCGAAGATGCGATGTTCTTGATCTTCCACGCTCCTCGCGCCGATAGCCATCCACGATAGAAGCTCGGCAAAGCCGTGAGCGTTGTGCGTGAAGACCGCTTCGTCGGCAATAGGTACACCGAGCTCGACGACCTTCACCATCATCTGCCGGCAGTAGGCTGCACCTTTCGCAATATCGGGAGCTTCGTAGGGGTCTGGTTGATTGACGGGGCCGAGCCAGCCCTTGATGGTGCGCGGCTTTTGGATGTAGACCCGCATGACGATCTTGACGTGCTTCTCAACGGCATCGGCAAGCTTCTTCAGACGTTTCGCGTATTCCTCGACCGCCTCCATCGGCCACGCCGAGCACGGTCCGACGATGAGAAGGAGCCGTGAGTCGCGACCGGCGATGATATCGTGCACCTCCTTCCGGTCCTTCTCGATGTGCGCCTCGGCTTTTTTTGAGAGCGGAAACGCCTCGATGATGCTCTCCATCGAGGGGAGCTTCTTGATGATCGTGAAATTGAGGTCCATTGGTGAACGTTAGCGCTCTCGCACAGCTTTTTCAAGCACGCCCCTGTAGTAGCTCTCGTCGAAGGTTTTTTCCAGCCAGAGCCGCTCCTGCTCGAGACCTTGCGCGAGGAACATCGAGAGTCCAGAAATAGCACGTGCACCGCGCGCTTTTGCACTCGCAAGGAGCTTCGTTTCAAGTGGCGAGTACACAAGGTCGAAAACAGCGGAACCTTCGCGGATAAATTCTTCCGGAATCGGCATTGCATCGACGTTCGGCTTCATGCCGATCGGTGTTGCGTTGATAATGGTGTTGAAAGAGATGCTGTCGAGTGCGTTCGTTTCAAGGAATGATCCGCCGAATACACCGAGGAGGTCATCCGCCTGCGCACGATCGCGATTGGTGCAATAAATACTCGCGCCTTCGCGTTTCAAAAGGTATGCCGCCGTGCGTGCGGCACCCCCTGCACCGACGAGGAGTGCCCTCGAGCCTCGAAGCGACACTCCCTTGAGGGCCTCGGCGATGCCGACGACATCGGTGTTATACCCGTGGAGTCTTCCCTCTCGATTGACGACAGTGTTCACGGCGCCGATGTCTCGCGCAACTTCATCGATCTCGTCGAGAAGCGGCATGATGGTCTGCTTGTGCGGCATCGTAACGGCTGCAAGATGGACGGGAAGTGCCCGTATCGCCGCGACAAGCGGCTCGATGGAAGGATTGCCGAATGCGAGCATGACCGCATCCACTCCTTCCTTCGCGTAGAGTGCGTTGTGTAAAAGCGGCGAAAGGCTGTGTGTGACAGGATCTCCGATGATGGCGGTGAGTTTGGTCGCAGGAGAGATGCTCATGTACGTTTCTTAAGATACTCCGCGAGAAGAAGCACAGCTTCTGCATAACCTTGCTCCTTCTTCCCGAGGACAACACCGATGCAGGCGGGGGCGAGCACTGACCGTTTCCGCCACTCTTCACGTCCTGTCACGTCCGAAAGGTGTACCTCGATGCAGGGTAACTTCGTATCAACGAGCGCGTCATAGATGGTGTAGCTGTAATGCGCCAGTGCCCCGGCATTGATAATGATGCCCGCCGCCGAGGCGCTTTCTTTCTGAAGAAAATCGATGAGTGCGCCCTCATGGTTCGATTGAAAAGCTTTCACCTCATAGCCGACCTTTTGCGCCTCGGCGGCCACGAGCGCTTCGATGTCGGGAAGTGTTGCAAAGCCGTAGTGCTTCGCGTTGCGCAAACCCAAGATGTTGAGATTAGGCCCGTGCACCAAAAGAATGCGCGCCATTGCGATACAGTATCACGCCTGCCCCGTGAGAGGCAACGCGTCGTTCGGGGCAAGCGCACCTTGAGCCAAGACTTTCAAACGTGCATGTGCTTCTGCCGGATCACCAGCTTTCGCAATGGCGCTCCCGACACCGAAGCGGCTTGCGCCCGCGCGCGCCAAACTCTCGATATTCTGCTCCGAGACGCCGCCGTCCACGGCGATCACGACGTCGGGATGTCGTGCATGCATTTCAGCGACGCGCGCGAGTGCGTTTGGATCGTAAGGAATTCCTTGCACGCCGATACGCGCGATGGTCATCAGTAGAATGAAGTCGGCGAGCGGAAGGTATGGCTCGAGCATCTCGAGCGGCGTTTGCAATAGTGCCGCGACGCCGACTTGCTTCACGCCGAGAGCCTTCCATTGCTCGAATAGCAGTTTCGTCTGCTCGGCACTACCGAGCGTCTCCACGTGTGCGATGAGTGCGTGAGCGCCCGCTTCTGCAAAGAGCGTGCCCACCGAAGCAGGCTTCGCGACCATGAGGTGAACCTCGTATCCATATGCTTCGGGCAGTTTGTCCTCTTTCGACGGCAGCCACGTGGTATTCGGCGCAAAATTCCCGTCTGCCACGTCGATCTGGAAAAAAGAAGTGAAGCCCGAATACTTCTGGCTCACCTCTGGAATGTCCGAGAACGCGGCGGGAACAACGGTCGGGATTATCTCAACGTTCATGTCAATTCATCGATCTGCTTGATGCGTCGTGCGTGCCGCTCTTCGCCTGAGAATGGTTGCTCCAACCACGTCTTTACGACGGCCTTCGCCTCATCGACGCTCAAAAAACGGGCTCCGAGAGAAAGTGCGTTGGCGTTATTGTGCTCACGCGTCGAAGTGATCATATCGAGGGTCTTGCCCGCGACATCCCTCTGCTCGCCGGCTCCTCCATAGTAAAGCGCGCAGCGCACGCCTTTGAACCTGTTGGCAACCACAGCTTCGCCTTGTCCGGACGCACCGATGACGATAGCCCGACTTTCAATATTGCGCGCAACATCTTCGGAGAGCTTTTTGGCAGCACCTGCAATTATCGCAGGGTAGTCGTCGTCCTTATCGAACGAAGCAGCGCCGCAGTCTTCCGCTTCGTATCCGAGTGCGCGTAGGTGTTCAACGAGGGTATTTTTGAGCTCGAACCCCGCATGGTCGGCCGCAACGTACACTTTCATATGAATGTCGGGAGGTCGTATCTCCCGATATCGGGAGATACGACCTCCCGGTGATAGGCACTGACACTCATAATCGCTTAGCGACTTCCAACACATGCTCTACAAGCGTGTGTACATACCCCATCTCGTTGTCGTACCACGCGAGCACTTTTACAAGAGTGCCGTCCACCACGCGGGTCATGAGGAGGTCCGCGATGGCGCCGTACGGGAGTCCAAGGATGTCCGAAGAAACGAGCGGCTCTTCGGTGACAGCAAACACGCGCTTCCAGCGATCCGAGGCGGCTGCTTTCCGAAGGAGGTCGTTCACCTCTTCAGCGGTCGTCGCGCGTTTCGGGACGAAGGTGATATCGACGATAGAACCGGACGCTACCGGCACGCGTACCGAGATGCCATCAAATTTTCCCTTGAGCTGCGGATATGCAAGTGCAGTCGCTTTCGCAGCACCCGTCGAAGATGGCACGAGATTTTGCGCCGCCGCACGGCCCTCACGAAAATCTTTTTTGCTCACACTATCGACGAGCGATTGGCTCGCGGTATAGGCATGGGTGGTGTTGAGGAGCGCGCGCTCGATGCCGAGCGCTTCATCCAAGACACCGATCAAGGGATTTGCCGCGTTGGTCGTGCACGAAGCGTTCGAGGTAATGTTGCATGTACCAAATTTTTCTTCATTCGCGCCGATGAGAATAGTCTCTGCACCTTCACCCTTTGCCGGTGCCGTAATGACCACGTGCTTTGCGCCAGCTGTGATGTGCGCTTTCGCCTGTTGTGCATCGGTGAAAAAACCAGTTGACTCGACGACGATGTCGACCCCGAGATCTTTCCAGGGGAGCTTCGTGGGATCCTTCTCGGCTGTGACCGGAATATCTTTGCCGTCGATGATGAGTTTGCCTTCTCCGGAAGCAACTTCAAACGGGGCACGGCCGTATACTGTGTCGTATTTCAATAAGTAGGCGAGGCTCTCCACACTCGTGAGGTCGTTGACCGCTACGAGCTCCAACCCTTCGCGCCCACTTGCCCCGAGTGAACCTGTGGTGAGCGCAGTCGAACCAGTCGAGGGGTGCATCCCGCGCACGAACCCCCGCCCTATCCTTCCAAACCCGTTGATAGCTATTCGTGTCATCAGTGCAGTGTATCGCATCTCACGCTTAACCCATGTGTATAAATAGATGTCGGGAGGTCGTATCTCCCGATATACTGTTTCCATGGAGCTTTACCACGCATTGAATCGTGGGGTGGAAAAAAGACAGTTATTTATGGACGATAACGACAGACTTCGGTTTGTTCACGATCTTTTTGAGTTTAACGATACTGCACCGGCTCCTGAATTCACCAGATATCGGGAGGTCGTATCTCCCGATATCGGCGCTAGGAGAACTCGCAAACGTATCGTCGATATCCACGGATGGTGCATCATGGGTAATCACTATCACCTCTTACTGTCCGAACGCGTCGAAAATGGCATGTCTCTCTTTCTCAAAAAACTAAATGTGGGGTATGCAATGTATTTCAACGGGCGCTATGCACGCAGCGGAACGCTTTTTCAGGGACGTACAAAGAGGATCCGTATAGCCTCTGATGCGCACTTTCTCCATATCCTCCACTACATCCACCTCAACCCGCTCGATTTTCTGAAGGGCGCGGAATCGTGGCGCGCGCTCGAGATAGAACATACGAAAAAAGCGCTCGAGCATTTAGATGATCATCGTTGGAGCAGCTACCTCGACTATTGCGGAAAGAAGAATTTCCCTTCGGTGATCAACAAGGAGCTCTTCGGCGATGTTTTCAGGAATTACCAAAGGACAATTACGGCATATCTCAAGGACATCGAGCTTTCGGAGGTCAAACCGTTTTTGCTCGAATGACTCCGGACGCCGAGAGGTCGGAGATCGCATATCGGGAGGTCGTATCTCCCGATATCGGGAGATACGACCTCCCGACATCTTGTTAGCGGGACATGTTGTAGAGCTGGAGGACTTCTTGCGCGGAGAGTGCGCGGTTGTAGATACGCGCATCATCAATGACACCATTGAAATCAGCTGCGGCGCAAGGTTGACCAATAGCTGTCCCCGATGCCCCGACAGTGGTTGCTCCTGAGTAGGTTATGCTTCCTCCGGAGCCCGTATAGGTGCCGCCAGCATCAACTCCGTTGATATAAATATTCATGTCGGTTGCCCCCTTGATGACACCGACGACGTGATACCACTTTCCTGCCGTAACTGCGGCCGCAGAGCTTTTAGTTCGGCGGTTGGGACTGCCGCAGTTGGTGTTATCTCCATAACTAAGGTTTAGTGTCCCATTGGTGCTGATTTCCATCCAATATCCGACGTGTGTAGTAGGAGCGCTGTGGTTGCCGATAATGCCTTGTGTTGCGGCCAAAGAATTACTCTTAATCCATGCGGACGCGGTGAGGGGCAGCGATGGTTGAGTCGACCCGGCCCCTACGTTCGCGTACTGACTGCTTCCATCAAACTTCAGTGCCTGGCCGATTTTGCCGGGCGTCGGCGAGGTGGTAGTGGACATTGAGACAAGCGTGCCGGTGTTGCCATTGCCGCTCACGTCGTTCGTCGTATTCGCGCCCCAATTCGTCGTTCCCCCATCGAATGTCCAGTGACCGACGAGCGCGCTCGTGAGCGGAGCGTTGGGCCCGGTGTTTGTGTGCGCGACATTTGTGCTGCCGCTCTTGTAGAGCGCTGCGACTTCCGTGGCCGAGAGTGCGCGGTTGTAGATGCGTACGTCGTCGATCAGACCGTCTAAATGACGGATCGAGCTATAATCCATGCCGATCCATAGAAAATCTGATGTGTCATTGATTGTGGTGGCATTACTTACGGCCGGTGTTATTTCAGCCCCATTTTTATACAGGTGCAACGTGGTCCCGGAGCGGGTGACGGTGACGTGCTCCCACGTGTTGGGAGACACAGCCGGTCCTTTTCCTACAAAAAAACATGACACATCTTCCTTACACAAATTGTATCCATCTGCGATGTTAAGAACGAGTTGCAGACCACCGCTCCCCTTTGTGAAGAAAGTGTCATTGTCAGTAATGGAGCGGAGCTTGTACCAGAGCGAATAACTAAAATCACCCGTTGCGTCCAAGTTGCCGTTGGCATCATCGGCCACTTTGATATGACTGCTTGCGCCGTTGAAATTCAATGCCTGGCCGATTTTGCCGGCGACGGGCGAGGAGGTGGTGGACATATTGATGAGTTGGCCGGTGTTGCCTTGGCCAGAGAGGTCGTTGGTTTTGCCCGTGCCCCAATTCGTCGCTCCCCCATCGAACGTCCAATGACCGACGAGGCCGTTACTCAAGGGCGCGATGGCTCCGGCATTTGAGTGCGCGACATTTGTGCTGCCGCTCTTGTAGAGCGCTGCGACTTCCGTGGCCGAGAGTGCGCGGTTGTAGACCCGCACGTCGTCGATAGTGCCGTTGAATTCTCGCCCTTGTCCTGGCGCGAAATCAAGTCCGATGTAGAGTTTGTCTTGATTATCAGTGAAGTACGGCAACGCTTGATTGTCCTGATTTTTTAATTCCCCATTGATGTATATTTTTCGCACAGCAGCACTACTTAAAGTAGCCGTGACGAGCTGCCATTCGCCTACAACAGGAGTGTACCCAGAGTTTAAGTCGCTAGAGTTTGTGTATACTTGTATGTCCGAACCTCCACTTCTTATTCTTATCCCGAACTGAAAAGGAGCGGACGCTGACTTAGATATAAGTCCGTCCAGATCACCCATTACGGCTACGGGTTTAAACCAAAGACTTATTGTAATGTCATTTCGTTCAAGTACATCACCGCCGGTTTCACCGAGATCGATATAATCGTCGCTCCCATCAAATTTCAGCGCCTGGCCGATTTTGCCGGGCACGGTGGTGGTGGAGGTGAAGCTCGCGAGGTAGCCATTGTTTCCCTGCCCACTTCTGTCTTTGGCGTTTTGTAGAAGATCGGGGCCGTCGAAGGTCCAGTAACCCACCAGCCCCAGGTTGTTGGAGTTGATGCGACCGATGGTGGCGGCGAAGCTCGGCGAAGGGAGGAAGACGAGGAGGGAAGCGAGGAGCAGGAAAGGGAGTAAGGGGAGAAAAAGGGAGGAATGGGAGAAAGGCGCAGCGAGGCGACGCCTTGCCAGCAAGGCGTCGCCTCGCTGCATTGCACACCTACTTTGAGAACACCGCGCCTTCGAGTTTTTTGATACGAGTAGCGTGCGTATCCAATTGCGGCTGAATAACTGTATCCATCCGCCGCTCCACTCGAGCAAACCCCTCATTGATCTCTTTACGAATGATGTTGGTGCGATCGGCAAGATCTGAAATCCGCTCGTCGGCCATTCCAATCCGGCGTTCGAGGCTCGTTTGCCGTTCGTACATCGAATGAAACTCTTCCTGAACGAGTGTGGTAAGCTTGTCGATTTTTGCGGGTAGTCCTGCAATCTGTTTCTCGAGCCTCGTTGAAGCGAGCTGACGACCCGATGATCTCTTCTTTGCCATGGCGAAAAGTATAGCATAAAGGTCTTTGGGCTACCTGCCCATGTTGTAGAGCTGTTGGAGTTGATATGGTATGCTGACTTTATGACTACGGCGTTGAAACAGGAGATAAAAAGATTCGCGCGGGAAAGCGTGCGCAAAGTGCTCACGACTGAGATGATGCGTCTTCGTGCCACCTTGCTTTCTACCGTATCCAAGAAAGAACAGCAAAACATTGAGCGGCTTTATAAAAAGCCCTCTGGCAAAGCTGTTCGTTCCGTACGTGTGCGGGTATAGCCGCTCATGGAATGGACATTCTTCTTCTCGCAGCAGGCCGAAAAATTCCTCGCTCATCGACATTTGCCCGACACGTTCGCCATTGAACCTGTTCGTAGGGCGATCCAAAAGCTTATGGGTGAAGTTGTGGCCGTGGATCTGCGAAAAACTTCCGGAAAGTGGGTGAACTGCTACCGCGTGCGCACGGGCAAGGTGAGAGTCATCTTCTCGATAAACTTCGAACGGTATCATGTCCTTATCGAAGTGGTGGACAATCGCGGGAGCGTGTACCGTTGAGAGTTGTGTTTTCTTTTCCATACAC